>JAABUN010002810.1_pt1 | contig 29303 bp, 27 predicted proteins | sample 5559311 | NCBI WGS metagenome assembly JAABUN01 (sample SAMN10711877, study PRJNA513370) | rock metagenome | isolation source: Antarctica rocks | place: Antarctica: Victoria Land, Siegfried Peak sud | reverse complement strand
GCGTTCGACCGCCGCCTCGGCGACCGGCTGCTGACGCTCGGCACGTCGGGGATGCTCTACCGCTCCGACCTCGTGATGTACGACCGCCAGACCGAGTCGCTGTGGTCGCAGCTCGAGGGGCGCGCGATCGCCGGGCACCTCACCGGAGAGGTCCTGGACCGCATCCCGGTGCAGACCGTCACGTGGGAGCAGTGGCGCCGCGCCCATCCCGACGGTCAGGTGCTGACGCGAGACACGGGCGCGGAGCGCGACTACGGACGTAATCCCTACATCGGGTACGACCAGCCGGACGACGACCCCTCCCTGTTCGACGGCGACCCCGACCCCCGCCTCCCCCCGAAGGAGCGGGTCCTGGGGCTGGGCGACACCGATGGCGACCCGACTGCCGTCGTGCTGACGACCCTTGCGCAGCAACGCGTGATCGACCTCGAGGTCGGGGGCGCGCCGGTCGTGGTGTGGGCGGTGGGCGGCCTGCGGTCGGCCCTGGACACCTCCGACATCCCCTCCGGTCGCGCGGTCGCTGCGAGCGGCGCCTTCGACCCGCGGGCCGACGGGCGGCAGCTGACGTTCGGGGCCGGGGGCGACGACACGTTCGTCGACGAGGAGACAGGCTCGACCTGGGACCTGCTCGGCCGGGCCGTCGACGGGCCGCTCGCCGGCGCACAGCTGCAGGCCGTCGGTCACGTCGACACGTTCTGGTTCGCCTGGGGAGCCTTCCACCCGGACACGCGCGTCGTCGGAGCGTCCGGCTGAGGTGACGCGGTCGAGCTCGTAGGTCTCTTGCGCTTCCGCGCGGGCGCGTCGTCGGGAGCGAGCCCGAGGCAGAGCGCGTGCGCGAGCACGCCGCCGTCCACTGACCGACGCCGTCGACCTGCCGACGACCGGCCCGGCACGGAATCCCCACGCGACCAGCGGGGTTTCGTGGCTGTGAGAGGTGCACGATGGGCGAGGTAACGCGTCCCGCGCAGGCCGCTGCCTTCGAGGAGCACGTCGTGCCACACGTGGCGGTGCTCTACCGCGTCGCCCTGTCCCTCACCGGTCAGCCCGCCGACGCCGAGGACCTCGTGCAGGACACGCTCATCCGGGCGTTCCGAGCCATCGAGCGGTTCGATGGGGCGTACCCGCGGGCGTGGCTGCTGACGATCCTGCGCAACACGCACGTGAACCGGAACCGGCGGCGGCGTCCGGTGCTGCTGCGCGAGGGCGAGGGTGCGGACACCGTGATGGACCGTCTCGGCCCCAGTGCCCCCGCAAGCGAAGACGTCGTCATCAGCAACGAGTTCGAGGCGGTCGTCGCGGACGCGCTCGCCGCCTTGCCGGACAAGTACCGTGCCGTGATCGCGCTCGTAGACATCGACGGGCTCAGTTACGCCGAGGCGGCGCAGGCGCTCGGTGTTCCCCGCGGCACGATCATGAGCCGCCTGCACCGGGCGCGGGCACGGATCAGGATCCGGCTCGAGATCGCCGGCACCGTCCCCGACCGGAGGAAGATGTGAACCTCACGTCGATGCTGATGATGGCGCGCTGTCGCCGCGTGGCGCGGGTGCTGCAGAGCTACCTGGACGGCGAGATGGACCCGCCGACCGCGAAGGCCGTAACCGAGCACCTGGAGGAGTGCCGTCGCTGCGGGCTGGAGGCCAGCACGTACACGGCGATCCGGACGGCGGTCGCAGCAGCCGGAGCCGACGCCGGTGCGCACCTCGCGGTCGAGCCCGCAGCCCTCGCCCGCTTGGACGCGTTCGCCCATTCGCTCGTCGACAGCCCACCGGACGGGTCTTCCTAGCGCCAGCCCCGCGTCCGGTGCCGGTGGACCGACTCCGCCTCGGCGGCCACCACCCGGTCGCGCCCCGACGCCGTGTACCAGCGGCCGTAACGGTTGGCGCCCCACCCGGCCGTCGCCCCGTGGGCCACGACGCTGAGCAGCACCGTGAAGGCGATCACCGAGAAGATCTCCTCGGCCATGTCCACCTGCTCCTCCACGAGCAGGATCCCGAACACGATGGACGCCAGCCCTCGGGGGCCGAACCAGCCGATGAACACCCGCGTGCGCCACGCGGTCCGCGACCCGGCCAGGCTCACCAACACCGCCACGGCGCAGAGCACCACGGCCCACGACGGCCGCTCGAGGCTCTCGGGGAGCAGCACGTTGCCGAACAGGAAGAAGCTGACGGCTGCGAGCAGCTGACCGGAGTCCTCGGTGTACTCCACGAGAGGGGTGCCCCCTTCACGTGACAGGGCGCCGAACGCCATCCCACCGATGAAGGCGGCGACGAACCCGTTGCCCCCGACGGCGATCGAGGCCGTCAGCGCCAGCACCGCAACCGACAACGTCGCCAGCTGCGCGTAGAGGCCCTCCACCGACTCCGCCCGCTGGGCCCGGCGCAGCAGCAGCGCCGCCGCGGCGCCGACCAGGGCACCGACGACCACCCCGAACCCGACCTGCTGGACGACGAACGTCGGCCACGACTGCTCGCCGTCCGTGCGGCCGCCGGACAGGCCGATGAAGAGCAGCACGACCGGGAGCACCAGACCGTCGTTCAGCCCCGACTCCACGTTCAATGACTGGCGTACCCGCAGTGGCACCGACTCGTCGTCCACGACCGCCTGCCCCAGTGCCGGGTCGGTGGGGGCGAGCACCGCGGCCAGCAGGGCGGCGCCCCAGATACCCAGGTCCGGCAGGAGGAGGACGACGACCACGGTGCCGACGAGGATCGACAGGGGGAGTCCGATCCCCAGCAGCCGCAACGGAAGCCCGCGCTCTCGACGCAGCACGCGGACGTCGATGCGCACCGCGTCGCTGAACAGGACGATGGCCAGGGCCGCTTCGCCGACCAGCCCGATCCCGCTGTGCGAGAGGTCGAGACGCACCAGGCCGGTGGCGTGGCTCAGCACTCCCGCACCGACCAGCACCATCGGCATCGTCACCGGCCAGCGACGGCTGCGCCCCGAGAGCAGGGCGTAGCCGATCAGGACCAGCGCGACCACCGCGATGTCCGTCGGGCCTATCTCCATCGCTCACCCACCCACCGGCGAGCCGTCACCGGCACTCGGGGAGGGGAGTCCGTTTCAGGGCGCACCTGCGTCCGAACAGAGCTAGCAGGTCGCAGAAGTCGTACGCGTCGTCCGGCATGGGTCTCTCCCGCGATGTCGGTGTCCCGCCCACGCCCCGCGGGGTTCCGCCGAGCCGTCGTGGACACGGTAGCCGCCCCCGCTGCGGTAGAATGTGCCCCGGTGACGTGCGGTGACGCGCTCCCGTGCCATCCCGCGAGGTGGCTATTCCTTCCGATGGACGGCGCAAGGGTGCGCTGGTCCGTCCTGCCCTCGAGGGGGCAGCCACCGTGCGACCCTGATCGGGGCCCTCGTGGCCACCATGACCCCTGCCCCTGCACCTGCCCCGGCTCCGGACGCCCCCACGGTGCCCGAGGCCGACGAGACCAACTCGGTGCGCGACGCTCTCAGGTCGCCGAAGAAGCTGCGCGTCGAGGTGCTCGCCGGTCTCGTCGTCGCGCTGGCGCTGATCCCGGAGGCGATCTCGTTCTCCGTGATCGCCGGGGTCGACCCGCGGGTGGGGCTGTTCGCCTCGTTCACGATGGCGGTCTCGATCGCCTTTCTCGGCGGCCGTCCCGCGATGATCTCCGCAGCCACCGGCGCCATCGCCCTCGTGATCGCCCCGGTCGTGCGCGACTACGGGATGGACTACCTGATCGCCACCGTGATCCTCGGCGGCACCATGCAGGTGACGCTCGGCCTGCTCGGGGTGGCCCGGCTGATGCGCTTCATCCCGCGCTCGGTGATGGTGGGCTTCGTCACGCCCTCGCGATTCTCATCTTCCTCGCTCAGGTGCCGCACATGCTCGGCGTCCCATGGCTCGTATACCCCCTGATCGTCGTCGGGCTCGCCGTGATGGTCGGCCTCCCGCGGGTCAGCAAGGCGGTGCCCGCCCCGCTGGTGGCGATCGTGGCCCTGACGCTCTTCACCGTGGTCGCAGCCGTGAGGGTGCCCACCGTCGGGGACGAGGGTGAGCTGCCCCGCAGCCTTCCGTCGCTGTTCGTGCCCGACGTGCCGTTCACCGTCGAGACCCTCGGCATCATCGCGCCCTACGCGGTGGCGATGGCGTTCGTGGGTCTGCTCGAGTCGCTGATGACGGCGAAGCTCGTCGACGACGTCACCGACACCCATTCGCCGAAGACGCGCGAGGCCTGGGGCCAGGGTGCGGCCAACATCATCACCGGCTTCTTCGGTGGGATGGGCGGCTGCGCCATGATCGGGCAGACGATGATCAACGTGAAGGCCTCCAACGCCCGGACGAGGATCTCGACCTTCCTGGCCGGCGTCTTCCTCCTGATCCTCGTCGTGGGTCTCGGCGACATCGTCAGCCTGATCCCGATGGCGGCCCTGGTTGCCGTCATGGTCATCGTCGCGATCTCGACGTTCGACTGGTACAGCATCCGACCCGACACCCTTCGACGCATGCCCAAGAGCGAGAACATCGTGATGCTCTCGACCGTGGTGGTCGTCGTGCTCACCCACAACCTGGCGATCGGGGTCGCGGTCGGCGTCCTGGTGGCGATGGTGATGTTCGCCCGGCGCGTCGCGCACTTCACGGAGGTCGTCGACGTCGCGCACCCCGACGAGGACACGCGGGTCTACGCGGTCAACGGCGAGCTGTTCTTCGCCTCGAGCAACGACCTCGTCTACCAGTTCGACTACGTCGGCGACCCGAAGAACATCATCATCGACCTGTCGAATTCGCACATCTGGGACGCGTCCACGGTCGCCACGCTCGATGCCATCACCACGAAGTACGAGCGCAAGGGCAAGAACGTGCAGATCGTCGGCCTCAACATCGCGAGCGCCGAGCGGCACAGCCTGCTCGCGGGCCACCTCGGCGGAGGGCACTGACGCCACCAGGCGCTGGAGGTCGACCGCAGCGTCGGCGTGCTGCTGCCGTGTACTCCCGTGCCGGACGCTGAGCCGGCGTCGCACTAGCCTGGCCGCGAGACCCTTGCACGTGAACGATATCTCGACAACACACGACACAGGAGACGACCCAATGGATCCCAAAACCGTTCGCGACCGCCGCGACGAGTTGCAGGTGCTCGACGTCCGGGAGCACGACGAGTGGGCGGCTGGACGCATCGAAGGCTCCCACCACATCCCGCTGGGGGAGCTGCAGGTCCGGGCGGGCGAGCTCGACCGTGACCGGCCGGTCGTCACCGTCTGCCGCAGCGGCGGGCGCGCGGGCAAGGCCTCCGAGCTGCTGGCGGGGAACGGCTTGGCCGCGCACACGATGACCGGCGGCATCACCCAGTGGGCGCAGGACGGCCTGCCGGTGACCACCCCCGAGGGCGGTCCTGGGCACGTCGCCTGAGCGCCTGAGCACGCCACCTGCGCGGACAGCTGGCGCAGGTGCCCCGCCAGGTGCGAGAGCATGGCCCCATGGCACGTCAACGCATCATGACACCGCTGCGGTGGTCCGACATGGACGCCTACGGCCACGTCAACAACGTCCAGTTCCTGCGTCTTCTCGAAGACGCCCGGGTGCTGGCGTTCCACGCGCACGAGCCAGACGACGGCGGGGACATGGTGGCCACCGGGCTGCTGGTGGGGCGGCACGAGATCGACTACCTGCGCCCGTTGCACTTCCGCCCGGCGCCGGTCGCGATCGACCTGTGGATCAGCGACCTGGGGGCGGCTTCGTTCGAGATGGGCTACGAGGTGTTGGACGACGAGGGCGAGCACGAGCGGCGACCCGTGGTCTACGCACGCGCTGAGTCGACGATGGTGGCGTACGACCTGCAGGCGGGACGGCCGCGCCGGTTCGCAGAGTCAGAGCGCGAGGCCCTGCGCGGGTGGTACGACGAACCGGTGCGGCTGCGGCGCAGGATCAAGGAAGGCCGCCGCGGCGGGGTCCTGAGCCGATGACGCAGATCCTGCGGCTCGTGGACGATCACAGCACCGCAGACCTGGCCGTCTACGTGGGCCGCGCCGCACGCGCAGACCCCGGGGGTGCCGCCCGCCTGAGCGTCACCGGCACGGTGCTCGCGCTGTACGTGAGCCCGGTCTCGGGCGGCAGAGGGCCAACCGTGCTGGGGCTGCGGACCTTCGCGCTGGTCGAGCCGGCGGACGTGGACGTGGTGGTGCCGCTCAGCGCCCTGGCCGACCGGCTGGCCCGGACCGGCAACGGCAGAGACCTCGCGGTGCCGCCGATGCAGGCCACCGGGATCGCCTGGGCCGGGGTCACGCCTCCCCGCTCGGGCTGGTCCCCGGCGGAGCCGCTGCCGGTGGACGTGGTCATCCGCTGTGCCGAGGACGGGATCGCCGAGGTCGCGGCGGGCAGCCCCGACGTGGCTGGTGCGCCGGCGGTGGCGGCATTGCGCGCCCGGGTGTGGGGACGGGTGATCTCCGGCAGCGACATCCCGGCGGGGACCGCCTTTGCGGCGCACGCACTCGGTTTCGTCCGTCCGGGCGATGCCCCGGTGGGGTGCTTCTCAGCCGGTCCCTGGTCTCGGCTGTCAACGGACGGAGGCCACGTCCTGGCGCGACAGCCGCTGCTGGCGACATGAGGTGGGCTCAGGCGCGGGGCGGTCCGGTGCTGATGCGGGCTCGGGTGCGCTCCAAGGCGTCCGGGCCCATGGACCAGTCCGACTCGACCCAGAACGTGGCGCCGGCCGCGGCCCAGGCCCGCACGTGCGCGCGGCCGATCTCGTCCGGCGTCGAGGTGCCCTCGGCGACGACCTCGTAGCCCTCCCAGGGCAACGCAGCCGCGGTCCGCAACGTCCGGACCCGCTTCACGATCGGTTCCAGCTCGTGCGGCTGCAGCTGGGACTCCTCGGTGTCGCCGACGCGGGCCGCAATCAGCCCGTCCCACAGCGCTGCTCGACGCAACGACTTCTCCGACGGGTGGGCGCCCACCACCCACACCGGTACCCGCGGCCGCTGCACGGGTGGCGGCGGCACCAGGAAGTCGGTCGGCGTGCAGGAGTAGTGGGTGCCGCTGTGGGAGAACGGCTGACCCTGCATCAGGCCGGCATAGACCGCCAGGCCCTCGTCCAGCTTCTCCGCACGCACGCGGCGACCTTCGTCGGCCTCGAACGCTGTCCACCCGGGGTGCAGCGCCCCCATGCCCACCGCGAGCTGGGCCCGCCCCCCGGACAGGACGTCCAGGGTGGCCACACGTCCCGCCAGCTCCCACGGCTTGATCCGGGGCAACGGCGTCAGCATCGTCCCCAACCTGATCCGGTCGGTGCACATGGCAGCCGCGGCCAGGGTCATCCAGGCGTCCTGGCCCCAGACGACCTCGTAGGTGAAGATCGCGTCCCAGCCGGTGGCCTCAGCCATGACGGCGCAGTCGGTGAACTCCCTCGTCGTCGCGGTGCTGATAACGATGCCGTAGCGCACGCTGCCCAGCGTGCCCGCTCGCGGGCGCCGCCGTCCAGGTCAGGCGTTCATCCACACCGTGGTGTCCACCGGCACACTCGGACGGCTCTCGTCGCCGCCCGAGGCGACCAGCTCTCGGCTGCAGAGCAGCACCAGCGCCCCGGCGGGCAACGGCACCGGGTCGTTCCCGAAGTTGGTCAGCACCAGCACGCCGCCCACGCGCAGGACCAGGGCGTCCGGCGAGGGTGCCTCGACCCACTCCACGTGGCCCGTCCCCAGGTCGTGCTGCCGGCGCAGACGCAGCGCCGCGCGGTACATCTCCAGCGTCGAGCCGGGGACGCCCAGCTGGGCGTCGGCCGCGAGCGCTGCGTACGAATCGGGCTGGGGCAGCCAGGTCAGGTCGAAGGGACCGAACCCGAGGGAACCGCCCTGAGATAACCACGGCAGCGGGATGCGGCAGCCGTCCCGGCCCAGGTGCTCCCCGCCGGTCCGCAGGAACGTGGGGTCTTGGCGCACCCCGTCGGGCAGCGTGGTGTGTTCGGGCAGCCCGAGCTCCTCGCCCTGAAACAGGTACGCCGACCCGGGCAGGGCGAGCATGAGCAACGTCGCTGCCCGGGCGCGTCGCACACCGAGCTCCGCGTCCGGCTGCGGGTGGTCGGCACCGATGCCGTTGGGACGGCGGACGCCGACGGGCAGCGCGAGCCGGGTGGCGTGTCGGATGACGTCGTGGTTGCTCAGCACCCAGGTCGTCGGGGCATCCACCTCGTCGGCGGACGCCAGGGACGCCTCGATCACTGCGCGCTGGTCCTCAGCCCGCCACGGTGCCTCCAGGTAGTTGAAGTTGAAGGCCTGGTGGAACTCGTCCGGGCGCAGGTACAGGGCGAGCCTGTCGGCATCCTCGACCCATGCCTCCGCCACCATCATCCGGTCGCCGTCGTAGGCGTCCAGAAGCTTGCGCCAGCCCTGGTAGATCTCGTGCACCCCGTCCTGGTCCCACATCGGGGGGCGCTCGTCCTTGTCCTTCCCGTGCAGCATGCCCTGCTCGTGGTCCCACTCGGGCAGGCCCTCGGCCTTGACCAGGCCGTGTGCCACATCGACCCTGAAACCGTCGACACCGCGGTCCAGCCAGAAGCGCAGGATGTCGTGGAACTCCTCGCGCACGACCGGGTTCTCCCAGTTGAGGTCGGGCTGCTTGACGTCGAAGAGGTGCAGATACCACTGGCCGGGGGAGCCGTCCGCCTCCAGCACGCGCTCCCAGGCGCCGCCGCCGAACACCGAGCGCCACTGCGTGGGCGGCTGCTCGCCGTTCTCGCCCCGTCCGTCGCGGAACATGTACCGGTCCCGTTCGGGGCTGCCGGGCGCCGCTGCGAGGGCGGCCTTGAACCACTCGTGCTCGTCGCTGGTGTGGTTTGGCACCAGGTCCACCAGGACCTTGATGCCTGCCCCGTGCGCCGCCTGGATGAACGCGTCGGCGTCCTGCAGCGTCCCGAAGACCGGGTCTACGTCACGGTAGTCGGCGACGTCGTACCCGGCATCCGCCTGCGGGGAGACGTAGAAGGGGGAGACCCACACGGCGTCTACACCCAGGTCCTTGAGGTAGCCGATGCGGCTGGTGATCCCCGGCAGGTCACCGATCCCGTCGCCGTCCGCGTCGGCGAAGGAGCGCGGGTAGATCTGGTAGATCACGGCGCTGCGCCACCACTCGTGGCCATGCTCGTCAGGGGCGTGGCTCGTTCGTACGAGCTGCTCAGAAGTCACCCGTGCGAGCCTAGGCACCGTCGGCGTGCGGGCGCCAACTCGCCCCCCATCAGATCGGGCGGACGGCCGGGTCGTCGAGGCTGTTGACCATGGAGTGCGCGGCGCGCTCGAGGTAGTCCCACAGCTGCGACTCGTACAGCGGGGGCAGCGCCACCTCGTTGACGGCCACGCGCATATGGGTCAGCCATGCCTCGCGCATGCGCGGGGTCACCGTGAAGGGGTGGTGGCGCATCCGCAGCCGCGGATGCCCGCGCTGGTCCCCGTAGGTCGTCGGCCCGCCCCAGTACTGCTCCAGGAACATCCGCAGCCGGTCCTCGGCGGGTCCGAGATCCTGTTCGGGATACATCGCGCGACGCTCGGGGTCGCCGGCGACGCCGAGATAGAAGCGGTGCACCAGGCGGCGGAAGGTCTCGTGCCCGCCGACGGCGTCGTAGAAGCTCTGCTGGGCCGCGGGCTCCGCGTTCTGTTGGCTCACCGTCCCAGTGTCTCAGCCGGCGTGGGGCGCTCGTACCCGCCTGCCTGCTGCGCTACTGCGGACGCGACGGTCGCCAGCGGGCCTGGTCAGAGCGCTGCGCGCGGGCCTGCGCCTCGCGGGCGATGCTGCGCTGCATTCCACCGAAGACGATGTTGTGGAAGGGATTGACTGCCGCCCAGTAGAGGTGGCCGGCCAGGCCCCGGGGGTGGAACAACGCCCGTTGCAGGAACACCGTGCGGACCGCGCTGGCCTCGGTGCTGCCCTCGTTCTCGGCCTTTTCGACTATCAGCTCCAGCCAGGCCAGTCCGGGCAGCCTCATCTCGGCCCGCAGCCGCAGCAGCCGCAGGTCCTCCAGCTCCTCGACCCGCCACCAGTCCAGAGCGTCCCCCACGGACAGGTCGAAGGGGTGCCTGCGCCCGCGCCGCAGCCCGGGTCCACCGACGATGCGGTCGATCCACCCGCGGGCCCTCCAGCCCAGACCCCAGGAGTACCAGCCGTTCTCGCCGCCGATGCCCTCGATGACGGCCCACAGGTGCTCGGGCGGGGCGTCGACCACCGTGCGCCGCTCGTCCACGTACATCGAGCCCCCAGCCCAGTCCGGGTCGCTGGGGAGCGGGTCGCTGGGCGCACCCGGCACCGACGCCGAGGACCAGGAGGTGTCGACGTCCATCTCCTGGACCCTCGAGCGAGCCAGCTCGACGGCACGATCGAAGCCGGTGAGGCCACCAGCAGGCTCGGGCACGTGCTCGGCGATATCGTTCTCGTTGCAGATCACCTCGTGCACCAGCGAGTCCACCAGCGGTCGCGCGATCGAGTTGGGGACGGGCGTGACCACCTGCACCCAGTGGCTGGACAGCCGCGGGGTGAGGACGGGGACGGGGATGATCGTGCGACGGGGCAACCCTGCCAGGCGCGCGTACCGCTGCATCATCTGCGCGTACGTCAGCACGTCGGGGCCGCCGATGTCGAAGGTGCGGCTCACCTGCGCCGGCAGTCCTGCGGCGCCTACCAGGTAGTGCAGCACGTCACGCACCGCGATCGGCTGGATCCGGCTGGTGACCCAGCGTGGGGTGACCATGACCGGCAGCCGTTCGGTCAGATAGCGCAGCATCTCGAAGGAGGCCGATCCCGAGCCGATGATCACCGCCGCCTGCAGCGCGGCGGTGGGCACACCGCTGGCCAGCAGGATCTCCCCGACCTCGCGTCGGGAGTCCAGGTGGTCCGACAGCTCTTCGCTGACCGGGTGCAGCCCGCCGAGGTAGACGATGCGCCCGACGTCGGCGTCCCGTGCGGCCACCGCGAAGGTGCGGGCCAGGTGCCGGTCGTGGGCGGCGAAGCGGCTCCCGGTGCTGAGGGAGTGGATGAGGTAGTACGCGACGTCGACGTCCCGCAGCGCGAGCGCCACCTGCTCGGCGTCCGATGCGTCCGCCTCGACCACCTCCACGCGGTCGAACCACTCCCGGTCACGCAGCCTGCGCGGGCTGCGCGCCATCACCCGTACCCGCAGGCCGGCGTCCAGCAGACGCGATACCAGCCGACCGCCGATGTATCCGGTCACGCCGGTCACCAGCGCGAGCCGGGGTTGGCCCGACGTGCTGCCAGCTGCCTGGGTGACGGCTGGCTCGGTGTTGGCTGGCTCGGTGTTGGCTGGCTCGGTGTTGGCTGGGTCGGTCACCGTCCCAGTGTCCGTCAGGAGGCCGGAGTCCTCTCGCCGGGGGCGTCTACCTGGTCAGGGGTGCCGGCGTGCTTGTTGTTCCCCGTCCTGCCGTCTCGCATCCAGACGGTGCGTTGGGGGAAGGGGATCTCCACACCAGCGGCGTCGAAGTCCGCCTTGATCCGGCGCCGCAGGCGTGGGCCACCTTCCACTGCTGCAGAGGAAGGGTCGAGCCGCCACGGTCGTCGAGGTCGTCGAGGTGGGCGAGGTCGTCGAGGTCCGTCGCGCGGCTGCCGCTCGGCACGCGGATCGCCTGAGTCACGTCGCCAGAGAGACATCGCTCAGCAGGCGGCTCAACCGGTCGACGCCCTCGAGCAGGTCGGACTCCGACGCGGCGATCGACAACCGAACCCGGTCGGTGGCAGCGGCGCCGAACGCCGTGCCCGGCGCGACAGCGACTCCCTCCTCCTCGATCAGCCGGAACGCGAGTCGACTGCTGTCCGTGTTGGCGGCCGAGACGTCAAGCCAGACGTAGAACGCCCCCTGCGGATGGTGGGCCGGTATCCCGTGCGCTGACAACCGGCCTAGGACGGCATCACGTCGGTCACGGTACGCCGACCGCATGGCGCGTACCGCGTCCTGCGGCCCGGTGACCGCCTCCAGCGCGGCTAGCTGCGTCGGCATCGCCACGCACGACGCCATGGTCTCGTGCATGTTGGCCAGCATCGGCGCCACCGCGGCCGGGGCGGCCACGTAGCCGACCCTCCAACCCGTCATGGCGTACGTCTTGGAGAAGCTGAACACCGTGATCACTGCGTCCCGGTCGTCCAACGCGGCGGCGGACACGTGCGGCCCCTGGAAGGTGAGCTCGTCATAGCACTCGTCCGAGACGACCCACAGGTCGTGGCGCGCGGCGAAGTCGAGGATCTCGAGCATGCGCGGGGCCGGGATGACGGTCCCGGTCGGGTTCGACGGGGAGTTGATGACGATCGCCCGGGTCCCCTCGTCGACCAACGACTCCAGCTCATCGACCGCTGGCAGGTAGGCGTCGGTCGGGTCCAGCTGGTACGCCTGGGTCCTCGCGCGCAGCAGATGCGTCATCATCCGGTAGTTCGGCCACCCAGGTTCCGGGATGAGGATCCCGTCCCCTGGGTTCACCAGGCCCACCAACGCAGCGTAAATCCCTTGCACGGCACCCGTGCTCACGAGGACGCGGTCAGCCGGCACCTGAAAGCCGTTGCGCTCGCAAATCTTTGCGCTGAGCGCCTCCCGCAAGATGGGTAGACCAGCCGTCGCGGTGTACTTCGTGTGCCCGTCCCGGGCTGCCCGGACGGCCGCTTCCACGATGTTGTGGGGAGTCGGGAAGTCGGGCTCCCCGAGTTCGAGCCGGATGCACCCGTCCCGTAGAAGGGCTCGCGCCATGACCGCACGGATGCCTGAACGCGGCATGGTGGCCGTCACATCGGGGATCTTCATCTACCATCCTCTACTCTGCGACGTGGCACGCTGCCCGGTGCCCGGGCTCGAGAACTCTCAGCACCGGCGTCTCGGAGACGCAGCGGTCGATCCGCAGCGGGCACCTTGGGTGGAACACGCAACCGGAAGGCGGATCCGCAGGGCTCGGGATCTCACCTGGGATCCTCCCCCCGCGACGCCTGCGCTCCAGTTCCGGGTCCACCGTGGGTGCAGCCTCCAGCAGGGCCCGCGTATACGGGTGCTTCGGATCGCGGTACAGGTCCCTGCGGGCCGCTGTCTCGACCACGTGGCCGAGGTACATGACGGCGACGCGGTTGCTCATCTGCCGCACCACGTGCAGGTCGTGGCTGATGAAGAGGTACGACAGTCCGCGGTCGCGCTGAAGGTCCCGCATCAGGGCCAGGATCTGGGCACGGACGGTGACGTCCAGTGCCGACGTCGGCTCGTCGGCGATGATGAGCTGCGGCTCGCAGGCGAGGGCACGAGCGATGTTCACCCGCTGGCGTTGACCGCCGGACAGCTGGAGCGGACGTCGCTTCATCAGGGCCGGATCCAGGCCCACCTGCTCCAGCAGGTCCGCGACCCGGTCACGCACGCCGGAGGCGGGTACGAGCTTGTGCACCAGCAGTGGCTCAGCCACCGTCGAGCCGATGCTCCGCCGGGGGTTCAGCGAGTTCAAGGAGTCCTGGAAGATCATCTGGATCCGCCTGTGCATGTCCGAGGACGACTTCTTGACGCCCAGCACCCCCTCACCCTCGAAGCGGACGGAGCCGGAGCGTGCGTGCTCGAGCTGGACGATCGCGCGGGCAAGCGTCGACTTGCCGCTGCCGGACTCACCGACGACGCCGAGGGTCTCCCCTCGCCCGATCTGCAGCGACACGCCGTCGATGGCGCGGACCTCGGTGCGGGGAGTCAGGAACCCGCCCCTGGTGAAGGCGACGACCAGGTCGTCCACCTCGAGCAGTGGAGTCGCTGCCGTCCCGGCGCCGGGGTCGAGGATCGACGTCGGGGTGCTCATGGGGTGCTCCTGGAGGGGTCGGGCACGGGAGGGACCACCTCGGCGGAGTCGGCGGCGGGCAGCGGCTCCCACTCGGCGTCGTCCTCGTCCACCGGCGCGACACTGGCCAGCAGCGCAGCGGTGTACTCGTGCTCCGGGTGGGCGAAGATCCGGCTTGCCGGGGCGTTCTCGACGACCTCACCGTCATACATCACGGCGACGTCGTCGGCCAGGCCGGCGACCACGCTGAGGTCGTGGGACACCAGGACGAGCGCGATGCCGAGCTCCTCGGACAGCTCGCGAAGCAGGTCCAGCACCTGGGCCTGGACGCTGACGTCCAGCGCCGTCGTCGGTTCGTCTGCGAGCAGCAGCGACGGCTCGCACGCCAGCGCCATGGCGATCACGATGCGCTGCCGCATCCCCCCGCTGAACTGGTGCGGGTGCGCCTTGAGCTGCTGGCGCGGGGAGGCGATGCCCACCCTGTCCAGCAGCTCCGCCGCACGCTCATCGGCCTGGCGACGGTTCATGCCCAGGTGCACCCGCAGCGGCTCTCGCAGCTGCGCACCCACCGGCCGGACGGGATTCAACGCGGCCATCGGGTCCTGGTACACCAGGCCGATGTCCTTGCCGCGGATGCCGCGAAGGGCCTTTTCGGGCAGGCGAAGCAGGTCCTGGCCAGCGAACCGGATCTCCCCGCCCACCTCGGTGCCGTGCGGGTGCAGACCGAGGATGGACAGGCACGTCGCGCTCTTGCCGGAGCCGGACTCGCCCACGATCCCCAGCGTCCGCCCGGCGTTCACGGACAGCGAGATGCCCTTGACTGCGTCCACGTACCCGTGACCGGTCCGGAAGCGGACCGTCAGGTCGCGCATCTGCAGCAGCGGCTCAGCTGAGGCGCCGTCTCGGTGCGCGGTGTCAGGCACCGCGCTGGCCCAGCTCGTCGCGGGAGACGACACCCTCCTTGCACACCAGCAAGACGTCCCGGGTAGCGCTGATGTCGCTGGTCGGGTCACCGCGCACCACGATCAGGTCGGCGAGCTTGCCGACCTCCAGGGTTCCGATGTCGTGCAGCATGTCGAGGTTCTCGGCGGCGTTGCGCGTCGCCGCGACCAGCGCGTTGGTAGCCGACATCCCGAACTCCACCATCGTCTCGAGCTCAGAGGCCAGGTCCGCGTGCGTGTTGAACGGTGTGCCGGCGTCGGTCCCGGCGGCCACTTTCATGCCGGACTTCACCGCCGCGACGAAGCTGTCCCGGTGGTGCCCCGACTCCGACCTCGCCTTCTTGACCACCCACTCCGGGATGCTGTCGCCGTTGTCCACGATCCGGTTCACGGCGATCAGCGTGGGGATCAGGTACGTGCCCTGGCTCACCGCCATCTCCAACGCCTCGTCGTCGAGGTAGAACCCGTGCTCGATGGAGTCGATGCCCGCCTTCATCGCGTTCTTGATCCCCTGGCCGCCGATGGCGTGCGTGGTGGCGCGCTTGCCTGCGTTGTGCGCCTCGCGCGCGACCGCCTCCAGCTCGTCCACCTGCAGGGCCGTCTGCTGGGGGTCCACGCCCGGGGTGAGGACGCCACCAGTCGCCATCACCTTGATGAAGTCGGCGCCGCACGCCAGTTCCGCGCGCGTGGCGGCAGTGACCCCTGCAGGACCGTCGGCCTGCCGGCCGATCATGTGTCCGTGGCCGCCGGTCATGGTGATGACGCGCCCGGCTGCCTTGATCCGCGGTCCTTTGACCAGCCCGTCGGCCTCGCACTTGGCCAGCTCGATCACGATCCCGTCGGCGGCTCCGCAGTCGCGGACGGTGGTGATCCCGGCGTTGAGCGTCATGGTCATGTTGTCCGCGGCTCGCAGCGAGGCCCTGGTGATGCTGTCCCCTGACACCTGCGCGAACAGGTCGCGGGCCCCGTCGTTGCACAGGTGCACGTGGCAGTTGATCATGCCGGGCATCACGGTGGCCCCCCCGCCGTCGCGGGTCTGGTGGGCCGGCACGTCGGGCGCCTGTTCCATGGGGCCGATCCACGCGATCCGCCGGCCCTCGACCAGGACGGCCTGCCGGGGTCGCAGCGCCGCGCCGGTTCCGTCGAAGACAGCGACGTCGGTGAGCAGGAGCGGGTCGTTTCCGTTGGTGCGCATGGGGTCTCCGGTCAGCGGTAGGCGAAGGGCGAGCGTTGGTACTTCGTGGCCTGGTCGGGGTCGTGCCCGTACAGCAGGGCGGCGTTCTCGCGCTCGGCGATGTCCTTGAGCTTCATCGCCGACTGCCGGGCGACAACCGGGTCGGCCTGACCGCCCCAGCTGTCCTGGTCGAAGTTCGCCTGTAGGTACACGGCGTCACCGCACACCACGAGATTGCCGGTCTCGGGCAGACGCACCATCACCGATTGGTGGGCCGGCGCGTGGCCGGGCGTGAGGATGGTCTCCACGCCGGGGAACAGCTCGAGCTCGCCGTCGAGCAGCTCGTACGTCAACTCCGGCAGGTTCCAGTACCGGTTCGGGAAGATCTCGTTGTCGACGGCGACGTCATAGTGCTCCCGCTGCACGAAGAACGTGGCGTTCTTGAACATCTCGTTGTTGCCCGCGTGGTCGAAGTGCAGGTGCGTGTTGATGACGTAGTGGATGTCCTGCGGCCCCAGATCCAGCACGGACAGCTGGTGCTCCAGGTCGTCGTCCGTATCCATGTCCGGGACCAGGAGGTCGGCCATGGGCGTGCCTCGCCACGTCGCCCCGGCGTCGGCGATGTGGATCCGGCTCATCCCCGTGTCGATCAGCACGTTCTTGCCGTCGTCGAGCCGAAGCAGGTACCCGGGTACCGGGATCCTGATCTGCTCGCCGTCTGCCACCCCGGGCGCCACGACCTCGTGGCTGCACAGGCAGTCACCGAGCGGAAGGATGTACATCTCCATGGTCAGTCCTCGCTAACGAGTAGTTGGGCGGCACGCTTCGTGCTCCGACCCGGCGTCGCCTCGGCCGGTTCGAGCAGGGATGCCATCACGTCACCGAGAAAGTTGGCGAGCAGGATGGTGATGGTGATCGCCAAGCCGGGGGCCACCGAGATCCACCAGGCCTGGGACAGGTACGCGGCGCCGGCGCCGAGGTCGGCACCCCACTCGGGCGTAGGGGGCCGGACGCCGAAACCGAGGAAGTTCAAGGTCGCCGCCAGCAGCGTGGTCCATCCGATCGCGCTGCTGAGCAGCACGACCACCTCGGTCAGGATCACCGGCAGCACGTGGCGCGCCATGATCCGCAGCGGACCGCAACCGACCACTCGCGCGGCAGCGACGTACTCCTGGCTGCGCACCTGCTGGGTGGAGCCGAAGATGACCCGGGCGAACACCGGCGCGAACGACACCGCGACGGCGAGGATCACCGTCACCATGCCGGGACCGCGGACGGTCACCACGACCAAGGCGAGCAACAGGCCGGGAAAGGCGAGCAGCACGTCCATCGAGCGCATGATCGTGGCGCCACCCCAGCGGCCGGCGTACCCCGCGAGCATGCCCAGAGGGACGCCCACGAGAGCCGCCCCCAAAGCGCTGAGCACCGCGATCACCAGCGTCTGCCGTGCCCCGAACAGCGTCCGACTCAGCACGTCGCGCCCGAAGTGGTCGGTACCGAAGAGGAACTCGCCGGTCGGCGCCTCGCGTGGTGGCCCGACGATGGCCGCGGGCTGGTACGGCGCAAGCAGGGGGGCGAGGACCGTCACCAGGAGCAGACCGATCGCCAGCCCGGACACCACCCGGCCGGTCGCATCCAGCCGGCGACGCGGCGGGGCCGCGGCCGTCGCACCGCCCTGATCGGGCGACGCCGTCTGCGAGACCGTCACCGGCTCCACCCCTTGCGGACGCGGGGGTCGAGGACCCCATGGGTGAGATCCACCAGCATGTTGACCAAGAGGTAGACGACGGCCACGAACAGGACGATGCCCTGGATCGACGGCACGTCCTTCTGCTGGATCCTCGCTACGAGGTAGCTGCCAATGCCCGGACGGCCGAAGATGATCTCGATGGCGACGGCGCCCGCGATGAGGTTGCCGACCTGCAGCCCGATGATCGTGACCACCGAGGAGGCGGCGTTGCGCAGCGCGTGCCGGCTCAGCAGCCGCCAGGGCGACAGCCCCTTCGCTCGAGCCACCAGCATGTACGGCTGCTGGTAGGTCTCGATCAGACTCGACCGCAACATTCGCGTGATGATCGCAGCGAAGCCGAGACCGAGTGAAAACGCCGGCAGGATCAGTGCGGTAGGCCCGCCGATGCCCAGTGCGGGCAGCACGCCGAGGTTGACGGCAAACGCCAGCACCAGCAGCTGCGCGAGCCAAAACGACGGCACCGCGAGGCCGAGGACGGACGCCCCGGTGGCGACGCGGTCCAGCAAGGACCCCGGTCGCAGCCCAGCCGCCATCCCGGTCGGGACGCCGACCGCCAGGGCCACCACCATCGCGAGAACCGTGAGGTTGAGGGTGTAGGGGACCCGCTGCAGGATCTCTGAGGCCACTGAGGTGTTGGAGGCGTAGGAGAAGCCGAGGTCGCCGGTGAGCAGCCGGCCGACATACTGGGCGTACTGCACCAAGAACGGCTTGTCGAGACCGAGCGTGGTCCGCAGCGCCTCAACCCGCTCCGGCGTCGGGTTGCTGCCGAACAGCATGATCTGGGCAGGGTCACCCGGGATCAGCCGCAGCATCGCGAACACCAGGAAGGTCACGCCGATCAGCACCGGGACGGAGATCAGCACCCGTCGGACGATGAAGCTCAGCATGGCTGCGCTCCTATTCCCCGCCGGTCGAGGCGAACAACGGCTGGCCGGACACGGTGAAGGCGAGCTCGCCGACGCTGTCATCGGTGACCATGATCGTCTTGAGGTCCCTGATCGGCATGAACGTCGCGTCCTCCATCAGCGTCCGGGCGATCTCGGCGTAGGCCTCGTCCCGTTGCTCGTCGTCCACGATCCCGTTCGCCTCGATGACCGCGGCGTCCAGCTCGGCGTTGCAGTAGTGCGCCCAGTTGAAGCCGGACTCGATCTGGTCGCAGCCAAAGACGGTCTTGAGCGAGAACGGGTCCACGGCGTAGAAGAACCAGTCCGCCGTGTTGGCCAGGCCCTGGTTGTACGTGGTCGCCACCGCGGGGAACGCCTGGTCGGAGATGTTCACGGCGACCCCGAGGTCCTTCATCTGTGCCTGGAACAGCTGAGCGATCCCGCTGAAGCCGAATCCCGAGATGTTGATCGTCTCGACCTCGAGCGGCTGGCCGTCCTTGGACCGCATACCGTCCGAGCCCTTCACCCAGCCGGCCTCGTCCAGCAGCTGCGCAGCGCGCTCCGGGTCATACTCGTACATGCCCTGGTCCTCGTCATACCCCACGCTGGTCGGCGTCAGGACGCTGGACGCGACGTCGTACTGCCCCTCGAACAGCGTGTCGAGAACGGACTGCCGGTCGAAGCCCAGGATCAGCGCCTGGCGGACGGCGAGGTCGTTCGTCGGCGCCTTGTCGACGTTGAGCAGGAACCCGTACGGGATGCCCCGGGCGGGCGCGCTCCTGATCGTCTTGCCGGACTCGGACGCCGACGCGGCGTCCTGAGGCGTCAGGTTCTGCGCGACGTCGATCTCGCCAGTCGACAGGGAGTTCGCCTGGGCCGAGGGGTCGGTGAGGATCCTGAACGTCAGCTCACTCACGTCCGCCGGGCCCTCTCCGAGCGGCTCGGGTCCCCAGGCGTAGTCCTCGTTGCGGGTGAGCTCGACGCTCTCACCGCTCTGGAACGACTCGAACACGAAGGGACCGGTGCCCACGGGGTTGGACCCGTAGTCAGCGCCGTACTTCTGGAGGGCCGTCGGCGAGGAGAGGCCGAAGATGGCCTCTGACACGTAGTTCTGGAACGCGAGATTCGGCTCCGAGAAGACGATCTCGACGGTCTGCTCGTCCACCACTCGGGTCTCCTGGTACGGACCGAGGGCGCCGATCGCCGACTTCGACTGGGTGGCCGGGTCGACGATGTGGTCAAACGTCGCCTTGACCGCCTCAGCGTTGAACGGCGTCCCGTCGTGGAAGACGACGTCGTCGCGCAGCGTGAACGTGTAGACGGTGCCGTCCTCGGAGATCGTCATGTCCTCCGCGAGGCCGGGGTACCACTGGTCGTCATCCGGGAAGCGCCAGATGAGGGTGTCGAAGATCTGCTGGTTGACCTGGCTGGCGCCGATCAGGCCCGTGGCGCTCGGGTCCAGCGTGTCGGGGTTCTGCCCAAGTCCAACTGTCAACGAACCGTCACCGTCACCGGCACGGCCGCCTCCGCCCTCCTCCAGAGGGGTTTCCGAGCACGCCGCCAGCAGAACCGTGGCCAGCAGTGCCGCCGCCGTTCTGCCGAGGGCGCCCCGTGAGCGGTGCTGGGTGGAAGTTCTCGAAGCGGCCATCGCGCACCCTCCTAGGGCATCACCGGGAACCAGCCCTGCGCGGGGGACCGCTGAACATCGGTGTTCTCGCGGTCGGAGCCGAGGCCGGCGCCCGCAGTGCTGTGCTGACGAAATCTACGAGGATGGGGAGCCAATCGTCAAGGGATTCACCACTGCAACCTCACCATCGTTACGTTTTGGCGAAAATCAGCCTTACGACTGCCCTGTGGACGCGCGCGGACCGTTACAGGGTCACCGTCGCTGGCGGTTCGTCCGGTCAGGAGCCGGCCGGCTGCCGAGCGGCTGCGTCTGCCTAGCCGAGCCTCCCCGTGCGGCTGATCTGCTCAAGGAGCTCCGAGGTGGAGTCCTTGCGGGGGCCGTCCGCGATGCTGATGTACGTCTCGGTCCGCTGCACGCCTGGGATCTGCCAGATCCACTCGAGCAGCACGACCCGCAGATGGGCGTAGTCCCGGATCCTCAGGCGAGCCAGCATGTCCAGCTCGCCTGTCACGATCGTGACCTCCTCGACCTCGGGCAGCCGGCTGACCTCCGTCATGACGGAACCGAGATCGGAGCCTTGCGCCGCCGTAATAGCCAGGTAGACGACGATGGGGTACCCGACCGCCGCCCAGTCCACGACGACGCTGTACCGCCGGATGACGCCGAGACTATGCAATCGCGCGATGCGCTCACCGATGGCCGGGGCCGACTTCCCCAGCGCCCGGGCGAGGCTCCGCTGCGACAACCGAGCGTCCTTGGCGAGCAGGCGCAGAAGGGCCACGTCGACGTCGTCGAGAGGAACCGTCGGAACCGGCGGTGACGTGACGTTCGCCAACCCCGACAGGGGAGTAGCGGGATGAGCCATTTCTAGACTTCCTTTGCTTCGTGCTTGTCAACCGTCAGAGTGTTGCAGCACACTGCCTACCGTATGAGCAGATTCGTCCCTGCGTGCGCTTACACCCGGACCCCGGCCATGTTGCCCGGTTCGGTTGTCGGGGCTCCATCATGGGACACCTTCCCCTCACCCCTGCACAGGAGGACTCGATGAGCGACCAGACCCACTTCTCCACCACGGCGGGCGGGACCCCCACCGCACCCGGCCGGTACGTGTCGGTGACCGACGTGGTCCCCGTCGAGTTCCTCCCAGGCCTGCGGTTCCAGCCTGTGATGGGCGAGAAGACGCTGACCAACTTCGTGACGTTCGGCCCCAACGTCGAGGCGCCGGTGCACGTCCACGAGGAGGAGCAGATCGTCATCGTGCTTGAAGGCGAGTTCGAGTTCGAGCTGGACGGAGAGGTCCGGACCATGCGGCCCGGGGACGTCGCCGTCGTTCCCTCCTGGGTGCCTCACGGGGCGCGCACGAAGGACACCACCTGCCTCGAGGTGGACGTCTTCACACCACCCCGCCGGTCGCTCCTGGAGCACGCGGCCGGTCAGGCCACGCAGGCTGAGGCCTCTGACGACGCGGACGGGCGGGGGTGACGTGGAGCTGGGACTCACCGACCGGCGGGCGGTTGTGACGGGCGGCTCCAAGGGGATCGGTCTGGCCGTGGCGCAGGAGCTCGTCGCCGAGGGCGTCGACGTGGCCATCTGCGCACGCGACGCGGGGGAGGTGAAGGTGGTGACGGACGAGCTGGCCGCCTCGGGGCGCACCGTCTTCGGCATGGTGGCCGACGTGTGCGACCCGGATCAGGTCCGCGCTTTCATGGCGGCTGCCGCGGACGAGCTCGGGGGTATCGACATCCTGGTGAACAACGCCGGAGCGGCACGGCCCGGCACCTTTGAGACCCTGACGGACGCGGACTGGCAGTCCGACCTCGACATCAAGCTCTTCTCGCAGGTCCGCTGCGTGCGGGCGGCTCTGCCCCACTTGCGCACCAGCCGCGCCGGTCGCGTGATCAACATCAATGCGGTCTACGCCAAGTACCCGGACCCCGCCTTCTTCGCCACGTCCGTGAACCGGGCTGCGTGCCTGAACCTCAGCAAGACCTTGGCCATGGAGCTTGGCGCCGAGGGCGTCCTGGTCAACAGCGTCAACATCGGCTACGTCGTGACACCCCAGTGGGAGAACATCCGGCTCAAGCGCGCACCCGAGCTGTCGGCCGAGGACTTCTTCGCCCGCTGGGCGGCTGAGGAGATCCCGCTCGGCCGCTTCGGGGAGACGGGGGAGGTCTCGGGCATCGTGGCCTTCTTGGCGAGTGACCGGGCGAGCTACATCACCGGTGCATCGGTGGACGTCGCCGGCGGCATGGGCAAGTACGTTTAGGTCGGTGCCCGGTCGTCCGGGGCAGTGGCAGCGACCTTCTGGTCGCGTTCGCCTCGCATCCAGACGGTGCGCTGGGGGAAGGGGATCTCCACATTAGCGGCGTCGAAGTCCGCCTTGATCCGGCGCCGCAGCTCGCGGGCCACCTTCCACTGCTCCAGTGGAAGGGTCTTGACGACGAGCCGTACCACCACCGAGTCGGCCAGCAGGGCCTCGACGCCCCACACCTCGGGGTCCTCCATGATCAGCGGCGCCCACTCGGGGTCGGCGCGAAGGCCCTCGCCGGCTGCACGCAGCAGCTCCTGCACGCGCACGACGTCCTCCCCGTAGGCCACGGAGATGTCCAGGACGGCGCGTGCCCACCCCTGGGACTGGTTGCCGACCCGCTGGATCTGCCCGTTGGGGACGTACCAGACGGTGCCGTCCAGGGAGCGGAGCCGGGTGACACGCAGGTTCACCGACTCCACCGTGCCGACGGCCTCGCCGAGGTCCACCACGTCGCCGACGCCGTACTGGTCCTCGACGATCATGAACAGCCCGGACAGGAAGTCCTTCACCAGCGTCTGGGAGCCGAAACCTAATGCCACGCCGAGGATCCCGGCGCTCGCCAGCAGGGGAGCGATGTCCAGCCCCAGCTCGGCCAGCACCATCAGGACGCACACCGAGGCGACGACACCGGTCGCGACGCTGCGCAGGACCGTCCCCATGGTGCGGGCGCGCTGCACCCGACGCTCGGAGGACAGCGGGCTGACCTCGAGCACCGTGGCGTAGCGGCTGCCCAGCGCTGCACCGCCGGGCTGCTCGTCGCGGGAGACGATCTTGTCCACGACCCGCTCGATCACCGTGTTCAGCATCCGCCGCACCGCGAACCCGACCACCAGGATGAGCGCGATCCGCAGCGGGGTGCCGACGAGCAGGTCGGCCCACCCGCCGACGGCCTCGCTGCCGGTCAGGTCGGTGACGACCCGGCAGAACCGGTCGCCCTCCTCGCAGGGGCGCACGGACAGCCCGAAGGAGTCCACGGCAGGCGTGCCGGCGAACGCGGGGGGCGCGCTCATGTGCGCGGCCCCGGACGCAGGCCGGTGTGGTGGGCCGCAAAGGCGAGGGTGTCGGCGGAGAGGTCGACCGAGCGGGAGACCGCCCGTGCCCCGTGGCCCACGTCCTTCTCCCGGCGCACCAGCACCGGCCGGTCGGCGGAGTCTGCCGAGGTGGCGTGCTGCAGGGCTGCCGCGAGCTTGCGGGCGTGCAGGGGGTCCACACGCGAGTCGGAGTCGAAGACCGTGAAGAGCGTTGCGGGGTAATCGGTTCCCGGCACCACTCGGTGGTAGGGAGAGTACGCCAGCAACCACTGCAGCTGCTCGGGATCCTGCGGGTCTCCGTACTCGCCGGTCCATGACACACCGAGGCCGTGCTGGGCGTAGCGCACCATGTCGAGCAGCGGGGCCGAGCACACGACGGCGGCGAAGAGTTCCGGCCGCTGGGTCAACGCCGCGCCGACCAGCAGCCCGCCGTTCGACCCGCCGGACACCGCGAGCTGGGCCGGGGTGGTCCAGCCGTCGGCGATCAGCCGCTCGGCCGCAGCGTGGAAGTCGTCGTAGACGTTCTGCTTCGAGCCGAGCATGCCCGCCCGGTGCCACGCCTCGCCCTCCTCGCCGCCGCCGCGCAGGTTGGCGATCGCGTACACACCGCCAGCCTCCACCCATGACAGCAGACCGGCGGAGAAGCCCGGCGTCAGGCTGACCCCGAACCCGCCGTAGCCGTACAGGATCGTGGGCGCGCCGGCGGTCGGCTTGCCGCCTGCGTCCAGGACGTCGGCCCTGGCGATGACGAACATGCGCACGGTCGTGCCGTCAGTGCTGGTGAGCTCCACCTGCGAGGCCTGGACCGCGGGGACCGTCACCACCCCCGGCGGAGCGGCGAACAGGCTCACCCTCCCCGTGGTCGCGTCATACCGGTGTACGTGCGGGACGGTCGCGTGGTCGGTGTAGACGAACCACGCCTCGTGGCCGCCCTCGGGTCGGGTGACCAGCCCGCCGAGGGTCCCCAGCCCGGGCAGCTCCAGCTGTCCGGACCGCTTCCCGGTTGCCAGGTCGTGCAGGCTGACCGAGGAGACCGCGTGCTCGGTCCACGCCACCAACAGGCGCGGTCCGCCGGCGGTCAGCATGCCGGGCCCGTCCAGAACTGCGTAGTCCTCCAGCACCGCGTCGTCGCGCTCGGGGATCAGGTCGACCCAGGCGCCCGGGCCAGGTCGCTCGGGGTCGGCCACCGCCAGCCGGCCACGCGGGGCATCCAGGTCGGTGGCCACATAGAGGCGCCCGTCCCTGCCGACGTGGGCCGACGTCCGGGCGTCGAGCCCGACGGCCACCTCCTGCAGGTGCGGGGCGCCGGGATCGGCAGCCCGCAGATCTGCCAGCCACACGTCGTTGCGGGGGTCGGTGCCCTGCGCGGCGCTGAGCACGAGCCACCTGCCGTCCCAGGAGACCGAGGCGCCGTAGTAGGAGGTGATCGGCCGGCCCGCGCCGAAGATCTCCACGTCCGTGCTTGGGTCTGTGCCGACCCGGTGCAACCAGACCCGACGGTGGTACTGCGCCTCGTCGGCGGGGACCTCGTCCGGGGGCAGCCGGCGCACGTAGTAGAACGCCTCTCCGCCCACGAGCCACCCGACGGGGGAGTAGCGGGCACGGTCGATCGGGCCGTCGACGTGCTCGCCGGTGGCCACGTCCAGCACCCGCAGCACCGACTCCTCGCTGCCTCCCTCGGAGAGCTGGTACGCCAGCAGATGACCTTCCTTGCTGGGCTGCCAGGCGTCCAGGGTGGTCGCTCCGGAGGGGTCCGTGACCATCGGGTCGACGAGCACCCTCTCGACGGGCCCGTCGGGACCGGGCTCCAGCACGAGGAGCTGGCTGTGCTCCTGTTCCGCGGTCCGACGGGTGAAGAAGGTCCACCCGCCCCGCTGCACCGGAGGCCCGACCGAACCCGCCTGCATCAGCTCGGCGACCCGGGTGGCGAAGTGCTCCCGCCCCGTCCAGGCCTGTCGGTGCACGGCCAGGACCTCGTCCTGGGCAGCCGACCAGGCGATGGTCCTCGGGTCCTCGGGGTTTTCCAGCCAGCGGTAGGGGTCGGGTACGTCCACGACAGGCGCACCTGCGGGCAGCGCGTCGACCAGGTCCAGGCGTTCGGCGGCGGGGTAGGGGATCACGGGACGAGAGACTACGTCCGTCGGCAGATCTGGCAGGATCGCCGGTGCCATCGACACCCACCACCCGGAGAGTCCGTGAACCCGCAGAGCCCCCCGCGCACCGCCCTGCTCGACGAGCTGGCAGCGCGCTACGGCGTCGCCACCGAGTACTGGGACTGGCAGGGGCAGCACGTCGAGGTGCAGGAGAGCACCGTGGTGCAGGTGCTCGGCGCGCTCGGGGTGCCGGCCGGCGATGCCGATCAGGTGCAGCAGTCACTGACGATCGTGGACGAGGCCCCCTGGCGCGCGAGGCTGCCCGCGGTGGTCGTGGTGCGGGCGGGGACCGGGCACCAGGTGCCGGTGCACGTCCCCGACGGGGTGCAGGTCTCGCTGCGGGTGCACCTGGAGCAGGGCGGGGAGCGCACGGTCGACCAGGTCGACCGGTACGTGGCGCCCCGGCTGGTCGACGGCGCACTGGTGGGCGAGGCGACCTTCGCCGTCCCGACGGACCTGCCGCTGGGGTGGCACGAGCTCGTCGTGTCCATCCAGGGGCAGGTGTCCCGATGCCCGCTGGTGGTGACCCCGCAATGCCTGCGCCTGCCCGAGAGCTTGGGCACCCACCAGCGGTGGGGGTTCATGGCGCAGCTGTACTCGGTGCGTTCGCGGCAGTCCTGGGGGCTGGGGGACCTGGCCGACCTGGCCGAGCTGGCCTCCTGGAGCGGTCGGGACCTCGGTGCGGACTTCCTGCTGGTCAACCCCCTGCATGCGGCCGAGCCGGTGGGGCGGATGGAGCCCTCTCCCTACCTGCCGACGACCCGGCGGTTCGTCAACCCGCTGTACATCCGGGTCGAGGACGTGCGCGAGACCGGTTACCTGCGCAGCACCGACCGGGCTCTGGTGGAGTGGCAGGCGGAGGCGCTGCGGGAGGCCAGCTCCAGCGGCGCAGAGCTGGACCGCGACGCCGCGTGGAGCGCCAAGGGCGAGGCGCTGGCCACGGTGTTCGCCGTCCAGCGCTCGCCGTCGCGGCAGGCGGCCTTTGAGAGGTTCTGCGCCGAGGAGGGGGAGGGCCTGCAGGCCTTTGCGACCTGGTGCGCCCTGGCGGAGCACCTCGGGCTGCCGGCCGAGCAGTGGCCGGCCGACGTGCGGGACCCCGCCTCGAAGGAGGTCGAGCGCCTGAGCCACCAGCTTGCGGAGCGGATCAGCTTTCACAAGTGGCTCCAGTGGGTCGTCGACCAGCAGCTGGCAGGGGCGCAGCGTGCCGCCCACGAGGCCGGCATGGCGTTCGGGATCGTGCACGACCTGGCGGTCGGCGTGCACCCTGACGGTGCCGACACCTGGGCCCTGGGGTCCGCGTTGGCCCGCGGCGTCAACGTCGGTGCGCCGCCGGATGCCTTCAACCAGCAGGGGCAGGACTGGAGCCAGCCGCCCTGGCGCCCGGACACCCTGGCCGAGGTGGGCTACCTGCCCTTCCGCGACATGCTGCGCACGGTGCTGCGGCACGCGGGCGGCATCCGGGTGGACCACGTGATGGGTCTGTTTCGGCTGTGGTGGATCCCCGAGGGTGCCGGCCCCGACCAAGGCACGTATGTGCGCTATGACCACGAGGCGTTGCTCGGCATCCTGTGCCTGGAGGCGCACCGGGCAGGTGCCTTCGTGGTCGGCGAGGACCTCGGTGTGGTCGAGCCCTGGGTGCGGGAGACGCTCAAGGAGCGCGGGGTGCTGGGCACCTCGATCCTGTGGTTCGAGATGGACGCGGAGGGCCAGCCGCTGCAGCCGGAGGAATGGCGCGAGCTCTGCCTGGCCACCGTGACCACGCACGACCTGCCGCCCACGGCGGGCTACCTGGCAGGCGAGCACGTGGACCTGCGCTCGCGGCTCGGGCTGCTGACCCGTCCGCTGGAGCAGGAGAAGGCACTGGACGAGGCCGGCAGGCAGTCGGTCTTGTCCCTGCTGCGGCGCCGCTCCCTACTGCCTGCGGATGCCACCGAGCGGCAGGTGGTCGAGGCTCTGCACCGGCTCCTGACCTGGGCGCCCAGCCGGCTGCTGGGGGTGCAGCTCGCCGACGCCGTGGGTGAGCGGCGGCCCCAGAACCAGCCCGGGACGAGCACCGAGTACCCGAACTGGAAGATGCCACTGGCTGACGGGAGCGGTGTGCCGGTTCTGCTGGAGGACCTGGTGACCCGCCCGCGGGCCGCCTCGCTGGCCCAGGCGGTCAACCGCCGCTGAGACTGCCCGGGCTCAGGCCCGATCGCGTTCCTGAGCGGCCAGCGCCCGACGGACGCCGTCCCGGTTCTCGGCCGTGAGGCGCTTGAGCGCGGGCAGCTCCACGCCGGAGCCCTCCAGCCAGGCGTCTGTCTTCTCCAGCAGGGAGGCGTCCGCGAGCGCCGTCGGGTACAACCCGACCACGATCTGCTGAGCCATCTCGTTGGTGCGTGAGGTCCAGACCGGCTGCAACGCCTCGAAGTACCGGTCGACGAACGGCTCCAGCAGGGCGTTGTCGTGCACCCGCATGAATCCGGCGATGATGGTGGCCTGCAAGGCATTCGGCAGGTCGTCGGACTCCACCACGCGCTGCCAGACCCGCAGCTTGTTCTCCGCCGTGGGGATGGCCGCCCGTGCTCCCTCGGCTGCCCGGTGCCCGGTCGCGGTGTCGTCGCGCTCCACCTCCGCAGAGATCTCGTCCTCCCCGACGTCCCCGCCGCAGACGAGCGCCGTCAGCAGCTCCCACCGCAGGTCGGTGCCCACCTCGAGCCCCGGCATCGGGTCGGAGCCGTCCAGCAGTCCACGGAGCCGATCCAGCTGCGGAGTTGTGCGTGCGTAGGTGGCGGCGGCCTTGACCAGCTGAAGCTGCAGGTCGCAGCCCGGCCCGGAAGCCTGCGCCAGCGAGAGCAGACGCTCAGCCACCTGGTCCGAGACGTCTTGGCGGTGGTCAGGGTCCACGTAGAAGCGCACGGTCGTCGCTAGCTGGCGCAGAACGGTGAGCACCACCGAGGAGCTCGTCTCCACCGCGATGTTCTCGCACACCAGCTCGACGAAGCTGCGGGCCGGCATCTCCGCGTCCCGCGTCATGTCCCACGCCGCGCCCCACACCAGCGCCCTCGGCAGGGAGTCCTCGAAGGATCCGAGGTGCTTGACGGCGGTGACCATCGACGCGGCGTCGAGCCGGATCTTGGCGTACGCCAGGTCTTCGTCGTTGAGCAGCAGCAGTGCCGGCACGGGCTTCCCAGCAGCCTCAGGCACCGCAGTCGCGGCACCGTCCACGTCCAGCTCGATCCGCCACGAGCGCTGCATGCAGCCCGACCCGTCGAGGTCGTACCCAGCCACAGCCAGTCGGTGCGGGCGCAGGACGGGGTGCTCCTGCGGAGCCTCCTGCTCGATGACCAGCGAGCGCATCACACCGTCCGCGGACTCGATCTGCGGACGCAGCGTGGTGATGCCGGCCTTCTCGAGCCACAGCGAGGACCACGCGGACAGGTCCCGACCGGAGGTGCGCTCGAGCTTGACCAGCAGGTCCTTCAGCTCGGTGTTGCCCCAGGCGTGCTCGGCAAAGTACTTCCGCACGCCCTCGTCGAACTCCTCGCGACCCACCCAGGCCACGAGCTGCTTCAGCACGCTCGCACCCTTGGCGTAGGTGATGCCGTCGAAGTTGACCTCGACGTCCTCCAGGTCGCGGATGTCGGCGACGATCGGGTGCGTGGACGGCAGCTGGTCCTGGCGGTAGGCCCACGACTTCTCCATGGAGGAGA
>JAABUN010002809.1_pt1 | contig 29313 bp, 23 predicted proteins | sample 5559311 | NCBI WGS metagenome assembly JAABUN01 (sample SAMN10711877, study PRJNA513370) | rock metagenome | isolation source: Antarctica rocks | place: Antarctica: Victoria Land, Siegfried Peak sud | reverse complement strand
TGCTGAGCCGCCGCGAAGCATCCGCGCCCGCCGCTCCATGGCCGCCCGCCGCCCCGCCCCAACCACCCGCAAAAGACGCTGAATCGCACCCAGCCCCGCAGCCAACCGAGCGCGGCACACCACCAATGGCTATACTGCGGGACGCACGGATAGGCGGCGCGGCGCTCGGGAAGGTCAGGCGGGTTTGGGATCACTCGGTCAGATCTTCTTCAACGTCCTCACACCCGTGTTCGCCCTCGTCCTCCTCGGTCGTTTCGCCGGGCCACGCCTGGGGCTGCAGGCGCGCACCCTCTCGCGCGTCGCCTACTATCTCCTGGCACCCGGCTTCGTCTTCAGCGTACTCGGCACCGCCCGCGTCGAGGGCGCGCTCGCGGCCCGGATGGTCGCGTACATCCTGGCCGTGCAGGGGTGCTGCGCCGTTGTCGGCTTCCTGGTCGCGCGCCTGCTCCGCCGCCCGGCGAAGGTCGCGGCGGCCTATATCCTGATCGCCACCTTCGCCAATGTCGGCAACTTCGGGCTGGCGATCATCCGCTTCGATCTGGGGGACGCCGCGACGGTCGCCGCCACGATCTACTACGTCGCCATCTCCACCAGCTCCTTCGCGATCGGCGTCGCCGCGGCCAACTGGATACGCGGCGGCGGCATGGGCGCGCTCGTCGCCGTGTTCAAGACCCCCGCTGTCCTCTGCCTCCCCCCGGCGCTCGCCCTCAATTTGCTGAACATTCCCCTGCCACCCGCGCTGCTGCGGCCCGCCGAACTCCTCGCCGGCGCGATGATCCCGGTGATGCTCCTCGGCCTCGGCGTCCAATTCGGCGAGAGCGGCTTCCCCCGACTCAGCGTCGATATGTTCGCCGCCAGCGCCGTGCGCCTCGTCGTCGCCCCGACCGTGGCCCTGGCCCTGGCCCTCGTCTTCGGCATCGGCGGCCTGGAACGGAGCGCGGGGATCATCCAGGCCAGCACCCCCGCCGCCGTCTTCGCCGCGATCATCGCCCTCGAACACGACCTCCTGCCCGAGTTCGTGACTGCCACCGTCCTCCTCTCCACTGCCCTTAGCGTCGTCACGATGGCCGTCGTCCTCTTCCTCCTATAGTCCGTTCACCCTTCGTGTGAACCGCCGCGCCCGCGCCCCCACAGGTATGCCCCACTTCCTCGCCGCGTTCCCGTATAATGCCCCTCGCGCCACCGCGCGCAGCAAGAAGGGTCGCCATGCACCTGATCAACCGCCACACCATCACGCCCATCCCAACCGACGAAGAAGCCGCCGCCCTGAGCGCCGCCATCACCGCCCACCTCGCCGCGCAACGCGCCGCCGTCCCGGCCCGCACACCCGGCGTCCGCCCCTGGCCCCTCGCCGGTCGCCTCGCGAGTCACGAGAGTCGTCGGTCAGTAGGCGGAAGACGTAAGGCGTAAGACGTAAGTGGCTGCGCTGCGGTATCCCAGCACCGCGCCGTAGGGCGAACCCCAACTCACGTCTTACGCCTTACGCCTTACGCCTTACGTCTTCCGCCTCACGCCTCACCAAGGAGTACCATGTTCCGCACCGTCCTGGTCGCCAATCGCGGCGAGATCGCCATCCGGGTCATGCGCGCCTGCCGCGAACTCGGGATCGCCACGGTCGCGATCTATGGCGAGGAGGAGCGCGATGCCCCGCACGTCCGCTACGCCGATCAGGCGTTCGTGGTCGAGGCGGGCGAGGCGACACGCCCGTACCTGAACGGGTCGGCGATCGTCGAAGCGGCCCGCCGTTCGGGGGCCGGGGCGGTCCACCCGGGCTACGGTTTCCTGGCCGAGAACGTCGCGTTCGCTCGGGCCGTCCTCGCCGCCGGACTCGTCTGGATCGGCCCGCCCCCCGCCGCGATCGAGGCGATGGGCGACAAGATCGCCGCGCGCAAGCTGGCGGGCGAGGCGGGCGTGCCGCTCGTGCCGGGGACCGACGCGGCAGTTCCCTCAGGCGAGGCGGCGGTCGAACTCGGCGCGACCTGGGGCTTCCCGCTCGCGCTGAAGGCGGCGGGCGGCGGGGGCGGGCGCGGCTTCCGCGTGGCGCGCGACGCGGCAGCGGTGCCGGAGGCGTTCGCGGCGGCGGCGGGCGAGGGGCAACGCTTCTTCAACAACCCGATCCTCTATGTCGAGAAGTACATCGAGGCCCCCAAGCACGTCGAGATCCAGATCCTCGCCGATCGGCACGGCAACGCCATCCACCTCGGCGAGCGCGAGTGCTCGGTCCAGCGCCGCCACCAGAAATTGATCGAGGAGGCCCCCTCCCCCGCCGTGGACGGCGAGTTGCGCGCCCGCATGGGCGCGGCGTCGGTCGCGCTGGCGCTGGCGGTCGGCTACGAGGGGGCGGGCACCCTCGAATTCCTGCTCGACGCCGAGCGGAACTTCTACTTCATGGAGATGAACACCCGCATCCAGGTCGAACACACGGTGACGGAGGAGGTGACGGGGATCGATCTCGTCAAAGCCCAGTTGCGGATCGCGGCGGGCGAGCCGTTGCCGTGGCGACAGGAGCAGATCGCCCTGCGCGGTCATGCGATCGAGTGCCGCATCAACGCCGAGGACCCCGCACGCGGCTTCGCGCCCACGCCCGGCACGATCACCGCTTACAAGGAGCCCGCAGGCGGCGGCATCCGCATCGACGGCGCGGCGGAACCCGGCTCGGTGATCTCCCCGCGCTACGACTCGATGATCGCCAAGCTGATCGCGCGCGGTGCCGACCGCGCCGAGGCGCTCGCCCGGATGCGGCGCGCGCTCGGCGAATACGTCATCGGCGGCGTCGCCTCGACCATCCCCTTCCACCAGGCGGTCCTCGCGCACCCGGTCTTCGTCGAGGGCCGCGCCACGACCGACTGGATCGAGCGCGACGGCATCGGGCGCGACCTCGCGCCCGCCGAACTCGCACCCGCCAGCGAGGAGGATGCGCCGACGCCCGCCAGCGACTACATGCTGGAAGTCAACGGCAAACGCTTCGCCGTGCGGCTCTTCGGGTCGCCCGGTGGGGGGGCCATGACCGCCACAGCGCCGCCACCACAACGCCCGCGTGCCCGTGCTAGGGGTGGCACGGGCGGCACCGGCGGCACGGGCAATGGCGTCCTCAACAGCCCGATCCAGGGGACGGTGCTGCGCGTCGCCGTCGAGAACGGGGCCACGGTCGAGGCGGGCGATCTCGTCTGCGTGATCGAGGCGATGAAGATGGAGAACGAGATCGCCGCGCCGCGCGCGGGCACGATCCAAGAACTCGCGCTCACGCCCGGACAAACGGTGAAAATCGGGGAGCGACTGGCGACGATCGGCTAGTGAAGGCGGCGGGCATCCGTCGCCATAGGAGGGACGAAACCATGGCTCGTGCGTACCCGGCGAAGCGTCTCGACCAGATGGACGATCTGCGCGATATGGGCCGCTTCCCCCTGCCGATCTACGCGGGCGCGACCGGGAATATCCTCCAGACGATCGTCGCGACGTACTGGATACACGGCAAGGTGAGCGGCCCCGCCGCCCTGCCCCTGTGGGCCGGTGCGTTCATCGTCGCCAATGTCACCCCGGTCGTCATGCTGCGCCGCGGCCTCGATGAGTACAGCGTCTACCCGCCGATCGAGGAGATGGACTTCTTCGGCGATCAGCACAAGTTCGCCAGTTGGGTCTACGCGGTCGCCTCGGCCAACATGCTGACCTGGATCCTCTTTGCCTGGACGGTCTTCAGCCTCCGCCGCACGCCGCGCACCCTCCTCGGCACCCTGCTGGTCGCCGGCGTCGCCACCTCCCTCCCCGCCTGGATCCGGCCGTTCGCGCCGCGCTAATGGCCATCCGGCACGCCCCCGGGGGCACAGGCGACCCGGTCGCGCCGCCCCATCGGGGCTGGTCATGACGGCGGCACCTGCCGACAACCCCATCCATAATGGCGCGGTGCGCGTACAATCCCCAGGACGCACGTAAGGGCGTATATCTGTCCGCGTGCATCCGTCCGCGCGCGTCATCGACCGTTACCGGCTTGCCACATCCAAGGAGCTTTACCGATGCGCCGTCTCTGCACCCTGGCCACCCTGCTGCTGATCGCCGCCTACGCCGTCTCCTGCGGCGCTGCCGCCACCGCCGTGCCGACCGCCGCCGTGCCGACCGTCGCCGTGCCGACCACCGCCCCGATCGTCCAGGCGACCGTCCGCGCCTCCGCCAGCGCGTCGGCCACTGTCCCACCTGCCTTCATCGACGGCACCATCCAGAGCTTGACCACCGAGCGTGTCACGCTCGCCGACGGCCAGAGCTTTGCCATCACCGCGCGCACCGGTTATGTGCGCCAGATCCGCGTCCAACCTGCCGACCTCATGGTCGGCGACTACCTCGGCATCAAAGGCAAGCGTCAGGGTGACGGCACACTCCTCGCCAGCGTGATCGACATTTTCGGCCAGAAAGGCGCGGGCAATCAATTTCCGCTCCTGGGCGGCGATCTGATGACGAACGCCACACTCGACGCGATCGCAGGGACGAAGCTGACCGTCTCGTTCACGGGTGGCGGAGCGTACATCACCCTCGCGCCCGACACCCAGATTTACCGCGATCAGGCGGGCACCGCCGCCGATGTCACCCCGGGCAGCATGACCACGATTGTCGTCACCAACGGGGCCGCCGGGGCGATTCGTATCCACTGAGGCACCGCGCTGAGGCCCCGTGCCCGTTCGCGTGGGGATCGCAGACGTGCGCGCGTGACCGGCCCGCCGAGGTCAGCTTGCACCGAGCAGGCGCGAGGGAAGCGATGGGCAGGCGAGTTATCCTGAGCGCGCTGGCGGCGGGGGCGGGGGCCGGGCTGGCCCTCACCGCGATGATGCTCGCCCTGCGCCTGGTGCTCGACGCCCCCGCATTCCCCGAGCGGATCACCGACAAGCTGCTCCTCCTCATCCCGCAGGCGTTGTTCAGCGCGAGCCTCGACCGCTTCGGCTTCGCCGCCAAGCCGCTCCTATTCATCGCCATCATCGCGGCTCAAGTGGCGGCGCTGAGTCTGATCGGCCTAGTCTACGCCGCGCTCGCGGTCCTCCTCGCGGGGCGCATCGATCTCACCAGCCCGTTCGTGGGCGGCGCATTCGGGCTGCTGCTGGGGAGCGTCGGCGATGCCCTCATCCTGCCGACGCTCGGGATACCGTCGTCGCTGCTCACGACGCGAGCGTCGGGCCTCGGGCCCACCCTGGCGCAACTCGCGCTGCCCGGCCTGGCTTACGGGGTTGCCCTCGTCACTCTCTTGCGCCTGGCCAGCCCGCCCCGGCCCAGCCGCGATCCGCGAACCGGCACCTTCGTCGTGGCCCGTCAGCAGATCGCGCGCCGCAATGCGCTCGCGCTCCTCCTGACCCTGCTCGGCGGGCTGATCACCGCCGGGACCTTGCGTCGACTGCTCGGCCCGACCGATCCGCCGAACACGAGCGTCGTCGCCCCGCCGCCGCCGCCGCCCTCGTCCCAGAGCGCCGCGCCACCAATCGCGCAGGCCGAGACACCGGCCCCAGTCGCCGCCGCGCCGACCCCGACGACTGGCGTGCCAACCCCCCAGTCCGCCGCGCAGATCGGTGGCGCATTGTCCCCTGTCGGCACAATCACGCCCGCATCGACGCCCATATCTGCGCCCCCACCCGCGCCCACGGCGAGCCTCGCGCCAGCTGTCGTATCGCCGCCCCTCGCGACGCCAACCGCCGTCGGGCCGACGATACCGCCCGGCGTCGCGGCGGCGATCACCCCGACCGAGCAGTTTTACATCATCTCCAAGAACCTGATCGATCCGACCCTCGGCGGCGAAAACTGGCGGCTGATGATCGGCGGGCTGGTCGGGCGACCGCAGACCTTGCGCCACGCCGATCTGCTCGCCCTCCCCGCCACTGATCTCACGGCCACCCTCGAATGCATCAGCAACGAACCGGGCGGCGCGCTGATCGGCAACGCCCGCTGGACCGGCGTGCCCCTGCAGCGTCTGCTCGCGAGCGCGGCGATCCGCCCCGAGGCCACCCACGTCGTCTTCACCTGCGCCGACGATTATGTCGAGCGCCTGACGCTGGCCCAGGCGCTCGACCCGGCCACACTGCTCGTCCACACCATGAACGGCGCACCGCTCACCGCCAAACATGGTTTCCCCGCCAGGCTGCTGGCCGCCGGTCGCTACGGCATGAAACACCCGAAGTGGCTCGTCGGGATCGAACTGGTCGGCCAGACGGTGCCCAGCTATTGGTCGCAACGCGGCTGGGACCCCGACGCGCCAGTCCAGGTCTTCACGCGCATCGATGTCCCCGCACCGCTCGCCACGCGGGGTCCGCTCGCCATCGGCGGTGTCGCCTTCGCTGGGGATCGCGGCATCTCGCGCGTCGAGTTGAGCACCGATGGCGGCGCGACCTGGCAAACCACCCGGCTCGAACCGGCGTTGTCCGCGCTCTCGTGGGTCCGCTGGGTCGCCCCCTGGGAGCCGCCCGGCCCCGGCACCTACACGCTCGTCGCCCGCGCCTACGAGGCCGATGGCACCCCGCAGGCTGCCGAGACGCGCACCCTCAACGCCCGTGGCTCGACCGGCTACGGTCGTCGCGTCGTGACCATCACCTCCTGACCGCGCCCCGCCCCGGCTCCTTGTCGGTCGAATCGTCGGCGAACGGTCCGGTCCCTCCCTGCTCGTGCGCCCGCTTCATGCGCCCAGGGCCGGTGGGGCCGGTGGGGCCGGGCGCACGGGCGCGCGCCTCCGACGCAGCCAAAGCCGCAGGATCGCCCAACCCAGGAGTGCCGGGACGATGATCCACCAGGTGAGGATGAGGAGCGTGACCAGCGCGGTGACCACCGCCTGCAACCCGTGCAGCGACCGGCCCCAGGCCGCATCGATCACCGCCGAGAGGCGCCAGGGCTCCTCGCTCGGCTCGGGCACCGGCGACGGTGACGGGGAAGGCGATGGGGAAGGCGACGGCGGCGGCGGGATCTGGTCGAGGTGCAGGGTGATGGTCGACATTTCCGAGCGCCGATCGAGGTAGTTCACCCGCCCTTGCAGGCGCTCGATCTGGGCACGCACCGCGTTCACTTCGCGCTGCAACGTCAGGATGTCCTCCATCTTGGTCGCCTTATCCAGCAATGCGCGCAACTGTCGTTCGGTCGCCTCCAGATTGGTGATCTGCGCCTGCACATCGACGTATTCCTCGGTTACGTCCTTGCTCTCGGTCTTGTCCACCTTGCGATTCGCCGCCTGTGCCAGTCCTCGCAACTCCTCCATCGCCGGCTCGAACCGCTCGCTCGCCACTTGCAGGATCATGTCTGCCACGCGCAACTCGCCGTTCTTGCTGTTCGACGACTGGGCCACATCGCCCCCATGGCGCAGCGCGATCCCGCGCGCCTGGGCGACGGTGCTGTCAACATCCTCCACCACCAGCCCCAGATTGCCATTCTTCAGGATCCGCCGTGGCACCACCTCCGGGAGTTTGATATTCGCTGGCTGTGCGTAGGCCCCTTGGGCGGTCGTGGTCGAGGCGGCGGCGGGGGCCGATGACGCGGCGGCAGCTGAGGATGCGGGGGCGGCTGAGGCGGCGGGTCTGCCGGGAAGGCCCGCCGCAACGACCGGGGCCAGCGACGGGGCCGAAGACGCCGCCGCCGCGCTCGTCGGGGCGGACGAACCGCGCGCGTTGGGCGTCGCCGCCGGGGCACCGCCGCCGCAGGCGGTCAACAGCGTCAGCAGGAGTACACCGCAACCGCCAAGAGCCGGGCCAGCCCGCCAGGAAAACCGCGCATGTCGTGCCATCTCCGCCACTCCTCTCGATTCCATCACCACAGCGCCACACCGCGCCATGACACGCCCGGCCTGCCGCAGGCGTGTTTCTGCCTCCGATCCGTGCCTGGATCGGCGCGGGGCACAGACTCACCCAGACCTGCTGGCTCACCAGCAGATCGTCGTGAACATGAGATGCCAATCGGGGAATCGGCGAGTGTCGGTTGTCGGTCGGACAGGTTATTGATGCGTTACGAACTCACAGACGTTCCGGCTCGGCGGAAAGTTCCCGGCACCAACGAGCCGCGCGCTGGGCAGGGGTCGGGGTGTCGCCGGATAGGCTATCATCGCCTCGCCAGAACGGCACAGCCGCTCGTAAGGATCGGGAGGTTGCCCTATGACGCCCCGCAAGACGCCCCCCACGACGCCCCGATACGCCCGGCAGCCGACGCGCGCCACCGACGGGTTCGTCGTGGTGGCCCCAGATGGTATCGCGGTCCACCCCATTCCGCTCCCCCACCTCGCCGGGCTGAGCCTGGTCGAGGGCCGTCTGCCGGTCGGCGAGTATGGGGTCCACGCTCACCGCTCGCTCGAACAAATCACCCATGTCCTCGCCGGTCGGCTGATCGTCACGATGCGCGACCCGGCGACCGGCGAGACCACCGAATACATCTGCGGACCTGGCGACACCATCGGCACGCCGCCACTCGTCACGCTCTCGTATCGCAATCCCGGCCCCGACCTCGCGCGGGTGCTTTTCATCTGCGCCCCGCCCTACCCGGCGGACGACGCTGATACCGCCACCTTCGACCGTCACCGCGCGCCCACTGAGGACGAGCTTGACCGCGCCCTCGCGCGCATCGCCCGGGCGCGCGAGGACAGCGCCGCCCGCTTCGCCGCGCTCGAAGCGCGCATCGCGGCCCTTCGCGCCGACCGCTGATGCACGGCTGCTACAGCCCCGGCTTCCGTCGGCACGCGCACGCGGCTGACTGCGTATGGGCCATAGCGCGCGTCATTTCGGTCGCCCGGTGAGTTGCACGCGCCCATCAAGCACGCGGACATCGTTGACGACGATCGGGAGCTGCTCGTTCAGGCTGTTGGCGTCGCTGGCGATGCCGGTGATCTGGTCGCGCAAGGGGCCGGGCAGCGGGAAGCGCCCGGTATCGATCTGCTCCACGACGATGGTGAGCTTGCCGTCGCGCGCCTCGATTCGCCCGCTCACTACCACCTTGACCGGGACCGGCGAGTCGCGCGAGACGCCGCTGAGATAGACCTTGCCCTCCCGAAAGGAGACTTGCGGGTTCTCGATGCGCGGCGCGGTCGGCTCGGCGGCCAGCGCCTCGGCCAGCTTCGAGGTCGCTTCCTGCTCGGTGATCTCCACCGTGACCGGCGCGGGCGCGGCCTGCACCGTCGCCAGTTTGCCGTCGAAGCTGCCGACCGCCGCGTTGCTGACCACCACCGGCGTCAGCCGTAGGGCCGTCGTCGGCGGTTCCGTCAGCAGCATGTAGGCGACCGCGCCAGCGAAAACCAGCAGCGCGACCAGCAGCACCAGGGCTTGAAAACAGCCGCGCACGCGCGCCCCTTTCGGTTGGACCGCCGACTCTGTGTGGTTCGGGGTTATCGGGCCAGGGAACAGTCCGCACCCCGGCAGCGCTGCGGCTCGCCACCATCGTTGGGAGGGCAACCGCCCATTCGCTGAGCGGGGGAAGGCAAGTGTACCGTTCAGGCCGAGCGCGCGCCGCTCGGGGCGGCGGTGTAGCCCGGTGCCCCGGCCTCGTGCCCGCGCACGGTCCGTTCGCGCTCGCGCACGGCTGCGGGGCGCGGCAGGACATAGAGCCCGATGTAGGCCAGCGCGCCGAAGAACAGGGTGACGATCGCGCCGTGGCTGAGCGAGCTGAAGATGTTCAGGCGACTGAAGACGACGACCGCCCCGGTGATCGATTGCGCCAGCAGCGTCACCACCGCCAGGCCGCCCGCCCAGGCGAGGTCGGGGCGTGCCGCGCGGTGCCGCCAGCACCACAGGAAGAGCAGGCCCACCCCGAGCGTGAGGAACAACGCCGCCAGACGGTGCGAAAAGACGAGGCCGACCGGCCCGGTGAAGCCGGGGAAGACCGAACCCTGGCACAACGGCCAGTCGAGGCAGGCCAGGCTCGCGTCGGTGTGGTTCACGTAGGCCCCCAGATACACCACCCCATAGGTGTAGACCAGCAGACACCAGGCCCCCCAACGGACGACACCCGGCACCACTCGATCGCGCAGCGCGTCGTGGCCGTTGTCGATGCCAAAGATGATCGTCGTCGTCAGCAACACGCTGGCGAACGCGACCAGCGAGATTCCGAAGTGGAGCGCCAGCACCTCATCCGAGGTCGGGAACTTCACCGCCAGCGCGCCGAGTCCCGCTTGCAAGAGCAGGAAGAAGACCATCACCGGCACCAGCACGCGCACCTCGCACCGCCCGCGCCAGAAAGCCAACGCCCCCAGGGCAGTCCCGAGGATCAGCAAGCCCTCGACCGCCGTGACCGCGCGATGGCTGTACTCGATCGCGGTCGATACGGCGAACTCGGGAACGAAGCGCCCGTTGCACAACGGCCACGATGTCCCGCAACCCTCGCCCGAGCCGGTCACGGTCACCGTCGCGCCCATCACCAGTACGACGAACATCCCGACCGTGGTGACCACCGCCAGCCACTTCGTTGCCTGCCGCAAGCGCCTTTTCATCCTCTCCCTCGCCGTCATAGTGACGCGGCCCGCGAGCCGCGCACGCCGTCTCCTTCCTATTATCCCCGACCACGGCGGAAGATCATAGGAGGAGGCGGGTGCGATTCAGAATCTTGCACCGCGAGGGCAGACGATGATGACGGCGGGGTGGCAGGCGGTTGAAACCGCGCCTCGGGGCCTGCGGGCCACGAAACCCGCCTGCGCGGGTTAGGCTTGGCGCGCGTCCTCACCGCCGCAGGGCGGTTTCGTGGTGCCGCCGCACCCCGAGGCGCGGTTTCAACCGCCTGCCACCCCGCCGTCACCGTCTGCGCAAGATTCTGAATCGCACCCGGAGGGTGCGGAGAGGGTGCGATTCGGAGTTTTGCGTGGGTGATTGGGGCGGGGTGGCAGGAGCAGGTGGCGAGCCAGGGCTAGATGGAGGCAGGGGGTTGAACCCCCCTGCCAGCGGTGGCAGCGCCCACCCTCTCTGCCGCTGGAAAGCGGGACGTGCGGCGCTGCGGTCCTCCCCCTCCCTGTTGGCGCGGATGCTTCGCTGCGGCTCAGCATGACTGATCCTCGGTGAGCAGCCAACCACCTACGCCCCGTCATACCGTATGTCGTGGGCCGATCACCTCGGCTCTGCCGTGCCGTGAGTTGCGGGCCGATCACCGAGGATCAGTCATGCTGAGCCGCAGCGAAGCATCCGCATTTTCCTATGCTTCAGCATCCGTCACGCGAGACTTTGCATTGCGGCCCACGACGGATGCCGGAACAAGTATAGCGTTGGGCATCAGGCACAAAGACGGCGGCGGCGGCGCGACCATGAAGCACACGTCGCCCCGTCATCGGTATGGAGTGCCAAGCATTGCCGCCGACGATAACGTTTTCCGTGAGGAAACGGTGCCGCTGCCACCGCTGCTTGTGCTTGTCGTACATCCTCGAATCCCCAGCGCACTCGACCGCTTGACGAAGCGACATGTCGCCCCTATACTGCCCTCACTTCACCGCACACGGTGCATATTCTGGATACGTGGGCAATGCCGCCCGGTGCCAGTGCTTCGCAAGGTACGCGCGATGCCGCGCCTGATCCGAACACTGCTGTTCCGCGCCTGCCCCTGCTTCTCGCGCCGACGTTGCTGCGACGTCGGCGCTGGTGGATAGCTGCTGCTTGCTTTGTGCTGAGTGTAGAACATGCAACGAGGAGGACATCGCGCATGGCCGATCGCGAACCCATTCAATCGCTTGCCCGCGACCTCACCGCCGGACGACTCGGTCGCCGCGCATTCATCAGTCGTGCCGCCGCGCTCGGCCTCTCGGCCTCGGCGATCGGGGCGATCCTGACCGCCTGCGGGGCCGAGGCCACCCCGACCACCGCGCCGGCCGCGCCGACCGCCGTGCGGGCGGCGAGTGCCGCGCCATCGGCCGCCCCCGCCGCTGCGGCCTCCGCCGCCCCATCCGCCGCGCCGGCCGCCAGCGCCGCCGCCTCGGCCACCCGTCCCGCCACCGTCACCGCCTCTGCCGCACCCGCCTCCGCCGCACCCGGCGTGGCGACCGGCCCGACGAAGCGTGGCGGCGGCGGCGTGTTGAAACTCTTGTGGTGGCAATCGCCGGTCGTCCTCAACCCGCACCTCGTCCAGGGACAGAAGGACACCGACGCCTCGCGGCCGGTCTACGAGCCGCTGGCGACGATCGGTGGCGACGGCAAGTACGTGCCACTGCTCGCCGCCGAGATCCCCTCGCGCGAGAACGGTGGCCTCTCCCCGGACGGCAAGATGGTCACCTGGAAGCTGAAGCCGGGCGTGAAGTGGAGCGACGGCACCCCTTTCACCGCCAAAGACGTCGTCTTCACCTACCAGTACATCAACGACCCGAAGACCGCCGCGACGACCACCGGCGACTACAAGACGATCGACAAGGTCGAGGCGGTCGACGATACCACCGTGAAGATCACCTTCAAAGCCCCTGAAGCGGCCTGGTTCCTCCCCTTCGTGAATCAGAACGGCCTCATCCTGCCGCAGCACATCTTCAAGGATGGGATCGGCGACGCGGCGAAGACCTTCCCGGCCAACCTGAAGCCGATCGGCACCGGGCCGTACAAGGTCACCGACTTCAAGCCGGGCGACGCGGTCAGCTACGCGATCAACGAGAACTACCGCACCGCCACCGGCCCCTTCTTCGACACGGTGCAGACCAAGGGCGGCGGCGATGCCCCCTCGGCGGCGCGCGCCGTCCTGCAGACCGGCGACTACGATTATGCCTGGAACCTCCAGGTCGATGCCGCCGTGCTCGCCCAACTGGAGACCGGCGGCAAGGGCACCGTGGCGGCGAACAACGGCGCGAGTACCGAGCGTATCCTGATCAACTTCAGCGACCCGAACAAGGAAGTCAACGGCGAGCGGTCGCAGAAGGACACGCCCCATCCCTTCCAGACCGACAAGGGTGTCCGCAACGCCTACGCCCTCGCCTGCGACAAGAAGTCGATCATCGATCTGATCTACGGCAAGTCCGGCGCGATCGGCAATAACCTCCTCTTCAACCCGCCGCAGTACAACTCCACCAACACCAAGTCGGAGTTCGATCTGGTCAAGGCCAACGCCCTGCTCGACGCCGCAGGGTGGGTCAAGAGCGGCCAGTATCGCGCCAAGGGCGGCGTGCCGATGAAAATCACCTACAGCACCACCGTGAACGCGGTGCGCCAGAAGACCCAGCAGATCATCAAGGACGGCCTGGAGAAGATCGGTGTCCAGGTGGAGTTGAAGTCGGTCGATGCGGGCGTCTTCTTCTCCCCCGGCTCCGGCGGCAATGCCGACTCGGCCGCGCTGCTGTACAACGATATCGAGATGTTCACCAACGGCAACACGTCGCCCGATCCCTTCAGCTATATGGAGGGGCTGACGACCGTGCAGATCGCCCAGAAGGCCAACCAGTGGTCGGGCAACAACTACATGCGCTGGTCGAGCAAGGACTACGACGCGGTGATCGAGCAACTGAAGACCGAGCTCGATCTGGCCAAGCGCGTCGAACTCTTCATCAAGGCCAACGACATCCAGATCAACGACTTCTGCCAGATCCCGCTGGTGGCCCGCAAGAATGTCTTCGGCCTCAGCAAAACCCTCGAAGTTGGGCAGTACACCCCCTGGGACTCGGAGTTGTGGAACATCGCCACCTGGGTTCGCAAGTAGGGGTCTCACGACCACGCCGATGATAGGCCACGCCGGGGCAGGGGGCAGCGACCACCCCCTATCCCGGCGTGGCCGTTTGCCCGGACGGGAACTTTCGGCCACCCTGCAACGTCATACGGTGTGGCATTGTTGACGCGTAATTCCCGGCACCTTGGGACCTTACGCCATCGTGCCGTGCGCACAAGGCTGTGCGACCATGTTGTAGTGTGGAGGAAGCATGTCCGACCGCGATCCGATCCAGAGTCTCGCGCACGATCTCACCACCGGGGGCCTCAACCGCCGCGACTTCGTGAAGCGCGCGGTCGCCCTGGGCCTGTCGGCCTCGGCTATCGCCGGGGTCCTCGCCGCCTGCGGCGCGACCGACACGCCGACGGCGATCCCCGTGGCGAGTACGGCACCGAGCACGGCTCCCAGCGCCGCCGCATCAGTCGCCCCGGCGACCGCCACCCGCGCCGCCACCGTTGGCGGCACCGCGACACGGGCCACCTCCGGCACGCCCGCCGCTGGCGGCGGCAGTGGCCTCGCCCTGGCTCCCACCCCCGCCAGCCCCGGCAAGCGCGGCGGCGGCGGCACACTGAAGCTCCTCTACTGGCAGGCCCCGACGGTCCTCAACACCCACCTCGCCCAGGGGACCAAGGACCAGGATGCCTCGCGCCTCGTCTACGAGCCGCTGGCGACGATCGACGGCGACGGCAAATTCCTCCCGATCCTCGCCGTCGAGATCCCCTCGCGCGAGAATGGCGGCCTCTCCGCCGACCAGACGAGCGTCACCTGGAAGCTGAAGCCGGGCGTGAAGTGGAGCGACGGCACCCCCTTCACCGCCAAGGATGTCGCCTTCACGTACCAGTATGTGATCGACGAGAAGACCGGCGCGACGACCACCGGCGACTACAAGTCGATCAAGACGGTAGAGGCGGTCGACGACACCACCGTGAAGATCACCTTCACCGCCCCCCAGGCCGGCTGGTACATCCCCTTCGTCGGCGGTTATCGTGGCGTTATCCTCCCCGAGCACATCTTCAAGAATGGCAAGGGCGAGGCGGCGAAGACCTTCACCGGCAATCTCCAGCCGGTCGGCACCGGCCCCTTCCGCGTCGTGCAGGGCGGCTTCAAGCCGGGCGACTCCGTCAGCTACGAGATCAACCCGAACTATCGCGACGCCAATGCGCCCTCCTTCGACAAGGTCGAATGGAAGGGCGGCGGCGACGCCACCTCGGCCGCCCGCGCCGTTATCCAGACCGGCGACTACGATTACGGGTGGAACCTGCAAGTCGAGGCGGCGACCCTCGATCAAATCCAGCAGACGGGCACGAAGGGCGCGGTCTTCACGATCATCAGCCCGAACAGCGAGCGCATCATCGTCAACTTCTCCGACCCGGTGAAGGAAGTGAACGGCGAGCGGTCGCAGAAGGACACGCCGCACCCCTTCCTGACCGACAAGGCCGTGCGCCAGGCGCTGGCCCTCGCCTGCGACAAGAAGACGATCGTCGATGTCGGCTACGGCAAGGGCGGCGCGATCGCCGACAACATGCTCTACACCCCGGCCCAGTTCAACTCGCCGAACAACAAGTCGGAGTTCAGCCTCGAAAAGGCGAACCAGATCCTCGACGCGGCGGGCTGGGTCAAGAGCGGCCAATATCGCGCCAAGGGCGGCGTGCAACTGAGCCTCGTCTATTACACCACGGTCAATTCGGTGCGCCAGAAGACGCAGCAGATCATCAAGGATGCCTGGGAGAAGATCGGCGTCAAGGTCGAGTTGAAGAGCATCGACTCGGCGGTCTTCTTCTCCTCCGACGCCGGCAACCCCGACACCGCCGCCAAGTGCTACACCGACGTCGAGATGTTCACGAACGGCAACTCGACCCCCGAGCCGTTCGGCTACATGGAAGAGCTGACGACGAAGAAGATCGCGCAGAAGTCCAATCAATGGTCGACCGGCAACTACGGGCGTTGGTCGAACAAGGACTACGACGCGGCGATCGACACATTGGAGAAGGAACTCGACCCGGCGAAGCGGGCCGCCCTCTTCATCAAGGCCAACGACATCCTGATCCAGGATTACGCGTTCCTCCCGCTGGTATACCGCCAGGCGGTTTCCAGCAAGGCGAAGAACCTGGAGATCGGCCCGACGACCGCCTGGGACGACGAGACCTGGAACATCGCCAACTGGGTCAAGAAGTAGCCCACACCGCGTCACCACCCGACTATCCTCGCGGCCCCGGCACACCCATTGTGCCGGGGCCGCGATTGTCCCCGCCGCATACGCGGAAAGACCGTCGTTCGGGCGCGCGGCCCGCCCTCGACCGCAGTGGGAACAAAATCGGGTGGCGCGGCGTTTTGGGACCACGCACAGGTTAACGGCTTCGGCTGGGGCGACGCTGCCCATTGTCCGAAAGGCGAGGATGCCAGCGGGATAGACGTATCGAAGCACCAGGAGGCCCCGATGCCCGATCGAGACACGCCGACCGTGCGCGCGCTGGCGCAGGACTTCACCGCCGGTTCGCTCAGCCGCCGCCAGTTCATCGCCCGCGCGGCGGCCCTGGGCCTCTCGGCCTCGGCCATCGCCGGGGTCCTCGCCGCCTGCGGCGCGGCCACCGAGACCCCGACCAGTATCCCTGCGACGGTCGCCGCGACCGCCATCCCGACCTCCGCCAACATCTCGGTCGGCGGCGGCAACGCGCCCGCCACCGCGACCCGCGCCGCCACCGCAGGGGGCGGCACCACCCCGGTCGCTTCGGCGGCGGGCGCGGCCAGCCCGACGATCGCCGCCGCCGGTGGCCCGACGAAACGCGGCGGCGGCGGCGTCCTGAAGCTCCTCCAGTCGCAGGCCCCGGTCACCTACAACCCGCACCTTTCCAGCGGCACGAAGGACGATCTGATCGGGCGGATCGTCTACGAGCCGCTGGCCACGATCGACATCAACGGGCAGATCATCCCGATCCTGATCGCCGAGGTGCCCACGCGCGCGAACGGCGGGCTGGCCGCCGACGGTAAGAGTGTCACCTACAAGCTCAAGCCGGGCGTGAAGTGGAGCGATGGCAAGCCGTTCGGCGCCGACGATGTCGTCTTCACCTACGCGTACATCGCCGATGTGCAGACGGCCGCCACCAGCGTTGCCAAGTACATCGCGATCGAGAAGGTCGAGAAGGTCGACGACCTGACCGTGAAAGTGGTCTTCAAGGATGTGACCCCCGGCTGGTTCCTGCCCTTCTTCGGCGCGGCGGGGAATATCCTGCCGAAGCACATCTTCGAGGCCGACAAGGGGACCAACGCCCGCAACTCGCCGAACAATCTGAAGCCGGTCGGCACCGGGCCGTACAAGGTCACCGAGTTCAAGCCGGGCGACACCGTGCTGTACGTCATTAACGAGAACTACCGCGAGGCGAACAAGCCCTTCTTCGACACGGTGCAATTGAAGGGTGGCGGCGACGCGACCTCGGCGGCGCGTGCCGTCCTCCAGACTGGCGACTATGACTACGCCTGGAACCTCCAGGTCGAGGACACCGTGCTGAAGCAATTGGAAACCGGCGGCAAGGGCGTCGCCGAGTTCCAGGCGGGCGGCGGGATCGAGCGACTGCTGCTCAACTTCACCGACCCGAACAAGGAGGTGGACGGCGAGCGGTCGAGCCTGAAGGCCCCGCACCCCTTCCTGGCCGATATCAAGGTGCGCGAGGCGTTCGCGCTCGCCACGAATCGTCAGGCCAATATCGACAGCCTCTACGGTCGGGCTGGCGAGATCGGGATCAACCTCCTCTACGACCCGCCGCAGTACAACTCCAAGAACAACAAGGTCGAGTTCAACCTGGACAAGGCCAACGCGATTCTGGAGGAGTTGGGCTACAAGCGGGGCGCGGACGGCTATCGCGCCAAGGGCGACGTGAAGCTCTCGGTCCTCTATCAGACCACGGTCAACTCGGTGCGTCAGAAGACGCAGCAGATCGTCAAGGATGGCTGGGAGAAGGTCGGCATCAAGACCGAGTTGAAGAGCATCGACTCGGCGGTCTTCTTCTCCTCCGACGCCGGCAACTCCGACACCGCCGCCCACTTCTACGCCGACGTCGAGATGTACACGTCCAGCAACACCTCGCCCGACCCCCACTCCTACTTGTCCGGCTGGGTCGGGGCTAACGCCGATCAGAAGGCCAACAACTGGTCGAAGAACAATCGCAGTCGCTGGCAGAACGCCGAGTACGACAAGTTGTACGAGGCCGCGCGCACCGAACTGGACGACGCGAAGCGCGCGCAGATCTTCATCCAAATGAACGACCTGATCGTCCAGAATTATGTCCACATCGCCGTCATCAATCGCAAGAGCGTGTACGGGCGCTCCAAGACGCTGCAAAACATCAACTACTCGACCTGGGACGTTGACTACTGGAACATCGCCAACTGGACCAGGCAGGGTTAGCCTCGGCCAGCCATCCCGACGACCACGCCGCAACGAGGAAGGGTGCAGGCCCAGCTATGGGCCTGCACCCTTGCCGTATGGATGTGGTGAGGGGTGTTTGGGGCGGTGGTCGGGGCAGTGTGGCAGGCGGTTGAGGCCCCGCTGCTCCACCGCGTACAACCCCGAACCGCAACCCGTCTCGTAGGGTGCGGTTCAAAAGTTTGCGCGGTGGAGGCGGAGGGCGGTGATGACGACGCGAGGGCAGGCGGTTGAAACCGCGCCTCGGGGTGCGGCGGCACCACGAGGCCCACCTGCGTGGGTTAGGACGCGCGTGCCTAGTCCGCGCAGGCGGACTTCGTGGCGACCGCTGTCGCCCCGAGGCGCGGTTTCAACCGCCTGCCTTATGCGTTCCCGCGTCCCGCGCGTCACCGCGCAAAACCCCAAACCTCCTCCCATCCCACGAATACATTTGCACGATCACCCCATCGCGTCCGATACTGCCCCGATACGCCGAGGGTGATGGCAAGGAGGACGCGTGGGCCAGCAACGACGACAGCGCAAGGCGGCGGCGGCGGCACCGACCGGGGAACAGCAGGACACCTTGGTCGCGGCGGCGCTCGCGGCGCGGAAACGGGCCTACGCGCCCTACTCGCGCTTCCGCGTCGGCGCGGCGATCCTCACCTCGCGCGGCGCGATCATCGCCGGTTGCAACGTCGAGAACAGCTCCTACGGCCTGACGAATTGCGCCGAGCGCACGGCGATCTTCGCCGCTCGCGCGGCGGGGCAACTCGGCTCATCGCGCGGCGGGCCGACGATCGTCGCGGTGGCAGTCGTCGGCAAAGGGGCGGCCCCCCTCACCCCCTGCGGCGCCTGCCGCCAGGTATTGGCCGAGTTCGGCCCCGGTTGCACGGTCATCTGCGCGAACCTGCGCGGCGAACGCCTCCTGCTCACCCTGCCCAAACTCCTCCCGCACGCCTTCGGCCCCTGGTGAGCGCGCCAACGGTCGCCATCCGCCCCCTCGATCGCCCGGACATCCCGGCGCTGCTCGACGTTTGGACGCGGCAGCGCGAGCGGGCCATCCCCGCCGACGGTCGTGACAGCCCGACACGCCCGCTCGTCGAGAGCCGCGCGACGGTCGAGCAGCGCCTCCACGCCCTCTGCGACACTGACCAGGAGCGCACCCATGCGCTCGTCGCCGTGCGCGCGGCCACCGTGGTCAGCTATCTGATCGGGCGCGAGGTGCGCTTGCGGCGCGATTCGTCGTATCGCGCCTATGCGCCGGACCATTTCCTCAGCGTCGGGTACGACGACTGGGGCGTGGCCGACCCGGCGGATGGCGACCTGCTGGCCGCGTTGTATACCGGTCTCGCCACCTGGGGCCTCGCGCGCGGCGCGGCGGCGCAGCAGATCGCCATCGCCACCGCCGACGACTGCGCCGATCTCTGGCTCGACCTCGGCTTCGCCCGCCAGGATCGCTACGCCTTCCTGCCGCTCGCCGCCGCCCGCCCCGCCCCGCCAGGGGTCGTCGTGCGCCGGGCCGGGCCGGGCGATCTCGAACGCGCTACCGCCCACCTCCTCGCCGAGTCCAAACACCACCACGCCGCGCCGATCTTCGCCTTCGCCCCGCCCGGTCTCGCGGAGGCGAAACACCGCGAGATGCGAAGCAGCCTCGGCGACCCCGAAGCCTTCGTCGGGGTCGCCGAACTGGCGGGGCGGGCCGTCGGCGGCATTAGCGCCTCCTTCGTCCCCCGCCTGCCCGGCTGGATGCCCTCGGTCACGCCCACCCCCTGCGCCTACATCGACAGCGCCTTTGTCGCGCCCGCAGCGCGCGGCCAGGGCGTGCTGCGCGCTCTCGTCGCCGCGTTGGGCGCATGGGCCGCCCCGCGCAACGCGCGCGGCCTCTTCGTGACCTATCTCCCGGCCAATCGCGATGCGACCCGCGCCTGGGGACGGCTCGGCTGCCAACCCCTCCTCACGATCCACCAGCGCCGCCTCGATCCGCGCGCTGTGCGCCAATTGCGGGATATCGAAGGTTGAAGGCTGCGAGTCTAGGGACGGTGGTGCGAGCCATCGCTGTTGTCCGTTGGCGCGGATGCTTCGCGGCTGCACAGAAGGATAGATCGTCGGTGGTCGGCCTACGAGAAAGCAGTACTTGGTTGCACGCGTAGAAGCCGCATAGGGTGCGATCCACAATCTTGCGTGGGTGGTTGGGAGGGGGCGGCAGGCGGTTGAAACCGCGCCTCGGGGCGACAGCGGTCGCCACGAAACCGGCCTACGCCGGTTAGGACGCGATGCATCGGCGACGGGGCTAACCCGCGCAGGTGGGTTTCGTGGTGCCGCCGCACCCCGAGGCGCGGTTTCAACCGCCTGCCGGCTCGTCATCACCGTCCGCCCTCCGCCACGCAAGATTGTGAACCGCACCCACCTCCATGGGCCGCACCACACCTCGTCTCACCTCATCCCAACACCCTGATATACTTCCCCCGGCTGCGGGGAACCCCTCGCGCCCCCAAACGTATATGCGCCCGGACATCGTGCCGGGGAAACTTCCCTGCCGCCTACCGACCATCGACCACCAACTCTCCACTTACGACTCACGACTCACGACCGCCGACTTTCCACTGACGACTGACGACTCACGACTGGATACTCGCCCCATGCAGCCCGAAATCTCCGATGTCCTCGACCTCCATACCTTCTCGGTCTCCGCGATCCGCGCCCTGAACATGGGCGTGGTGATCGGACGACGCTATAACACGCGCGCGCTCAACAGCGAGCATCTGCTGCTGGCCCTGCTCAATCAGGCCGATGGCAACGCCAACAAGATCTTGCTCCACTTCGGGGTGGATGTCTTCGCTCTGCGCGCCGCCGCCGAGAGCTACCTGACCCTCCCGAGCATCGCGCCACCGTCCGACCTCTTCTTCGACGCTGACAACAACCAGCGCATCCCCCTCTCGTCCAACCTCGTCCTGATCCTCGATCGGGCGCGAATCATCGCCGATGGCTACCGCCTCGCCTGGGTCGGGACCGACCATCTCCTCGCCGCGCTGATGGCGGTCGAAGGGCCGGCCAACGCCATCTTGAAGCGCTTCGGCCTCAGCAGCGAGCAGATCGGCAACGCCCTGACCCAGATCAATGGCGGGCAGTCGAGCATCGCCGGGGAGGGCAACACTGCGGTCGTCCTCGACCTCGTCTCCGCCGCGAAGGGGCTGACCTGGGCGCGGGTCGCCGAGCGCGCCGCGCCGCTCCGCGAGCTGGTCAACATCCTCCTCCAGCGCCGCCGCAACAGCGCCATCATCGTTGGCGAGCCGGGCGGCGGGCGGCGGGCGCTGGTGTCGGCGCTGGCCCAACTCGCCGCGCGCGCCCAGCTCCCACAGGGCCTCGGCGGCGGCATCTGGGCGCTCCAACCCGCCGCCCTCCTGGGCAACCCCGAAGCGAACATCGAGATGGCGCTGCGCGTGGCGCATGGCGGCATCCTGCTCGTCCCCGATTTGCCCCTGTTCTTCGGGGGCAGCGCCTTCCCCGGCTACGCCGAGGCGGGGATGACCCTGCGCACCGCCCTCACCGATCGCCGCCTGCGGCTGATCGGCACCGCCTCGACCCAGGGCTTCAACAAGTGGCTCGAAGGGGACGGCACCCTCGCCACAACGGCGGTGCCCCTCCGCTTCGAGCCGCCGACCGCTGCGGAGACGATCCCGATCCTCGACCTCCACCGCAGCTCCTTCGAGCGCGAATACAGCGTCACCTTCAGCCCCGACGCCACGAGCGCCGCCGCGAACCTCGCGAAGCAGTACCTCGCGGGCGCGCTCCCCTCCACCGCACTAGCCGCCCTGGAACGCGCCTGCGTCCTGGTGCAGATGGCCGGGGCGGTCGCGCCCGAACTGCGGCCCACCGGGGTGGACGCCGAGCCGACCGTCGATGCGGGCGATGTCGCCGCCGCTGTCGGCGCGATGAGCGGCGTGCCGGTCGGCCAGATGGTCGGCCCCGAGCGCGAGCGGCTGGCACGGATGGAGGAGGAGTTGCACGGGCGGGTGATCGGTCAGGACGAGGCGCTGGCCGCGATCAGCCGCGCCTACCGCCGTGCACGGGCGGGGTTCCGCGACCTGAAGCGCCCGATCGGCTCCTTCCTCTTTCTCGGCCCCAGCGGTGTCGGCAAGACCGAGACGGCCCGCGCCCTGGCCGAGTTCCTTTTCGGCACCGAGGAGGCGCTGATCCGGATCGACATGTCGGAATACAGCGAGAAGCACACCGTCGCCCGCCTCGTCGGTGCCCCGCCCGGCTACGTCGGCTACGATGAGGGGGGCCAGCTCACCGAGCAGGTGCGCCGCAAGCCCAGCTCGGTCGTGCTATTCGACGAGGTCGAGAAGGGCCACCCCGACGTCTACAACCTCTTCCTGCAAGTGCTGGACGACGGTTGGCTGACCGATGGCAAGGGTCGCCGCGTGGACTTCCGCAACACGATCATCATCATGACATCCAACCTGGGGACCGAATATATCCTGGCCGAGGGGACCGAACATGCGGGCGCGCCGCTGCCGGAGGAGACGCGCGAACAGATCGACGACGTCCTCCGCAGCCACTTCCGCCCGGAATTCCTCAACCGCATCGATAAGATCGTGATCTTCACCCCGCTCAGCCGTGACCAACTGGGCAAGGTGCTCGACCTCGCGCTCGGTTGGGTCTACGGCATGGCCGCTGGGGCCGGGTTGCGCCTCGACGTGACCGCCGCCGCCAAGGATTGGCTCCTCGATCAGAATACCCAGCCCGAGTTCGGCGCGCGCCCTGTTCGCCGCATCGTGCAAGACTTCGTGCAGGATGCCCTCGTGGACGGCCTCACCGACGGCGGCCTCGCCCCCGGCACAACCGTCCGCGCCGATGCCCCGCCGCCCGGCGGCAAGGCGCTCATCTTCGCCCAGGTGGCGACAAGCGCGGCCCCGCTGTCAGACGACCGGCCCGCCGAGCCGCCCGAGCCAGCCGCGCCCGTCACCCCGACCGCGAGCGACGACAGCGGCGCGGCAGAGACACCGCCCGGTGCCGCGATGACGAAGGCCGAATAAGCGTGGCGGGGTCCCCATCCCGGCGTCGAGGCGGTCGGCAGGGGACCCTCACCCCCAGCATCGCTGCGCTCGCCACCCTGCCGCCCAGAGGGCACCCGCCCATCCGAGGAGAGGGGAAGAACGAGAGTCCCCTGACCGACCGTGAACGGCGGCACTCGGTAAACACGGCAGGGTAGGGTTGGCACGACGATATTCTGTCTGGCACGAGCCTTGTGCCTGCGAGACGCGGTTGAGCGGTGTTCGGCAGTCGCGCCGATAGGTGGGATGTGAGCGGAGGAAGATGACCGAGCAACGGGCGGCGGGAGAGGGGCGGGGTGCGCGGGCCGCGCTGCCGATGGCGCGGGAGATGGGCAAGATCGGGCGCTGCTACAATGCGCTGCGGGAGGCGTATGGGGAGCGGCGCAACCGTCCGGGCCACGATCCGCTCGATGGATTGATCGGCACGATCCTCTCGCAGGCGACGAGCGACGTGAACAGCAGTCGCGCCCACCGCGCCCTCCGCGCCGCCTTCCCCGATTGGGAGACGGTGCTGGACACGCCCGACGAGATCGTGGCTGACGCGATCCGTTCCGGCGGCCTCGCCAATCTCAAGGCCAGGCGGATCAAGGAGACCCTGGCGGCGCTGAAGGAGCGGCGCGGGGACCTCGACCTCGCGTTCCTCGACGACCTGTCGCTGGAGGAAGCCCTGGCCTGGCTGCGCGGCCTCCCCGGCGTTGGCCCCAAGACCGCCGCCTGCGTCCTCCTTTTCGACCTCGGTCGCCCCGCCCTCCCCGTGGACACCCACGTTCACCGCGTCTCGCGCCGCCTCGGCCTGATCGGCCCGAAGGTGAACGCCGAGCGGGCGCACGGCGAGTTGCAGGCGCAGTTGCGCCCGGAGCAAGTCTACGAGTTCCACCTGAACATGATCGCGCACGGTCGCCGCGTCTGCCTGGCCCAGCGGCCCCGCTGCACCGTCTGCCCGCTCGCCCACCTCTGCGACTACTATCAGGCCACCAGGGCGCACGACGCGGCGGGTGCCACCTGACCCCCGCCGCCCGCCGCAAGAAACGCCCTCGACGCGGCTATCGTCCGGATTCCGCCAGCACACGTCGCCCGAATTGCCCGAGCAGCACGTCGTAGGGGAACGCATTCTCCGGGTGATACTCGAGCCGCGCCCGCTCGAAATATTGCACGGTGTAGGTGTTGCCATCTTCCAGCCGCTCGGTGAACTCCTCGGACAGCGGATAGCCGAATTGCGTCGTGTCGCCGAAGCGTTGCCAGTAGGCCCAGAACCCCGCGCGGACGTTATGCCCGGTCTGCGGGAAATAGGCCGCGTCGGCACGCGGCGTTGCGGGCGGATCGGACGGGTGGAACTGCCGCCCGAACTGTCCGAGCAGCACATCATACGGTGCCGCGTTTTCGGGATGATACTCCAGGCGGACCCGCTCGAAGTATTGCACCGAGTAGGTCTTGCCATCCTCTAACCGCTGGTCGAATTCGACGCTCAGTGGAAGGCCGTTGACCGCCATGCCGCCGTGCATCCGCCAATAGGCAAGGAAGCGCGCGCCGACATAGCGCGGGACGCCGCCCGGTGGGCCGAACGTGGTGCCTGGCGCTTCCGTGAACGGCGTGACAACGGTCAGTATTGCGGGCTGGCCCGGCCCGGTGCAGGGTGGACCGCCTGCAAGTGGACCTTCCTCGGCCTGGGTTCCCGCCGGATGCGCGCGGATCTGTCCCAGGCCTTCCGGCAGGACGATGACCACAGTGAGCGGGCCTGACGGCTGCGGCGCGCACATGTTGGCCCACTCGAACCGCACCGCAGCCCCGACCCCGGCCGAGAGAGTAACCGCAGGACCAGCCTCGGCGTCGGGCGGGCCGCTGGCGATGATCAGGCGATCCGCGACATCGCGCACCTCGATCTGCGGCCTGCCGAGCAGCAGGTAGTCGCTCCATGGTGTAGACGTGATGCGGATATTGCCCAGTAGCTTGCCACCGGCCCCGCCGTGGGCGACAGCGGCATCGAGATCCGCTGCGGCGCAGGGCGCAGGCGCTCCGGCGGCGGAAACACGCTCGATTCCAGGCGATGCCGCGAGGCCGATGGCGATGATCAGGGCCATAGCGAGGGCAGCCCGACAGAACTGGCGCGTCATACCGATGGGCATCGCCGCCTCCTTCGCGAGCATCAGAGCGAAGTGTTCGCTCTCGTTTCACGGACCCTACCCAAGCGTGCAGCCATCCTAGCACAGCGGCCAACGGAACATCGCGGTTGCGGCGGGTGCCACCTGACACCCGCCGCAATCGCCTATCCCGTTCCTCGGCCCTCGGCACTCACCACTCGGCCCTCGGCCCTCGGCCCTAATACCCCGCCTTCGTGTTGACCTCGTTCCGCAGCTCCTCGCCGCGCAGGAAGCGGCCCACATTGTCCTTCAGCAGCACGATCCCCCGTTCCCAGAGGAGCGGTGTGACCGCCGCGTTGTGGCCGGTGATGATGGTGTTCGGGGCGTCCCAGAGGGGCGAGTCGGCGGGCAGCGGCTCGGGGTCGGTCACGTCGAGGCCCGCCCCGGCGATCGTGCCCGCGCGCAACGCGGCGATCAGCGCATCCTGGTCGAGCAGCGGGCCACGCCCCACATTGTAAATGTAGGCCGACCGGCGCATCTGCCCTAACTCCTGTGTGCCAATCAGATGCTCGGTCGCGTCGGTCAGCGGCAGGCAGAGGACGACATGGTCCGCCTCGGCCAGCAGCGACGGCAATTCGTCGGTCGGCACAATCCGCTCCACACCCTTGGGCGGGTCGCTCGGGTGGCGCTGCATCGCGATCACCCGCATCCCCAGCCCGGACGCGCGCTCAGCCAGCGCCTCGCCGATGTCGCCCAGCCCCAGGATGGCGAGGGTCTGCCCGGTCGGCTCGAAGGTCTTCGGGGCCTCCTCGCCCCACTCCTTGCGCCGTTGCCGCTCGTGCAGTTCCGGCAGCCCGCGCGCGAAGGCGTAGAGCATGGCGATCACATGGTCGGCGATGTTCGGCGCGGCGACACCGCTGAAATTCGCCAGGGTCAATTGGTGCTTCGCCAGCGCGGGCGTCACCCACTCCTCCACGCCCGCGCTCGTCACCTGCGCCCAGCGCAACTGCCCCGCCCGCGCCAGCTCCTCATCGCTGAGCGGGTCGCCACCGATCACCGCCGCCGCCTCACCGATCACGTGCGCGAATGCCGCCTCATCGGTCGCGACGACGAAATCGGCGTCGGGATACGCCTCGCGCAACTGCTGCATATACTGTTCTTCCAGTTCGACCCGCAAGACCAGCTTCGGCCCACCACTCATCTTCGCCGTCCTCCGCACGAGCCATCTCGATGCCAACCGGCATCGCCACTGTAAGCGCAACGCCCGTACCACGACCGCGATACTGGCGCGATGACGATGAGGCAGCGGCGGGGTTGCTGCGTCGCCAGCTTGCAGGTGGTCGGGGCGCGGACGCTTCGCGGCGGCTCAACATGACAGCTCCAAAGCAGGCGACCGACTGCGTGCGCTCCGTCATTCCGTACGCAGTCAGCTACTCGCATAGGGAATTGTCATGCTGAGCCGCCGCGAAGCATCCGCGCCCCGGCTACCTGCCAGCTTTGACGAAATTGCGGGCCACCGACGTAACGATGCCGCCAGGACACCGCCGATCGCGTCTGCTAGAATTGCGCCCATCTGCGGCTGAACAGCGCACGCGCAGCGGGGTGCCACCATGGTTGTCATACGCTCGATCAGCATCGGCCCGGAATTCGATGACCTGCCCGACGACACGGAGGAAACGCTGGTGGGCTCATCGAACCATCAGGGCGCGATCGTTGCCGCCTACGGTGGCCTCCAGATCTGCGCCCAACGGCGCGGCCTACCCTGGTTCGTCGGCAACCAACTCACCCTGCTCATTCACCAGGAGGGGCGCGAGCGGCCGCGCCGCATCGCCCCCGACCTGATGGTCTATCCCACCCTCGGCATCACCGAACCGATCACCCTCGCAGTCTCGCTCCACGGCCCACCGACGTTGGCGATCGAGATCGCCAGTCCTTCCACCGCGATGGATAACGACGTCAATCTGTTCGGTCCGGCTGCGAAGCCGCGACTGTACGCCAGCATCGGGGTCGAGGAATATCTGGTCTTCGATCCGACCGGCGCGATGCTCGACGCCCCGATCTGGGCGCAGCATCGCGGGCCGGACGGCTTCACGCCCTGGCTGGCCGACGCGGACGGGCGCTGGCACAGCACGCTCGGCGTCTCGTTCGCGCCGCAAGGCTCGCTCTTGCGCGTGTACGATCACGAGGGTCGTCTGGTGCCGCTATCGACCGAATTCGACGCCATGCTCACCGCGCGCGAACGCGAGGCTGCTGCACGGGATCAGCGTCTCGCCGCCCAGGATCAACGGCTCGCCGAGCTGGAGGCCGAGTTGCGCTGCCTGCGCGGGGAATAGCGCCGCGCTCAACCTGGCGCGTTCGCGACCGCCGTCAGCCCCTCGGCCACCGTCACCGGATCGGTCTCCCGGCCAACCAGGCGATCGAGCGCCGACTCGATCCCGGCGTCGTCGCGGATACGCCGACCGACGCGCGCGACGAGTTCTCGTCGCACCAGGCCCTGCACCTCGTCGAGCAGCGCCGCGCGCTCGCGCCGCGCCCAGTCGCCGCCGCGCTGCAAGTGCGCCAGATGCGTCTCGACCAGTTCGGCGAGGGCCACGACGCCCTCCCCCTGCGCCGCGATGGTTTCGCGGATGGGCACCCGCCATTCGCCTTCTTGGGCGTGGCCGCCGAGGGTCAGCATCATCGCCAGATCGCGCTTCAACTCACCCGCGCCCGGATAATCGGCCTTGTTGATGACCAGGATGTCGGCAATTTCCAGCACCCCGGCCTTGATCGCCTGGATGTCGTCGCCCAGTCCCGGCACCTGCAAGAGCAGCGTCGTATGCGCCGTCCGCGCTACCTCCACCTCGTCCTGCCCCACCCCGACCGTCTCGATGATGATCGTGTCGAAGCCGAACGCGTCGAGCAGCCAGACGATCCCACGCGTTGTCGGGGCCAGCCCGCCAAGCGCGCCGCGCGTCGCCATCGAGCGGATGAAGACCCCTTCATCGGCGTAGGTCTCCATCATCCGCACCCGATCGCCGAGCAAGGCCCCGCCCGTCAAGCCGCTCGACGGGTCCACCGCGACGACCGCCACGCGCCGCCCACGACCGCGCCAGATCGCGATCAGCCGATTCACGAGCGTGCTCTTGCCTGCACCGGGCGGGCCGGTGACCCCGACCACATGCGCCCGCCCGGTCGCCCGGAAGAGCGACCGCAACGCCTCGCGCCCCGCCGCCGTGTCATTTTCCACCTGGGTCAGCAGGCGTGCCAGGGCGCGACGATCCCCCGCGCGGAAGCGCTCGATCAGGGCCGGAACCTCGGCCACGCCGAGTATCCGGCCGCGCGACGGCGCGGCTTCACCGATAGGCCCGTCATGCATTCGTCGCTCGTTCTGCATACATGTGTGTGCTCTAGACATGCGCGCCGCGTCTGTCGCTCAGGCCGCCTCGGGCTGCCCGACCTGCGCTCGGATGAACGTGACGATCTCGGCCAGCGTCGTCCCCGGCCCGAACACGCCGCCGATTCCCAGCGCCTTCAGCGCCGGGACATCCTCGTCGGGGATAATCCCCCCGGCCAGGATCACGACGTCGTCCATCCCCTGGGCGCGCAGCAGTTCGAGGATGCGCGGGAAGAGGGCGAGGTGCGCGCCGGAGAGGATGCTCAACCCGATGACATCGACGTCTTCCTGCAACGCCGCCGCGACGATCATCTCCGGCGTCTGGCGGATGCCGGTGTAGATGACCTCCATCCCGGCGTCGCGCAGCGCCCGCACGATCACCTTCGCGCCGCGATCGTGCCCATCGAGTCCCGGTTTGGCGACCAGAACCCGGATCCGCCGCTGCTCGACCATGGCCTCCCCCTTCACTGCAAGCGCGTTCGCGGGCCTGCCTGCGGGCCGTACAACGGGCCGCCCATGACCTCAGCCAGCGGTCGGCGGCACCGAGGCATCCTTCGCGCCATTGTACACCCCCTCCCCTTGCGCCGCCCCCGCGCCGCTGCCATAGTGTCGGCAACACCGCTCGGCTCCGGTCGCAGGTCGAAAGAGTGTCGCCAACGCCGCCACGCGACCGTGCGCGCCGGACCTTAAATAGAGTCGCGTCGCAATAAGGCTGGGGCGCGTATACTGTCGTGAGCGGCGTGACGGAGGCGGTGGGAGCGGTGGCATGATCGGGCGGGCGGTGTGGTTGACCCAACATCCGACGGTCTTTCGGGC
>JAABUN010002808.1_pt1 | contig 29322 bp, 22 predicted proteins | sample 5559311 | NCBI WGS metagenome assembly JAABUN01 (sample SAMN10711877, study PRJNA513370) | rock metagenome | isolation source: Antarctica rocks | place: Antarctica: Victoria Land, Siegfried Peak sud | reverse complement strand
AATTGTCAAAGAACGAAATAAATTAGCAATTAAATTCAAATGGCAGTTTAAGGTTGAAAACGCCAGAGAAAAACTAAATCGCCATTATGAAAATGTAATTCTAAAAACTAATGTTACTTAGCACTAGATAACTTTTACCTACTTGAAAGCGATAGCCACACGATGCTCCATCAGCAAATTCTGAAGTTATGTTTATCTCTTTAGGAAGAACATTCTTCCACGATTCTTTTACCTGTATCTTTACAGATACATAACTACTTTGAGGGATTTTGTTAATTTCAATAACTTCACCAGAAAATACACCTTTAGCGTTTTTTAGTCTTGCTTTCGTCCCTTGCTCTAATGTTTCCTCGGGGTCAATTGAACAACTACAGGCAAGCACATCAATTTGAACGAAAAGCAATAAGGTTAAGACGCTGAGTGACAAAAATATAATCCCTTTCATATTCGTATGATGCTGGTAGTTGGTATTAAGTGTTGAGTGTCTCAAAAAGGGTCGTATTTGGAAGCCCTCAAAGGATGAAGAAACTCTGCTTGGGTTACTCATCTTTCGACTTTCACTTTAGCAGAGTTTTGGGGTTTGGCATCCTTGCATTAATGATAGCATAACTGAACAAATTTCAAAGTTAGCTGACAAAATAGCCTCGAAGTGTCGTTTATGGAATTGATAATAAGTTCACAGCAACCCAAATTAGGATAATTTCGCAAGTAAGAAGCAGGAAGTAAAAAAATAAAAATCAAGGTATCGAGATATATTTTCAATTTTTACTTCTTGCTTCTTGCTTCTATTTACCAAGCCCGCGACCATTTATTTCCCTGGTGTTCGTCGTCGCGCAAGGTTGAGTCAACGCCCGCCTTCATTTCCAAAAATCTGCCGACAAGCCAGAGCAAATCGGAAAGCCTATTGAGATAAGTGATGACGAGCGAATCGACCGTTTCGCCGTTTTCCAGAAGGCGCACGACAAGACGTTCGGCGCGGCGGCAGACGGTTCGGGCAATGTCAAAAGCGGCGGCGGCGGAAACATCGCCGGGCAAACTCCAATCGGACAAAATACCTTCGAGTTTCTCGATGCGCGTTACTTCCGCCGTCAAACGGTCAATCATTTCGCCTGACATATAAGGTTTCGGCGCGTCTTCAAAATTCGGATTCGCCACCGAACCGGCGACCATAAATAATTCCTTTTGAATTGATTTGATAAGTTCGTTGATTTCCTCATCGCCGCAAATCGAACGCGCAAAACCCATCTGCGAGCCGAGTTCATCAATCGTGCCGTAAGATTCGACGCGCAAATCCGCCTTGGAAACGCGCTCGCCGCCAATTAATGCAGTTTTTCCCGCGTCGCCTGTCTTGGTCGCAATACTCATATTTTCTTATTGAAGTTAAACAATTTTTTGTGTCAGAAAAATTATCGACTATCGACTATCAACTATCAACTGGAAATTTATGTTATTTTATTTGAATATGAAAAATATTTTGGCGGCTTTTTTGTTAATTTTTTTCGGCGGGAGCATAGTTTTCGCCCAAGGCGCGAAGCGCGACGAAAAAATCGCTTCCGAGATTCGCCGGGTAATGGACGCGCAGGTTATGGCGTGGAACGGCGGCGATATTGACGGCTTTATGCGCGGCTATTGGAATTCACCCAATTTGGTTTTCGTCTCCGGCGACAATGTAACGAAAGGTTGGCAGCCGACGACCGACCGTTACAAAAAGAATTACAATTCACGAGCGAAAATGGGTGTGCTGACGTTTTCCGGTTTACAGATTGATGTTTTATCGAAAGATTCGGCAACTGTTTTAGGAAGCTGGGCTTTAGCGCAGGTAAAGGATAATCCGCACGGAAAATTTACTCTGATTTTTCGCAAATTTAAAGACGGCTGGCGAATCGTACATGACCACACATCTTGATTTTGGATTTTAGATTTTGGATTGTATGATTTGATTATTGACGGTTTATTTTGAACAAGCCGCAAAATCTAATCAAAAAAGAGTTTAAGGGAAAATGGAAGATAATAAAACACGCGCTGAAGCAATTGAAAAACTAAACGATTTAATCGAAGACATTGATTTTGCGATGTTGACGACCGTTGACACCGACGGCGTTTTGCGCTCGCGTCCGATGTCAACGCAGGAGGCTGAATTTGACGGTACTTTGTGGTTTTTTACGAGCGATAAAACGCACAAAGTCGAAGAAATCGAACGCGACAATCGCGTTAATGCGTCTTATGCTGCGCCGGAAGATAACGCTTATGTTTCGGTTTCCGGCACGGCTTCAATCGTTAAAGATAAAGCGAAAATGGAAGAGCTTTGGAATCCGATTCTGAAAGCGTGGTTTCCGAAAGGACTTGACGACCCGAACATTTGTCTGCTTAAAGTTGATGTCGAGCAAGCCGAGTATTGGGATTCGCCTTCTTCGACAATTGTGCAGATTGTCGGTTTCGTCAAAGCGTTGGTAAGCGGACAACGCGCAAGCGGCGGCGAAAATGAGAAGATTAATTTGTAATCAAACACGGCAGGATTTTCAGCCGCGAATTTCACAAATTGCATGGGCTTTGTTGCATAAATAATTTGTTATTTTTCAATAGTTTAAGTAATCAATAAATGCCAAAATAACGCCAAAACAGCAATTTTCTGGTTTTTGTATTTTCTAAACTCTTGAAAACAAATGAGTAATTTATGCAACAAAGCCAATTGCATGAATAAGAAAGAAAATTATTTCGTGCTAATCGTGTAATTCGCGGCTGATTTATTTTGGATTTGATTTGTAACCCATAAAGTCTAAAAACATGCCTGATAACTCTTTACACTCCTTTACATTACGTTAAAACCCACATAATACCGCGCAATTACGCTTTGGCACAGTCATTGCTATTTAGAGCGCGGATTGATTAAAACAATGTAGATTTTAATCAATAAAATATTCAGGCTGGTTTTTGAATCAAAAACAAGAGCCATAAACAGTAATAAGGAGATTGTGATGAAATTAAATAACTTGAAACGAACAATCACGGCATCGGCATTTGGTTTACTGGCATTATTGGGAACGAGTGAAGTTGCCAATGCTCAAAATAACAGACGCGCTCAGCGTCAGGAACAGAGAGCCGAAAGACAACAGCAAAGGATTTATACGCGGCAGCAGCGGATTGCGCAGCAGCGTGCGATATTACAGCAGCAGCGTTATCGTGAAGAACAGCTTCGCCTCCGAAATCAGCGCAGCCGCAATGTTTATTCAAACAATAACCGTTACCGCAATAATCGTTACCGCGTCTACCGCAACGGAAGTTATTACAACACTGACAATCGAGGCGCGCAGCTTTTAAGACAAGCGGTCAATAGCGGTTATCAGCAAGGCGTTCGCGCCGGACAAGCTGACCGCTCGAACAGACGAAACGGCAATTACAGAAATTACTCGATTTACCGCAACGGAAATTACGGCTATCAAAGCTACGTCGATTCGCGGCAGTATCAGTATTATTTCCAGCAAGGTTTCGAGCGCGGCTATCAAGACGGATACAACAGTCGCTATCAATATGGAACGAACAACAACGGCTCGTTCAGCATTTTAGGAGCGATTCTTTCGGGAATTCTTAACCTTCAGTCTTACTAAAAATAGTTGATTTATAGCAAAAGAAGTCCGGTTTTCATAAATATTGAAACCGGACTTTTTTTCGTTTAAAGCGATTTACCGTCAGAAACTATTAAACATTCTTTTTTCTGGATTACTTTCTAAAGATAGTGGATAATGTGAAACAACATTTTTAATTTATCTTCGGGAGAAAATATGAAAAAACTTTTGTTTGTTTTCTTTATTTTGTGTATTCCAACCTTCGCGCAAAATCACACGATTCAGCAATATCTGAACATTCGTTCCGCCAGCGCGCCGAATTTGTCGCCCGACGGAAAACGTCTTGCTTATCTGACAAATGTTACCGGAACGTCACAGATTTGGATGATTGATTTACCAAACGGCACGCCGAAGCAAATCACAAGTTACGACGACAACGTGGGGTTTTTAAGATTTGCGCCGAACGGAAATGGCATCATTTTCGGTAAAGCTAAAGGCGGCGACGAAAACACGCAGTTTTTCTGGATGTCGAATGATGGCGCGAAGATTCGAGAATTAACGAGCGAGCCGAAAACGCGCCACAACTTCGGCGATTTTTCCGATGACGGCACAAAGATTTATTACACATCCAACAAGCGCGATAAAACATTTTTCGACGTTTATTCGATGGACGTTGCTTCAGGCAAAGAAGAACTTTTATTTAAACAAAATGGCAGCAACGGTTTCGCCGCCGCGTCAAAAGACGGCTCGAAAATTATCATCTCGCGCTCCGGCACGGAACTCGGTCTGGACAACAATTTGTATTTGATTGACACGCGAACGAAACAGGAAACGCTGCTCACGCCGCACGAAGGCTCGGCGCAGTTTGAAGTCGTTGACTTTTTGAACGACAACACGATTCTGCTCGGCTCAAACGACAAACGCGAATTCGGTAATCTGGCGCGAATGAATTTGACGACGAAAAAAATCGAATTCCTCGACAGCACGAATTGGGATTTGGACGCAGGCGCGCTTTCCGACAATGGCAAAACATTCGCTTACACGATAAACCGTGACGGTTTCAGCGAGCTTTATATCGTTGACGCGAAAAGCATCGGCAAGAAATCGCAAGCCGTCAAACTTCCCGCGCAAGGCATCGTCGGCGGTTTAGATTTTTCAAAAGACGCGAGTAAATTGGCTTTTACTTTTAACTCGGCAAAATATAATTCCGACATTTGGACTTACGATTTGCGCTCGAAACAATTAACGCAAATCACAAAAAGCTCGCGTTCGGACATTCCGCAAAGCTCTTTTGTCGAGCCGCAATTGATTAAATATAAAACTTTCGACGGACGCGAGATTCCGGCTTGGTTTTACCGCCCAAATGCCTCAATTACTTTCAATTCCGGTCAAACCAAAGGGAAATTTTCACAAACAAAAAATTTACCTGTCATTGTCAGTGTTCACGGCGGACCCGAAGGACAAGAGCGTCCCGGCTTTAATCCGCTTTATCAATATTATCTTTCGCGCGGCTACGCGATTTTAGCGACCAACGTGCGCGGCTCAACCGGCTACGGGAAAACTTTTACGCATCTCGACGATGTGCGAAAGCGTGAAGATTCGGTCAAAGATTTGGCTTTCGCGGTTGAATGGCTGAAAACACAAGGCGGCGCAGACCCGAAACGAATTGCCGTGATGGGCGGCAGTTACGGCGGTTATATGACGCTCGCGGCAATCACGCTTTACCCGGAACTTTGGGCGGCGGCAGTTAATACGGTCGGAATTGCGAATTGGGAAAGTTTTCTGAAAAACACTTCGGGTTATCGCCGCCGCCAGCGCGAAGTCGAATATGGAATGCTCGACAGAGATATAGACTTTTTGCGCTCGATTTCGCCGCTCGCTAAAGTTGATAAAATCAAAACTCCGCTGTTTGTCATTCACGGCAAAAACGACCCGCGCGTTCCCTACACGGAAGCCGAGCAAATTGTCGCATCATTAAAAAAACGCGGCGGAAAAGTCGAATACAAACTTTTCGACGACGAAGGTCACGGCATTTCAAAACTCAAAAACCGGCTCGAACTTTATCCGCTCGTCGCCGATTTTCTGGATAAATATATGAAATAAGTCAAAAACGAAAAGTGGAAAACGGAAAATTAAAAATCCGCTTTCCACTTTTTGTTTTCGACTTGATTTATCTGTAAAAATCCGCTTTTTCCGTTAAATTTGGATCTCAAATCTTCCGAATCTTCACAATCGCACCCGTTTTGTTTGATTCGTGCGCGGCATCCAAAACTTCTTGCACGCGCAAACCGTCTTCAAAAGTTGCAGTGTGTTCAATTTTTGTTTTTCCTTTGCGGATTGCTTCGATAATTTTCGGCGCAAATGATGTAAAACCGCGTGAAAATCCCGTGTCGGCGATGCCTTCAATTGGTTTGTCGAATTCGACTTCAATCTCACGCCAATCCGTTTCGCCTTCGGTTGCCAGAAAAATTTCGCCATTGTGTCCGATTCGTATCGCGCCGCTTGTTCCGAAAAATTCGATTGTATTTTCGTATTTCGGATGCTCGACCATTGAAACCGAAACGATTCCCGTCGCGTCTTCGGTCAAATCGCCGTCCGCAAAACGCAGAATCATAGTCGCTTCATCGTCGGTTGTAACGGAACGCATTTTGCCTGTTTGTGCTTCATTACGTTCCTTAACGTGAGTTTGCAGTTGGCAAAAAACTTGAGAAATTTCCGCGCCTAAAAACCAGCGAAACGAATCTATAACGTGCGAACCGATTGCGCCTAACGCTCCGCCGCCCTGCGATTCGTCAGACCACCAATTCCAGGGCAAATTCAAGTCGCCGCGCGAAGCATTGCGAAAATTGTATTTGGCGTGAATGATTTTACCGATGTCGCCTTTCCGCAAAATTTCAAACACTTTTTGTCTGCCGTTTTGAAAACGAAGTTCGTGGTCAATCAGCGCAAAAACATTTTTTTCCTTAGCTTTTTCCGTCATCTCAATTGCCTCGGAAATGTTCATCGCCATTGGCTTTTCGCACAAAATATGTTTGTTGCGCTCAAGCGCGAAAAGCGTCATTTCTTTGTGCAGATTCGGTGGTGTCGTGATGCAAATCAAATCTACACCTTCACGCTCGACGGTTTCGCGCCAATTATCCGTAAAGTGCGCGATGTTAAATTTCCGCGCTGTTTGCTCCGCATTTTCGCGGCGCCCGCTCGCAACGGAAACGATTCGCGCGTTTTCGCACTGCAAAAATGCGGGAATTTGCACCTTTCGCGCAAAACCCGTTCCGATGATTCCGATACCAACCGTCTCTTTCATACGAAAAATTAAATCACACGAGACCTTTAAAAAACAAAAAGCGCAGAAATTTTATTTCCCGCGCCTTCGCTTTTTTAAGCCGAAAACAGTTTTCGTTACCTGCTCTTTTTGCCGGTTAGCAGCAATTCGCGTCCGACGAAATAAAGAATCGCCGCGAGAATCAAGAACGGAATCATCGCCAGCCAGTCCGAGTTATTCCCGGCATAAAACGGATTGTAAACTTCCGCCCATTTTGTAAAACTCCTCATCGTGCCGCTCAAGAATTCCGTCGCCAGCGCGACCAGAATTCCCGCCAGCGCGCCGCCTGCGATATAGCCCGACGCGAGCAGCACGCCCGGACTTCGATCTGTTTCGGCGATGATTTCCTCTTCCGTTAAATTACGCCCGCGAAGTCTCTTAATTAAATCTTTATCAACCGCCCAGCGCACGATTCCGCCGACGAAAATCGGCGCGGAGACGGCAATCGGTAAATATAAACCAACCGCAAACGCAAGCGACGGAATGCCCGAAAGCTCTAGCGCAATCGCAATCATTACGCCCAATAAAACCAAGCCCCAGGGCAATTCCTGGCTTAAAATTCCTTTGATGATATAGCTCATCAAAGTCGCTTTCGGCGCGTTATATTTCGTTACGCTAGTGCCGTCGGCGCGTTCTTTGACCACACCGTTAATGCCTGGGTCAACCAGATAAACGGGTCTGCCCTGCATATCAACCAAGTAACGTCCTTCGGGTCCGATTAGCGCGTCGGGGTTGTGCCAAACGCGGTAAGTGTTCGAGTCGTTAAAAAATGGCTCGTCAACTTTTTCACCTTTAAGCTGTCCGCTGTCACGAAGCAGTTGCTGTTCGGGAACACGAAACTCCTGACTAAAAGCCGTTGGTTCAACTTTCTGATAAACGGTCGAAGAATCGTTTAGCTGAATCAAAATCGGACCTAACAGTAAGGCTGAAACGGTCGCGCCGATAAGAATGGCGATTTGCTGTTTCCAAGGCGTTCCGCCGACCCAAAAGCCGGTTTTCAAATCCTGCGAAGTCGTGCCGCCGTTCGATGCGGCGATGCAGACAATTCCGCCGACAGATAAAGCGGTAACAAAATACGGGTCAGGCGCAGTCCAACCGAGAATTAGAAAAACCAAACAAGTTAAAAGCAAAGTTGCCACCGTCATACCCGAAATCGGATTTGACGACGAGCCGATTTCACCCGTTAGCCGCGATGAAACCGTGACGAACAAAAATCCGAAAACGACGATTAAAATCGCGCCCAAAAGATTCATTTTCAAAGACGGCGCAAAAGTGATAATGATAATCAACGCGAGAATCCCGATAATTACCCATTTCATCGAAAGGTCTTGGTCGGTGCGCGGCAAAGCGTTTTCATCTCTAATTTCACTTCCGCCGCGAAAATCCGCGAGTCCGCCTTTAAGTCCGTGCCAGATTGTCGGAAGACTTCTGGCTAAACTAATCATTCCGCCCGCCGCCACCGCGCCCGCGCCGATGTATAAAACGTAGGTGCTTTGAATGCTGTCTTTGCCTTCAATCGCCATATCCGCGATGAGTTTGGATGTCGCAGGCGCGAGCGGTTCGAGCAGAGCCGCGCCAAAGTATTTAATCATCGGAATCAGCACGAGATACGACAACGCGCCGCCCGCGAACATAATTCCCGCGATGCGCGGTCCGATGATATAGCCGACACCGAGCAGTGCCGGATTATTTTCAAGCGACACAGAGCCGCCGCGAAACGGCGCGTCAAATTCCTTGACCGGCACATCCTTCCAGCCTTTAAAAACTTGCATCAGCGTATTGAAAAGAAAACCGATGCCAAAACCGGCGGCGATAACCTTTCCGCCCTGCGTCGCAGCGTCGTCCGAGCCGACTTTTTCAGATTCTATCGAAGCGCGGCGTGATTCCGCGCTCGCTCCGGCAATCAAAACTTGAGCGCAAGCCGTACCTTCCGGGTATTTCAAAATGCCGTGCTGGTCGCGTATCAAAGCGCGGCGAAGCGGAATCATCATCAAAATCCCCAAAAGACCGCCGAGAACCGCAACGAGCATCACGCGCGAAATTTCAAGGTCGAAGCCGAGAATCATAATCGCGGGCATCGTTACGCCCAGCCCGAAAGCGATTGATTCGCCCGCCGAGCCAGCCGTCTGCACAATGTTGTGTTCGAGAATAGTCGCGTCGCGCAGACCGATTTTCGACAGCAGACGAAACAGCGTAATCGAAATAACCGCAACGGGAATCGAAGCCGAAACCGTCAAGCCAACCTTCAAAACCAGATAAAGCGACGACGCGCCGAAAATAACGCCGAGCAGCGTGCCGACAATCAAAGGAAAGATTGAAAGCTCGCGCATATTTCTAACGCTGTCAGGAATATAAGGGCGAAATATCGCCAAAAAAGGATTATTAGTCATAGCCGAAAACTAAAACCTCCGAAAAATTTGTTTGCACGGGGAAAGATTTGAAAAGAAACTTGCGTTAAATTTACCTTGCATCAAACAAACAAGCAAGCAGAAATCGCGGCGGGCGGCGAAAACTTCGCGGTCGCAAACATTTTCAAACGCCCGGAAATAATCTACACTTGGTAAAAATTTAACGGAGCTTCCAAATGACAAAAAATAAATCTTTCTTTGCAACTTTGCGACTTTGCGCGTTAATTCTTTTCGTTTCTTTTGCGGCTTTTGCTCAAACAGTTCCCGCGCCGAAAGATGTTCTTGGTTTCACGCCCGGCGACAACCGAAAGTTGGCGAGTTGGAAACAGGTGATTGATTATTTTCAAAAACTCGACACGGCGAGTGACCGCGTTCAATTTCAGGAAATCGGCAAATCAACGCTTGGCAATCCGTTTGTTTATGCAACGATTTCCGCACCGGAGAATTTACGAAATCTCGAAAAATATAAACAGATAAATGCAAAACTTGCCGACCCGCGATTGATAAAAAGCAACGAAAAACTCTCGCAAGATTTAATCAAACAAGGCAAGACAATTGTTTTAATAACCTGCGGCATTCATTCCAACGAAGTCGGAAGTTATTTGTCGTCAACGCTGATTGCCGATAAATTGGCGACGGCGACGGACGCGGAAACTCTGAAGATTTTAGACAATACAATAATTTTGCTCGTGCCGTCTTTGAATCCCGACGGCGTGGACATTATCAAAAATTGGTATGACAAAACTCTGGGGACAAAGTTTGAAGGAACTGAGCCGCCGGAGCTTTATCACAAATACGTCGGACACGACGACAACCGCGATTGGTATGCTTTTACGCAGGTTGAAACGCAGTTGACCGTCGATAAAATTCACAACGTCTGGCATCCGCAAATCGTCCACGACATTCACCAGCAAGGCGCGAACGGCTCGCGTATGTTTTTGCCGCCGTATTTGCCGCCCGTCGAGCCGAATGTGCCGAAGGAATTAATCGAAGGCTTTACGGAACTCGGAAATTATATGGCGAACGATTTGCGCGGCAAAGGTTTCTCCGGCATCACAACCGCTTCGACCTACGACGCCTGGACACCGGCGCGGGCGTATTCGCATTATCACGGCGGCGTACGGATTTTATCCGAAACAGCTTCGGCGCGTCTCGCCACGCCGGTCAACATTAAGTTTGAAGATTTGCGAAGCGGTTTGGGTTACGACGTGCGGAAAGAATCCGCAAACTTTTCGCCCGTCTGGAAAGGCGGCGAATGGCATCTGCGCGACATCACAAACTATATGACGACGGCGGCTTTCAGTTTGCTGAAACACGCTTCGGACAATCGAGAGAGATGGCTTTCGAGATTTTACGCGGTTGGCAAAGAAGCGGTCAGACCACGAAATAAAAGTGGTGAGCTTTATGGATTTAGAATCAAAATTGATGATAATTTTCCAATATTATTAAATATTCTTGACAGAGCAGGAGTTCAACACGGTTTTCCGAAAGGAGAGAAAGAAACCAAAGTTAAAGATTTAAGTTATTTTGATACTAAAACAACTTATCCGTCTGAATCAGTAATAATTCCGCTTGAACAACCTTACGGCGCGTTTGCCAAAGCAATTTTAGAAAAGCAAGTTTATCCAAATTTATTAGACGAGAAAGGAAATCCGATTCCGCCTTATGATGTAACGGCGCATACGCTTTCGCTTTTAATGAATGTAAAAGTTGAAGAAATTAAAGCACCATTCAAACCAAATTGGATAAAAAATTCTCGCATAAATACCGGAATTTCTGACTGTATGCTTGGCGGAGATAAGACTGGAATTTATAAATCTCATATTCCTGTAATGGACGAAGGTTGGACAAGATGGACATTAGAGAAAAAAGGAATTTGTGAAGAATTTGAAAATGTAATTGATAAAGAAATTCGAGCAAATAATCTTGAGCAGAAAAAGCCGCCGACATCATCTATTCTGCAAAAAGATTTGGGAAAAAAATATCTTTACAAAACAATCATCTTCCCCGACCAATCGGCGAACCAAATCTTAAACGGTTTTGCAAAAGGCGCGATGCCCGACGAATACACGGGCGGAATCGGCGCGGACGGCGTGGCGAACTTAAAGAAATTTGTCGAAGCGGGCGGAACTTTGGTCTTTCTCAACCGCGCTTCAAACTTCGCCATCGAACAATTCGATTTGCCCGTCAAAGATGTAACGCAAGGTTTGCCGCGCAAGGATTTTTTCATTCCCGGCTCAATTCTGCGAACCGAACTCGACACGACTTCGCCAATCGCCAAAGGAATGGACGCTCAATCAATCGCGTGGTTTGAAAACTCGCCCGCGTTTGAAGTCGCCGCCGACGCGAAAGTCGAAATCATCGCCAAATATCCGACCGACGCGAAGAACATTTTGCTTTCCGGCTACGCTTTGGGCGCGGAACGAATTGCCGGAAAAGCCGCGCTTGTCGAAATCAACATCGGCAAAGGCAAGATAATTTTATTCGGCTTTCGTCCGCAGTATCGCGGGCAATCGCTGGCGACTTTTCCGCTTTTGTTTAATGCAATAGCAAATTAGCCGCGAACAAAAGAACAACGGAACAAAATAATTTTCGTAAAAGATTAACTTTAAAAGACGAATTTCGACTCGTCTTTTTTTGTCGGAAATGCGAGCGACGGTTTGTTTATGATAAAATTTTCGTTTGCTTTTACGCTATGAAAGAAAATATAAAGACGACACGCCTCAAAAACGGACTGACAATTTTGACGGAAAAAATGCCGGACGCGCGTTCGGCGACGCTCGGTTTTTGGATAAAACGCGGCTCGCGTCACGAACCTGCTAATCTAAACGGTATTTCACATTTTATCGAACACGCCGTTTTCAAAGGCACATCGAAACGCACCGCGCTCGACATTGCGATTGAAACCGACCGGCTCGGCGGCAATCTTGACGCTTTTACGATGCACGAAGCCGTCGGGTTTATGGCAAAAGTCGTGGACACGCAAACCGCCAACGCTTTTGATTTAATCGCCGATATGATTGCGAATCCGCTTTTTGACGAAAAAGAATTAAAGCGCGAACAAAAGGTTATCACCGAAGAAATAAAAATGGTTGAAGACACGCCCGAAGATATTTTGAGCGAGGTTTTCACCAAAGCATTTTATCCGAATCACGCGCTCGGACTTCCGATCGAAGGCACACGCAAAACCGTAAAAACTTTTAATCACGAAACGACGAGAAATTTTCACACCGAAACATTTCAGCCGCAAAACATCGTCATCGCCTGCGCCGGAAACGTCGAACACGCGCAGATTGTCGAATTAGCCGGAAAGTTTTTCAATCAGAAACCTGAAGCCGGAAATCGGAAATCAAAAGCTGAAGTTTCTGATGTTCCGCATTCGTCAGCACCGATTTTGATAAAAGCTAAAAAAAATCTCGAACAGGCGCATTTGATAATCGCCGCGCCCTGGATTTCCAACCTCGACGAACGCCGTTACGCCGCGTCGCTTTTAATCGGAATTTTGGGCGACGGAAACTCAAGCCGTCTTTGGCAGACGATTCGGGAAAAACGCGGGCTGGCTTATTCGGTCGGCGCGAGCGCGAATTCGTTTGCGGATTGCGGCGTTTTTTCGATTTACGCCGGATGCTCGCCGGAAAAACTTCTGGAAGTCGTGGATTTGGCAATTGATGAAATGCGCCGAATAAAACGTGAAGGCGTAACGATTGAAGAATTAAATTTAGCGAAAGAGCAAACGGTCGCGTCGGTTCTTTTAGGCTTGGAAGATTCGAGCGTTCGCGCCGGAAACCTCGCGCAAATGGAAATCACGCACGGCAGACAAATTTCGGTCGAAGAAACTTTGGCAAAAATCGAAGCGGTTACCGTCGAAGAAATTCGGGAAATCGCGCGGGAATTTTTTCGCACCGAACAAATCGCGCTTGCCGCTTTGGGAAATTTGAACGGCTTAAAGATTCGGCGCGAAAGACTCGAAGTTTCATGAACCGGTGTCTATTAATTTTAGGTTTGATTATAAATTTGTTGTTATAATAAAATTAACGTCCGAAGAATTTCTCACCAAAAGCGAAAATTTTGTTAAAATCAGGAAAATTCGGCTTTCGCAGAATTTTGTATGACCGATTTGAAATGTCTGACAACCAAAGAAGTGGCGCGTTTGTGCCGCGTCAGTGATGCCACCGTCAAGCGTTGGGAAGACGCTGGATTGCTGCAATCGGAGCGCACCGGCGGCGGACACCGGCGTTTTCGCGCTGAAGAAGTCGTCCGTTTTCAGCGCGAACAGAAACTCGGATTAAAAAAATTTCACAGTGACGAATCGGTTGTGTCGGCACTCGCGCGGCGGCGGGAAAATAAGTATTCGCCCGGCTCGCCGCTTTTTAAATCTCTGATTGCGGGTTGCGAAGAAGCGGCGACAAATGTGCTTATCGGTGAATATCTGCAAGGCAAATCGCTGACGGAGATTTTCGACGACTCCATTTGTCCGGCGATGCGTCTGGTTGGCGAGCTTTGGCTTGGAGGCGAGCTTACAGTCAGTCAAGAACATCTCGCCACCAGAACGGTTCATAACTCTATTTACAAACTCCGAAATACTTTGCCTGTTCCTGAAATGACCGACGAACTTGCCGTCTGTTGCGCAATGGAAGGAGATTTTCACGAACTACCGACGCATCTGGCGCAAATGACCATCGAAAACGAAGGCTGGGAAGTTTTGAACTTCGGCTCAAACACGCCGCTTAAATGTTTGGCAAAGGAAATTTCGCAGCATTCGCCGAAAATGGTTTGTATTTCCGCGACGATCATCGCCGATATTGAATCGCTTGCCCGCGATTATAAATGTTTTGCCGAGCGAATCGGCAGACTCGGAATTCCAATCCTTTTAGGCGGAAGAGTATTCAAAGAGGAATCCGTTTGTCGACGTTTTCCCGGTGAGATTTATGCTCAAAGTTTCGCTGAGGTTGCGAAATTTACGCAAAAATTGACAAAGAAAGTTTAAGTCTTTGACGAATACGTTTTTATTTCCGGCAACTGCGAGGTAAAAAATTTGCATCTAGCTTGGCGTTGTCGTTTTTAATTTTGCGAAAAAATTTGTTTGATTCGGATAAAAGCCTTATACTTCCGAAGGAATTTCAAAATTGCACGAATGAAACTTGTCGCCGCTAAAATTTTCATCTTCTTTTTGTCAGTCTTCGCCTGCATCGCGCCCGCCTCGGCGCAGGATTATCTGCCCGAACTCGTTCGCCGCATCAAGCCTTCGGCGGTGGCGATTGAAACTTTTGACGCGAAAGGCGCGACGCTTTCACGCGGAAGCGGTTTTTTCATTTCAGGCGACAAAGTGATTACCAACCGGCACGTTATTGAAAAATCCAGTCGCGTAACGGTTCATTTATTAGACGGTAAAACTTACACGGCGCGAGGCGTGCTGGCGATTGACGGCGAAGGCGACCTTGCGCTTCTTCAAGTTGACGTTCCGCAAGGCATCGCCGTTCCTTTGCCGATTGAAAAAATCGTGCCGCAGGAAGGCGAATCAATCGTCGTCGTGGGCAATCCGTTCGGTCTCGAAGGCTCGGTTTCCAACGGAATTGTTTCCGCCGTGCGCGAAATTCCAGGTTACGGAAAAATCATCCAAATCACCGCGCCGATTTCGCCCGGCTCAAGCGGTTCGCCCGTCGTCAATATGCGCGGACAGGTTATCGGCGTGGCAACTTTGCAAGCCGCCGAAGGTCAAAGCCTGAACTTCGCCGTGCCTTCGGAAAGAATCGCGCAGTTAAAATCAGGCGAGCTGCAAACTTTTTCTTCTCTGAATACCGAAACGCAAAAGAACAAACGGGCTGCCGCCCAAAGTTTTTATTCGCAAGGCTTAGGGATTTTATCGCGCGACGAATACGCCAAAGCCGTCAATTATTTTGAAAAGGCGACGGAAATCGATTCGAATTACGCTGAGGCTTGGTATCAAGCCGGTTTTTGCTACGGAATGCTCGGACGACACACGGACGCGCTGAAGGCTTCGCGCCAAGCGGCGAAACTGCGTCCCGAATGGGCGGAAACTTTCGTCAATATCGGCGCGTCTAGTTTCGCCCTCGGACAATTTAAAGATGCCGCCGAAGCGTATCGGCAAGCAACAAAACTCGATGCCGACAACGCCGGTTCGCAATACGCGCTCGGACTCTCGCTCAACAAATTAAACCGCACCGACGAAGAAATTCTCGCCTACAAACGCGCCGTCGCGCTCAAGCCTGATTTTGCAAACGCTTACGAACAACTCGGCGCGGCATACTTTAAACAAAAAAGATACGCCGAATCGCTTGCCGCGTTCGAGCAGTTAAAAACTTACAAACCCGACGCGAAAACCTACAATTATTTGGGCGAAAGCTATTTCGAGTTAGGAAAAACACAGGAAAGCGTCGAGGCTTTCAACAACGCCGTCGGCTATAATCCGAATTTCGACCGGGCGCGTTTTAACTTAGGAAAAGCCTACGTAAAACTCGGCGACAAAGATTCCGCATCCGTTCAATACGAAATTCTGCAAAGCTCGAAATCCGATTGGGCAGATAGACTCTACGTTTTAATCAATCCGTAAATTTAATGAGCAATAGATAACGAGTGAGCTGTCCTAATTTGAGTTTCTGTAAACTAATTATCTGTCTCAAAAAAGACCATTTTTGAGACACTTTAGAAAATTCATTCACAACATCCAGTTAATTGTGTATTATGAACATCGCTGGTGTTAATAATTAGTTCGCTGTCTCCGGTTGAAATTGAGGTTAAATTTATGACAAAGAAATTACTTTTATTTGTGTTGCTATTTTGCTTACTTTATCCTTTCGGCTTCAGCACAAGATAAAAAGACGAGGAATCTGCCTAAATTATCGCCACCACCGGGAGGAATTAAATTACTTGACGGTTATGTTCACATAAAGGAGCAAGGCATTGACACTTGGTTTGGGCGCATTAAAAAAGAAGGCGGACTTAATATTACATATGACATTGGACGTTTGGCGGGTGAATATGTAATTTTGTGCCTAAGAGACCGAACCTGCGCTTGGTATAAAGAACAGCAGTTGAAAGGTGGTTTGGTAAAAATCGCGTTGACGAAAGACGGAAGAATTATCGCTACGTTCCCGAAGACAACAGCGAACTTTATTGCCGAAGTAGAATCGCAAGAGGACATTGCAGACTTTCTGATAATGATTCTGACTTATGATGAAACACAGTGCTGTGAAAATAACGCTACAGCGAACAATTCATTGGACATGAGGCGGAAAAAGCTACTTTGTTATCACGTTGCGGGTTAATTCTCATTGTCGCCGGCTTGTTTCCGCCCACATCAACTCCGCTGTTACTTGTCTCGAAAACGCTCATTATCGAGCAAATAATTATAATTCTCATTATCCTTAAGAGCTTGACTTAAATTGTCTCAAAAGCCTTCTGATAACTAAAATTTCATAATTACACCCGTTTGCTGATTTAAGAAACGATTACAAACCAACTTTTATAATCATCGAAAACAATTATTTTCCGGCAACTCAAATTAGAATACTACTTTACTTTCTTAATTCTTTTTCTCCGCCTTCAAGCAACTAAATTCGGGTTCGTCGCACCAATTAACAGGAAAATATCAAAAACAATAAAAATCTTTCGGAGGCAAAATATGAAAGTTTTCCTTGCAGTATTCTTGTGTCTTTTTTTCGGTTTTAATGTTTTCGGGCAAACTGAACAAGACAAAAATAATGAAGAAATCGGTGTTGAAGAAATTTCGCTTGCGCGTGATGACAAAAGCGGCAAAGCCGGTGAAGCGACGAATGTTTTTATTACGACTGATGTTCCGATTCATTGTTTTGTTCAGCTTGCTTCGACAAAATCCGTTCTCGTTAAAATGAATTTTGTCGCGGTCAAAGTCGGCGGTTTAAAGCCTGAAACAAAAGTCGTAACGGTCAGTTATAAAACAAACGGGAAACAAAACTTGGTAAATTTTAACGCTTCGCCCGAAACGGTTTGGGCGGCGGGCGCATATCGGATTGACATTTTGATTGACGGCAAACCGTCCAAAAGCCTTGAATTTGAAATAAAAAAATCACCGAAAGAAATCGTTAAAGAAAAACAAACGCCGCCGAAACCCAAGCCGCAATCTAAAACAAGACGAAATCCGCGCAAAACATAAACATCAATTTCTACATTTCAACGAATGCTTTCCAAACATTGACAGTATCGGTTCAAGAGATAAACAGCATATTGTAAAATACGTCGGTTTGCTTTGCTCAGAGAAATAAATAAAAAGTTGTTTGGCATTTCGCTTGCAACCTGCGATGATTTACAAAAACATTTAGGAGAAACAAAAAATGGGTGATACGACGGTAACGAAAGTAGATTCAAGCAATTCGCCGACCGGCGAGATGGGACAAAAATATCTGGCATCGGGCAAATCTTTGGCGATGCGTTTGTGGGAAAAGGAACAGCCGAGCGATGCGAAGGAACACGCGACACGCGATTATGAAACAGTCGGTTATGTAATTTCGGGACGCGCGGAACTGCATTTGGAAGGTCAAATGGTTTTATTGGAAAAAGGCGATTCGTGGGTTGTGCCGAAAGGCGCGTCGCATACCTACAAAATTCTCGAAGCATTCACAGCGGTCGAGGCGACGCATCCGCCCGCGCACGTTCACGGACGCGATGAAGAATAATTTGATTTTTTATAGATTTTAGAAAGCCTTGTTCGGTAAATTCGACAAGGCTTTTGTTTTTGCGCGAATGTAAATTAAACTCATTAAAATTCCAAAACCGCATTTACAAACACTTGGCAACGGCACGAATATCATTTACGTTGACCCGGAAAATGATTTGGTGATTGTCGCGCGTTGGATTGAAAACGATAAAATTGATTCATTTTTGCAAAAAATTTATGCGAGCTTGCGTTGATAATTTCATCAAAGAATTGTGAAGTATAATTGAGTAAAAAAATATTGACGGAGAAATCTACGAATGAGAAAGAAAATTAAAAACCTGACGATTCTTTTTACGCTCGCGCTGATTGTCGGCGCGGGTTTGATAAGTTTTGCCAACGCGCAGAGAAGACAAAACAATATGCAAAAAATGACGGCTGGCGAAACATTCGCCGAAGACGTTCATTCTTATTCAAATCCGCAAGCGGTCAGAGTGCGCCACGTCGAACTGGATTGGAATGTTTTGTTCGACAAGAAAATTCTGCAAGGCACGGCGACTTTAAGTGTCGAACGCACGACAAAGACGGAAAATGCGCCGCTCGTTCTCGACACGCGGGATTTGCGAATAGAAAAAGTAGAAACTTCAAACGGCGGAAACAGTTATCAAAAAACTGAATTTAACGTCGGCGCGGCGGACAAAATTCTCGGCTCGCCTCTGACGATTCAACTTCCGCCGAATGCAAATCTGGTTCGCATTTATTACTCGACGAGTCAGAACGCATCGGGTTTGCAATGGCTCGCGCCCGAACAAACTGCCGGAAAGCGAGCGCCGTATATGTTTTCACAGGCGCAGGCGATTCATGCCAGAAGTTTTATTCCGCTGCAGGATTCGCCACAAGTGCGCGTTACATATTCAGCAAGAGTTCGCACGCCGAAAAATCTTTTAGCGGTGATGAGCGCGGAAGGGAATTCGCAAACCGCTGCAAGAGGCGGCGATTACAAATTTAGGATGCCGCACGCGATTCCGCCTTACTTGATTGCGGTTGCCGTCGGCGATTTGCAGTTTCGCAGTCTGGGAAAACGCACGGGTGTTTATACCGAACCGGCGATGATTGAAAAATCCGTTTTTGAATTAGCCGACACGGAAAAAATGGTTGCGGCGACCGAGAAAATCTATGGCGCATACCGCTGGGGAAGATATGATTTGCTCGTTTTGCCGCCGAGTTTTCCGTTTGGAGGAATGGAAAATCCAATGCTCACCTTTGCCACGCCGACGATTCTGGCGGGCGATAAAAGTCTGGTTTCCCTCGTCGCGCACGAACTCGCGCATTCGTGGTCGGGAAATCTTGTAACAAACGCGACGTGGCGCGATTTTTGGCTCAACGAAGGTTTTACGACTTATCTCGAACGCCGCATTATCGAAGCCGTATATGGACAGCCGCGCCGCGAAATGGAAGCGACGCTCGGTCGTAACTCGCTCGAAGAAGAAATGGCGAGTATGGCGACACGCGACCAGATTCTTCACGTTGACCTCAAAGGGCGCGACCCGGACGAAGGATTTACCGGCGTGCCATATGAAAAAGGCGCATTATTTTTGCGATATCTTGAAGAAACTTTTGGACGCGAAAAATTCGATAAATTCGTGCGTGGCTATTTCGACAGTCACGCTTTTCAGAGTATCACAACCGCGGATTTTGTTGATTATCTAAACAAAAATTTAATCGCTGCTAATCCGCAATCGGCAAAGCGGGTGTCAATTGAAGATTGGATTTATCAACCTGGTTTACCGACCAATGCGCCGCAGCCCGTGTCCGATGCTTTCATCAAAGTCGAAGCGCTGGCAAAAAATTACACGAGCGATAAAACTGCGGCAAACAAAATTCAAACTCGCGCTTGGACAACGCAGGAATGGCTTCATTTTCTGAAAAGTTTGCCGGCGGATTTAGACGTGAAACGAATGTCTGAATTAGACAAAGCGTTTAATCTAACAAATCGCGGAAATTCGGAAATCGCGTTTCAGTGGCTTTTGATGTCAATTAAAAACGACTATTCGGCGGCTTATCCGCGTCTTGAAGAATTTTTGACGACCATCGGACGCCGCAAATTTGTCCGTCCGCTTTTCGCCGAACTCGCCAAAACGCCCGAAGGAACAAAGCGCGCCGTTGCTATTTATACAAAAGCGCGTTCCGGTTATCATCCGATAACGCAAGCCTCGGTTGACGAAATCCTAAAGTGGAAAAATCAATAAACCGATATGACTAATTTATTCGCCTTGCGCAATCGTTAATTTCTTTCAAATTTTGAAACTATGAGCAGTAAATTTTTTCCGAAATCTTTTTTCGTTTTTCTTCTATTGACCTTCGGGTTTGCCGAATTCGGTTTCGCCCAAAAAGTTTATTACCCGGCGAGCGAAAATTGGGAAAGGCGAACACCTGAACAAGCGAAAATTGACGCTGCCAAACTCAAGGAAGCGATTGATTTTGCCGTTGCCAATGAATCGAAAGCGCCGCGTAATCTCGAACTCGCGCATTATCAAACTTTCGGACGCGAGCCGTTCGGCGAAGCCGTCGGCGCATTCAAAGAGCGCGGCGATGCAACCGGAATAATTATCAGAAACGGCTATATTATTGCCGAATGGGGCGATCCGCAGCGCGTTGATATGACTTTCAGTGTAACGAAAAGCTTTCTTTCGACCGTTGTCGGTTTAGCTTTCGACCGTAAGTTGATTAAAAATTTGCAAGCGCCAGTTTATCAATCCGTCGCGCCAATTTCGGTTTATAACCCGAACGAAAAATCAGACAACGCGGAAAAATTCGGCAAATCAAAATTTTTAGAATTATTTGAAACCGAACACAATCGCCAAATTACCTGGGAACATCTGCTCAGACAAACAAGCGATTGGGAAGGAACGCTGTGGAGCAAACCCGATTGGGCAGACCGTCCCGATAAAGATGCGAATAATTGGTTAAACAGAAAACGCAACGCGCCCGGCGCGGTTTACGAATACAACGACGTGCGTGTCAACGTCCTCGCGCTTGCCGCGCTCAATGTTTGGCGCAAACCACTGCCGCAAGTGTTAAAAGAAAATGTGATGGACGAAATCGGCGCGTCGAATACGTGGCGTTGGTTCGGTTACGAAAATTCGTGGATTGTTCTTGACGGCGCGCAGGCGCAGTCAGTGAGTGGCGGCGGTCATTGGGGCGGCGGAATGTTTATTAACGCCCGCGATATGGCGCGTTTCGGTTTGTTGACCGAGCGAAACGGCAAATGGCGCGACCGGCAAATCCTCTCGCCCGAATTTGTCCGAATGGCGAAAACACCGACCGCCGTTCAGCCGACTTATGGTTTTATGAACTGGTTTCTCAATACTGACCGCAAACTTTATCCGAGCGCGCCTGCTTCCGCTTTTGTTCACGTCGGCAACGGAACAAACATTATTTACGTTGACACGGAAAACGATTTGGTGATTGTCGCGCGGTGGATTGAAAACAACAAGATTGACGAATTTCTTCGAAAAATTTATGCGAGTTTGCGGAAATAAACTTATCTCGAAAATTCTTTCTTCAATTACGGAAGTTTTGCGTAACCATCAACCCACGCTTGCCGCCATCCAAAATTCCGATACCGGCGCGCCCAAATTTTGAACGTAAAATGTTGGCGCGATGTCCGGGCGAATTCATCAGTCCTGTGTGCGCCATTCGCAGCGTCGGCGCAAGCGCTAGATTTTCTCCGGCGGTTCTAAATCGAACTTCGGATTCGCGTATTCTATCGAAAGGGCTTTTGCCTTCCGGCGTACTGTGTGCAAAATAACCGCGCGCGAACATATCCGCTGAATGTCGGCGAGCAACTTCCGTCAATTCCGGGTCGGCTTCAAGCGGTGCAAATCCGTTCGCCTCCCTTTCTTGATTAACAAGCCGCAGCATTTCGGCTTCGAGTTCAGGACGCGTGCGCGGATTTTCAACTTTGAAGGGCAAGGAAAGAATTTCATTCGATTCGGGTTCGACTGTAAAGCGGCGATTCAGCGTTTGCTTTATAGCTTCACCGAAAACGGGCGCGAGCGCCGTTTCTAATTCATCAGTAAAAGTAGCCAAACGATTTGCCATTTGGCTTTCGCGCAAATTTTCCTGGAAACCATCCGAAAACGGCATCGAAAAAAGCAGTGCCGAAACAAATGCTGCCGTTATCAAACCGCTGACAAATCCAGGCAAAATTCCTAGAAATTGATTGACGTGCCGTTGGTGAACCTCTCGCGGCAAACGCCGGAGCAGATAATTTCCAAAAATCTGAATCACCAAACCGCTTGTAATAACAATAAGAATAAAGGCGAGCGGCTGATTCCAAATCTCTTCGCAACCGGTCAACTGTCCAACCCATTGCGAAACCGGCTGATAAAAATACAAAGCCGCCAGAAAACTGCCAATCCAGCGCGCCAAATCAAGCAAACCTAATATAAAACCGCGCCGCCAGCCAACAAAGGCATTAAATAAAATTATGAGAACGAGCAGCGCGTCAATGTAGTTAAAATCCATATCCGGTATTTTAGCTTTTATAATAAAATCTAACTGTTTAGATGCCGATTAACCTGTAATATGTTTTCAAATAAATTCACTTTTCATTGAAAAAGTGTGAATCCATAAATAATCTTTAAAGTAAAAATTGAAATTATCGAACACGCCGAACAAATCGCCGTTATTCCAAAACCTTACCGCCTCGAATCATCTCGCGATCGTAATGCTTTTGAAAACTTTATCTGTTCAAAACTAACCGCCTTTCACATCCTTCAAAACAACCTGTGCCGTGTCTAACCGGATGTGGCAAAGAAACTCTTGCGTTAAAAATCTCTATTGTGTTTTCTTCAAATTTTATTTTTGAAAGCAGCCAAAAAAAAACCTTGCTATAAAAATAATTTTGGTGTAAAGTCCATTCCATAAGTTTACACGATAGTTCTTTCAGTAATCTTTAATTTCAAATCCAATCGTTTAGATTCCAGCTCTCTTAACTAAACAGGAGGCTACGAGAATATTGCAGGAAAAAACCGGGAGGCTAAATATTTTAGCACTTCTACTAACACTTTTGGCTTTTGCCACAACTGCTGTTGTTGCGCAAAACGGCAGATTACAAACAAAAGGGTATCAAGTTAAATCTAAAAGTTTAGAACGAGCTTTTGAGAAGGCGGCTGTCGAATTCGGCGTTCCAAGCGAATTGTTAAAAACAATCGCGTACTCAGAAACTCATTTTGACAATCACAAAGGCGAACCAAGTATAGATAACGGCTACGGTGTAATGCACTTAGCCGACAACAACGAAAATCAATCGCTTAATCGCGCTGCCGCGACGCTTCAAGTTCCGGCAGACGTTTTGAAAAAAGACGATTGGCAAAACATCAGAGGCGACGGCGATTTTGCGCGAGTATGCCAATCAAGAAGGCTTAACTGCCGCCGATCGTAAAAACATCGAGGCGTGATATCCGGTTGTTGCTCTTTATACCAACGCCTCAAGTCAATCATTAGGAAAATTTTACGCCGATGAAATTTACAAACTTTTGCAATTCGGTTTTAGCGGAACAACTCCAAATGGCGAAGTAATTATCGCGTTACCAGAGATGTCAAGCCAGAACGCGGAGATCTCGAAGGTGACGTGGCATCAAGAATAGAGTAAGGAGATAACCTATGTAAGTGCCAGAAGGGGATAGCGCGAAGTCGACCTCGAACCTCGCTCGATAGCACCTCGTAGATGGTCAGCGTCGATCGGAACCGGAGGGAACATTCCAGCAGGGAGTCGAACAGTGAGGTAGCAGAGAAAATCTGCTTGGGTTCATAACGATAAAGTTAGAAAGGGAGGATGTATGATGTATAAAGTCAGAAAAGGAGGATGTATGATGTTAAGCTTGGAGAAAATGTCAATCGTTGCATTGCTGTGGTTCATGTTGGTCGGCGTCGGGATGACGGCTCCGGCATATGGTCAGAAAGTATTACAACCCGGCCCGCTGAAGGGGGAGTCCACAAAGATCGACCGCTGGTTTGCGAAGGCGTCGGCGGAGTTCGACGTTCCGGTCTCGATACTCCAGGCGATCGGCTATGCCGAGAGCCGCTGGAAGCAAATCATTCCGGATGTAGAGCACGCCGAAGGTGAAGGAGTCGAACCGGCTGCTCACCATGGCCCGCCACCGGCGTACGGTGTCATGGGGCTGCGCGACGACGCACTCTTCGGCTATTCGCTCCGAAATGCCGCTGCGTTGATCGGGAGAACACCGGATGAACTGAAGGAAAGCGCTGCGTTAAATATCCGCGGCGCGGCGGCACTCCTTCATTATCTCAGCGGTGGCGCGACCCGCGCCACTCCGCTCGAATTATGGGAACCGGCTGTGGCGATCTACAGCGGAATCTCCGATCGCGAAATCGCCCAGATGTATACGTATGAGGTTTTCAATGCAATTCGCAGCGGCCGCGCGAGTGAAAATTACCGCATCCGTCAGAAGGAGGTCCAACTCGAGAAGCTTTATGGTTCGGAACCCCTCAAGCTTCTCTCCGCCCCTCGGCGCACCATCGATGTCCCCAAGTCCACTTACAGCCCACTCTCAATCCAGTCTACGGACTACGGTCCGGCGCTCTGGAATCCGGCGGCGAGTTGTAACTACACGGCGGGCCGGACTATGGCCGTCACGCACGTGACGATTCATACGACCCAAGGTTCGTATACCGGCACGATCAACTGGTTTAAGAACTGCGCTTCGAGTGTCAGCGCCCATTATGTAATCCGTTCGTCCGACGGACAGATCACGCAGATGGTGCGGGAGGCAGATAAGGCATATCATGTCGGAACCTCCAACGGATACACCGTCGGCATTGAGCATGAAGGCTACGTGAGCGATCCCGGCGCTTGGTACACGGACGCGATGTATAACGCCTCGGCTCTTCTGTCGCGAGATATTCTGGACTCGCGCGGACTGGCCCGTAAGGTATTCAACGGTCTGCCGTACTGGAACTCGAAGCCAGCCGACAGCGAGTACAATGTGAAGGGTCACATTAATTACGCCAATCAGTCGCATACAGATCCCGGCTCGGGCTGGAACTGGCCCAGATATCGCGACCTGGTGAATCCACCGAGCACCGCTTGGGAAACGATTGTTGACAATGCAACCAGCGGCAGATTCTCCGCCAGTTCAAATTGGGCAACTTCAAGTTACAGCAGCCAAAGATACGGAGCGGATTATCGCTACGCGAATCCACAAGCCATCAGCGACGCGGCGTGGTTTTCGGCAAACATTCCTTCGACGGGAAATTATCAGATTTACGTCTGGTATCCGGCAAACTCCGGCTACAATTCGGCGACTCCGTTCGTCGTTTCGACCTCGACGGGAAGCCAGACGGTCAGCGTCAACCAGCAAATCAACGGCGGCACTTGGGTCAGCATCGGCACGTTCGCCCTTAACGCGGGCGACCAGAACGTCGTCGGTGTCAGCCGCTGGACAAGCAGCGCCGGTTACGTTATCGCCGACGCGGTGAAAATCGTTCGGCGATAAGCCAATCACCGCGCTTCGGAAATACATCGGGGACGGCAATTTGCATAATTGCTTGTCCCCGATTCACTAATCTTTGCTTTTGCTTAACTTTTTGAGGAGGAATTTTTTATGCCGCGACTTCATTGTTTGCGCAAACAAATACTGGCTTTGCTTGTGTTGAGTGCCGCTTTAATGTTTGGAACATCGGTTATTGCTCAAAAGAGCAAATTGTCCTGGCGCGAAGACTTATCGGCTATCGGTGGTGATGTTCACAACGTTATGAACACGCCGGACGGATTGACGCTCGGCGACGAAGGAACGCGCCAAAGCGTTTACGGGATAGAACGCAGTTATGGAGTTTATACTCTGCCGGTTCGCACATTTAATCGTTCGGTCAATCGCGTGCGTCCGACGCTTAAAACCGAACTGCCCGCCGGAGCCGAAGCCCTCGTTGAGGTTCGCGTGAGAACGATTGGCGGTTCATGGTCAGAGTGGTTTGCGGCGACTGCGGACGCGCCTGCCTTGCTGCCGCAGTCAGGCTCTGAAGTTCAGGCACGCCTTACTTTGATTGATGACGGTTTTGGCGACAAACCAATTGTAAAAGGGCTGCGGTTTGTCGCCTACACTATTGATGCGCCCGACATAACCCTTCAGGCGCAAGCATCCGCCTCGCTCACCTACACAATTTTTGCAACCCGCGAAGGTTTGGTCGGAGGAACTACAGCCAACGGGCATATTATCAAATCAAACGACCGCTTCGTCGCCTTGCCTTCGCGCCGCGCTCTTGCCTCCAACGGCGGCACAGAATATATGGTGCGTTTGTATTACCCTAAAACCGGCAAAACCGCGACCGTTCCGGTCTGGGATGTCGGACCTTGGAACACGCACGACGACTACTGGAATCCGTCAACAATCCGCGAAATGTGGCGCGACCTGCCGCAGGGCAAGCCCGAAGCGCGAGCCGCCAAACTCGAAGGATACAACGGCGGCAAAGACGAGTTCGGGCGCACGGTAATCTCTCCGAACGGAATCGATATTGCCGACGGAACGTTCTGGTATGACCTCGGAATGACGGATAACGATTGGGTCGAAGTTACGTATCTTTGGACGACGGGCGACACGGCGTGGGAAACGATTGTCGATAACACAACAACCGGGCGTTTTACAGCCAGCAGCAACTGGAACACATCGAGTTACAGTAGTCAGCGTTACGGCACAAATTATCGTTATGCGACGCCGCAATCCGTGAGCGACGCGGCATGGTTCAAAGTCAGTATTCCCACAAACGCGAACTATGAAGTATATGCGTGGTATCCGGCAAGCACCGGTTACAACTCTTCCACACCCTTTATCGTTGCGACTTCAAGCGGCAATCAAACGGTGCGCGTAAATCAACAAATCAACGGCGGCACGTGGGTCAGTCTCGGAATTTTCAATCTAAATGCGGGCGATTACAACGCGGTTGGGGTGAGTCGTTGGACATCTACTGCTGGCTACGTCATTGCCGATGCGGTGAGGGTTGTCAGAAGGTAGCTTTATTCCCTCAGAGATGCAAAAAGAGCAACTGTGAAAGTGGTTGCTCTTTTATTTACAAGCGAACAGTTTTGTCATTTATCACAATGCTCGTCGGATAAAGATTTGCGGACGCGATGTTCCAAAAGAATGCCTTGTAAGCAAAAAATATGTTTATTTTTGCTAAAACCACTTACCTTTCACATCTTTCAAAACCACCTGCGCCGTGTTGTGTCCGCTGGCGGCGAAGACTCCGCCGCCAGGATGAGTTGACGCGCCCGTTAAGTAGAGATTTTTAATCGGCGTTTTGTATTGGCTCATTTCCGGCAGCGGGCGAAACAGAAACATCTGGTCGAAATCCATCTCGATGTGCATCACGTTTCCTCTTAATAAACCGAGCCGCTGTTCCAAATCGAGCGGCGATTGGACGAATCTTTCAATAATCGAATTTTTCACATTCGGCGCGTAGGAATTTACGACATCAATTAACTTGTCGGCTTCGCGGTTCTCGATGTCTTTCCAATTTTCGCCGTTTGATAACTCGTAAGGATAATACTGTCCCCAAATGAAAAGCGTATGCTTGCCAGCGGGCGCAAGCGTCGGGTCAACAGCGGAAAAAGTCATCGCCAGCGCGGATGGATTTTTCGACGGAATGCCGTTCAGATAATCGGCGTAAGATTTTTCGAGATAATCCATCGAAGGACAAAGAAGTTGCAAGCCGTGATGACATTCGGCAGCGTTTCCACCGGTTGGCGCGGCGATGTAATCGGGCAATTCGGAAACGGCGCAGCGAACAATCATACCGAAACCGTTGCCGATTCGCACGTTTTCGATGCGTTCGGCTAAACTTTCGGGAAGATTTTCCGCGCCGATGAGTTTTAGAAACGTCGTGTGAACGTGCGCGTTTGAGACGATGCGTTTCGCTTCGATGCGTTCGCCGTTTTGTAAAACGATTCCTTTGGTTTCGTTGTTTTCAACTTCGATTTTCTCAACTTCGGCATTTAATAAAACCATTCCGCCGTGATGCTCTAAACATTTCGCCAATGCTTGCGTTAATGCGCCCGAACCGCCGCGCGGACGTTTCACGCCGCTTTTGTGAATCATCGAATGCCAGCCGAGAAAATCGCCCGTCGCTGTCATTGTCGGCGGCGGACCTGATTGCGCGGCGAGCCACGCCATCGCACCGCGCAAGCCTTCGTGAACGAAAGTTTCCCGCACAAGTGCGCCATAGCTCGTCATAAGTTTCCGAACCATATCCGCCGGATTTTTCGATTTCGTCCCGAAAATCATATGCCGTCCGAGATTCATCATCGTCGGCGGTTTTAGAAACGCTTGAAAAACGCCTTCGTTTAATTTTTCCCATTCGGTTACAAATTTTTTATATCTTTCAGCGTCAACAGCCGAAACTTTAGCGATTGATTCGCAGGTTTTATCAACATCTTTCCAAAAATAAATCGCGCCTTTGCCGTCGGGCATCGGCGCGAACGCGAACGGGTCGCAGTCAATATAAACAAGACCGAATTTTTCGAGTTCCAAATCTTTCACAACCGGCGTGAGGTGAATCATAATATGCGCCGACGAGCCGACATCAATTTTGTAGCCTTCAATCAAATCGTCCTGCGTGCAAACCGCGCCGCCGACGATGTGTCGACGTTCCAAAACAATAACTTTCAAACCTGCTTTGGCGAGGTAACACGCGCACGTCAAGCCGTTGTGTCCACCGCCGATAACCGCGACATCGTAAGTTTCGCCCATATTCATTGACCTAAAAACCGTCCAATAGATTTCAAGAAATTTTAGTACTAACATTGTATCTGTCTTAAAGAAAAATTACTTTTAGGAGAATATTTAATGTGAATGAATACTAAAAAGTTAATAAAAGTAAAGCAAATGACAGTTTGCCAATGCAATGAACTAACAATCCATCGGTTGAGCGAACTGCCGAAGCTCTTTGAATATCGGTTTTATCTATCAACCATTTGAAGAACGATTCAATCGGTTGGCGGATTGAAGAAACCATTTTGTTATAGCTTTTCTCATCGGTTGATAATTGCTTTTTCTTTGGTTTCTTAATCGGTGTTATCAGGTTTATTCTTTGAAACACGCAGGTAAAAACCTTGCAATTTTATTGCAAGAATTTATTACGCTTTCTTCTTCTTAGTCTGAAAAGAATGATCAAGCGAATTTTATTCGCGTTCCGTTTTCAAACCTCTGCACTTCTAGTGCAGAGTCGTTTAGTTGTCTGCTCGCTTGCAAGTGTTTTTTGAAATCACGCCCGACATATGCTTTATCAGCAAACAGCGTCATATTTGTTGGTAGATGAGCTTGCTCTTTTAAGGCAGTTAAGTCGTGAACATTGCCTTGT
>JAABUN010002807.1_pt1 | contig 29324 bp, 27 predicted proteins | sample 5559311 | NCBI WGS metagenome assembly JAABUN01 (sample SAMN10711877, study PRJNA513370) | rock metagenome | isolation source: Antarctica rocks | place: Antarctica: Victoria Land, Siegfried Peak sud | reverse complement strand
GCGGTGGTCGAGCGATGTCGGACGCTGCGAGAGAAAATGGGCGAGGCGGTGCGCCGCCTCACCTGCTACCACTGGTGGCCCGCCTTCGCCTGACCAATGCGGCACGGTTCAACAGGATTCGGTATGAGGAATGGTTTCTCCGGCGTCGGTTGCAGCACCTCGGTGCCGTAGCACTGACCGAGCAGCGCGACGAACCGCTTGCTGCTCCGCCGCGTGCCGTAGATGTGGCGGGCTTTGGCGAAGTTGTCTCGTAGCCGCACCCGCTGCTGCGAGTTGCCCCACTTCGTCCCCGATTTCACGGCGATCACCACAAACTCCTCGTCGGTCTCGTAGTCCACGTCGAGACCTTCGCCGCTCGACGGCTGACCGCCCGTGACGCCAAGCACGATTGGCTCGAAGAAGGCGTCGCCGAAGATCGTCTCCTCGGACGAGGACATGTACGCCTGTAGGAGCGAGGCGACCATCTCGGCGGGGGTCTCGATGCCGATTGCCCGGAACAGGTAGGGGTTTTTCGTCTTGAGCACATCGGCCAGTCTCAGGCCGTCGAGTTTCGCAATGCGCCGGTCGTAGAAATCGTCAAGAGCCGCCTGCGCCAATGCTTCGATCCGCTCCGGCGTCATCGGTACTTTCGGCATTGGCTTCTCCGCGTGGCGTCAGGGGAACCGGGAGCGGCAATTGCGCGGCGTCCGCGAGCCGTTTGTGTGCTTCTTCGATATATGCCGACATCAATTCCACACCCACGTAATGACGGCCCAACTGCCTCGCCGCCACCGCCGTCGTACCCGATCCGATGAACGGATCGAGCACCACATCGCCCGGTGCGGTGAACAGGTTGATGAACCACGCGGGGAGTGCCACGGGAAAGGCGGCACTGTGGTTCTTGTTGCCGCACTCCGTCGCCATGTGCAGCACATTGTCCGGGAAGGCCATGTCGCGTCCCACCCAGTTCGAGATGTTCTTACCGAAGCCGCTCTGCACCTTCGATTCGTCGCGCCGCTTGTCGGTCTCCGAGAGGTTCTTGAGGCGGGAGACGCGCCAGTCGCCCATCGGCACCATCACCGCCTCCTGATACATCGCAAACCGCTTGTCGAGCGTGAAATGCAGGCAGCGTTCCCACCCGTCGCGGAAGCGGTTAGGCCACTTGCCGGGGGCGGAGTTCTTCTTGTGCCACATGTATTCCTCGGTCCACCGCCACCCCTGCTTGCGCAGGGCAATGATGAGTTCGAGCACGTACGTGTGCCGCTCGCCGTCCACCACCCGCTCCTTGATGTTGAGCACGAACGAGCCGGTCGGCTTGAGGACGCGCTTTAATTCGGCGGCGATGGGCAGGAACCAGTCCACGTACTCATCGGGGTGGATGCCGCCGTACGTGGCCCGTCGCTGGTCGGCGTACGGCGGCGAGGTGACGACGAGGTCAACGGAGGCGGCGGGCAGGAGCGCGAGCGCGTGGCGGCAATCGCCCGCGAAGATGCGGTCGAGGTAGTGTGTGATCGGTTCGTTCCCCGTCTCGTCGCTCATGTCGCCCCCGCCTTCGCTGCCGTCGCCGCACCCCGATGATACTACTGTCCGTACGCCCTCCACCAGTGCCGGTGTCACCCCACGCTGCCCGGTGCCGTGCGCTCGCCGCGCAGGTAGTCCGCCGTGGTGACGGGCGGGATGAGCAGGCCGCCGTCCACGAATAGCGTCTGGCCTGTGACGTACGCGGCGTCTTCGGAGACGAGGAAGGCGACGGCGGTGGCGATCTCATTCGGCACGCCGTTGCGTTGCAGGGGGATGGCGGGGTACGAGAGGCCGTCGCTCGCCTCGTAGCGGGCCTGTTCCTCCGGCGTCTCCGCGATGTTGATGTAGCCGGGTGCGATGCAATTGACGCGGATGCGGTGCCGCGCCAGTTCGACCGCCATGCTCTGCGTGAGGCGGTTCAGCCCCGCCTTCGCCACGCCGTATGCGGTGTCGTGGGGCCACGCCCCGGCAGAATGTACCGACGAGATGTTCACCATCGCGCCGCCGCTACCTTGCGCGATCATGCGCCGCGCCGCCGCCTGACCGAGCACGAACGGGGCCGTGACGCACAGGTCCACGGTGTACCGCCAGTCCGCAAGGCTGAGGTCGGTCATGTCGCCGCCGCCCGTGTTGCGCCCGCCGCCCGCGTTGTTGACGAGGATGTCGAGCCGCCACAACTCCCGCGCCGCCTCCTCCACCACGGCGGGCAGGCGGTCGAGGTCGGTCATCTCGGCCTGCATGACGTGGCATCGCCGCCCCATTGCCACGATCTCCGCGCACACCGCCGCCGCGCCCTCGGCCCCCTTGCGATACGTGATCGCCACGTCCGCCCCCTCGCGGGCGAGCAGCAACGCCGTCGCCTTGCCGATGCCGTGGTTCGCCCCCGTGACCAGTGCCGCCTTGCCTTCGAGCCGCATCTCATGCACCTCCCATTGTGTTTCGCGTTTCGGGGTTGTCGGTTCTGTCGCCGCCATTGAACCACCGCCCGCGCCGATACGAAAGCGAAAGCGGTACAATGCGGCGCGTTATGGAGCGAAGGGTGAGAAGGGTGGGCGTGTGATCTGGCAGATGGTGGTGTTGTTCGTGCTGGCGATGCTCGGCGGCGGGTTGAACGCGGTGGCAGGAGGAGGCGGTTTCCTCACCTTCCCCGCTCTCGTGCTGATGGGCGTGCCGCCCGTTCCCGCGAACGCCACGAGCATCTTCGCCCTCTGGCCGGCCTCGCTCGTCAGTGCCGCCGCCTACCGCCGCGACCTGCGCCCCGACCGCCTGACGCTGCTGCTCGGCCTCGCCAGTGCCATCGGCGGGGCGGCGGGGTCAATCGCCCTGCTGCGCACGCCGAACGCGACCTTCCGCGCCTTCATCCCGTGGCTGCTACTCGCGGCGACCGCCCTATTCATCGCTAACGCACCGCTCATGCGCTGGCTTCGCGCCCGTGGTCGCTTCACGGGCGATCCGACGCCGCGCACCCTCGCCGCCATCGCCGTCGCGCAACTCGCCATCGCCTTCTACGGCGGCTATTTCGGTGCCGGTATCGGTATTTTCATGCTCACCGCCTTCGGCTTCATGGGCCTCACGAATATCCACGCGATGAACGGGCTGAAGACGCTCCTTGCGAGCTTCATCAACGGCGTGTCGGTGGCGGCCTTCGTACTCGCGGGGGTGATCCTCTGGTCGCAAGCCCTCGTGATGACTGCGGGGGCGGTGATCGGTGGCTACATGGGGGCGACCTTCGCACAGCGGCTCGATCCGCGTGCGATCCGCACCTTCGTGGGCGCGGTCGGCATCGCCCTCACGGTGTACTTCTTCCTCAACCGCTAGCGGTCGGCGGTGCGCGGGGAGGAATCACGACGCTGTAACGGCGGGTATCCGGGCGTGTTCGTTTCCGGTGTCCGTTCGCCCACTACCCGCACGATATGCAGCAGTTGTTCCGCCGAGAAGGGCGCGGGCAGCGTGGTCGTGCCGTCCATGCCGTGCGCCGCCGCTCGCTCATGGGCGTAGGCGTCGGCACTGTAGAGGATCACCGGCGTCCGCACTGCGAGCGGCGATCCTTGCAGGGTACGCACCACGAGCGACGCGCCGACATCGAAGCCGTCGTCGTCCGCGCCGAGCAGCACGACACCGGGGCGCGTGCTCGCCACATCCACGAGGAAGGTCGCCCGTGCGTCGTATTCGTGGACGCGATAGCCCGCGCCGCGCAGGGTCTCGCAGACGAATGCACGCGAAGGGGTACTTGCGCCCACCACCGCGATGCCTCCCGCATGTGTCGCGTACGCCGCCATGATGCACCCCTTCCTCGCGCCCGCGAGTGTCGTGCTACACACGAATAATCCGCATGTACGAAAACCATCGTACCCGCGATTGGCAGCGATAGGGGGTTTCCTTCACAAAGCGTCACCGCTGGCTCGATTTCCCTCAAAGGCGTTCACGCTTCGCAACTATTGCCGCTGCAACTTCGTGTCGGGGTTGCCACAATGCGGTCAGTGCGAGTAATGTGCGTAGTGTATACATGTCCCATCTATGGACGGGGGAACGGGTGAGGAGACGGGCTTTCATCATCGCGCCGGTCGCGCTCGTTGCGCTCGCGCTGCCATCGGCATCCGCATCCGCCGCCCCCGCGACCTTCGACCTCGGCGATTTTGACCCCGTGACGCCCGCTTTCGTGACGCGGGTGGTCGCCCCGACGGGCAGGCCGGGGCCGGGTCCGCTGCGGGGCGTGATCGCGGAGCCGAAGGGCGTGACGTTGCGCTTCCGCGACCTCGCGCTCTACCTGCCGGGGGGCGAGATCGGGCGGGCGAGCGTGCCGCCGCTGGTGGCGGAGATGCTACGTCGTCGCGCCACGGAACGCCTCGTGCCGGAGAGCGAGGCGATGTACGCCGACCTCGCGGAGGCGGTGCGGCTCCACATAGAGGTAGGCGCGGCGGTGCGGGTGATCGAGCGGGACGGTGCGGTGTCGGGTGCGGCAGGCGTGCCGCACCTGCCGTCGCCGTCGCCGTTCGTGCCGATCACCGAGGCGCAACCGCTGCCGACGCACCGGGGCGGCGAGGGGCGGCAAGCGTTCGACCTGTTGCGCGTCGGCCCGCCGCTGTGTGGCCCGGTATGGATACGGGCGAACGACGGGCCGCTCCTCGTGCAACCCTTCACGTACCGCGTGCTCGTGTGGAATCCGCGCACCCGCGCCTTGCGCACCACGGCTCTGGGCGACGACGCGGCGCGTTCCGGCCTCATCCGCGACACGCCTTCCGGCACGGCACTGGCGAGCATGACCACGCTGCTGGCGACGACTTCCCGCAACACGAGCGTGGCGGTGGTCTTCACCACGGGGCGGGGCGTCACCACGGTGTCGTGGGGCGGGATGCGCGAACATCCGACCGCCTCGGTGATGAAGCTGGCGATCCTCGCGGCGTATACCGAGGCGAGTGCCACAGGCTTCCCGCGCTCGACCTACACCGACACGCTGGCGGACGCGATGATCGTGCAATCCGCGAACGGGGCCGCGAACACGCTGATAGACCTGCTCTCGCCGGGGCGCGTGAATGGCACGATTGCGCGGTTGGGGTTGCGCGGCACCCATTTGGGGCAGCACTTCGAGACCGCCGGGTGGGGCGACCCCCGCGACAACACGACCACCGCCCGCGACGCCGCCCGCCTGATGAACGCGGTGGTCGGCGACGACCTGCGGGGAGATGTGGCGTGGGCGCGGTCGCTCCTTGCGCGGTCGCAGGCGGGCGGCAGCGTGCGCGACGCGGTACAGAACGGCGCGAAAAGCGCGGCGGTGTACGAGAAGCGCGGTTGGTATGCCGGGGTGGAGAACGAGGTGGTGCGCGTGCAACTCGCGCCCGACCGCGCCGTCACCGTCGCCATCCTGCAACCCGACGTGCGCGACATCGCCGGGACGCACGCCCTGTTCCGCGACCTCGTGGCTCAAGCGACCGCCGCCCTGCGCGAGGGGCACGTGAAGTAATCGTCGCGTCAGGCAACGCCCGGTAGCGGTGTCTGCACTTGTATGTTGGGCTTCTCGACTCGTATCTTCGGTTCGGCGGTCTGCAACAATTTTTTGTCGTATGTGTAGAGCGTTGTGCATCCTGCATCGAGTGCGCTCACGAGGTGAACGGCGTCGTTCCCCTCCAAACTGATGTTGCCATACTTCCAGCATAGTTCGCGTGCGCGAGTCATGATCAAGCGTGTCGGTTGTACGAGTAACATATAATCTTGCTCGAAGAAGTCGGCTATCTTTTGCTGCGTCGCAAAGCTAGGTTCGTGTGGCCCCCGTTTTTCTTTGATAACTTCGATCATCGTCAGAGTAGAAGTCACGAGTTTGAACTGTCCCTGTTCTGCGGCATGAACAGCGGCGGAACAATCAGGCTCAAAATCAGGATTGCCGGTGATGATGTAAATGAAGATCATCGAATCGAAATAGCGACGTTCAAGTGCCATCGCGTATCACTCTCACGTATTCTGCCGCGTCTACTCCTCCGGTGAAGTCGGGATCAATCCCGCGCAGATCGGAGATAGAGGGCAACTCATTGCGCGACCGCAGGCGTTCTATGCGTTCCGCACGCACCGATAGCGGCTCACCACGAGCATTCGTTTTCACCGTACCGTATACAATGGCACGCTTTCTCAAGGCAGCAATGACCTCATCGTACAACTCGTCCCCAAAGAAACACTCCACCCGCCGCTCGTTCATGAACTCATACATGCTGAACACATTTCGTCGGTGGACATTCACCCCTTCAATTCGCCCCTCGACAGCACCAATTTCCTCGTAGCGCACACCGATGAGCGTATCAACATTCGCCGCGATGTGCTGGTTGATATGCACCTCGCTGTTGCCGCTACTTACCATCATGCGTGCAACGTCGTCGCGGTTGCTTATGCTACTGAGGTGCTTCGCTTTGTCGAGCAGGTAGTCGTCGAACAAAGCCGGACGCTCGGCCCTCTGTTCGATAGCCTTCATGCCCTCGACAAAGGCGTGTGCAACGGATGCACCAACAACCGCGTTGCTGACGGGCGCGATCTCTAGATGAAAACTGCCAACGTAGCTGTTGACGATGGCCCATTCTACGTCGGCACCCTCGGACGGCGATACCGCAGGGCCAAGTGCGCGAAGCATATCCCGCACGTCATTTGCAGCCTCAAGGAACGCCGAAAATGATACATACTCAGTCTCGCCCAGTAAAGCAAGCTTAACTGTGTTGCTCTTTGTGTTTTCCGTGACCATGTCTTCAGCCCCGTCAGGTATTGGGAACGCATGTGCGTTTCGCGGTGCTACCATGCAAACGATGACTTGTCAATACATGATAGCAGATGCACCGACGTATTGCCCTCACTACTCCGCCTCGCGGAGGCGGTCGAGGGCGCGGTGCCATGCGCGGCCCACGGTACGCGGCATGACGCCCGCGCCCAGATGAGCGGCAATCTCGCGCTCGGTCAGGCCGTCGCGCACGCGCAGCACGAATACGACGCGCTCCATGTCGGGCAGGCTCTCAGCAAAGGCGACGAGTTCGGTCTCGCGCTCGTGCCAGAGGGCGCGGGCGTCCTCGGCCTCGAACGGGGCGGGGGCCAGCACATCGGGGCGGCGGGGGCGCAGGCGGCGCAGGGCGTCGCGCACGCGCCAGCGGAACAGGCCAAACAGATACGCCGCGAACGGTTCCGGCCCGCGCCACTCCGCCACGAGGGCGACGAAGACGAGGTACGCCTCCTGCGCCGCGTCGTCGGCCTCCACCGCCTCGCCGTACTCCGCAAGGCGTCGGGCGGTGGCGCGGGAGATCGCGCTCAGGTTCGCCTCCGTGAACCACCAGAGCACGTCCCGCGCCGCCTGCTCCCCGCCCTGCGCGGCGCGGGCGAGGGCGTCGGCGCAGCCGTCGCTGAGGGGTAGTCGGCGCGTCGCCGTGGCGTAGATGTTCATGGGGCAAAGGCCGCGTCGGGGGGGGCTTCCCGCGCCGCGAGCAGCGTGATCGCGGGGCGCACGGCGGCCTTGCCGTGACGCGCCCGCATCGTGTCCATCGCGGTGTTGATGGCGGCGTGGCGGCGGTCGCTCTCGTCCCAGAAGCCGAGTTGCCGCGCCCCGTGGACGAGTTTGCTGACGCGCACGCCGATCTGCCGCACGCGCCCGCCGTTCAGCTCGCGCTGGCACGGCTCCAGAAGCATCGTCGCCACGGCGAGCAGCGTCTGTCCCGCGTCGGTGCCGACGGGCAGCGTGCGCCGCATCGTCACGGTGCGGAAGTCCGCCCGCCGCACGCGCAGCGTCACGGTGCGAGCGGTCAGTTCCTGACGCCGCAGTTCGGTGGCGGTGTCGTCGCAGAGGGCGGCGAGCGTGGCCCGCAGCGTGTCGCGCTCCTTTGTCGGCTTGGCGAGCGTGCGCGTGTGTCCGATGCTCTTGACGATGCCGCCCGCCACGAACGGCGCGTCGTCGTCCGACCCACGGGCGCGGCGGGCGAGGGCGGGACCGAGGTCGCCGAAGCGGGCGTACAAGGTGGCGTCGGTGCGGGCCGCAAGCTGTCCGAGCGTGGCGACGCCGAGGGCGGCGAGGGCCGAGCGCGTGGCGGGGCCGATCCCCGGCATCGCGGCGGTCGGCAACGGCGCGAGGAAACCGGCTTCCGACCCCGGCGACACGGCGCGAAAGCCGTCCGGCTTCGCCTCCTTCGCGGCGATCTTCGCCACCACACGGCTCGTCGCCAGCCCGACCGTCACCGACAACCCCAATTCCTCGCGCACCCGCGCCCGGATGCGCCCCGCGATGCTCTCCGGCGTGCCGACGATCTGTTCGAGTCCCGTCACGTCGAGGGCGGCCTCGTCGGGGCCGGTGGGTTGCACATCGGGGCTGAACTCGTGGAGCAGGTCGAGGAATCTCGCGCTCAGTGTCGCGTAGTACGCCCCGTCCGGCGGCACGACCACGAGGGCGGGGCAACGTCGTCGCGCCTCCGCGAGGGGCATCGCCGCCCGCACGCCGCACGCCCGCGCTTCGTACGAGGCCGAGGCGACCACACCGCGCATGGCACCTGCCTGCGCCCCGCCCCCGCCCCCGACGACCACGGGCAAGCCGCGCAATGCCGGGGTGCGGGCGACCTCGGCACTGGCGTAGAAGGCATCGAGATCAGCGTGCAGCACGGCGCGGGGCCAACGAACAATAGGCAGTGTAGAGTCTGTAGGGGACGATTGGGCGACGGTGGCGGCGGTCATTGCGGGGTCCCTTCAACGAGCACAGGCGCACATGTAAGAACGCGTGTTCTTATTTTACCGCCACTGTCCCCAAACGCAAGCGGGATTTGTCGCAAAATGCGGGTGAATGCGGAGGTTATCCACAGACCCCCTTTACATGTGTACGTTCACTGTGTAAAATACAAGTCACGAGGGGCGAGCGACGCGGTGGGGGGAGGGGGCGAGATGATTACGACAACGCAGACGATGGGGCCGGAGCAGTTGTGGGATGCGGTGCTGGACGACCTGCGCGACCGCGTGGCGAAGACGCACTACGAGACGTGGCTGGGCGGCGGGAGCGTAATTATCGCGTCGTTCGACCCGCAGACCGCTCGCGTGGTGGTCTCCGCGCCGAACACGCTGTTCATGGAGAACATCCAGAAGCGGTTCCACACGCAGATCGTGCGTTCGCTCCGGGGCATCCTCGGCATCGAACCCGACATCGGCTACGTGATCGCGCAGAAGCCCGCGCCCGCCGCCCTCGGTGCAGCGAAACCCGCGCCCGCCGCCCGCCCGGAGCCGTCGCCCGCGCCGCCCGATGCCGCACAGGAGCAGGCGGCGAAGGCTGCCGCACGGGCGGCGAAGATTCCGCCGCCGATCTATCAGCAGCCGGAACTCCACCCGGCCCCGCCGCCGACGCACGGCCTGAACACGCGCTACACCTTCGAGCATCTCATCAAGGGCGGCTTCAACATGATGGCGGCGGTGGCGGCGGAACACGTCGCGGAGAAGCCGGCGCAGGGGTACAACCCGCTGTTCATCTACGGCGGCGTCGGCCTCGGCAAGACGCACATCATGCACGCCATCGGACACCGGGCGATGGAATTGATGCCGGGGTGCCGCGTGCTGTACGTCTCGTCGGAGACCTTCACGAACGAGTTAATCAACGCCATCCGCGAGAACCGCAACGAGGAGTTCCGCAACCGCTACCGCACGAACGACATCCTGCTCATTGACGACATCCAGTTCATCGCGGGCAAGGAGAGCACGCAGGAGGAGTTCTTCCACACCTTCAACGCCCTCGTGATGGCGGGCAAGCAGGTGGTGCTGACGAGCGACCGCCACCCGAAGGTGATGGCGACGCTGAACGACCGCCTGCGCTCGCGCTTCGAGGGCGGGCTGATCGCCGACGTGAGCACGCCCGATCTCGAATCGCGCATGGCGATCTTGCGGCAACGGGCATCGGCGGCGGGGCTGTTCGTGCCGATTGAGGTGGTGGACTACGTGGCCCACAAGATTCAGTCGAACATCCGCGAACTGGAAGGTGCGCTGAACAAGATCACGATGCTCGCCCGGATGGGCCGCGTGCCGGTCTCGATAGAACTCGCCACGCAAGCCCTCAACGACACGGCGATGATGCAGCGGCGGCGCAACATCACGCCCGGTCGGGTGGTGGAGATGGTGGCGAAGTACTACCGTTGCAGCGAGAAGGACATGCGCGGGCGCAGTCGGGCGCGGGACATCGTGGTTCCCCGGCAGGTGGCGATGTACATCATGCGGCAGGAGACCGACCGCAGCCTCGCGGACATCGGGCAGGAACTCGGCGGGCGCGACCACACCACCGTTATCCACGGCACCGAGAAGGTGGTGCGTACCATCGAGGAGAGCAACCAGTTCCGGCAGGAGGTCCTCACCATCCGCGAGATGCTCTACAGCGACTGAACGCGGCGCGACCGACAGATCGTTGCGGCGGCTGCATCCTTTCTCGCATACCCCCCCCCGTTGCTTCGGCGGCGGGGCGCGAGGCCACCGCGAGGCGGCCTCTGTTTTTGCCCGGAAAAGCCGTCTGGGTATGCGGACACGGGGTGTATACTGACCGCCAAAGGAAAAATACACCCCATGACCACCACAAAGCCGAAGCAGATGACCGAGGAGCAGCGCGAACGCATCCGCAACACCCCGGCGTCATCCACCACCACGGCCCGAACCCGGAGCCTTTTGTCTCCGGTATCCACGTCGAAGGGTACATTGACACGCTCGAACTGATCGGTCGCCGCGACCGCGACGACGAGAACGACGACCGCTTCCTGCGTGTGCGGGAACTCGATGTGCTGCTCGTGCGCGACCTGTCGCCGTGATCTGCCGTCCTCAGCCCGACGATTTCGCGGCTCGTGCTGCCATCACATTCGCGCTATACGGCGTCTCGCCCGCGTACTGCTGGAAGCGGAGCAATTGCTCCCACGAGCCGAAGGCGACAGCGCAATCGCCGGGGCGCATCGTCGTGTCCGGGGGTGGGTTGGCGGTGAGGGTGTCGCCGCGCTTCAGGGCGATGATCGTCGCCCCCGTGGCGGCGCGGATGGCGGGGTCGCCCGTGGTGCGCCCGACGAGTAGGCTACTCGTCGTCAGGGTCACTTCCTCCAAAGCGGTGCCGGGATAGTCCGCCCCGGTGCGCATGTCGAGGGCATCGGTGATATGGGGCGCACTGGCGAGGGCGGCGAGCCACTTGCCCGTGAGGGTGTAGGGGCAGAGGACGCGGTTCGCGCCTGCCCGCAGGAACTTCGGCTCCATCTCGTCCTCGCTGATGCGCGAGACGATGTGCAAGTCCTCCCGCAGGGCGCGGCACGAGAGGGTGATGAAGAGGTTCGCGGTGTCGGTGTCGAGGGCGGTGATGACGCCTTTCGCCCGTCGCACCCCCGCCCGGAGCAGGATCGCGTCCTGCGTGGCGTCGCCCTCGATGAGGTGATGACCCGCCGCCCGACACGCCGCCGCGCCTTCGGGACTCGCCTCGATCACCACGAGCGGGCGGCGCGTCTGCACGAGGGCGTCCACGACGTGCCGCCCGACGCGCCCGTAGCCGCACACGAGGTAGTGGTTTTGGAGGTGTTCGATCTCGTACGTCATGCGCCGCCTCCGCACCAACTCGCCGAAAAACTGCTGCTCCACGAAGGCCGCGAACACCGTGCTTGCCGCGTACCCGGCACTCGCCACCCCGACCACGATCACCCCGATGGCGAACAACCGCCCCGCCACGCTCCTCGGTGCGAAGTCGCCGTAGCCCACCGTGGCGAGCGTGACCACGGTGAAGTAGAGCGCGTCGAGCGGCGACCACCCCTCGATGAGCATCATGCCGACCGTCCCTGCGCAGATCGTCAGCGCGATGGCGATCAGGGCGAGGCGGATGCGCCGCCCGGTATCCGGGGTGAACGACGGCGGCATAACCTCCTCTTTCTCTGCCAACCGCGTACGGTTTCTCCGCGCTTCGATCTCGATGACAGCGTACGGGGAAAGGTGGCCCATAGGCAAGGGGCGGGGTGTGACGATGAATAAGCCCTGCGGGATGTAGTACGGGTTTGACGCCCGTTTTCGCCGCGTGCGACACTGAGCGGTACGGAAGGCACAACGGCAGAGAACCGAAGGGAGCATAGACGATGACGGTGCGCGTGGCGATGATCGGGACGGGCGGCGTGGCGTTGCAGAACCACATACCGGGGTTGCGCACGCACCCGGAGGCGGCAGTCGTCGCGCTATGCGACGCCAGCCCCGGCACGCTGGCGAAGGCGGTAGAGGCAAGCGGCGTCTCGCGCACGTACGCCGACTACACCGAGGTGATGGTACAGGACGATATTGACGCCGTGGTGATCGCCACGCCGAACAACCTGCACGCCCCGATGGCGATTGCCGCCGCCGCGTCGGGCAAGCACGTCATGAGCGAGAAGCCTATCGGTTTGAACTACGCCGAGACCGAGCGCATGGTCGCGGCGGTGGAGGCGGCGGGCGTGGTCAACATGACGGCGTTCACGTACCGCTTCTCCCCCGCGATGCGCTACATGAAGCACATGGTGGATGCAGGTGCCGTGGGCAAGCCGTACCACTTCCGCGTCAACCGCCTGCAAGACTGGGGCGACCGGGCGGTCGGCTGGCGGCAGATCAAGAACCTCGCGGGGTCGGGCGAACTGGGCGACATGCTCTCGCACCGCATTGACTACGGGCATTTCCTCGTCGGCCCGATCACCCGCGTGGTCGGGGAAATGCGCCAGTACCTCACCGAGCGGCGCAACCCGGACGGCTCGATTCTCGCCTCCGACGTGGACGACTGGGTCTCGTTCCTCGGCGATTTCGCCAACGGCTGCACGGGCAACTTCGAGAGCACGAAGATGGCGATGGGGCGCGGCTTCTACCTGTACTCGCAGGACTACGCCGAGCTGAACGGCGAGGACGGCTCGCTCGTCTACTTCCTCAACACGCCGCATCAGATTCTCGTCGGCAAGCCGGGGGGCGACATGCAGGTCGTGTCGGTGCCGGAGCAGTTCATGAAGATCGCCGGTTCCCCGCGTGACCCGCATGTCGGCGATCCGTTGCAGAACTTCCGCTACGACCAGTCGTTCGAGTTCGTGCAGGCGATAGTGGAGGGGCGGCAGGCGTCGCCGAGTTTCCGGGACGGCTCCCGCGTGCAGGCGGTGATGGACGCCGTGATCCGCAGTGCCGAGGAACGCCGCTGGGTGGACGTTCCCGGTACCACGACCGAGGCGTAACGGCGGCGCGGCGTTTCCGGTCGCGGGGGCGGCGGGCGATTGGCGCGGCGATGGAGGCGTTGCATTATGCGTGCAATTGCCATATTCTATGCGTCAGTATGTTTTTCGCCTTTGTTAAACCCCTGTGCTGCCCGCTCCGGAGGCGACGATGCTGCAATTCGACGAAGGGTTTCTCGCGGCGGCGCAACGACTGACGCCGACGGAAATCAAGCGGGTGTGGGATGTCGTGCTGGAAGTGCGCGAGAATCCCACTACCCTCGGCAGGCACGTCGAGCCGCTGCGCAAGGGTTTCGACCCCCGCCTGCGCTCGGTACGCGTGAACCGCGACCTGCGCATCATCGCCCTGCAACGCGACGCGGAGTTCGTGCCACTCTTCGTGGGCCATCATGAGGTGGCGTATCGGTGGGCCGAGACGCGCCGCACCCGCACCGACGCAACCACGGGAGCGGTAACGATTATCCACGCGACGGCGGCATCATCGGCGTATGCATCCTCCATCGCCGCCGCGCCGCCGGGGGTGTTCGACAACTACGAAGATACGTATCTCGTGAGCATCGGCGTGCCGGGGGAACTGATCCCGACACTGCGGCACGTCCGCTCCGAGGACGATCTGCTTGCCGTGCTCGACGGACACGACGCCCACGATTATGCCGACCGCCTCTTGAACCTCGCCACGGGCAGCGTGTCTGGCCCGCCGCCCGCGCCTTTTGTCGCGGCAATAGACGCGCCCGCATCGGTCCCGGAGCCGGAGCCGCCGCCCGAAGCATCGCCCGTTCCCGCGCCGCTACCGATGGAGTACATCGAGCAAAGCCAGCCATTGCGCCTCGTCTCGGTGGAGGACGACGACCTGCGCCGGATGCTCGCCGCGCCGATGGAGACATGGATTGCCTTCCTGCACCCGTCGCAACGGGGCGTGGCGACGCGCTCCTTCGCGGGGCCGGCGATGATTACGGGCGGGGCGGGGACGGGGAAAACGGTGGTCGCCATGCACCGGGCGCGTCATCTCGCACGGCAAGGGCGGCGCGTGCTGCTGACGAGTTTCACGAACAACGCCCGCGCCGTGCTCGAACGCGGCGTGGGGCTGATCTGCGACGCGGACGAACTCGCCCGCATCGCGGTGCGTACCGTCCATGCGCAGGCCCGCGAGATCGTGAACACGGAGGGGACGGTACAGTCGCCGCAAGGCAGTGCCATCCGCGACCTCATCGGGCGGTTCTCTGCCGCGCACGGCCTCGATGCCGGTCTCGTGGCGGCGGAGTGGCGGCACGTCATTCAGGCTCTCGGTATCACGCAGTGGGAGGAATACCGCGACGTGCCGCGCACCGGGCGCGGTACTCGCCTCTCGGTGGCGGAGCGCGTGCGCATCTGGAACGAGGTGATCCTGCCGCTCGACGAGGAATTGAAGCGGCGCAACATCCTCGATTGGCCCGACCTCTGCCAGTGGGCGCGGCGGCGCGTCGAGTTGGGCGAGTTCGTAAGTCCGTTCGACGCGGTGATCGTGGACGAAGCGCAGGACCTCGGCCCGCAGGAGTTGCGCTTGCTCGCCGCCCTCGCGGGGGACGAGGCGGACAACCTGACGCTCGTGGGCGACGGCGGGCAGCGCATCTACCCGAACCGCACGCGGTTGCGCGACCTCGGCATCGAGGTGCGCGGGCGCACCCGCACATTGAACCTGAACTACCGCACGACGCGGCAAATCTATGCCTTCGCGGAGGGGCTTCTAGGCAATGCCCCCACCGACCTCGACGGCGAGGGGACGCGGCGCGGGCGGGTGGTCAGCCTGCTTGCGGGGCCGGAACCGGCCCTGCACGGCTTCGATTCCAACGCCGCGCAGTACGATTTCGTGGCGGCGGCGATCAAGGAGCGGGGAGCGGCGGGCATTGCGCTGCACGAGATCGGTGTCCTCGCGCCGACGAACAACCTCGTGCAATCGGTGGGCGCGGCCCTCAACAGTGCCGGGGTTCCCGCGCTCGCGCTCACGCGGGAGCATCGCATCGAGCGGAATAGCGTCGCCCTCGCCACGATCCACCGGGCGAAGGGGCTGGAATTCAAGGTCGTGTTCGTGATCGGGGCGTCGGATGCGCTGCTCGCGCACGCCCTCGGTGGCGACGGTGGCGACGCGGAGGACGGCGACGACGAGGCTGCCCTTCTCAACCAGCAGTGGAGCCTGCTCTACGTCGCTGCTACGCGCACGCGGGACGAGTTGTTGGTGTGCTGGACGGGCGCACCGAGCCGCTTCCTGCCGCAAGTGGCGGCAGCAGACTGAGAAATAGGAAGGGTAGGTGTGATACAGATGGCGGGAGCATTGGCAGGTAAGGTCGCACTCGTGACGGGTGCGGGGAGCGGCATCGGGCGGGCGACGGCCCTGCGGCTGGCGCGGGAAGGCGGCACGATGCTGCTCGTCGGGCGCGAGCGCGGCAAACTGGACGAAACCGCCGGGATGATCGCGGGCGCGACCGTCGCGGTCTATCCCCTCGACATCGCGGACGAGGACGCCGTTGCAGCACTGGCACGGACGGTGACGGAGACGCACGAGCGGCTGGACGTGCTCGTGAACGCGGCGGGAACGAATGTCTCGCCCCGGTCGCTCGAAGCGGGCAGCGTCGCGGATTGGCACCGCGTGCTCGACACGAACATCACGGGGGCGTACCTCTTGTGCAAGGCGTTCCTGCCGCTGCTACGGGCGGCGAATGTCGGCAGCATCGTCAATATCGTCAGCGATTCCGGCTTGCGCGGCAACAACTTCGCGGGCGTCGCGTACACCGCGTCGAAGTTCGGCCTCAAGGGGCTGACCGAGGCGATCAACGCCGAGGAGCGGCAAAACGGCGTGCGGGCAACGAGCATCTATCCGGGCGAGGTGAACACGCCGATCCTCGACCGCCGCCCCGTGCCGCCGCCGCCCGAAGCGCGGGCGAAGATGCTGCAAGCGGAGGACATTGCGGCGTGCGTCGCCCTCGCCGTCACCCTGCCGCCCCACGCCATCATCGAAGACCTCACCGTGCGCCCCCTCGCGCAGGACTGGGTGACGCGCCGCTGAGGGGAGGGGAAAAGGGATCTACCACAGAGACACAGAGGACATAGAGGAACCCCCAAAGGGAATCCCGCCGCCAGTGTTCTTCCGTACCTTGTTTGGTGGTAGCCTCAGAGAGGTGCGTTGCATGGACAAATTTCTCGATGTCGAACACGAAATACCAGGTGCGAGCGGACTTACCGTAGGGGCGTTCTGGTCGTGGGCATACTCCGACGTGTTGAGCAACGGGAACCGCGCCGTGTTTGCGGAGTTCCTCGTTGGGGCCGCGCTCGGTTGCCTCGATGCCCCTCGCATCGAGTGGAATGCGTATGACTTGCTATACTGCGGGCGCAAAATCGAGGTAAAGGCGTCGGCGTATCTGCAAAGTTGGCAACAAGCGAAGCCTTCGCAAATCACCTTCGATGTTGGCGTCAAGTATGGATGGGATGCCGCCGCTAACGTGATGAGCGATGTACCTCTGCGCTCTGCGGATTGCTACGTCTTCTGCCTCTACATCGAGACGGAAGACCACGCCTCTGCTCGTGTACTCGACACAAGCCGCTGGCAATTCTTTGTGCTTTCCACCCCGAAAATGAATGCCAACGTGCGTACGAAGCGCATGAGCCTGAAGACACTCCAATCGCTCACTGTACCTGTTGAATATGGTAGGGTGCGGCAACAGGTGGATGCAATGCTTCCACCACTGTTGGCGTAAGGGGTACGTTGACGCTCCGGCGTGCAACGTGCGACACTGCGACCCATGAGCAGTACGGGCGCGAACCGCACGCCGATTGTCTACAGCGACATCTACCTCAACCACGACACCGGCTCGCACCCCGAAACGGCGCGGCGGCTCGTGGCTCTGATGGCGCACCTCGAACGCGAGGGGCTGCTCGCGGGGCGTCCGGTGTTGGAGCCGTACCCCGCGCCGCGTGACGCGATCACGAAGCTGCACGACGCCGACTACGTGGACGCGCTCGAACGCTTCTGCGCGGCGGGCGGCGGCGTCATTGACCCCAGCACCATCGCCTCGGCGGACTCGTTCAACGTCGCAGTACTCGCCGCCGGGGGCGTGATGCGGGCGACGGACGCCGTGCTTTCCGGGGAGACGACGCGGGCGTTCGCGCTCGTGCGCCCGCCGGGACACCACGCCGTGCGCGAGACCGGCATGGGCTTCTGCCTGTTCAACAGCGTCGCCGTGGCGGTGCAGCACGCCCGCGACCGCTACGGCTTGCGGCGCGTCGCGGTACTGGATTGGGATGTACACCACGGCAACGGCACGAACGACCTGTTCTACGACGACCCCGGCGTGCTGTTCGTCTCGCTCCACCAGCACCCGCTCTACCCGATGAGCGGGCGGGCGACCGAGCGCGGCAGCGGCCCCGGCGAGGGCTACACGCTGAATATCCCCCTGCCGATGCGACGCCGCGACGCCGACTACCTGCGGGCCTTCGACGAACTCGTCGGCCCGCTCGTGCGCGATTACCGCCCCGAACTGATCGTCGTTTCCGCCGGGTACGACATCGCGCAGGACGATCCCCTCGGCGGGATGCTCGTCTCGGACGACGGCTTCCGGCAACTGACAGAGCGCGTCGTCGGCTACGCGGACGAACTCTGCGGCGGCAAACTCGTGCTCGCCCTCGAAGGCGGCTACGACCTCGACGCGCTTGCCCGTGGCGTCGCCGCAAGCCTGCGCGTGCTCGACGCCGCGTAGCAGTAGCGCAAGCCCCTCCGGTCATCCACGCACGGCGGCGACCGCTTCGTCCGTGCGGTGGAGGGCAACGCCGATGCCCGTCAACTCGCGCAAGCCCTGATCGTACACCCCGGAGGTGGCGTCGGTGACGAACACCACGCGGAAATCGTGGTTGCTCGCGTCGTAGAGCGTGGCGCGGGGACAATTCGGGTAGTTGCAGCCGCACACCACGACCGTGGTGACGCCGAGATCGCGCAAGTGCGCCGCGAGCGGCGTGGCGTAGAATGCGCTCCAACGCGGCTTGTACATCGCCCACTCGTCGGGGCCGAGCGGTTGCACCGCCCCCGCGAGGAGCCGGGGAGCGTCGAGGCGCACGGTCGCGTCCGGCTTCAGGTCGTCCGCGAGTTCGGCACCGTCGCTCCCCGGCGCGACGATCCGCTTCCCGCCCGCGATCAACTCGCGGCGGCAAAGGTCAACATTCGCGCCGTCCGTCTCGTACAGGCGCACCACATGGACGACGGGCCGCCCCGCCGCCCGGAACGCGGCGAGCAGGCGGGCCATCGCGGGCAGCACGTCCGCCGTTCCCGCGATCTGCGCGGGCGCACCGGGCAGCGTGAAGTCGCGTTGCGTGTCAATCGTGAGCAGGGCGGTGTGTTCCCACTCCGGTATGGTGTAGCGATCCATCTCGTCCCTCCGTGTCTACGACACCGCGACCATCGCCTTGATGACGCGCTCCGCCGGGTCGATCCAGCCCGCGAATTGTTCCGGCACGGCGGCGAGCGGTGCGCGGTGCGTGATCCACGGGTCGGTATGAATTTCACCCATTTCAATCCGCCGCACGATGCCGCGCAGGTCGTCGCCCGTGGCGTTGCGGCTGGCAAGCACCGTCAGCTCCTTGCGGTGGAACTCCGGGTTGGCGAATATGATCTCTTTCTGCGTCAGGCCCACGAAGGTCAGTCGCCCGCCGCTGGCGACATAGCGGATCGCGCCGTTCATGCTGGCGATGCTGCCCGTGGCGTCGAAAACCGCCGTGGGCAGGTCGTCGTGCGTGAGGGCGGCGATGGCCTCCAACGGGTCGCCGTCGCGGGCGTCCACGGTGTGCCGCACGCCCAACTGTTCGCGGCAGAAGGCGAGGCGGTGCGCGTCGAGGTCGCTCACGATCACGTTCGCCCCCGCGAGCAGCGCGAACTGGATGACCGAGAGACCGATTGGCCCCGCACCTATCACGAGCACCCACTCGCCCCGCTCCGGCGCGGCGCGGCGGACGGCGTGCGCCCCGATGCCGAGCATCTCCACGAGGGCCAGTTGGTCGTACGAGAGCGACACGGAGGGGTGTAGTTTCGCGGTGGGCAGCGCGAAGAACTCGCGCATACCGCCGTCGGCATGGACGCCGAGAGTGCGCAGCCGCACGCAGCAATTCGTCTTCCCGGCGCGGCAGGCGACGCAGGTGCCGCAATTCAGGTACGGCTCCACCGCGCACCGGCTCCCTACGGGCGGCGCATCGGCAGGCGCGTCGGGGCCGAGGGCGACGACCTCCACCCCCAGTTCGTGACCGAGGATGCGTGGGTACGTGAAGAACGGTTGCTCGCCGCGAAAGGCGTGCAGGTCGGTGCCGCATATCCCCACGCGATGCACGCGCACCACGGCCTCCCCCGGCCCCGGCGCGGGCGGCGGTGCCACCTCGCGCAGCGTCAATTGCCCCGGCTCCTGTAGCGTCACGGCATCCATGCGTCGCTCCCTAATCGAAAGGCGAAGGTCGAAGGCCGAAAGACAATAGCCGATAGCCGACAGTGTAGCGCACACACGGCGACGCCCGCACCTGTAACGGCGTGCGGGCGTCACCACGACCTGGTTTCCAGCGACCGACCACCAACGACCGACGACCGGCGACTACCCGCCCAGTTCGTCCTCGTCCCCGCCGCGTCGGTTTTCCCCGATCAGCTCCTCGTCCTCGGCAACCTCGCCCTCCTCGGCGTCCGGCTCCAGCTCCTCGTCGTCGTCGTCCTCCACATCGTCGTCGGCGTCCTCGCCGTAGGGATCGGCACCAATCGTGGGGCGGCGCACCTCGCGGGTATAGGCACGCGGCGCGACGATCACCTTGCCGCTCGTGGGGAAGGAGAGGCGGGTGCCGTTCTCCGGGCCGTGATGGGTCTCGCGCACGACCACGCGCACCGCCCCCTCCATCACCGAGGCGACCGCAGCCTGATACTGGTTGCCGCCCGCGATGAGCAGGGACACCCGCTGCCCCTCGCGGGCGGGCAGGAAGCCGACGAATTCGTTCTCCCATGTGTAGACCGCCACCGACTCGCCCTGCACCTGCAAGGTGATGTGGTCGCCGGGGATCATCTTCGCCAGCACATGCTGCGGCGAGTCGCTCTCCACCGTGAGCATGGCGGAGCGGCCCGGCTCCTCGATGAACATCGTCTGCCGCGCCTGCTGCGTGCGGGCGATCCGTTTGCCGTCGGTCGGAACCGGATGCGCACTGAGCAGTTCGAGGCGGGTGACATTCTTGCCCGCGATCTGATTGGTGGCGTCAATCTCCAACGCCTGCTTGTAGACATCCAACGCCTCGATGTAGCGGTGCTGCTCCGCCAGTGCCTTACCGAGGCGGTTGATCGCCGCCACATCCGGCTTGCCACGGGCGATGATGTCGCGGTTCACCTGCTCCGCCTCGTCCCATCGCCCGTCGTTTGCGAGGTCCAACGCCCGCTCCACCAGCCGCCGCTTGCCCGTGGCGCGGCCCCCCGTTACGCTCGCCATGTCGTTCGCTCCTTGCGTCGCTCGGTCGTCAGTCACTGGTCGTCAGTCGTCAGTAAAACGCAAAACCACAGCGGGCATCTGCATTTCTCTAGCGACTAGCGACTAGCGACCAGCGACTACTGCCGAACCAATTCCCACACCAGATGCGGCAACTGGGGCCGGATAAGTTTCTCCATCGCCAGCCGCACCGCCGCCGACGAACCGGGGATCGAGATCACGATGCGCCCCCGGTACGTCCCCGCCGCCGCCCTGCTCATCATCGCGGCGGGGCCGATGTCGAGGTAGCTGAGGTAGCGGAACAACTCCCCGAACCCCGGCAGTCGCTTGTCCAGCACGCGGTCTATCGCGTCGAAGGTTGTGTCGCGCCGCGTGATGCCCGTGCCGCCGTTGAAGAGGATGCCGTCGCACGTCGCGTCGTCCGCCGCCTCGTCGAGCGCGACCTGAATCGCCGCCGCGTCGTCCGGTACCACGCGGTAGAAGGCGACGGTATGCCCGTCTTCCGCCAACTGCTCGCGCATGATACCCCCCGAGGTGTCGGTTTCCGGCGTGCGCGTGTCGCTCACCGTGACCACGGCGACGCGCACCGCCCCCCGCTCACGCGCCGCCCGCTCCTCGTGCTGCCGTGCGCTCGTCTCCAAACGCTCACTCCGTTTCACAGTTGCTGAGTGGCTACGTGGCTACGTCGCCCAGTGGGGGAACGCAATAATCCGGTGCAGCTCTGCATCTCACTTAGCGACTGAGCGACTGAGCGACTCAGCTACTTTGACGCCTTCCACGGCGGTCAGTTCGCCCCGCAGGAACCACGGCGTCGCCTCGGTGATGCGCGTCGTGACAAGTTGCCCCAAGCGGTTCGCGGCATCGTCGAAGAAGACGAGGCGGTTGCCCCGCGTGCGCCCGCGCCAGCGACCGTCGCCTTTGCCGTCCACGAGGATTTCCATCTCCTGCCCGACGAAAACGGCGTTGCGCTCGGTGGCGATGCCCTCCTGCAACCGCTCCACGGCCTGATGGCGGGCAAGTTTCGTCTCACGCGGCACGTCGTCCTCCCAACGGGCGGAAGCCGTCCCCTTGCGCGGGGAGTACATCGCCACATGCACCACATCGCAGCGCACGTCTTCGAGGAGGCGCAGCGTGTTCGCAAACTGCGCCTCCGTCTCGCCGCAGAAGCCGACGATGATGTCCGTGGCAATCGTGGCGTCCGGCATGATCTCGCGGATTCGTGCGATCTGGCTGCGGTAGTCGTTTGCGGTGTAGTTGCGGCGCATCCGGCGCAGCGTCTCGTCGTCGCCGGCCTGCACGGGCAGGTTGATATGCTCGCAGCACTTCGGCAACTCCGCGATGGTGCGCACGATGCGTTCGCTCATGTACGCCGGGTGCGAGGTGAGGAAGCGGATGCGCTCCAAACCCGGCGTGTCGTGGATGGCGAGCAGCAAATCCGCGAGGTCGGTGCCATCCTTGAAGTCGTAGCCGTAGCGGTCCACGATCTGCCCCAAGAGCGTCACCTCGCGCACCCCGGCGGCGGCGAGTTGCGCGACCTCGGCTTGAATCTCGACAATCGGGCGGCTACGCTCCTTGCCCCGGCGGTACGGCACGATGCAGTACGAGCAGACCTTGTTGCAGCCCTGAATGATCGGCACGAAGGCGGTGACGCTCGGCTCGGTGCCTTCGGGCAGGTAGTAGTGCGGTAAGCTGACCAGATCGTCGTCGAGTTCCGGCACGATGCGGCCCAGTTCCTCGATGGCACTCGGCTCGAAGACGAGATCGAGCACGGGGTACTGACGCATCAGTTCTTCCTCGTGCTTCGTCGCCAAGCAACCCGTGAGGGCGACCTTGAGGTTCGGGTTCTCGCGCTTGAGGCGGTACAGTGCGCCAATCTTGCCGCGCACCTTGTCCTCGCTCGCCTGCCGCACCACGCAGGAGTTGAGCACGATCACATCAGCCTCGGCCTCGGTGCGGGCCTCGCGCAGCCCCGCGCTCTGGAAAGCCGCCGCCATCTGGTTCGATTCCGCCACATTCATCTGGCAGCCAATCGTCCAGATCGAATACTTCCGCGCCGCGTCGTAGCCGTCCGTGGCGGTATCAGCGACGGCGACAGCGGCAATGTTGCCCATCTCCGGCATCCATGTAGGGAGGATCGGTGTCTCGGTCGTCATGCAGCCCCCGCTTTTGCAGCGCGTACGAAAGCACGCGCCCAAACGCGCACCCGAATACGCAGTGTACCACGGGAAATGCGCGACGGTGGCGCGAACGGGGAACACGCGGTGCAAATCGTCGGCGGGGGAGCGCGTGCGCACCGACCGGATGTGAACGTGTAAACGCGGGGTGAACGATATGATTGACTTTGCCCCCCCGCAACGCTATAGTCACAGATACGGCAGGGCAAACGGTGCCATGCACAGGGGCGACGAAGGAGCTAGGGCGCGTGAAACTGATTATCGCCGTCGTACAAAATGAGGACGCCGATAACGTCGTGGACGCCCTGCTCGAAGCCGAATATCGTGCCACGCGCCTTGCCAGCACGGGGGGCTTCTTGCGGCGCGGCAACACCACGATCATGATCGGTGTGCAGGATGAGTTGGTGGACACCGTGCTCGATCTCATCCGTGGACAAGCCCGCTCCCGCCAAGCGAGCAGCAGCGGGGCCGCTGTGCAAACCGCCGCCGCCACCGTGTTCGTGCTTGATCTCGAAGACTACCAGCGGCTGTAGATGCACCTCATCCCCTCTCCCCCTCTCTACCAAGTGGAGAGGGGGAGAATTGTTGCAGCAGTGAGGCGATATGCGAGAACCCGGTGTTCACCATAGTCCTCTCCCTCTCCACCCGGCAGAGAGGGGGGCGAGGGGTGAACTCTTTTCGGCGGGCTTCGCCGCGTTCCGCGACCGTGATCTGTTCGCGGGGGTGATCGCGGGGGTGCCGGTGCGCGTCGCCCCCGATCTGCTGCTCGTGCTGCTGTTGCCGCTCGGCGGGGCGTGGCTCGGCGGGCGACCGTACGGCGTGGCGGACGGCCCCGGCCCGGTCTGGGCGGTGGTCGCGGCGGTGGTCGCGTGCGCCTTCGTGGGGTCGCTCGCGGCGCACGAGTTGGCGCACGCGCTCGCGGCGCGGCGGGCGGGCCTGCGGGTGCGCGGCGTGCGCCTCTCGATGGTGGGGGGCGCGGCGGAGGTGGCGGAACTCCGCACGCCCGCCGACGAGTGCGCGATTGCCCTCGCCGGTCTCGGCGTCTCGGCGGTGCTCGGCCTTGTCGGTGGCGGGCTGGCCCTCGCCACGCGGGACGTGGGCGGGCCGCTTTTCGCCGCTTGCCTCGCCCTTGCGGTCATCAATGCCGTGCTCGTGGGGGTGAACGCCCTGCCCGGTTTCCCGCTCGATGGCGGGCGCGTCATGCGGGCCGCCGCGTGGTTCTTCACCGGCGACATGCTCCGGGGGACGCGCTTCGCCGCCGGGTATGGGCAGTTGGTGTCGTGGTCGGTGATGGCCCTCGGCCTCGTGCTGCTGTTCTACACCCCCGTGTTCGGCGCGTGGCTGCTGCTCGTCGGCTACGGCGTCGGGCAGGCGGGCCGCGCCGCCTTCGCGCAACTTCTCTGGCAAGAGACGAGCCGCAGCATCCCGCTCGAAACGATGGCGGGGCCGGGGCCGCTCCTCGCCCCCGATAAGCCGCTCGCGGATGTGGTGGAGGTCTTTTTGCAGGACCGCTGGGGCGGGCCGCGCCTCGTCGGGCGGGGGGGGGAACTCTTCGGCGTGCTCGATCTCGACACGAATGTGCGCCGCGTGCCGCGTGCTCAGTGGGCGGAAACCACGGTCGCGCAGGCGATGACGCCCCTCGATGCCCTCCCCCGTCTCGCCACCGACACGGGTAAGACGCTCTACGACGCCCTGCAACTGCTCGATGCGCAGAATGCCGTGGCAGCGGTCGCGGTGGACGCCGGGGGGCGCGTGCGCGGCCTCGTGACGCGGGAGCGCATCAACCGCTGGATACGCGGGCAGGTGCGCGAGGCGTGGATCGGGAAGATACGCCGCCCGCCCCGGCTCCCCTTCTCGTAGTTTTTCACCTGTAGTCTATCAGTATCTATCAGTGGCCCGATGCGGCGTGGTACCCGGCGTGCAAGGCGATGGTATGGCAGACTCGGCAGCATCGGCCTATCGTCGTACCGCACCGCACTGGAGGGACACACATGGCAACGGAAACGCGACCTATCGCAGCAGAGACAGCACGCGACACGAACGGCGCACCGACCGAGATCGCCCCCGGCGTCGCGTGGCACGCCGAACCCATCGTGAACGTCTACTTCCTCGGCACGCCGGGGTCGGGGGATCGCGGCTGGGTGCTCGTGGACGCCGGACTTCCCGGTATGTCGGGAGGGATCGTGCGGGCGGCGGCGGCGCGGTTCGGCGCGGGGGCGCGACCGAGCGCGATCATCCTCACCCACGGGCATTTCGACCACACCGGAGCGTTGCGCACGCTGGCGGAGCGGTGGGACGCCCCGATCTACGCGCACCCGCTCGAACTGCCGTACCTCACGGGCCGTTCCGCCTACCCGCCGCCCGATCCCTCCGTGGGCGGCGGTGCCATGAGCCTTTCGTCGCCGCTCTTCCCTCGTGGCCCGATTGACCTCGGCTCGCGGGTACGGGCGTTCCCGGCGGGCAGCGACGTGCCGGGGGCGAGCGGCTGGCACGTCATCCATACCCCCGGCCACAGCCCCGGTCACGTCTCGCTCTGGCGCGAGGACGACCGCACGCTGATCGTGGGAGACGCCTTCGTGACCACGGTGCAGGAGTCGGCGGTTGCCGCCTTCACGAAGCCCGTCGTCATGCACGGCCCGCCGATGTACTTCACGCCGGACTGGGACTCGTCGCGCCGCTCGGTGGAAGCCCTTGCCGCGTTGCGTCCCGCCCTCGCCGCGACGGGACACGGGGTGCCGGTGTGCGGCCCGGAACTGGCGAACGAACTGGACACGCTCGCCCGCACCTTCGACGCTCGCGCCGTGCCGAAGCACGGGCGATACGTCGGGCGGCGGGCTGTGGCGGACGAAACGGGCGTGGTCAGCGTGCCGCCCGCGCCGCCTTCGCGCCTGCCGCTGGTGCTCGCGGCGAGTGCGGCAGTCGGGTTCGCGCTTGCTCGCCGCAATCGCCGGAAGCGGGAACGGGACGCCGCCTCGGACTACTCGATCTGAGGGAAGGTACCAGCGGCAGTAGCGGCGTAGGGGCAGCGCGTGAACTACCCCTCGCCGCTACTGCCGCACACGTTGAGTACTGCAAGACGGTTAACGAGTTGACTCCCCTTGCGGCGCGGGCTTTAGCCCGTGATTCCTGCCTTACGTTGTCAATCACGGGCTGAAGCCCGCGCCACAAGTATCCCTGCAAATTGCTCTAATGCGTTTCGGGGAGGGGCAAGGCGGCCCATGCCGCCGCCACGGTCGCCTGTAGCGCGTCGAGGGTGCCGTTGTTCTCGATCACGAGCGTGGCGCGGGCAAGTTTCGCGTCGCGGGGCGGTTGCACGTCGAGGCGGCGGTCGGCCTCGGCCTCGCTGATGCCGGGGCGAGCGAGCAGGCGACGGCGTTGCTCCGTCGGGTCGCACGTCACGACCCAGACCGCATCGCAGCCGTCGGCACTGCCGCTCTCCACGAGTTTCACCGCTTCGAGCACGGCGACGGGCGCGGTCTGTGTCGCCACCCATGCCCATTCCCGCTCGATCACCGCCGGATGCACGATGCTCTCCAGCCGTTTCAGGGCGTCGGCGTCCGCGAAGACGATGCGACCGAGGGCGCGGCGATCAATGATCGCGTCGGCACCGAGGATGCGCCCGCCGAATTGCCGCACCACCGCGTCGTATACGGGATCGCCCGGTTCGTACATCGCGTGGACGAGGCTATCCGCGTCGAGCGTCGCCGCGCCGAGATCGGCGAGCAGCCCGCGCACCGTGCTCTTGCCGCACGCGATATTCCCCGTTAGCCCGATCACGTGCGGTCTACTCATGGGGAATACCAACCGCCATTACTGCCCAGAGGGCACCCGCAAGACGCCAAGAAATACCCGAAGGATCTACCACAGAGGCACAGAGAACGCCGAGGAATACGAATAGATCGCTCCTGTGTCCTCGGTCGCTCTGTGGTGAAACGGGTTCGATTCCTTGGCGTTTTGCGGGTACCCTCTGGGCAGTAGTGGCGGTTCACATCGTCGCTCCGGCGGTCATGGATTCGACTTCGGCGGCGAGAGCTTCCCACCGGGCGATGGTGGTGTCGAGTTCGTCCTGCGCCCGCTCGTAGGCGGTGCCGAGTTCCGCAAGTTTCGCGGGAGCCTCCGAAGCGTTCATCGCCCTGTTGAGGCGGTTCAACTCCGCTTCGAGCGCATTGACGCGGGCCTCCACTTGCGAGAGCAACTTCTGCCGCGTGCGGTACGCCTTCGCGTCGAAGACGGGTCTCGCGGCATTCACGGCGTTCGCGGTCTGCGCAGCGTTTGCGCCGCCATGACCGTTCGTACCCGTGCCATGCGTGCTATTCGTGCCGTTGCCGCCGTGCGTTCCGCCATTCGTACCGTTGGTGGTGTGGGTGCCGTTCGTGGGCTTGGCACCGTTCATACGGGTACCGTTCGCGCCATGTGCGCCGTTTGTCGCGTCGGTCTTCGCGGCAGCGGCGGCGGTACCATTCCCGGTGACGGACGCGCCCTTGCCGACCCTTGTGGGGGCAGTCACGGCGGCGACGGCGGTACGTTCGTCGGCGGTAACGCGCTGCCGCTCCTGTGTGCGGCGCATTTCGGAGTAGTTGCCGAGATATGGCGCGAGGGTCGCGGGCGAGTCGTCCGGCGATTCCGTCACGAGCCATGTCTGGGTGGCGAGCGCATCAATGAAGGCGCGGTCGTGCGACACGAACAGGATGGTTCCCTCGTAGTCGTTCAGCACATCCTCCAACGCCTCGCGGGCGAGGATATCGAGGTGATTGGTCGGTTCGTCGAGGATGAGGAAGTTCGCTTTCTGGAGCGTCAGCACCGCGAGCAGGAGGCGCGACCGTTCGCCGCCGGAGAGCACCGCGACCTGCTTGAACACGTCGTCGTGCTCGAACAGGAACTTGCCGAGGAGCGTGCGGGCCGCCTCCTCGCTCATCGGGCGGGCGTCGAGTACGGTGCCGAGTACGGTCTTCTCCGAGTCCAGCCCCTCGTGCGACTGCGCGTAGTACCCCACGAGCACATTCGTGCCGAAGTCGAACCGCCCCGCGAGCGGCGGAATCTCGCGCATCAGCGTCTTCAGCAGCGTGCTCTTGCCGCTGCCGTTCGGCCCCACGAGGGCGACGCGCTCCCCCCGATCCACGAGCAATTCCGGCGTCTTCAGGAGGGCGGTACTCTGCCCCCGTGCATCCTCGTAGCCCACGGTAAGCGGGCGGTCGGCGGTGAGGACGAGCCGCCCGCTCGTGACGGCGGTGGCAATATGGAGCCGCAGCTTGTCCGGCTCCTTCGGGCGTTCGAGTCGCTCCACGCGGGCGAGCCGCTTCTCGCGCCCCTTCGCCTCCTTCGACCGCTGCCCCGCGCCGTACCGCCGGATGAACTCCTCGGTCTTGGCGATCTGCGCCCGCTGCGTCTCGAACTCGAGCTGCCGCCGCTCCATGCGCTCGCCCCGCAGCTTCACGTAGCGGTTGTAGCCGCCGGGATAGTCTTCGAGCCGACCGAACGAGAGATCGAGCGTGCGCCCCGTCACCCGGTCGAGGAATGTACGGTCGTGCGAGACGACGAGCACCGCGTGCCGATAGCCGCGCAGGAAGGTTTCGAGCCATTCGAGGGCGACAAGGTCGAGGTGGTTCGTCGGCTCATCCAACAGGAGCAAATCCGGCTCGCCGAGCAACGCCTTCGCCAGTGCCACGCGGGTCTTCTGCCCCCCGGAAAGTTGCCGCACCGGGGTATCGAACTGCTCGTTGGTGAAGCCGAGTCCGCCGAGGACTTGCCCCGCTCGCGCCTCCATCGTGAAGCCGCCGCCCGTCTCGAAGCGTTCAGTGGCGGCGGCATACTCGATCATCAGGCGGTCGAGGGCGGGGCCGCTCACCGCGCTCATCTCGGCCTCGATCTCGCCGATGCGCGTTTGCAGGGCCAGCAGATCGGCGAAGGCGGTCATCGTCTCCGCCATGATGCCATGCGGGGCGTCGAGCCGCGCCTCCTGCGGGAGGTACGTCACCTTCATCCCTCGCGTCAGGGCGACCGCACCCTCGTCCGCGTGTGCGACGCCCGCGACGATGCGGAGCATCGTGCTCTTGCCCGCGCCGTTGATGCCCACGAGGGCGACGTGTTCCCGCTCCGTGATCTGGAACGAGATGCCGGAGAAGACGGTGACGGCTCCGTAGTTCTTCGTTAAACTCTGTATGGACAGTACCGTTGCACCCGCCAACGCCCTAACCCCCGTGTCGCACGCGTGGCGTGCCATCAAACATCATATAAGACCAGCAGTACATCGTCGGCAGGTTCGTACTTGCCGCCCGCCGCGTCGCCCCGGCGAGCAAGAGCCTGTCGCTGCCGGGGATTCATTCCTCCTTAATGGTACCAGACGCACCGCCTTCCGGCGACGCGAGAAGCCCCGATGGACAGGGCTTGTGCGTTCTCACGAAATGCGCCCCTCCCCCCGGCCCCCCCCTGTGGGGGAAGGGGGAGAACCACGGCAAGCACCGAGCTTTCCCGCTACGCCTCGCTGTTGCCACAGTTCTCCCCCTCCCCCGCAGGGGGGG
>JAABUN010002806.1_pt1 | contig 29341 bp, 24 predicted proteins | sample 5559311 | NCBI WGS metagenome assembly JAABUN01 (sample SAMN10711877, study PRJNA513370) | rock metagenome | isolation source: Antarctica rocks | place: Antarctica: Victoria Land, Siegfried Peak sud | reverse complement strand
AACAAGCCGGCAGCCCGCGGGTACACTAACCTGGAAACCGCTCTAGGTTTACTCATGCGGTAGAGATGCTTCCTTCGTCAGCATGACCGTCTTGCGATTTTCTAAACGACTTCATTGTGAAATTTTATTTATTAACTTTGCATCTCAAAGTAAAATAAAAAACAAAGTAGAATTCGGGCACCTCGCCCTACCCCCGCTTGTTAATCCAGCTTATGGAATATTTCGTGTCCCCAACCTCCATCGTGCGCCGCATCTGGGGCACTTCCGATACGGTGCTGTTCATCTTTGCCGGGGCGGCGGCCGAGTTTGCCCTGAACAAGGCCGTGGACTGGCTCTACTTCACCGGGCGGCTGCCCGCCGACCCGCTGAGCCGGCTGTTTTCGACGGTGGACTACGCCCGGCGCATCGTATTTGCCGACCGCGCCGGGGCCGAAAAGGCCATCGATACCATCGCCGCCATTCACGGCGCGGTGGAGGCCAGCCGGGGCCGGCGCATTCCCGACTGGGCCTACCGCGACGTGCTGTACCTGCTTATCGCCTATTCCATCCGGGCCTTTGAGCTGCTGGAGCGGCCCCTCACGCCGGCCGAATGCGCGGAAATTGTGGACGTTTTCGGCCAGGTGGGCCAGCGCATGGGCATCCCCGACCTGCCCACCGCCTACCCCGCCTGGCAGGCCGACCGCGCCCGGCACCTGGCCGCCGACCTGGCCCTAAGCGACTGCACCACCGACCTTTACCGCCAATACCGCAAGCACCTGGGCGGCCCCCGCTACGGGCTGCTGCGCGGGGTGCAGGGCCTGGTGTGCCCGCCCGCCGTGCGCCGGCAGCTGGGCCTGGGCACGGGGGCGTGGCTGCGGCCGGCGCTGGCTTTTTACCGTGCCACCAAGCAATTGGCCGTGAGCCAATGGCTGAAAAACGCGATGCTGCCCGCCGAGTACGCGGCGCGGATTCGGGCGCTGGACGAGGTGCCGGCGCTGGCCAGCCCGCCGGCCGCGCCAGTAGCCGAGGCCCCGTTTGCCTACCCCCCCTCCCGCGCCTGAAGCGCCGGTAGCCTCTTGCCGATGGCCCGCTTCCACTACCGCTATTTCCTGCTCGCGGCCGGGCTGCTGGGCCTGGAAATCTGCATCGCCCGCTTCGCCCACGACCGCTTCGTGCGGCCTTACGTGGGTGATTTTCTGGCTACTATCTTGCTTTATTGTTTGCTGAAGAGCGTCTGGTCGGCCCCGGCGGGACGGGTGGCCGCGGTGGCGCTGCTGGTTTCCTACGCCATCGAATTGGCGCAGCTGGCTCACCTGCTCAACCGGCTGGGCTGGCAGCACTCGCGGCTAGCACGGCTGGTGCTGGGCAGCCAGTTTGAGTGGGGCGACCTGCTGGCGTATACGCTGGGGGCGGCGGTGGTGCTGGGGCTGGAGCAAGCGCGCGGGCGGCGCACGGTGCAGGAGTTGGGCAAGTCGTGAGGCTACGTGGGCAAAAGGCTATTGCCGAAAAGGGCGGTGGGAGACAAGGTGCTTTTGCTGCAAAGAAGCTATTTGGAAAGTAGCCACGAGGCGCCTGTGCGTCATTCCGGGCTTACCGGGGAATCTCGCTCGCGTCGTTGAACGATACCCCGGACGGCGCGGGCGAGATTCCCCGGCAAGCCCGGAATGACGCATAGGCACTTATTGATAGCTATTTAACCCCCCTACCCCCCGGCCAGGAAGCGGGCCAGGTAGGGCGCGGTGCGGCTGGCGGCATTTTGGGCCACTTCGGCGGGCGGACCGGCGGCCACGATGCGGCCGCCCTCGTCGCCCGCGCCGGGGCCCACGTCGATAACCCAGTCGGAGCCGGCGACCACGCGCATGTCGTGCTCCACTACCAGCACCGAATGGCCGGCTTCGACCAGGCCGTTGAGCTGGGTGAGGAGCTTTTCGACGTCGGCGGGGTGCAGGCCGGTGGTGGGCTCGTCGAGCACGTAGAGGGTGTGGGCGCGGGCCTGGCGCTGCAACTCGGTGGCGAGCTTGATGCGCTGGGCCTCGCCGCCGCTCAGCTCGGTGGCCGACTGGCCGAGGCGCAGGTAGCCCAGGCCCACTTCGCGCAGCACGGTGAGGGCGCGGCGCACGCTGGGCTCTTCTGCAAAAAAGACCCAGGCCTCGTCTACGGTCAGGCCGAGCACGTCGGCGATGTTCTTGCCCTGGTAGGTGATTTCGAGGGTTTTGGCGTTGTAGCGGGCGCCGTGGCAGGTGGGGCAGGGCGAGTACACGCTGGGCAAAAACAGCAGCTCGACCATCACGAAGCCCTCTCCCTGGCAGGTTTCGCAGCGGCCCTTGGCCACGTTGAAGGAGAAGCGGCCGGCGTCGTAGCGGCGCTTGCGGGCCTCCGGCGTGGCCGCGAAGAGCCGGCGCACGTGGTCGAATAGCCCCGTGTAGGTGGCCATGTTGGAGCGTGGCGTGCGGCCGATGGGCTGCTGGTCGACGCGCACGAGGCGCTTGACGAGGTCTAACCCGGCCGTGATTTTGCCACTGGAATGAGGAATTAGGAATGAGGAATGAAGAATTGCTTCAGCAGCTTCGCCAGTTTCTGCTTCCAATTCCTCATTCTTCATTCCTAATTCCTCATTCAACAGCTCCACCAGCACCTGGCTCACAAGGGTTGACTTACCCGAGCCCGACACGCCCGTTACAGTGGTAAACACGCCCAGCGGAAACTCGGCGTCGAGGCCGCGCAGGTTGTGGCGGGTGGCGCCGGCCAGCCGCAGCCAACCCACCGGCTTGCGCGGGGTGCGGGGGGGTAGGGCCGCCCGGTCGAGGAGAAAGGTGCGCGTTTGGGAATTTTCTACTGCCGCCAGGCCGGCGGGCGGGCCGCTGTAGAGAATCTGGCCGCCCTGCTCGCCGGCAGCGGGGCCCACGTCTACGAGCCAGTCGGCGCGGCGCACCACGTCGAGGTTGTGCTCCACTACGAAGAGCGAGTTGCCGGCTCGTTTGAGGCTGTCGAGCGCTTTCAGCAGCGCCTGGGTGTCGGAGGGGTGCAGGCCGGCCGAGGGCTCATCGAGCACGTACACCACTCCAAACAAATTGGAATACAGCTGGGTAGCCAGGCGCAGGCGTTGCAGCTCGCCGGGCGAGAGCGTGGGCGTGCTGCGCTCCAGGGCCAGGTAGCCGAGGCCCAGGTCGAGCAGCACCGCGAGGCGGGCGCGCAGGTCCTGGGTGATGCGGCGCGTTACTTCAGCCTGCTCGGGGTGGGCTTTGTCGTGCTTCTGGGCGGTGGCCGTGCCTTCGGCGTAGGGGCGTAGCCGGGCCGCCACCTGCTGGAGGGGTAGGCGGGCCATATCGGCAATGTCGAGCCCGGTAAAGGTGACGCTTAAAGACTCGGGCCGCAGGCGCTTGCCGTGGCAGAGGGGGCATTCCTGGCTCAGCATGTACCGCAAAACGCGCTTTTTCATGAGCGCGCTCTGGGTATTGCCAAATGTGTACAGCACGTGCCGCCGGGCGCTCGAAAACGTGCCCATGTAATTGGGCGGCTCTTTGCGCTTGAGCGCCCGCTGCGTCTCGGCGGGCGAGTAGCCGGGGTACACGGGCACTACCGGCTGCTCATCGGTGAAGAGAATCCAGTCGCGCTCCTTTTGGGGCAGGTCGCACCAGGGGCGGTCCACGTCGTAGCCCAGCGTCACGAGAATATCGCGCTGGTTCTGGCCGCCCCAGGCCTGGGGCCAGGCCGCGATGGCCCGCTCGCGGATGGTGAGCGAGGGGTCGGGCACCATTGAGTCTTCGGTTACCTCATACACCCGGCCCAGGCCGTGGCAGCGTGGGCAGGCGCCCTCAGGCGTATTGGCCGAAAAGCCTTCGGCGTAGATAATACCCTGACCTTGTGGATAGTCGCCGGCCCGCGAGTAGAGCATCCGCAGCAGGTTGGAAAGCGTGGTAACCGAGCCCACCGACGAGCGCGTGGTGGGCGCGCCGCGCTGCTGCTGCAAGGCCACGGCCGGCGGCAGCCCATCAATGCTATCCACTTCGGGCACTGAAAGCTGGTGAAACAGCCGCCGCGCGTAGGGCGATACCGACTCCAGGTAACGCCGCTGGGCCTCGGCGTAGAGCGTGCCGAAGGCCAGGCTCGACTTGCCCGAGCCCGACACGCCGGTGAAGACGACGAGGGCATCGCGCGGAATATCGACGTCGATGTTTTGGAGGTTGTGCTCGCGGGCGCCGCGTACGCGCACGAAGCCGGGGGTAGGGAATGAAGGATTTGGACCAGGCATAGCTAAGGAAGCGGCGCGACGCGCCGCTGGCTGGTACTACGCAATATCCCGGACTACTATCTACCGCTTCCCGCACAAATACTGGCGCCCCTACCCCCAGCCGCCGCTACGGATGCACCAGCGCCCAGCCCTCGGCCTGCCGGATTATCAGCTCGCCGTTGCCGGTCGGCACTACCGAGATGTAGGGCAGCAGGTCGGCCTTGGTGAGCTTGTAGGCGTTCAGCGAGTTCTGGCACTGGGCCAGCACCACGCCCGCCCGTTGCAGGGCCAGCACGTCGGCTTCATAAGGCTGGTCCTTTTTAAACACCACCGTGCCGCCGCTGAACACCACCAGTTCCAGCTCCAGCTTGCCCTTGAGGCGCGGGTCGTTGAGGGCGTTCCGCATGTTGTGCAGCGTCTTGTTGATGAGCTTCGGGTCGTCGCTATCGAGCTGATACACGGCGCGGTAGTGCCCCTTGGTGGCCGGCGCGCCCGCAAACTGCGCGGCTTTGGCCGCCACCGCCGCGTCGGGGGCGGGCAGAGCCGGCGCGGGGCCGGCGGCGGGCGGGGCCGGCATAGCCTGGGCGTGCGCGGTGGCGCAGGTGGCCAGCAGCAGGCCCGTGGCCAGCCAGGAAAACAAAGAAGTCATGCGAAGAAAAATAAGGGGGCAGGGGAAGCGGCCAGCTACGCGGCCTGGCTGCTGCGGATGATACGGGCCGCGCCCGGTCGGCCACGCCGCAAAGCTAGCAACATCCGAAAGCTACGGGCGGCCAGCCACTTTTCGGCCAGGCGAGGTGCCGTGTACATTTGACCCGGCGCGGGCTACCCCCGCGCGCCCCAGCTATGACCAGATTCTTACTCGGCGGCACTGCCTTGCTCCACGCCCTGGCATTGGGTGGGCCCGCGCGCCAGCAGCTGCCCGGCCAGGAGGCCAGCTCTATCACGCTGCTGGCTATTAACCAGCCGCCCTGCACCGTGCCTACCCCCCACACGGTTATCAAAGCCAGGCTGGCCTACCACCTGGCCGAGGGCGAGCAGTCGGACTATGGCTTCGCCGTTTCCATTAAGTTTCAGACCACTACCCCCGGCCGCACTTATTCGCAGGGGCAGCTGGGCATTCGGGCGATAACGCGGCGCGGCGATACGCTTACCATTCGCTACCCGCTGGCCGCCGTCTGGGCCGATGCCCGCCTGCGCCGCCCCATCACCTGCTACTTCTACCTGCACCGCAACACCGGGCCCGGCCGCAGCCGCGTCGTGGCCCAGACGCCGGCCATTATCTTTCAGGAATGCCAATAGCCCATGTCTGCTAAAATTCTACTCCTGGCCGTGCCGCTGTTGGCGGCCTGCACCCGCGCCGCGGCCCCCACTACCCCCACCGCGCGCGCCGAAGCGGCGGCGTACTATCCAGCGGCCGGCGCGGGCTGGCAGCACCACCCGCCGGCCGCCGAAGGGCTTGACCCGGCCCGGCTGGCCGAGGCCGTGGCCTTCGCCCAAACTCAGGAAACCACCCAGATGACGCCTGATTTCTCCACCCAGGAGGAGATTTTTGGTAAGCTGCTCGGCCCCATGCCCACCAGCCGCGCCGCCACCAATGGCCTGGTGCTGCGCCACGGCTACATCGTGGCCGAGTGGGGCGACACCCAGCGCCCCGACCCCACCTACAGCGTGGCCAAGAGCTACCTCTCGACCATCCTGGGCATTACCCTCGACCGGGGCCTTATTAAAGATATTCACGAGCCGGTGGCCAGCTATGTGCACGACGGCGGCTACGACTCCGAGCATAACCGGCTCATTACCTGGGAGCACCACGCCCGCCAGACCAGCGAGTGGCAGGGCGAGCTGTGGGGTAAGAACGCCGACTTCATCGGCCACGAAGCCTTCGGCAAGGGCGAGCGCAAGCCCCGCGCTTTGCAGGCGCCGGGCACCTGCTTCGAGTACAACGACGTGCGCATCAACCGGCTGGCGCTCTCGCTGCTGCGCGTGTGGCAGCGGCCGCTGCCCGAGGTGCTGCGCACCGAAGTGATGCAGCCCATCGGGGCCTCCGATACCTGGCAGTGGGTGCCCTACCCCACTGCCGTGGCCACGGTCAACGGCCAGCCCATGCCCTCGGTGAGCGGCGGCACCCGCTGGGGCGGCGGCCTGCGCATCAGCGCCCGCGACGAGGCCCGGCTGGGCTACCTCATGCTGCGGCGCGGGCGCTGGGGCCGGCGGCAGGTGGTGCCGGCGGGCTGGGTGGCGCAGGCCACCACGCGCGGCCCCGTCGGCCCCGACTACGGCTACCTCTGGTGGCTCAACACGGAACAAAAAGCCTGGCCCGACGCCCCGGCCAGTAGCTACGCCGCCCTGGGCGCGGGCCAGAACACCATCTGGGTTGACCCGGCGCACGATATCGTCGTGGTGTGGCGCTGGCACAACGGGAGCCCCAATGAGCTGCTAAAACGGGTGCTGGCGGCGGTGCAGCCGTAGCTTTCGGCCAGTATTTCTTCGCGCCCTACCCCCTCTCACGCGCTGCTAATGGCTACTTCCGCGGCTTTTCCAGTTACCATTTTACTGCACGGCGGCTCAGGCCGGTTGCATCCGGCTGGCACGCCCTTTCCGCGGCAGGCTGCTTATACCGAAGCGCTTACGCAAGCTACCCAGGCCGGCTACGCGGTGCTGGCCCAGGGTGGCAGCAGCCTGGCTGCCGTCGAAACCAGCCTGCGTTTGCTGGAAGACTGCCCGCTGTTTAATGCCGGCCGGGGCGCCGTTTTCTCGCACGCCGGAGTAAACGAGCTGGATGCGGCCCTGATGGACGGGGCTACTCTGCGGGCCGGGGCCGTGGCCGGCGTGCGCACGGTCAAAAACCCGATTTCGGCGGCGCGGGCCGTGCTGGAGCGCTCGCCCCACGTGCTGCTCACGGGCGCCGGGGCCGACGAGTTTGCCGCCGTCGCTGGCCAGGAGTTGGCCCTGCCCGCCTGGTTTCGCACCGAGGAGCGCTGGCAGCAGTTTGAGGCGCGCCGGCTGGGGCAGGCGCCGGGGGCCGGGGCCAAATTCGGCACCGTGGGCGCCGTGGCCCTCGACCAGGCCGGGCACCTGGCGGCCGGTACCTCCACGGGCGGCATGCTGAATAAGAAATACGGCCGGGTGGGCGACTCGCCGCTCATCGGGGCCGGCACCTACGCCAACGGGGTGTGCGCCGTATCGGGCACCGGGCACGGCGAGTTCTTTATTCGCCACTGCGTGGCCCACGATATTGCCGCGCTCGTGGAATACCGGGGCCTGTCGGTGCGGGCGGCGGCCGAGCTGGTTATCTACCAAAAGGTGGCCCCGGCGGGCGGCCTCGGCGGCGTCATCGCCCTCGATGCGCGGGGCAATATGGCCATGCCCCACAGTACCGAGGGCCTGTTCTGGAGCTACCGCAGCGCCGATGGAAGGGCGGCGACTAACGTATGCAATATGGTAATTGAGTAGGCAGATAGGCGTAAGCTTACTGCGCTAAGTAGTGGTCCGGACTGGTAGGGAACGAGCCTATAGCTTGATTGATAGTTCCAGCTTACCCCCAAACCCAAGCTCGATAATTTTTTGCAGTGTTGACAGCCTCACATCTTTCACGTTATTCTCTACCTTGGAAATATACGCCTTGTTGGTGCCGCATTTAGTGGCTAGCTCCTGCTGGGTCATCCCTTTTTCCAGACGGGCTTCGTGAATAAGCGCGCCTACTTTAAAGTGCTGGTAGCCAGCTTCTAACTCTTCGCGCTTGGTAGTACCGCGCTTACCGTAAACCTGGTCTTTAAAATCAGCCAGGGTCTGGATATTATTCGCTTTCATACTATGCTGCTTTAATTTTTAGGGCTTTTTCAATTTCCTGCTTGGGGGTCTTTTGACTTTTCTTCTGGAAGCCATTGGCTAGCACCACCAGCCTACCAGCATCAAAAAAGCAAAAGATTCGAAAGCTGTCGCTGCCCTACTGCACCCGAATCTCAAAAAGGCCCTCCGTGCCCTCCAAATGCTTGAGGTACGTTTCCGGAATCCTGGCCAGCTCTTCCAGCAAATCCAGGGTTCAGATAATTTTAGCCTGCGCTTTGGGTCGTTGCTTGTTGAAGAAGTCGGCGAAATAATTTTTATAGAAAACTACGGTGCGCGGCTTAGGGCTTTCCGGCATAACACAAAGCTACGCTAGTTGCCCGATAAGGCAACCTGCCGGGAGCCTTACTGGTTCAGTTGAAAACACTAACTTATTGCCACCCAGCCCCCACCCTCGCGCACGCGCGCCAGCAGCGCCGCGTGGTGCGGCGCCCGCTGCAACACTAACTCATTGCCCAGCAACACCAGCTGCTGCCGGGCGCGCGTCACGGCTACGTTGAGCTTGCGGTCGACCTGGCCGGTTTCGTCGGGCGATACCATCAACTCCAATTGGTGCTCGTGGTGGCAGCAGAAGCTCACGATAATCACCTCGCGCTGCGAGCCCTGGTAGCGCTCCACGGTATCGACGCTGACCTGGGCCAGTTGCGGCAGGTCATGCTCCTGGGCCAGCTGGGCCAGCCGGGCGCGGATGCGGGCCGCCTGGTTACGGTAGCTCGCGATGATGCCCAGCGTGGCATCGGGGTCAAAGGCAGGGCCGTAGCCCTGGGCCACTTGCAGGGCGGCGCGGGCGGCCAGCTCGGCTTCCTGGCTCGATTCCTTTTGCGAAAAGTCGTCGGGCTGACGGCGGGTGGGTACGAACACGAGCCGCTGGCGGCGCAACGCCTCACCGAAGGCATCGGCGGCCGGGGCCCAGGCGCTGGGGTTGAGGCTGGCGTGCTGCCAGGGGGTAGGGCTGCGCAATTGGCCGCCGTAGAAGTCGTCGTTGACGAGCGCGGCCAGCTCAGCGTGGGCGCGGTACTGGTTGGCCAGCGTGCCGTGGGCGTAGGGCCACCGCGCCTCGGCGCGCCGAAATAGGCGCTCGAAGTACGAGTTGCGCAGGTTGGTGAGGCCCAGCTGCTCGCGCAGCAGCTCGGCCACGGCGGGGGCCACGGCGCTGGCCTCGGGCTCCTGGGTTACCACGGCGGGCAGCTGGCGGTGGTCGCCGATGAGGATAAATTTCTCCGCCTTGGCCAGCAGCGCCAGCATCGGGCCTTCGAGCACCTGGCTGGCCTCGTCCACCACGGCCACGTCAAAATTCTTGAGCTGAAACAGCTCGGGCCGGCCCAGCAGACTACTGATGGTGCCCACGTAGAGCGGCGTGCTGGTGAGCCGCGCCCGCACCATCTGGCGGGTGGGCAGGTCCCGAATCATATTATCCAGCAGATACGGCCGGTAGGCGGGCGAGGTGCCCAGCCGCGAGCCAATGCGGATAAACGGCAGCCCGGCAGCCAGCAATTGCTCGCAGATTTCGTCCACGGCGCGGTTGGTGTAGGCGGCCAGCAGCGTGTTTTTATCCTCAGCCACAAGCCGAGTGGCCAGCTCGCGCAGCACCGAGCGGGTTTTGCCGGTGCCGGGCGGGCCGCAGAGTACGAACCAGTCGGGCGCGGCCAGGGCGCGGGCCACCACCTCTTCGGCCGCCGTGGCGGGGGTAGGGCGGGCGGCATCCCAGCCCTCGGGCGGGCGCGGCGCGGTGCGGGCCAGCAGCTGGCGCCGGCGCGCCGGGGGCAGGCTCAGGAAGCTGGTCAGGCCGGCCCACTCGCGGCGGAAGGTGTCGTAGGTATCGGGCTCCAGGGCCCAGTGCGAGTGGCCGTGCAGGTAGCGCGGGGCCAGGCGGCGGTTGCGCACGGCCAGCACCACGCGGCCATCGGCGGCCAGGTCTTCGGCCAGCGTCACTTTCACCACCTGGGCGTCAAGGACACTGAGGGTGTAGGGGCGGGGCTTGCCCCCGCCCGCCGTTGCCCGTTTAGCCTGAGCGTCGTCCGGCACCGGTTGTTCTGACGCCGGGGCGGGGGCAAGCCCCGCCCCTACCCGCCTGGGATATAAAATCAGCGTGTCGCCGGCCCGGAAATTCACCTCCCTACCCCCCGCCGGGCGCTGGAAGATGAGGTGCGGACCCAGGCCCTCGCGGGCGTCGTCGGGCGCGTTGCTGTGGTCTTCGATTAATTCGAGCTCATCGAGCAGGCTGAAATTCTGGTGCTTACGGGCCTGCGGCAGCAGCCAGAGGCCGGCCTGGCCGCCGGCATCGCCGGGGCGGCCCTCGTCGCCGAGCAGGGCCAGGCGCATTTCGCGGGCCGCGAAGCGGGTCAGCTCCAGGCAGTAGGCGCGCTCAGTGCGGTCGGCGGCGCTCCACGCGTTGGCGGTTTTTTCGGCCTTTTCGCGGTTGAAGGGCGGCACGGCGGCCAGGTTGGGGCGCAGCACGGGGGCCAGCAGGGCGGCCGTCTGGCCGGGGCCGGTGGCGCGGGCCAGCTGCAATTCGAGGCCCACGAGCTGGTTGCGGGCGGCCAGCAGCTGGTCCACCAGGGCCAGGTTTTGCAGCACCGGGCGCACGGCGGGCTGGTCCTCGGCGGCGTTGGAATACAGGATGCTGGTGCGGCCCCGGCCAGCGGTTTCGCCATCGGCCCCGAACACAGACTCTAATAATAACCGGTAGAGCTGGGCCTGGGCGGCGTGGTTGGTCCAGGGCTCGGCCACGGGCACTTTCACCGAGCTTTTCAGCTCCACCAGGTCGTAGCCGGTGGGGCTTTCGTGCAGCAGGTCGAGGCGACCTTGCAGGCCGTAGGTGGCCGAGAGAAAGGTGGGTTCGAGGAAGCAGTCGGCCAGGCGCAGGGGCTGCTGCTGGTAGCCACTACGCGAGCTGGCCGCGAAACCCTGCCGCCGCGCCTGCCGCAGCGTGCGGTGGTGGCGGCGCAGGTCATTCAGCAATTCGGGTACGCCGGTGCGGGTCTGAAACTCAGGCAACGTGCTCAGCGTAAGCGGCTCGGCCCGAAAGAGCTTCTTGGTTAGAAAATATTCGAGGTCGAAATCGGTGCCTGGTGCCTGGTGCCTGGTGCTGGGTGCCTGGGTTGTGGCGGCCGGTTCAGCAACTGGCTCGTTCTCATCCCTAACATCTTCACCACCTGATAACTGATAGCTGATAACTGCTAACTGATTAGCCGCGTGACTCACCTCCTCATCGAGCAGGCGGTTGACCAGGTTTCCCACCACCAGCGAACGCGAGGTTTCATCGGGCAAAAACGACTTTAGCAGGGCCAGCTCGCCAAAGGTGCCGTCGCGCTGCGCACACTCGGCCAGCGTCGTCACGCTGATGAGGTAATCGGGCTCCAGCACCACGCGGCGCGGCCGCACGCGGCCGTCGGGCTGCAACACGGGGCCGATGAGGTTGAGGGCCGGGTGCAGGGCAGCGGCGGGCAGCAGCAGGCCTTCGTAGGCTTCGGGCAATTCCAGCTGGAAGGGGCCAGCCGGCCGGCCATCGGCGGGCACGCTCATTTCTACGGTAATCGCGCCGCTGGGCAGGTCGGCGTGCACCACCTGCACCCGCCACACGACGCGCGGGTCGGCGGCTTCGGGCGCGGCAGGGAGGGTAGGGCCAGCGGCGGACCGCGGCGCCTGGGCGAGTGGCGGGGGGGTAGCAGGGCGCGGGCCGGTGTAAGGCTCGCCGGTGAGGGCTTCGAGCAGTTCGGCCACGGCCGCGAAGCCGGCGGCCACCTCGGCGGCGGTGCCGGGGTAGCTTTCGTGCAGCACCAGGTTGGCGGCCACGCGCAGGTCTTGCAGGCGGGCGCGCAGGCCGGGGGCCAGCTCCAGGGCGTAGCAGGCGCCCCCTATCGCCTGAAACAGGTTGCCAAACGGCGCTTTGCGGCGCTTGTAGTCGGCCCGCAGCAGGCTTTCCAGCAGTTTGCGCAGGCGCGGCAGCTGGTCGGCGGGCGCGGCGGTGGGGTCGGCTAAAGCGGCAAGGCGGGCGTGGGGCGAATCAGACAAAACAGCGGGGCAGGAACGACACCTAAAGGTAAGCCCGGACCGTAAAAATAGCTATGGCCGAATAATAGCCGAGCCGGCAGCGGCCCCTACCCCACCGCCGCCACCGGCACGGGGTGCAGAATCAGCCACACCAGCTCGCGCAGAATTTCGCCCTCGTCCATGCTGCCGCTCTCGATGCCCTTGCTCTGCGCGTCGGCCCGCCGGATGAGGTGAATCAGGTCGATGGTACGCTCGGGGCTGAACTGGCGCTGGGCCAGCTGGTACTCCTTCTGGGCAAATTTATTGATGCCCATTTTCTGCAGGTCGGCGTCCGAAGGGTTCGTGGCCTGGTGCAGCATGAGCAGGCGGGTGAAGAAGTTGAAGAGCAGCGTGAGGTTGGGAATGAGCGGATTAGCCTTGGGGTTGGCGGCGAAGTGCGTGAGAATGCGGTTAGCCTTGAGCACGTCGCGCTGCACCAGGGCCCGTTGCAACTCAAAGATGTTGTACTCTTTGCTGATTCCTACCAGGCGCTGCACCAGGTCCTCATCGATGGCCTGGCCGGCTTTCACGTTGAGCAGCAGCTTGTTTACCTCGTTGGCCAGCCGGCTCAGGTCAGCGCCAATGTACTCGGCCAGCAGGGCCGTGGCGCCGGGCGTAATCTGCTGCTTGCGGCTGCGCACGTAGCCGCCCAGCCACTGCGGCACCTGGTTGTCGTAGAGCTTTTTGCTCGTCATCAGGGCCACGCCGGGCGCGGTGGCCAGCAGCTTGCCCAGCTTCTTGCGCGAGTCGAGGGTTTTGTGCTTGTAGCAGAGCACGAGCACCGTGCTGGCGAGCGGGTTTTTGAGGTAGGCTTCGAGGAAGGGCCAGGCTTTTTCGCTCTCCAAGTCGGCCACGGCCTGCGCTTCTTTCACGATAACGACCGAGTGGTCACTCATCATCGGAAAGCGCTTGGCCTGGCCCAGAATACCCGTCGCATCGGTATCCTTGCCGTAGAGCACCGTTTGGTTGAAGCTGCGCTCACTCTCGGGCAGCACCGCGCTTTCGAGCGCGTCGGCCACGGTATCAATGAAATACGGCTCCTCGCCCTGCAGAAAATACACCGGCTGAAACTGCCGCTGCCGCACGGCTTTAAGAATGGCGTCGGCGTCTTGTGTCAATTATGAATTAGAAATTATGAATTATGAATTGGCTCTGCGGCAACGGGTGAGCCAGAATACGAAATTACGGCCTGGGCTACCTTTGCTCACGCGGCGCGGCTTCCCCGCACCCTGGAGCTAATTCATAATTTCTAATTCATAATTCATAATTGGATTTACTAGACGAACTCCGCTGGCGCGGCATGTACCACGATGCCATGCCTGGCACCGCCGAGCACCTGGCCGGCGCCGCGCCCGTGTCGGGCTACATCGGCTTCGATCCCACGGCGGCCTCGCTGCACATCGGCAACCTGGCCACCATTATGCTGCTCGTGCATTTGCAGCGCGCCGGCCACCGCCCGGTGGCCTTGGTGGGCGGCGCCACCGGCATGATTGGCGACCCCAGCGGCAAGAGCGCCGAGCGCAACCTGCTCGACGAAGCTACTCTGCGCGCCAACCAGGCCGGCATCCGGGCGCAGCTCGAAAAGTTCCTGGATTTCAACGACTCGCCCACCGGCGCGGTGCTCGTTAATAACTACGACTGGTTCAAGGACTTCGGCTTCCTGGGCTTTCTGCGCGAAGTAGGCAAACACCTCACCGTGAACTACATGATGGCCAAGGATTCGGTGAAGCGCCGTATCGGCGGCAGCGACGACGGCACCGGCACGGGGGGTAGCGAAGGCATCAGCTACACCGAGTTCAGCTACCAGTTGTTGCAGGGCTACGACTTTTACCATTTGTATAAAACGCTGAATTGCACCCTGCAAATGGGCGCCAGCGACCAGTGGGGCAACATTACCACCGGCACCGAGCTCATTCGCCGCCTCACCGATGGCCAGGGTAAGGCCTACGCCCTCACCGGCCAGCTCATCACCAAGGCTGACGGCACCAAGTATGGCAAATCGGAAACCGGCACCGTGTGGCTCGACCCTCAGCTGACCTCGCCTTACCAGTTCTACCAGTTTTTTCTGCGCGCCGAAGACGCCGAAGCCCCGCGCCTCATCCGCGTGTTTACGCTGCTCAGCCAACCTGAGATTGACGCCCTCGAAGCGGAGCACGCCCAAAACCCCGGCCTTAAAACGCTGCAAAAGGCACTGGCCAAGGACGTGACCATCCGGGTGCATTCCGAAGCGGCCTACGAGGCGGCCGTGGCCGCCTCCGAGGTGCTGTTTGGCAAAGGCGACCTGGCGGCGCTGGACGAGGCCACGCTGCTCGACGTGTTTGCCGGCGTGCCGCACCTGCGCGTGCCCCGCGTAGCGGCGCAGGCCCTACCCCTCGCCGTGCTGCTGAGCGAGGCCACCGACAAGAAAATTCTGCCCTCGCGCGGCGAAGTACGCAAGCTGGTGCAAGCCAACGGCTTGAGCATCAACGGCCAGAAAGCAACTTCTGCCGACGCTGCGGTGACCGAACTGCCGCTGCTGCTCGGCCGCTACCTGGTAGTGAAAAAGGGCAAGAAAGACTACTTCCTGGTAGAGCTAACTGCCTGACCAGCCAGCCAACAGGCCAGCTAATCTGCAACGCGAAAAGCCCCACCTTCCGGCGGGGCTTTTTAATTAAAAGCCGTCCACGAAATCCGAAAAATCCGGCCGAATCCGTGGTTCAGACAGCTACTTCTTCTTGGCAGCGGGGGCAGCCTTTTTGGCGGCGGCCGGCGCGGCTTTCTTCGCAGCGGGAGCAGCCTTTTTGGCGGCGGGGGCGGCAGTGGCAGCACCATCTTTCGACGAGTTCTTCTGGTTTTGCACGGTCAGGCGAATTTCCTGCGCCATGTTCTTGAGCTCCTGCATCCCCTTGCGGACGCGGGTACCAGCGGCCGCGTTTTGCTTGTCGTACGACTTTTCAAAGTCGTCTTCCAGCGACGTAACGAGGTCCTTCAGTTTGTTGAATGGGTTGGCCATGAAAGGTGGTTGAAAATGGGTGAGAAAAAGGGGAATTGTGCTTACGCGGCCCTAATATACAGGGGCTTTCTACGCAAGCAACTCTTTATGGTTTTTTTAAAACCCCATTTCTAGCCTCGCAGGGCAGTTTTTAGCTAAAAACTGCCCCCTCGATGAATTTTCGAGTCGGCATTTACCCACTTAAAGTACAAAAACCCTGCACGACCAGCTTTGGTAACTGGGTGTGCAGGGTTGGTATTTGGGGTAGCAATCAGTCTTTTAGGCAGTAGCGGGCTGCTTGCTGTAAAGTCCCTTGTCGAGCTTGGCGGCGATGGCCTCGAAAGCGGCAATTGTTTGGCGCACATCTTCGAGCGTATGCACGGCCGTGGGGATGAGACGCAGCATAATAACGCCCTTGGGCACTACCGGATACACCACGATGGAGCAGAAAAGGCCGTGATTCTCACGTAAATCGAAGGTGAGGGCCGTAGCGTCGGGAATCTGGCCGTTCAGGAACACGGGCGTCACCGGCGACTCGGTGGTGCCGATGTTGAAGCCTTTTTCGCGCAGGCCGCTTTGCAGCGCGCGCACGATGGTCCAGAGGTTTTCGCGGTACTCGGGGTGGTTGCGAATCAGCTCCAGGCGCTTGAGGGCACCCACCACCAGGGGCATGGGGAGGGATTTGGCGAATATCTGGCTGCGCATGTTGTAGCGCAAATATTCAATAACGCCCTCCTGGCCCGCCACGAACGCGCCGATGCTGGCCATGCTCTTGGCGAACGTGTAAAAAATCAGGTCTACGCCCTCCTGCACGCCCAAATGCTCGGCCGTGCCGGCGCCCGTGGGGCCCAGCGTGCCGAAGCCGTGGGCGTCATCGACGAAGATGCGGAAGTCGTATTTTTCCTTCAGCTTCACGATTTCGCGCAGCTTGCCGAGGTTGCCCGACATACCAAACATGCCTTCGGTAATGACCAGGATGCCGCCGCCGGTTTCGTCGGTGAGGCGCCTGGCACGCTCCAGCTGCTTTTCGAGGTTCTCGATATCGTTGTGCGGAAACACGAAGCGCTTGCCCTGGTGCAGGCGCACGCCGTCGATGATGCAGGCGTGCGACTCGGCGTCGTACACGATGGCATCGTGGCGGCTCACCAGCGCGTCGATGATGCTCACTACCCCCTGGTAGCCAAAGTTGAGCAGCAGGGCGGCGGGCTTGTTCACGAAGTCGGCCAGCTCATTTTCGAGCTGCTCGTGCAGGGTCGAGTTGCCGCTCATGATGCGCGCGCCCATTGGGTAGGCCATGCCGTACCCGGCCGCGCCTGCCACGTCGGCCTGCCGCACCTCGGGGTGGTTGGCCAGGCCGAGGTAGTTGTTCAGGCTCCAGGTCAGCACCTCTTTCCCGCGAAAAATCATGCGGGGCTTAATCTCGCCTTCGAGCTTGGGAAAGGTGAAGTAGCCGTGGGCGTAGTGCGAGTGCGAGCCCAGCGGGCCCCGGTTGGCCGAAACGCGGTCGAAAATATCCACTGAAAAACTTGGGGGAATAAGTAAGAGGGCGAAAACGGCGAACCCAGCCGGCGCGCACGTCTTAAGATTAGCTAAACGACAAAGATAGGCCTACGCGGCCGTTGTACATAATTTGGGCGTAGCCGCGAGGTAGAGATTACCTCTTTATTACCGAGGAAGTGATTTAAGGTTTTCTTTGTGGCTGTAAAACGGAGTGGCACTCCGTTTCCGCCCGCTCTATCCCTGCCCGACTCGTTCAACGAGCAACGGAGTACCACTCCGTTTTACAGCCCACCCCACATGAAGAAAATAGCTAAGCTCCTGGTTGCCAATCGGGGCGAAATCGCGCTGCGCGTGCTGCGCTCGGCCCGCGAAATGGGCATTGCCACGGTGGCCATCTACTCGGAGGCCGACCGCCTCTCGCCCCACGTGCGCTACGCCGACGAGGCCGTGTGCGTGGGCCCGCCCGCCTCGAAAGACAGCTACCTGCGGGGCGATAAAATTATTGAAATCTGCCACCAGCTGGGCGTCGATGCCATTCACCCCGGCTACGGCTTCCTCTCGGAGAATGCCGGCTTTGCCCGCGCCGTGCGCGCGGCGGGGCTGATTTTCGTAGGGCCCAGCCCCGAGGCAATGGAGCTGATGGGCGACAAGCTCTCGGCCAAGCAGACGGTGAAGGCCTATAATATTCCGCTGGTGCCGGGCACCGACGAGGCCATTTCCGACGTGGAGGCGGCCAAGCAGCTTGCGGAGGAGGTAGGGTTTCCGATTCTCATTAAAGCCTCGGCCGGCGGCGGCGGCAAAGGGATGCGCCTGGTGCACAAGGTAGAAGAATTTGAGGAGCAGATGCAACTGGCGGTGAGCGAGGCCACCTCGGCGTTTGGCGACGGGGCGGTGTTTATGGAGAAGTTCGTGACCGGGCCGCGCCACATCGAGATTCAGGTGTTGGGCGATGAGCACGGCAACATCGTGCACCTGTTTGAGCGCGAGTGCTCGATTCAGCGCCGCCACCAGAAGGTAATTGAGGAAGCGCCGTCGGCGGTCCTTACCCCCGAGCTGCGGGCCGAGATGGGCCGCTGCGCCGTGGAGGTGGCCCGCGCCTGCCAGTATGCGGGGGCCGGCACCGTGGAGTTTTTGCTCGATGACCAGCACCGCTTCTACTTCCTCGAGATGAACACCCGCCTGCAGGTCGAGCATCCGGTGACGGAGCTGATTACGGGCCTCGACCTGGTGAAGGAGCAGATACGAGTGGCTGAGGGCCAGCCCCTACCCTTCCGCCAGGAAGATTTGACCATCAACGGCCACGCCCTGGAGCTGCGCGTGTACGCCGAAGACCCGCAGAACAATTTCCTGCCCGACATTGGCCGCCTCAGCACCTACGTGCGCCCCCAGGGCCCCGGCGTGCGCGTGGACGACGGCTTTGAGCAGGGCATGGACATCCCGATTTACTACGACCCCATGATTGCCAAGCTGGTGGCCTACGGCGCCACCCGCGACGAAGCCATCCAGCGGATGCTGCGCGCCATTGCCGAGTACCAGATTACGGGCATCGAAACCACGCTGCCCTTCGGTACTTTCGTGCTGCGGCATCCGGCCTTCGTGAGCGGCAATTTCGACACGAATTTCGTGCGCGACCACTTCAGCCCCGCCGTGCTGGCCCCCACAATGCCCGACGAAGGCACCGCCCAGGTAGCCGCTGCCCTGGTGGCCCTGCTACTGAGTGAGAAGCAGGCCCCTACCCCCCCGGTAACGGGCGAAGCGCCGGGCGCGCCGGCTTCGGCGTGGCGGCGGAATAGGTTGGGAGTGGGGTAATACTATTCAATCAGTATTTCGCCCTATGCCGTCCAATCAAACTTTCGCTTCTCTTAAGAGAGAATTCTTTTCGGATGACTCAAAAGTCGCGCTAGCAGCTGCTGACAAGCTCAGTGAGCTTAGGGGGCCGGAAGTAATTGAGTTTTTAATCCAGGTTTTAGAGAGTCCAGACGTTTGGCGGCGTAATAATGCAGCACTAGCTCTGCACGACATTGGTAATAATCAAGCGTTAGAACCTTTATTCCAAGCCATTCAAAACCCACTAAACGTAAACCACAGGGGCACTATGGTTTACGCCCTGGAAAGTTTGGACTGCTCCCAAAAACTACCGGAATTATTTGACCTGCTATTCTATGGAAATGCCGAGGTCAAAATGGGGGCAGAGACAGTTTTGGATGAGCAAATTTTTGAGTTTTCAACAGATGACTTACACATCATTCAAAGCAAATGGGATGATTTGCAACAGCACCCTGAAAAGTCTCCTGACTTTTCAGGGTGCAAGGATGCTATTCAGCATTTTGTAGAAGGTTTTACTAGCTATCTAAATGACTAATTGTTTCGTTATCGTACTACTAATCTCAAACACTACCCATGAAAACGCAAGCTCCTAAACAGCCCATTAAGAAGCCCGGCAAGGAACAAATTGGTCAGTTCGCTTCCGAGGCAGAATTTCTAGCGGGAAAAAATTGCCAATTCCAGAAAGTATTCGGCAAAGTGGATTGGGAAAAGGCCAAGAGCGACGGCCTTATTTCGTAAAAGCCGGCTAGCGCTCCGCAACGGGCAGCCCTGTACTGGCGCGAGTTTAGCGCAGCGTAACTCGTGCCAATTATGGCGTGGAGGTTGTACCTCCACTGCCGCGCCAGCGGCAAGGCATACCCGCGCCCGAAGGAAAATATCGGCCGGCCGGCTCGTTCTATGGGAGGCACAGCCTCCCCCGCAAAACCGGCACGAGTTACGCTGCGCTAAACTCGCGCTAGTATAGGCCAGTATGGGGCCAACGTGCTGGTGCAGGAGCAGGTCGAGCAAGTACAGCGGCAGCTCGCGCCGGGCACCGTGGAGGCGGGGCCGCGCCCTCGCGAGCAACTCACGTTAGTAGTGGGCTAAGCTGTTTTCCCGGAAATTTTACGTAGTCATCGCCTTGCCGGCCTGCACGTCTTGCACAAACTGCCGCACCGCCTGCCCAATCTCGTGGGGCGAGTCTTCCTGCATGAAGTGCTTGCCCTTGACTGTCACCTCGCGCTGATTGGCCCAGGTCCGGGCAAACGCTTTGGCCGTGCCGCCTTCCCAGAGAATAGTGCCGGGGTCGCCCGCCACAAAAAGCTTCGGCAGCGGGCTCGTCGCAAGCCACTGCCCGTAGGCCTCCACGAGCGGGTTCAAGTAGTTTGGCTCCTCTACCATCGCGACGTCGCGAGGCCAAACCAGGGTTGGCAACCGCGAAACCGGCGTGTGGTACGGAGCGCGGTAGCGGCTCATCTCCTCGGGGCTAAGCTGGCGGATAACGTTTGCGGGGATGACTTGCTCCACGAAAAGGTTGAAATCAAGGCACATCTCCTCGCCGGCCGGCACGGTGCGGATTTTCCTGAAAAGCTGTTCCACGGTGTTGAAGCCCGCCCAAGTGCTGGGCTGCACAACCGCGTCCATGTAGGCGATACCGGCAATTTGCTCGGGAAACCGGTGGGCACGGTAAAAGCCCAGGGCCGAACCCCAGTCGTGCACTACCAAAATAACGTTCTCGGTGGCCCCCACGGCTTCAAACCAGGCATCGAGGTACTCGGCGTGGTCGCGAAAGCGGTAGGCGTAGGTCGGCGAGACGGCCGAGTTACCCATGCCAATGAGGTCCGGTGCCAGACACCGCCCCACGCCGCTCAGGTGGGGGATAACGTTCCGCCACAGGTACGAAGACATGGGGTTGCCGTGAAGAAAGACAATGGGCTGGCCTTCGCCTTCGTCCACGTAGCTCATCTCTGAGTCCAGAACCTTGCTGCGTTTGCGCGGGTGGTTATCTTCGGCGGAAATGGGGAGGCTGCTGGTGTCGGTCATGTTGGGATTGAAAAGGGAGAAGAGGAGCAGGTACTGAACGGGGAATCAGGCCGGCCGCGCCGGCTACTTGGCCCAACTAAGCACGCCGGGCTCTTCCACCATATGACAGTTGATAAGGTAAACCAGTAGTAGCTAAGTCGCTTCGCTTCGCAACTGGGTTAGGGTCGTTGAATGAGCCGGGCAGCACTTCATTTTTCGGCTTCATCCTTGATAAACACGTCGTTGATGATTGCCTCGAACAGGCCCGGATGGGGTTTTACACCGGGCATTTTTTCCTCGCCCGGCTTATAATTGGCATGAGCATCCTGAAACGCCTTGGTACTTTCCCAGCGGGCAATGTTGATGAAGAGGAACGAGTCGTCGCCCCCGCCAATGTTGCGATGCATGTGCGTTTCAATAAGGCCGGACCCCGGCTTGGAAAACACCTTGGTGGTTTCTTTCCAATTCCGAATAAATTCATCCGCTTTGTCTTTGGGGACGATAAAAGGATTGATAAGGGTGACGGGCATGACGATTGGAGTTTAAGGGTAAGGGTACTCTACCCCACTAAACTTTCGGCAGTGCGTCAGGAGCGTCTGAAGCCACTTTTGCGGTAGCTGACGTTTCACCTTCGGCTCGCCAAAAATGGCCTTCAGCGGCTGGAAATGGCAGGTGAAGAGGTGGCCGTCAAAGGCTCCGAAAGTTTAATGGGGTAGAGTAGGGTAAGGGATGAGGTAGCCCGAAGACATCCAAACATATGCGCCCAAAAAAGCAGCTTCTCTTTGCAGGACTGGATTAAGCTGACTTAATGGACGGCAAACAGGGTCCCGCAGTCAAGGAATGGCTACCCGGTTTTTAGAGCCAGCACCATAACTTTCAACCAAGACATTAATGGCCGCTTGTCGAAGCACGTAGCGTTTTCTCAAACAGCGTACCCAACGCCGCTAACTCCAGCCCAACGACTTTTTCGGTCGTCGAACCGGTCGTCGTGGGCACCCTGTTTACGAAACCGCTATAACGTTTCTTTTGCGGCTTTTTGCCAACTGGCCACGCACTTTAAGCTCCTATCTATCTTCATGGACGGCCGGCAAGATGCCGCTCAACGCCCAGCGGCGCGCCGTAATCGTAGGTGCGCTGCTCCCCCCACGGCTCACTCACCACGGTGCCTATTTCGGTGACGATTTTATATGTGGACTCCAGCGGTTTACCGGCCGCCCGGTCCGCCAGCCAATCCACGATATAAGGAAAATCAGGGGGGCCGAGCTGCCCCGAACGAGCATCTACTAACCCGTGGTCGGCCCCGGTGTACATGATTAATTCTTTAGGGCCCGGCACCCGATTCAGGTGCTCGATGGTACAGGCAACATCGCTCAATGCATCATCTTCGCCCGCCATAACGAGGTAGGGCATGGTTATTTTAGCGCTGATTTTCAGCACATCCATCTTAGGCGTAAAGGCATCGAACTCGGCCTCGTCATTAATGCCCGTCATGTACATAAATCGCTGCTTGAAGGAGGGCGAGGCCATTTCGTAGAGCGGCCAGTTGCTGGGCTGGAAGCAGGTGTACATCACGGCGCACGCCGCGAAGCGGGGTTCGGCGGCGGCCATTTGCGTCGCCCAGAACGAGCCGAAGCTCAGGCCCCAGGCCATGATGCGCGTCGCATCAATCTCCGGGCGCTGTGCCAGCAGGTCGAAGGCCGCCGTCCCCACCTCCCCGTAGGTGTCCGGGTCGTACCAGATTTCGCGGGTCAGGGCCGTACCCGAGCCCGGACCGTCGATAACCAAACAGGCCATGCCGCGCCGTAAAAAGCGGTCCCCGGTGGCGAAAATCGCCAGCTCTTTAAAAGCATCCATGCCGTCAATCATCACTACGCACGGCACCTCACCCTCGCTGTACCCGATGGGCAAATGCAGGTAAGCGGGTAGAGTCCGACCCTGGTAGGGAACCTCCACCGCCTCAATGACGTGGTCAGCGCTTTCCATGTAGGTCTGGTAACACTCCGTCTTCTTGCGCTCCAGCGCCAGGTTGAGCGGCGTATTCTCGAAAATGGGCCACTGCGCCGCCCCGTACATGATGGCGGCGGCGAAGGAAGCGTCGCCCGCCGTGATGGCATGACCAGCCTGGGCGTTGCTTTTGGCGATGCCCTCGAAGCGCTTCGCTAAATTGGCAAACTCACGGGCGATGTCGGGCCACTTTTTAATCACGTTTTGCAGGCCCATGATAGCCCCCTGATAATCCGGGCTACACGGCCAGCCGTAGTAGTAGAGCCGCCCCTGGTCCCAGTTAGGGCCAATCACTTTGATGGTGGTGTCAAGCAGCCAGCGCTGCCCCTCAAAACGCTTTACCCGGCGCTGTAGGTCGTACGAAACAGTAGGCATAATATCTTCTTTAAATTTGGTGAATTCAGTGATGTAGCGTGCCGCCTACAGTCCATCCGTGGCAGCGCGTGTAAACAATACCCAGTGAGCTTATTAGCAGCACAATTACTAATGGAAATGACGATGCCTGCCCGAGCCGCGGGTAGCCAGGATGAGGCCCGCCAGAATAACCGTGGAGCCAATAATGAGGGCGCGGGTACGAAGCATGTTTTTGCGCATCATCATTCCCTTTTTCATCCTCCAGGGAGGACCGCCGAAGCTCCCGCGCTTGAATTTGCCATTATCGGGGCCGTATTTGCTACTACCGGGGCCGAATTCCCGTTGGTAGGTTGGCGGCTCGTTGCCGTTGTCGTCGTTGGCTTGGGTTTCCATGCGTGAAAAAGGAAAAAGTTAAAAAAGGATGATAGTCGCCCCATCCGGTAGGCGTTTGAGCAGATTATCAGGGCCGTTTACTAGCCTTCGGTGCGTCGGAAGCCCGTGGCAGAACAAGTAGCTGGGGGGGCTGAGCAGGCCGGGGGCCGTTGGGACACCTCAGCCGCTGGCCCCGGAATGCCCACGGGGCCAGCAATTGCTTTGGCGATAACTACTGCCTGGGAAGCCCGCGGTGGTGGTGCAGTAGCAGTAGTAGTTCGCTACTAAGGACTTGCCGGGCCACCAGCAGCCAATTACCGCGGTGGCCGACAAGCGGGTTGCTAGTAGCTATACGAGTCAGCCAGGTGGCCGGAGCGGGTATTTTTACGGTACTTACGGTTCCAATTACGGCAGTTGAATCGCGGCCCGCGGCGCTGGCTACTGCTGGCGGCGGTAGGATGCCGGGGTGAGGCCGGACTGCCGCCGGAAGAACTTAACGAATGCCGATACGTCACTGAAGCTTAACGATTTGGCAATCTGGCTAATGCTTAAGCTGGTTTGCCGAAGTTCTATCTGCGCCTCTAACAGCACCATTCCAGCAATCCACTCGCCGGCGGTTTTGCCGGTGGCCCTTTTTACCGTTTCGCTCAAGTGCTTGGGCGTTACGCACAGCAGGTCCGCGTACGCGCCTACCTGCCGCCGACACGGGTGTTCGGCCGCAACCAGCCGCTGAAAGCGCCCAACCAAATGGAGGAACTGCTCGGGCCGCGCTGCTTCAGTAGTATACTGCTCGTGATAGTCGGCAGCGGCGTTCAGCAGAACGCCGAGGTAGCTGCGGACGATGGCCGCCTTGCGCGGGCTGTCGCCCGCCTGAACCTGGCTTATTGCCTGTAGCAGCCGCCAGACGTAATCGGCTTCTTCCGCCGGCAGCGGCAGCACGTGCACGGCATTGGGGGGTAGAAAGTCGAACTGCTGCGGCAGCGTGCGCATCGCCTTATCCTGAATAAAAAAGTCTTCGGTAAAGAACAGCGCCTTGACGTGATAGTCGGCTGACTGATTTTCCCACTGGCGGACAACCTCGGGTCCTAATAGCAGCAGCATGTGCGGCTCAACGGGGTAAGCGCCCAGGTTGGCCTGTAGCCTGATGCTACCCTGCCGGCACAAACCAAGGCCGTAGAAAGAAGCCCGAAATGGAAGGCGCTGCACGGGCACCCCTGGCTCCAGACCTAACAGGGTATAATCCGTTGGCGGCGGGCACTTCCAATGCCCAAAATGCGGAATAGATAGCCTGGGAATCTGGGTATCAGCCATCCGCACTGTACGAAAGCCTGACCCTGATAGTTAATAGCGCCTCGATTTTATGCTCTTTAATCGCGCTGCCTGCTCGCTATAGCTAATAGCATTAGCTCGGCTACGGCAAAGGTGAGGTTCCGTGCGTGGTGATGATTGACGGCATGGATGCTTTTAAAGAGCTGGCGATTTTCGCCACCGGGGACCGCTTTTTGCGGCGCGGCATGGCCTGCCTGGTTATTGATGGTCCGGGCGCGGGCACGGCCCTGACCCGCGAAATCTGGTACGACCCGGACACCTACGGGGAGGTGGGAACGGCGGCCTTTGACCTGCTGGCGCAGCGCCCGGAGATTGATGCGCAGCGCATTATGGCCTGGGGCCTGAGTTTCGGCTCGTTCTGGGCGACGCAAATGGCCGCCGCCGAACCCCGCTTCGCGGCGTGCGCCGTGATGTATACCTGCTTCCAGCCCAGCAACTGGCCACTTTACGAGATGGCCTCGCCCTCCTTCAAGCAGCGATTTATGTACATGACGGGCATTAATGACGAGGCCGAGTTCGACGCCTTTACCCCGCGGATGGACGTGCTGAAAATCAGCGCTAAAATAACTATGCCCTACCTCGTTATGGCGGGCGAGGACGACGCGCTTAGTGACATTACCTGTACCATCGAGCACCTGAACCGCGTGCCGGGTCCCAAAGAATTGCTACTCTACACCGGGGCCGACCACGGCCTGGTAGATGCTCGTTCGGGTCAGCTTGGCCCCCCTAATTTTCCCTATGTTGCAGACTGGCTGGCGGACCGGGCGGCCGGCAAGCCGCTCGAGTCCACCTTCAGAGTTGTCACCGAAATAGGCACCGTGGTGAGTGAGCCGTGGGGTAAGCAGCGCACCTACGACTACGGCGCGCCGCTGGGCGTTGAGCGGCATCTCGCTGGCCATGCCTAGAAGCCAGGCTCGTGCCAGCCAATTTCTTGCCAGCGCACGCCGCCTACCCTACCCCCTCGCCCCGGCACGACGACCCGCGCACGAACAGCTCGGGCTGGAGCACCACCTGGCGGGGCACGAAGGGCGCATGGGGGGCGGCGGCCAGCTCCAGGAAGAGGCGCACGGCCGCCTGGCCCATTTCCTCGCAGCGCTGGTCCACGGAGGTGAGCTGGGGCTCGGTGATGGCCGTGAAAAACTCGTTGCTGAAGCCGGCCAGGGCAACATCCTGCGGCACCCGGATGCCCCGCGCCTTCAGTACCTGGAGCGCGCCGAGGATGGCCGAGTCGCCGGCCGCGAACACGGCATCGATGGGGCTGGGCAGGGCCAGCAGCTGGCGCATGGCCTGGGCGCCTTCTTCCAGGCTCATATCGGAGCGGATAATCAGTGACTCGTCGGGGGCGATGCCGTAGGCGGCCAGCGCGTCGAGGTAGCCCTGGCGGCGGTGCTGGTAGATGTTGAGGTGCGCCGGGCCCGATAAATGCGCGATGCGGCGGCAGCCCTGCTCCAGCAGGTGGCGCGTGGCTTGGAAAGCCCCCTCGCGGTCGTTGAGCACCACCGAATTGACCTGCTCGCCGGCCGGGATGCGGTCGAAAAACACCAGCGGTACGCCCCGGCCGCGCACCTTATCGAAGTGGTGGTAGTCCTGGGTGTTGCGGGCCAGCGACACCAGCACGCCGGCCACCTGGGCATTGAGCAGCGTTTCGACGTTGCGGCGCTCCAGCTGCACGTCTTCGTGCGACTGGCACACGATGACGCTGAAGCCGGCCTTGCTGGCGGCCTGCTCAATTCCTTGAATCACAGCGGGAAAGAACTTACCTTCGATGTACGGCACCACTACCCCCAGCAGGCGGCTCTGCCCCTTGCGCAGAGCCGCGGCGAGGTGGTTAGGCTGGTAGTTGAGCTTCCTGGCCAGCTTGAGCACGCGCTGCTTGGTGGCGGCCCCAATGCTGTGGTGGTCGCTGAGCGCCCGCGAAATTGTGGTCATCGACACGCCCAGCTCGCGGGCCAGGTCGGCCATCGAGACGGCGGGCGGGGCGGTGCCCAGCGTTGTTTTTTTGGGGGAACCCATTCGGGGAAAAGTCGGCCGGCAACCCGGACCAACCTGGGCGGGCGGGCAAATGTAGGTTGGGCCAGGATATTGGGCCTGAAACAGTTTCCGCGAGAGCGTAGTTAGTTAAAAGTTAAAAGCGCAGAGTTAAAACCTTTCCAGGCTGCCTTTTAACTCTTCACCCTTAACTTTTAACTTTCTTAAAACACGTACCTACCCCCGCCCAAACTGTTGGGTTATACGTAGTACCTGCCAGGCGGCCGGGCCGCCCTACCCCCTTCGTTTCACCCAAGCTTCCCCATCATGAATCCTTTAGTTGACATTCGCCGCTTCGACCAGAGCCTGTGGCTCGACTTTATCAGCCGCCAGGTTTTGCAAAATGGCGAGCTGAAGAAGCGCATTGAGGAAGATGCCCTGCGCGGCGTGACCTCGAACCCCGCCATTTTTGAGAAAGCCATCGGCGGCTCGGCCGACTACGACGATACCATTAAGGAGCAGGCCCGCCAGGGCAAGTCGGCCGAGGATATCTACCTGGGCCTGGCCGTGGCCGACGTGCGGGCCGCCTGCGATTTGTTTAAAGGCTTGTATGACAGCCATGACAATTCCAGCGACGGCTACGTGAGCCTGGAAGTATCGCCCAGGCTGGCCCACGACACGGAGGGCACCCTGACCGAGGCCCGCCAGCTGTGGCAGGCCGTGGACCGGCCCAACGTGATGATAAAAGTGCCCGCCACGCTGGAGGGCCTGCCCGCCATCCGCACGCTCATCTCGGAAGGCATCAACATCAACGTGACGCTGATTTTTGGGCTGGACCGCTACAAGGCGGTGACCGAGGCCTTTATTTCGGGCCTCGAAGACCGGGTGAAAGCCGGCAAGCCATTGGCGCGCATCGACTCGGTAGCCAGCTTCTTCCTGAGCCGCATCGACGTGCTGATTGACCCGCAGCTGGATAAAATCGTGGCCGCGGGCGGTGAGCAAGCCCAGCTCGCGCAGCCGCTGATTGGCGAGGTAGCCGTGGCCAGCGCCAAGGTGGCGTACCAGATGTACAAGGAAATTTTTGCTGGTTCGCGCTGGCAGGCGCTGGCCGATAAAGGCGCGCACACGCAGCGCCTGCTGTGGGCCAGCACCGGCAATAAGAACCCCAAGTATGACGACCTGAAGTACGTGGAAAGCCTCATTGGCCCGAAAACGGTGGACACGGTGCCGGTCGAGACGATGGCTGTCTTCAAGGAGCGCGGCCAGCCCGCCGACACCCTGGAGCAGGGCCTTGACCAGGCTCAAAAGGTGCTGCGCGACCTGCCCAAAGTTGGCATCGACCTCAACGCCCAGATGGAGCAGCTCGAAAAAGAAGGCGTGCAAAAATTCATTGAGCCCTTCGGCAAGCTGATTGACTCGGTGGAGAAGAAGCGCCAGGCGGCCGTAGATGCCGCCAGGCAGCCGGCGTAAATTTTAAGAAGCTGATTAGTAGAACGTCATGCTCATCTAGCGTCCGCTTGCCGAAGCATCTCTACCGCGTAACTAACCTCAAACGTTAGAAACTACTTACGCGGTAGAGATGCTTCGACAGGCGGACGCTAGATGAGCATGACGTTCTTTTTTCATTTCTGGTAGTTTTGAAAGGTTTATGACGGCAATTACGAAGAGCCGGGTGGCGGTGAGCGCCTTCTTTTTCTTACCGGGCCTGTGCTTCGCGAGCTGGGCCTCGCGCATCCCCGACATCAGCGCCAAGCTGGGCCTGAACTCGGGGCAGCTGGGGCAATTGCTGCTGGCCATTCCGGCGGGGTCGCTGGTGTCGCTGCCACTGGCGGGCTGGCTGGTATCGACCTGGGGCAGCCGGCGCACGGTCTTGCTGGCGTCGATACTTTACGCCTGCTTTTTGCCGCTGCTGGGCTGGGCCGGTAGCTTCTGGACGCTGGCCCCGGCGCTGGCGCTGTTTGGGCTGGCGGGCAACCTGCTCAATATCGCCGTGAATACGCAAGCTATTGGCGTGCAGCAATTTTACGGCAAGCCCATCATGGGCTCCTTTCATGGGCTCTGGAGCCTGGCGGGGTTTCTGGGCGGGGCGCTGGGCACGCTGCTCATCGGCTTGCACCAGCCGCCGCCGCACCATTTTTTGCTGGTGCTGGGCGTGTGCCTGGCCCTGGCGGCCTGGGCCTATAGCGGCACCCTACGCGAAGACGTGGGCGGCCAAACGACCGGCCTGAGCCTGCGCCGGCCCGACCCCTACCTGCTACGCATCGGCCTCATCGCGTTTTGCGGCATGATGAGCGAGGGGGCGATGTTTGACTGGGCAGGCGTGTACTTCCAGAAGGTGGTGCGGCCCGACGCGGCGCTCGTGACGGCGGGCTACGTGGCCTGCATGAGCACGATGGCGCTGGGCCGCTTTCTGAGCGATTACTTCACCCACCGCTTTGGCTCGATGCGGATGCTCCAAATCAGCAGCTGCCTCATTGTGAGCGGCTTGCTATTGGCGGTGGGCCTGCCGTACCTGGTGCCGGCGGTGGCGGGCTTCCTGCTCATTGGCTTCGGCATCGCGTCGGTGGTGCCGCTCTCGTACAGCGCGGCGGGGCGGGCCACGTCGGTGTCGCCGGGCGTGGCGCTGGCGCTGGTTTCGACCATCGGCTTCCTGGGCTTTTTGCTGGGGCCGCCGCTGATTGGCTTTTTGGCGCAGCTTTTCACGCTGCGGGTAGCCTTTGGCATGGTGGCTATCGTGGCGGCGGGCATCGGCGTACTGTCTTCCTTGCCTAATCCGGTGCCGGTGCGGGCGGCGCAACCGGTGGCGTAGCCAGCTGATTAAGAATGCTTTCTATTCTTTATACGGCGCATTTGGGGCACCTTGCCCCCGGCCCCTCTCCAAAAGACAGGGGAGCCACGGTGGCGCTTTCGTATGCTTTCGTTAGGCT
>JAABUN010002805.1_pt1 | contig 29347 bp, 30 predicted proteins | sample 5559311 | NCBI WGS metagenome assembly JAABUN01 (sample SAMN10711877, study PRJNA513370) | rock metagenome | isolation source: Antarctica rocks | place: Antarctica: Victoria Land, Siegfried Peak sud | reverse complement strand
CTCCCGCCCCACCCTCCGCCTTTTTCGGGCCGAGGCTCACGACCAGCGGCGAGCCGCGACGGCCGCGGCTTGAAGCAAGCGAGACCGGCCATTACTGCACCCTCGACGGCGCAATTTGACAAGGCCCGCCGAGGACGTTGCTCGCATGCCCTTCATCGGCGACGACGCCGTCGCGCAGGAGGGAGATGTCGAAGGCAGCCGATGATGCCGCCGCGATGACGACCGCGCGCGCCTGCGCCGGGAGAAAAGGTTCGGCCATGCTGTTCGCTCCGCCGGAGCGCTTTCCATACGGCGGCCGAAAAGGAAAGCTCCCGGCCTGCGTGTCACGCGCGCCGAATGCGGCCGTCGATGGCGTCCTCGTAGAGGCCCGCCAGCGTTCCGGCGTCGAGCGCGCGCGGGTTGCCGCCGCAGGAGGGATCCCGCGCCGCCATCGCGGCGAGCCTCGGCACAGCCTCCTTGCCGATGCCGAGCGCGTCCAGCCGATGCGGGATGCCGATTTCGGCCCGCAGCGCCAGCACCCACTCGAGCACGCCCTCGAAGGAGCGGGAGGGCAGGTCGAGATAGCGGGCGAGGATCGCCATGCTGTCCTCGATCGCCGGCCGGTTGAAGGCGAGCACGTAGGGCATCACCACGGCGATCGTCAGCCCGTGATGCATGTCGAGCACCGCGCCGGCAGGGTGCGCGAGCGCATGCATCGCGCCGAGTCCCTTCTGGAAAGCGGTCGCGCCCATGCTGGAGGCCGCCATCATGTGGGCGCGGGCCTCGATGCCGCCGCCGTCCCGGACCGCGACCGGGAGCGATTCCTTGACCAGCCGGATGGCCTCGAGCGCCACGCCCTGCGCGATTGGGTGGTAGGCGGGGCTGCAGAACGCCTCCAGGCTGTGGGACAGCGCGTCCATCCCGACGGCCGCCGTCAGGCCCGGCGGGAGGCCGATGGTCAATGCGGGGTCGGCGATGACCAGCCCCGGCATCATGCGCGGGTGGAAGATGATCTTCTTTGTGTGATCGCGCTCGTCCGTGATCACGGAGGCGCGCCCGACCTCGGACCCGGTGCCGGAGGTGGTCGGGACGGCAATCACCGGCGCCATCCCGCCGGCCTCGACGCGGGTCCACCAATCCTCGCGATCCTCGAAGTCGAACAGAGGCCGCGTCTGCCCGACCATCAAAGCGACGGCCTTGGCGGCGTCAAGCCCGCTTCCTCCCCCGAAGGCGATCACGCCGTCATGGCCGCCGGCCCGGTAGGCCACGACGCCCGCCTCGACGTCGCGCCCGACCGGATTGGGGCGGACCTCGGCGAAGAGGCCGCAGGCGAGGCCGGCGCCGCGGCAACTCTCGACAGCGTCGGCGACCATCGGCAGCTTCGCGAGCCCGGCGTCGGTGACGAGGAGCGGACGCGACATCCTCATCGCTCGGCAAGCCCCCGGCAGCTCCCGGATCCGGCCGGCGCCGAAACGGATCGCGGTGGGATAGTTCCAATCGCCGCGTAGCGCCGAGGTATCGGTCATCCGAGCCTCAGATGATCTCGAAATAACGCTTCAGCTCCCAATCGGAGACGTGGCGCAGGAACTGGCGTTCTTCCCATTCCCGCGTCGCGGCGAAATGATCCACGAAGGCGTCGCCGAAGAGCGCCCGCGCCTCGTCCGAGGCCCGCAGCCGGCTCGCCGCCTCGCTGAGCGTTCGGGGAAGCTGGAGGTGGTCCGGCGCCGGGTGGAGATAGGCGTTGCCCAGTGAGGCGGGGCCGGGCTCGATCCGGTGCTCGACGCCCCAGAGACCGGCCCCGAGCATCGCGGCGAGCGCCAAGTAGGGATTCGCGTCGGCGCCCGGGATGCGGAACTCGACGCGCTGCGACTTGGCGCCCCCCGGGATCGCCCGGATCGCGACCGTGCGGTTGTCGATGCCCCAGGTCGCGGCGGTGGGCGCCCAATAGCCCGGTACAAGCCGGCGGTAGGAGTTCACGGTCGGCGCAGCCATCGCGGTCAGCGCCGGGGCCAGCCGCTGCAAGCCCCCGATGAAATGACGCATTGTGACGCTGATCGCGTCCAGCGCGGCCGCGTTATGGAAGGCCGGGGCGCCGTCCAGGGCCTGCAACGAGAGATGCGTGTGGCCGCCCTGGCCCGGGAACGCGCTGTCCCACTTGGCCATGAAGCTCGCCATGAAACCGGTGCGCTGCGCGAAGACCTTGGTGAAGGTCTTGAACAGGGCCGCCTTGTCGGCCGCCGCGAGCGCGCCGTCGACCCGGATCGCCGCCTCGATGGCGCCGGGGCCGGTCTCCTCGTGCAGCCCTTCGAGCGGAAAATCCATGGCGTCGGCGAGGTCGAGAAGCCCCTGATAGAAGGCCGTGTTCACCGAACTGCGGATGACCGAGTAGCCGAAATTGCCCATGCCGTGCGGCTGCAGGTTTTGGAAACCCTTGGCCGCGAGCGTCTCGGCCTTCTCCTCCACGACCAGGAACTCGTATTCGCAGGCCGCCAGTGCCCGTAAACCCAACCCTTCGGCTCGTGCGAGGACGCGGCGCAGCACCCCGCGCGGGCAGATGGCCTCGTGCTCGCCCGCGAACTCGCCCAGCACGAGGACCGTATTGTCCTCGAAGGGCAGCTCCCGCACTGTCTCGGGCAGGAGGCGAACGGGAGCGTCGCCGTAGCCCTTGTGCCAGCCGGTCAGCGTGGTGTTGTCGTAAAGCTGATCGTTGACGTCCCAGCCGAGGACCACGTCGCAGAACCCGAAGCCGCCCTCCAGCGCCGACAAGAACTTGTCTCGCGCGATGTACTTGCCGTTGAGGACGCCGTCGACGTCGACGACGCCGACCTTCACGTGGCGGATCCCGCGGGCTTCGATCAGCGTGGGCAGATCGTCCATGGGCGCGCCGGTTTCGAAAGACATGTCGCGCCCACCCGAGCCCTCGCCGCGTTTCTGCACAACGCGATCGTCGCCGCAAGGCGGTCCTCACGCCCGTGGCCGGTTTTATCACCGCCCTGCACAAGGCGCGCGTGGACGCTGATCCCTTCCAGCCTCGTCGCTTCAAGTAGTCGTCCGCGACTGTGCCGGTGGGCGGCATTGTCACATTCGGGAAGAATGAGCGCTTTCAAGGCTGTTTTGGCCCGCCCGACAAACCCTTCACAGGAGCGGACTCGGGGTGTCTGCTCGAAACCAGACGTTATGCTTCCAGCCCGGCCTTCCGACTTTCCAGCGCCGAGACGATCCGGAAGCCTATTGATCGGAAGGGCTCGGGAGCGATCCAGTTCGCTTCACCCATGATCGCCATGCCTTCGTGAAAAGCCCCAAACTGTCTCACGAGTGCTGACGACGGACACTGTCCATCACGTCACCACGAAGCCGCCGCTCTCCAGCGCCGCGATCCTCGGTCTAGCTCGCTCAGGACGCGGCTTGATGGGCGTCGAGCAGGAGCAAGCTTTCGTAGGTCACATAGGCCGCGAGGTGGGCCGCCATTCCCCGGACGTCGTGCGGCGGGCTCACCGTGTTGATGTCGAGCGCCACGATCCTCATGCCGGTGAGGCCACGGAGGAGGCCCAAGCCCTCCCGCGCTGTGAAGCCGCCCCAGGTCGGCGTGCAGACACCCGGGGCCACTGACGGATCGAACGAATCCATGTCCCAGGACAGGTAGACGGAGCGGCCGCGAAGCGTATCCTGCAGCTCGGCCAGCACATCCGCCTCTCCCCGCCGCATGTACTCGCGCATGGTGATGATGTTGTAGCCGAGGGATCGGGTGTGATCGAGAACGCCCGGCCGGTAAGTCGGGCCTCGGATGCCGACGTGGTAGGAGGCGCTGGGCGAGATCCGTTGCTCCAGCGCCACGTGGCTGAACTGGCTTGCGGCGTCGTAGGGGTGGTCCGGCTGCACCGGATGGCAGTCTGTATGACTGTCGACGTGCAGGATCGCGAGGTCTGGCCAGCGCCGTGCGGCCGCCCGGACGAGCGGAACGGAGATCGAGCCGTCGCCACCGAAGCCGACCGGCACGGCGTCGGTCGAGACGATGCGCCAGGCTGCCTCCTCGATCCGGGCGAAAGCGTCCTCGATCCGGCCGGGCGTCAGCACGACGTCGCCGCAATCCACGAGCCCGAGCCGGTCGCGGATGTCGTAGTCCGCGACCTCCGATTCGAAAGCGCGGACGAGCCGCGACTGTTCGCGGATGGACGCCGGGCCCTGGCGGGAGCCGACCCGGAAGGCGTGGGTGCCGCAATCGAAAGGGACGCCGAGAATGGCGGCCTTCGCGCCCGCGGCCGAGGTGCGGGCCGGGACGCCCATGAAGGTGAACGCGCCGCCGTAGAGATCGACCTCGGGAAGCTCGTCGGCGCGCACTACCATGATTTCAGCTCGTCCGGGTCTGCCGAGAGGTATTCAAAGGCCGTCAGTGCGTGCACCTGGGCGACGACGACGAGTTCGTCGACAAGGATATGCTCGTCGGGCGCACCCATATTGAATGGCGTCGGGCCGAACACGGCGCTCGGCACGTCGAACAGGCGGTAGAGACGCGCGTCCGAGGCGCCGACCCGCATGTTGGGGACGGGGCTGCGGCCCTGGACGGTCTCCCCAGCCGAGGTCACGCGCCGGATGATCTCGTGGCCGGGAGACGTGAAGGTCGGCTCGTAACGGCGGAACACCTCGTAGGCGATGCCGGGTAGCCGGCCGAGCTCGTGAGCGAGGAAACTCTCGACAGCGCTCGTCGTGAGCCCGACCGGCAGGCGGATGTCGGCCTCGGCGAAAGCCTGCGCTGGCACGAGATTAGGCGAGGAGCCTCCCGCGATGAGCCCGATATTGACCGTTGGACGCCGGAGCGTGTCGGCTTCGCCGGCTCCCGAGAGAGGCTCGGAGACGTCCCGGGCCGCCGCGATCGCGACCCTCACCTCCTCTGGGGCATCAATTGGTAGGTTCTCGACCGCTTTCAGGACATCGAGCGCGGCTCGCAGCCGGTCGATCGCGTTCGTGCCCTTGTGAACATGGGCGCCGTGGGCAGGGCTGCCGACCGCTTCGATCCTGACCCAGACAAGCCCCTTCTCGCCGAACCGAACCACGAGGGGCGAGCCGACATCGCCGCACAGCATGGCGTCGCCGCGCGCGTGAGGCACATTCTCCAAAAGCCACCGGGTGCCGAGGCTGCCCATATTCTCCTCGTCGCCCGCGAGCGTCACGACGAGCTCGCCCCACCATGCCCCGCGATGCCCGGCCAGCACGCGGGCGGCGATGATCGAGGCGGCGATCCCGGCCTTCATGTCGGAGACGCCGCGGCCGTAGAGCCGCCCTTCGCGAAGCAGGCCCCCGAAAGGCGGCACCGTCCAGCCGCTCTCGTCGCCGAGCGGGAAGGTGTCAAGGTGTCCGTTGAGCACGATCCGGCGGCCGGGGCCGGCCGCGCCCGTGATCCGGGCGACCAGGTTGACGATGCCGGGCGCGGTCTCGAAGCGTTCGAGTGTCACGCCGTCGATCGCCTCGAGGAGCGCAGCAGCGGCATCGGCGACCGGGCCGACGTCGCCGGGCGGGTTCGGCGACGGGATGGCAACCAGTCGCCGCGTGGTCGCGACGAGCTCGTCTCGCGCTTCCGCGATCTCCGCCAAGATGCAGTCCCGCAAGGACGAACCCCGCTCGTGCGCCGATCCGCCTGCGACAGCCGGGTCACCGGGCCGCAAGACGCCGTTCCCAGACGCGGATGGCCATCGCCAGCGGCCAGCAGATGCAGAAATAGACCACGGCGATAAAGGAGAAGATCTCGAGCGGCCGGAAGGTCGAGGATGACAGCTCCATGCCGCGGCGAGTGATTTCAGTCACGGATATGACCGCGCCGAGGGAGGAGAACTTGATCAGCTGCACGAAGTTCGAGGCGAGCGGCGGCAGGGTTATGCGGATCGCCTGCGGCACGACGATGCGTCGGAAGCTTTGCAGGGGAGTGAGGCCGAGAACCTGCGCGGCCTCGCGCTGGCCGCGCGGCACGGCCTGGATGCCGGCCCGGTACACCTCCGAGATGAAGGCCGCCATGTACACCGACAGGCCGATCAGGATCGCCGCGAAGGAGGAGATGCGGATGTTGAAGACGATCGGCAGCACGTAGTAGACCCACAGGAGCTGCACGAGGATTGGCGTGTTGCGGACGAGCTCACCGAAGGCGAGGCTGACGGCCCGCAATGGCCAGTGGCGGGACAGGTCGAGCGTCGCCAGGACGAGCCCGCCGATCATGGCGCAAACGAGCGCGGTGGCAGAGATGACAAGCGTCATCTGCAGGCCCGACATCAGGAAGTCGAAATTCGCCGGGATGGTGTCCCAGCGGAACTGGTAGCTCGGCACGGCACGGCCCTACGCGGTCAGGGCGCCACAATCGGGCCGAGCTTGTGCTTGTCGGCGAAGCGAGCGAGCCGGCCGTCGAGCTTGATCGTGTCGACGAACAGGTTGACGAAGTTGAGCCAGATCTGGTCGCCCTGCGGCACCACGTACGCATAGGGCGTGATCGCGAGCTTCTCGCTCGGCTCGATCGTGACCGCCCAATCGAACTCGTCGGTGACCTTGATGGCGGTCGGGTAGTCGGTGATGATGACATCGACCCGCTGCGCCACGAGTTCGCCTTCCCGGGTGTTGGGAGGCGCGACGGCGATGAGCTCCGCGTTCTTCAGGTACGACTTCATGAAGGGCTCGATGTAGCTGCCGAGGCTGACGGCGGCCCGGATGCCCTTCTTATCGACATCGGCCCAGCTCTTCACGGCCGAGCCTTTGCGGGTGACGGCGTAGATGTTGGTCACGAGATAGGGTTTCGAGAACTCGACTGCCTGCGCCCGCCGGAGGGAGGCGCCGACGCCGAACATGCCGATCTCGCACTTGTTCGCCTGCAGGTCGGCGATGAAGGTTCCGAAGCCCGATTCGACGATCTCGAGCTCGGCTCCGAGCTCCTTCGCGAGCTCCTTCGACAGGTCGGCGTCGATGCCCTCGATCTGCCCGGTTTTTGGGTTGCGGAACGAGATGGAGTAGTAGAGCGGGAACTGGCAGACCCGCAGCTTCTTCGACTTCGTGATCTCGAACAGTCGCGACTGGATCGCCTGGGCCGACGCAGGGGCCGGCGTGAGTGCTCCCGCGGCGACCGCGAAGGCGAGTCCACCCAAGGCGGCTATGATGATGCGCATATATGATCTCCGTCTAATCCTCGAACAAGGACAGGAAGCGACGGGCCCGGTCGGTCTCCGGCGCGGTGAAGAAGGTTTTCGGCGAGGCTTCCTCGACGATCTCGCCATGGTCCATGAAGACCACCCGAGTGCCGACATCGCGGGCGAAGCGCATCTCGTGGGTGACGACGAGCATCGTCATTCCGTCGGCCGCCAGCGCGTTCATAACCGACAAGACCTCGCGTCGCAGCTCCGGGTCGAGCGCCGATGTCGGCTCGTCGAACAGGAGGACGCGGGGCGACATGGCGAGCGCGCGGGCGATGGCGACCCGCTGCTGCTGCCCGCCGGACAGCCGTGCCGGGTAGACGTCGCGCTTCTCCGACAAGCCGACCTTGGCCAGGAGCGCTTCCGCCTGAGCCACCGCCTGGTCCCGCGGAGTTCCCTTTACTCGGAGAGGCGCCTCCATGATGTTCTCGAGGACCGACATGTGCGGCCACAGATTGAAGTGCTGGAACACCATGCCGATCTCGGGCCGGACGGCACGGGCGGCGCGCCGCTCGGCCGCGTCCGAGGAGGCGGAGCCGATCACGATCCCGTCCATGGTGATGCGCCCATCGCTCGGCTGTTCCAGGAGCGCCAGGCAGCGGAGCAGGGTCGTCTTGCCGGAGCCGGACGGGCCGATGACGCAGACCACGTCGCGCTCCGCGACGGCGAGGCTCACGCCCGATAGGACCTGCACCGCGCCAAAGCGCTTGAACACGGTCTCGGCCGCAATGACCGGATTCACCTCGGCACCTTCGTCGATCGCTCAACAAGAGGCGAGCGGCCCCGAAAGCCGTTGCAACCAGCGCCCTTTACGGTTGGGGTTGATCCGCAAGCCTTCCACGCCATCAAGTATCGGACCGACGGGCAGGTGAATGCAACAGCAATGCCTCTCCGGCTCGCGGTGCTCGGGTCCGGCGACTGGAGGGATGAGTGAGATTGTCTCCCGACATCGCGACCGTTATCGCGTCCGACGACGATCTCGGCCGTGATTTAGCGGCGCTCTGCGATTGTGGGGGGCGGCTTGCCGGCACGGAGAGCGAGGCGCAAGCTATCGCGTATCTGAGGGAGGGAGGCGCGCGGGCGACCGGCGTGCCGTGCCGCTCCTTGCCGGTCCGCTACGCGGGGTGGTCGGCCGCAGCGGCCGAGCTTCGTCTGCCGGACGGGTCCATCGCGCCCTGCAAAGCGCTCGTGCGCACCGTCGGGACCCCGGCCGGCGGCCTTTCGGCGGAGGTGGTCGATCTCGGCCGCGGGACGCCGGAGGAGTTCGCGGCGCATCGGGCCGATATCGCGGGGCGGATCGTCCTCGTCCGCCACGAGGCGATGTTCGTCGCGGGAACGATCCATCGCCGCCGCAAATACGAGATGGCCCGCGAGGCGGGCGGGGTCGGCTTCCTGATTGCCGGTCCCGAGGCCGGCGGGCTTGTCGCCGGGTCGTCCGGCCGCGGCCCGGGCGAGCCCGGGATCCCGGCGGCCGGGATCGCGCCGGAGACGGCGGCGCGCCTGCGCCGCCGGGCGGAAGCCTGGCCGCGTGTTACGCTCTCGCTCGCCATCTCGGAACAGGATGCCGTCACCGAGACGCTCCTTTTCGACATCCCCGGGCGGGAGGAGAGCTGGGTGGTGCTGTCGGCGCATCTCGACGGACACGACCTCGCGGAAAGCGCGATCGACAACGCGTCCGGCGTCGCGGCCGCGCTCGCTGTCGCTCGGGCTCTCGCGCCGCATGTCGGGGGTTGGCAACGCGGGATCAGGCTCGCGTTCTTCAGCGTGGAGGAATGGGCGTTGACGGGCTCAGCGCGCTATTTGGACGGGCTAGGAGAGGCCGAACGGGACGCGATCACGCTCAACGTCAACCTCGACAGCGTCGGCGGTAGCCCCAACCTCGCCGCGCTGACCAGCGGCTTCGCCGGGATCGAGCCGTTCCTCCTGTCCGTGGCGGAGGCGAACGAGGTCCCGCTCCGGTGCGTTCGGCCGCTTCTGGTCAATTCTGATCACGCGAATTTCGCCGCGGCCGGTATTCCGGCGTTCAGGCTCGTCGCCGGCTACGACGATCCGGCCGCGGAGACGCGCTACGTGCTGACAGCCGGCGACACGCGGTCCCGCGTCAGGCCGGCCGAGCTGGCCCGGGCGACCCGGCTGACGGCCGCGATAGCGGCCGCGTCATGCCAGGCGACGCCCGGCGAAGCGAAGGGATGGCGCGCAAAACGTGTGTAGCGAGTCGCCGGATTGCAGCCCTCGTGACCAGAGGCGGCCTTTCCATTGTCCGTCGTATAATCCCCGCTGCAAGGGGGGGCGCGACGCAAACCGCCTTCTCCTCCTGTTAAACAGCGCCCGAGCCCTGGGGTTCGGTCCTCGATTGACGGCTTCGGACCGGTCACGGCCTGGTAGCGCCGCAGGACGACGTCGACATAAAGCGGATCGATCTCGACGCCCTGACAGATCCGGCTGACCTTCTCGGCGGCAACCAGCGTCGATCCTGAGCAGAGGAACGGTCAAGAACGATCTCGCCCCGCCTGGTCAGGTCGAGGAGCGCGTCTTCGAGCACCGCGGTGGGCTTCACGGTCGGATGGGACTTGAGCCCCTTACGGGCGTCCGATCCAAGCGAGGAGGCGCCCGGATAGGTCCAGACGTTCGAGCGCCAGCGACCGTGCCGCCCGAGATCGACGTTGTTGACGTGGGAGGCGCTCCCCTTCTTGAACAGCGGCAGGAGCTCGTGGCCGCTCCGGTAGAGCTGCCCATACGTCTTTGTCACGGCGGCACCCAGGCGATATCACTCCACGATGCCTCGCTCGCCCTCCATGGCCACCGCTTCCCGCCCGAGGTCATCCGGCACGCGGTCTGGCTGTACCTCCGGTTCACGCTCAGCTTCCGCGACGTCGAGGACCTGCTCGTCGAGCGTGGGCTCGAGATATCCTACCGGCCAGGTCGCGGCCGCGGGCCCGGCGAGCGACGTGCTCGGAGGACAGCTTGGCCTCGTGCCGCTCAGCGACGATCGCGACACTGGGGCGGTGCTCGACGGGCGCGTCGCGGAGCATGAGCCACGCTTCGGCCTGACAAGGCTCGCGACCGCGGCGGGCGATCTCACCGTACCCCGCCTTGATCGCCCGGTGGGGGCCGCGGTGTGGGCCCTCGTCCGCGCGCGCGATGTCATGCTGTGCCTCAACATCTTCCTGGCAAGTTTTGTCCCGGGCGACGTTGTTCAGAATGGGCCTGACATCGCCATAATCAACCGGAAAGTGCCAGACCTCATTGACCGGCTGTTCCGCTGTTACCCGTGCGGCATCTTAGCTAGCTAGGTACTCGCTCGGTGAGCCTGGACCTGCTCTTGCTTTAGCCTCAGATCGTCGCTCGACGAGCGCGAGACATCGCGATCAACATCGAGGATCGCGTCCGACGATGGCCCCTCGAGGTTCTGCAGCTCCCCGCCCGCGAGCAGACGTTCCTGGCTTCCGCTTAGGTCAAACGCTGCCGTTCATGCCGTCGGTCACCGGCTGTCATCGCCGATTCCGCGTTGAAGCGCCAGGCTGCGAGCCGTCGAATAAGTGTTAGCAAAAGTTAGGACGGATAATTCGCATGATAGTGATGCCGCGTTTATCAACAGGAGCTACGCCGGGCCTTAACGCGATCACAATCGCTTTTAGTGGTAGGTGATATAGATGGCGCCAAACTGGCGCCAGCGGCGATCCATTTCTTGATGACACCTGCGGACACAGCTTCGGAAACTGGGACGCTTTTCTCACAAGTCCTCGTGGAAAATAGGTATGAGTGATGAAGGCCAGCAAAACTGGCACACTCACATCAATTACGTTAGGCAAAAAAGCCGACAACGATAACGGTACGAGGAGGATCAGTATGGACGACCAGGTCGTGGCCGAGCTTGCTCCGACTGGGACGCTACGTGCCGGCATCAATCTCGCGAACTTCCTTCTCGTCACAGGTCGCAGCCCCTCCGGGGATCCGGAGGGCGTAGCGCCCGACCTTGCACGTGCCGTCGCCGACCGCCTCGGTGTGCCGACTCGCTATGTCACCTATCCGCTACCCAAGGAGCTGGCGGATGCGGCGGGCGCCGAGGCCTGGGACATCGGCCTGATCGGCGCAGAGCCGGCCCGCGCGGAAAAAATCGCCTTCACGGCAGCCTATGCCGAGATCGAGTCGACCTACCTTGTTCCGGCCGGCTCTCCCCTCATGGCCATCGGCGACGTGGATCGAGAGGGCGTGCGCATCGCAGTCGCCGCCGGGAGCGCCTATGACCTCTGGCTCTCGCGCCACCTCAAGCATGCCAAACTGGTCCGCGCCGACACCATCGACGCATCCTTTGAGGCGTTCGTCGAAGGCAAGCTCGACGCTCTGGCGGGGTTGCGTCCGCGCCTCGTTTCGGACCTGGAGAAGCTCCCGGGCGCGAGGCTCATCGATGGTCGCTTTAGCGCCGTGCAGCAGGCGGTCGGGACCGCACGTCGGAACGAGGCTGGTGCCGCGTTCCTGCGCGAATTCGTCGAGGAGGCCAAGCGTTCGGGTCTCATCGCAGAACTGATCGACAAGCACGGCGTGCGCGGCTTGTCCGTTGCCGACCTCGCGAGTTGACGACAATCCGAACAGCACCCGCCCGCCGCACGCGCGCTCGGTGTCGGGCCGGAAACATCGACCGCGGCATCCTGAGTGTCTGGCGAGAACCCCTGACGTCGTTCTCCTGAGGAGCCCGTGCAGCGCCCGTCGGGCACTCCATAGAATGACGTTGTCGCTGTCTCCCGGTCCCGATCAGGAAAGACACCCTATGCCGTGAGGTGGTGTCGGGCTACGCCCTCGGGACAACGGCGCCGACAAGCCCGGAGCGATCGGGAGACGAGGTGATGGACGGTGAGGAGAGCTTCCTGACGCTGCACGAGATCGTCAGAGCGGCTTACGACAGAACCGACCGCGGCATCTGGGACTACATCACGGGCGGAACCGAGACCGAGACGACGGTTCGACGCAACCGCCTCGCGATCGATCGTTTGGCCTTTCGGCCGCGGGTACTGCGCGACGTCTCCCGCATCGATCACTCGGGGCGGTTCTTCGGCCGTGAGACGCGGCTGCCGGTAGCGCTCGCGCCCGTCGGCGGCCTGGAATCGATCGGGCCCACGGGCGAGATCCTCGTGGCTCAGGCCGCCTCACGCTTTGGGATACCGTTCTATCTCAGTTCGGTGACCAAGGTCGGCATGGAAGAGGTTGCTGCGGCGGCGCCGGACGGCCCGAAGGTATTTCAGCTCTACGTGCGGGGCGATGAGGGCTTCATCGACGATCACATCCGGCGGGCAATGGATAGCGGCTACGACGCCTTCTGCCTCACGGTCGATACGGCGATCTATTCCCGGCGCGAGCGCGACATCGCGCGGCGCTTCATCAAGCCTTGGCGTGACCGGGCAGGCGGCCAGGAGTTCCAGGCGGCGCTCTCGTGGCGGGACGTCGAGCGGATCACGGCGAAGCACGACGTCCGGCTGATCCTCAAGGGCATCGCGACGGCCGAAGACGCCGCCCTGGCCTGCCAGCACGGCGTCGCCGGCGTGTATGTTTCGAACCATGGCGGCCGGCAGCTCGACCACGGCCGCGGCGCGCTGGACGTCCTGCCGGAGATCGTCGAAGCGGTCGCGCGTCGCGCGGCGATCACCGTCGACGGCGGGGTCTGCCGCGGCACGGACGTCGTCAAGGCCGTCGCGCTCGGCGCGGATACAGTCGGCATCGGCCGGCTCTACTGCTACGGCCTCGCGGCTGCCGGCAGAGAGGGCGTCGCGCGCGTGCTCCAACTGCTCGAGACGGAGATCGTGTCCTGCCTCGGGCTCCTGGGCGTCGCCAGCTTCGCTGAGCTGGAGCCGAGCCATCTTCGGGACGCTCCACCGGTGAGCGAGCCCCACGTGTTCAGCGCGTTCCCGCTGATCACCCTGCCGAAGGAGCAGTACTGAGGCGGTTGTCTCCGAGGGACTGCGACCATCGGAGGGTACGCAACCGTCGAAGACGGTGTTACGCTTACGCAAGGCGCATCGTGGATGAACCGCGAGCCCGGGAGGGAATCCGTTGGCTGTCGGTGCGCTGGGCGTCGAGCACACCAACTCGTTCGTCGTGCGCGACGTTGGCCGCGCCGCGAGGACCCGCTCGGCATTGAGGTGGGTGTGGTCCGGGTCGCTGCTCGCGATCCTGAGCTTCCTTGTCCTCTATCCGATTGCGATGCTGCTCCTCGGGGCGGTCACAAATGCCAATCCGGTCATCGACGGCTTCTCGAAGTTCGACTTCTCGCTGGCGAATTTTGCTGAGGTTGTGGGCAACCCCAACGTCCATCGGGCGATCGCCAATTCGCTGATCGCCTGCGGCGGCGGGACGGCGATCGCCGTCGTCATCGGCCTCACCTTTTCGTGGATCGTCGTGCGCACCAACACTCCGTGCAAGCGCCTGATCGCTTCCGCCAGCATGTTGCCGCTCTTCGTGCCGCCACTCGTCGGCGGCGTCGCCTGGGCGATCCTTGCCTCGCCCAAGACCGGGCTGCTCAATATCGTGCTGAAAAATCTCGGAATCGACTTCCGCTTTGACGTCTACTCGATGACCGGGCTGATCGTGATCTTCGGAATCTACTACGCGCCCTACGTCTACATATTCACGGCGGCCGCCTTACGAAACATGGACCCTGCGCTGGAGGAGGCCGCTGAGGTCTCGGGTGCGAGCGCGTTCTCCACCCTCTTCACGGTGACTTTTCCGCTCATCATGCCGGCCATCATCTCCGGCATGCTGCTGTCGTTCGTCGTGATGCTTGGCATCTATGGCATCCCGGCCGTTCTCGGTACGCCGGGGGACATCCCGGTGCTCACGACCTACATCTTCAAGCTGACGAACTGGTCGCCGCCCCTCTACTCGACCGCAGCTGCCGTCGCTATCCTGCTCATGGTCGTGACCGGCGCCCTCGTCTGGCTGCAGCAAAAGGTTCTCTCCGGCCGCAGCTACACGACGGTCGCCGGCAAGGCCTTCCGCCCACGCGCGCTTGATCTGGGTCCCTGGCGTTGGCTGACGCTGGTGCTCGCGCTATTCTACCTCTTCGTCGTGGTGATCCTGCCGATGCTGGCGCTGATCATCGCCTCGACCCGGCGGTTCATGTTCATCCGGGACTTCGCCTCCCTCATGAACCTGCAGCAATACTCGCTCGCCCATTACGAGAAGCTCTTCGACAACCCGCTGACCACGCGCTCCATCATCAACACCATGGAGATCGGCTTCGTGACCGCGGTGGTCGGCGGCATCCTGGCCTTCGCGATCGGCTATACGGTCAACCGCACGCAGATGCCGGCACGGCGTCTCATCGACATCGTAACGACGTTGCCCGTCGCGATCCCGGGCCTCGTCGTCGGCGTCGCCTATCTCTGGGCCTGGATCGGCCTGCCGGGCGGTCTCTACGGGACGATGTCGATCCTCTCGCTCGCCTTCGTGGCCCGCTTCATGCCCGACACCGTGAAGGCGCTGTCGACCTCGCTGATGCAGATCCACCGAGAGCTTGAGGAAGCGGCCTGGATCTGCGGCAGCAGCTTGCTCGGAACCATCCGGACGATCGTGCTCCCGCTGGCGCGTCCCGGCGTCGTCGCCGCGATGACGCTCCTCTTCATCCTCGCAGTGCGCGAGCTTGGCTCCTCGCTCTTCCTCTACACCAGCCAGACGACGGTCATGGCCGTCCTCCTCCTGGACTACTACGAGGGCGGAAACGTCGGCATCACGGCGGCTTTCAGCATCGTGCAGATCGTCCTGCTCGCCGGGCTGATCGGGATCGCGAACCTCCTCTCCTGGGGAGGGAGCGGCAGTTCCAGCCTCGGTCGGGCCGGCTGACGTCAACAACACTGAGCGGAGGAAACAGCGTGCATCTCGATCGTCGACAGCTTCTCGCGGGCGCATTGGCGTCGCTGGTCTTGGCCGCGACGCCCGCCACAGCCCAAGCGCAGTTCGGGCCACCCGAGCTGATCGAAGCCGCGAAACGGGAGGGCAAGGTCGTCTACTACACGGCCGACTTCCTCGAGACCGAGCAGGAGGCCATCAAGGAGTTCAATAAGCGGTTCCCGTTCGTCCGGGTCGAGGTGGTGCGGGCGCCCGGCGGCCAGCTCATCACGCGCATCCGCACCGAGGCCGCCGCAAAGAAGCTTCTCGCCGACATCGTCAAACATTCCGACCGTGGCCTGATGGTCGCGATCGAGGATCTATTCCAGGATTATGCCCCACCGAACGCGAAGGACTATCGCGAGGATCTCCTAGTCTCGCCAAAATTCTGGCCGACTGCAACCCTCGGCTGGACCATCGCCTATAATATCGAGCTGGTGAAGAATCCGCCAAAATCATGGATGGACCTCACCAAGGCGGAATACAGCAACAAGCAGATCGGGCAGGTGGTCGGCCCCTCCGGCGGAACGACCTGGACGCGTATCATGTTTGAGCGCGAGGTGCTGGGCGATGACTATTGGAAGAAGCAGGCTGCGACGACCCCGAGCCTCTATCCGTCGGGAGCGCCCACCTCGGACGCGGTGGTGCGCGGCGAGGTCGCGATCGCGCCGCTTCTGTACAACATCATCTACGTCAAGAAGCGCGACGGCGCGCCGGTCGAGATCGTCTTCCCGCCGGAGGGTATTCCGGTGAACCCTTACGCCGCCGGGATCACGAAGGCGTCCGCCAACCCGAATGCGGCCAAGCTCTTCATGAACTGGCTCCTCTCGGAAGAGGGGCAGACCTTCATGATCAAAGAACAGGGCAACCTGACAGGCCTCAAGAAGCCACCGGCCAATCCGCTCGGATACGATCCCGACAAGGTCAAGCTCTGGGTGCCTAACTTCGAGCGATACACGAAGAACCGCGAGGCGTGGCTCGACGAGTGGAACAAGACCTACAACTACCGGCAATGACGCGACGACGGCAGGCGATCGCTCTGGAACCGAGATAGGTCGATCGGAACATAGATGTCGGAAGAACTCAGGGTCGAGAACCTGCGTAAGGTGTTCGCGATCGGTCGACCTGCCATCGACGACGTAAGCTTCACGGTAGCGGCCGGCGAGATCGTGGTGCTGCTCGGGCCCTCCGGCTGCGGCAAGACAACGACGCTCCGCTGCGTCGCGGGCCTGGAACATCCGACAGCCGGCACGATCTCTATTGGCCGCGACATCGTATCGGCACCCGCGCGCGGCGTTCTGATGCCGCCGCGCCATCGCAACATCGGGATGGTCTTTCAGTCCTATGCGGTCTGGCCCCACATGTCGGTGCGGCAGAACGTGGCCTTTCCCCTTCGGCACCGGAAAACGCCACGCGCCACGGTGAACACGAAGGTCGACGAGGCTTTGGCCGTCGTCGGGCTCTCGGACTATTCCGAGCGGCCGGTCGTAGCGCTCTCGGGCGGCCAGATGCAGCGCGTCGCACTCGCGCGCAGCCTCGTCTACCAACCCCGCCTCCTCCTGCTCGACGAGCCGCTATCAAACCTCGACGCGAAGCTGCGCCTGCGCCTGCGCGACGATCTCCGGCGCATCATCAAGAAGACCAACGTCACGGCGATCTACGTCACGCATGACCAAGCCGAGGCGGTCGTTCTCGGTGACCGCATCGGTGTCATGCGCGATGGCCGAATGCTGCAGCTCGCCTCGCCGCAGACGATTTACAACCAGCCGGCCGACCTCTTCGTCGCGAACTTCACGGGTGCCTCGAACGAGATTGAGGGTAAGCTCGTCGGTTCTGCCGGCCAGGACGGAACAGTCGAGACGGCTTCGGGAGCGCGGCTGCGCACGGGTGTATCCGGGAAGCTTACAGCGGGCTCACCCGTGAAGATCGCGCTTCGTCCCGAAGCGGTGCGCCTCGGCAAAGCCGACGTGACAAACGGCTTTACCGCGAAGGTCATAGACTGCCGCTACCACGGCACACAGACGATCTACGACCTTGCCGTCCTTGGCGGCAGGATTGAGGCACTCGAACTCTCGACGGAAATCCGGTTTCCGGTCGGGAGCGATGTGCCCATCACGCTGCCGCACACGGCCCTTTGGGCCTATGCTGCAAACGAGACCGGCGGCTCGGAGCGCTAGCAAGAGCCGGAGCCGCATCGGCTCGCCCCCGCCGGCGCTGTACCTCCTACTCTAGAAGCGGACGCATCTAACTTCCGCTTTGGGTCAACTACGGACTTGCCGGCCTCCGCCGACCCATGCCCGGGTCGGTGATCGGTTGGGTGAAGTGCGACTTTCGGTCGTCCGGCCGTGGCGAGATGATGGGCGGCTCTTCGCTCGACTGTCGCAGCGGCGGCGGAAGCTCTTCCTTCGGTGCTTCCCGATCCGACGCCGGTGCCGGCGTCCTCGCCGGCTCACCCCCGCGAAGGCACGAAGGGGGCTCTTCTGACCGGGATGCTGACCCGGCCCGAGGGCGCCAGCATCGACGATGCTGATGGCCGCGACCGGATGGCTGCCCCATACGACCCGGGCGGCTCTGACCGGCCTCCGCAAGCGCGGCTTCGAGATCGCACGCGACCGCGACCCCGATGGCCAAAGCCGCTACCGGGTCGCCCAGCCCGAGCCGGAGCCGGTCGCGGCTCTGAACGCCCGGCGCGGCCGCAAGCGCGTAGCCGACGCTCGAATGGCAGCTTGATGCCGGCCCCGGATCAAGAGATCGAGGTCGCGCGCCTGCGCGATCTCGATCTCCCGTTCCTCCGGGCGAGATGGCGGGCGGTGACCGGCCGTCCGGCGCCGCGCCATGTGCCACGCCATCTCCTGCTCCGCATGCTGGCCTACCGGGTCCAGGCAGACGCCTTTGGGGATCTCGGCCGCGAGGCGGTCCGTTTCCTGGATCGCCTCGACCGCGGAGACGGCTCGGTGCCGCTTCCCGAGCGCAGGACACGACCCGGGACGGTGCTGGTTCGGGAATGGGACGGGGTTCGCCATCACGTCATGGTCGACCAGGATGGCTGTTCATGGAACGGCCGTCGGTTCCGGAGCCTGTCGGAGGTCGCCGGTGCCATCACGGGCACGAAGTGGTCCGGCCCGCGGTTCTTCGGTCTGAAGGGAAAGCCCATACCTGGATCACAGGATGACGGGAGGCCGCCATGAAGCCGGTCTTGCGCTGCGCCATCTACACACGGGTCTCGACCGAGCATGGGCTCGACCAGGAGTTCAACTCACTCGACAATCAGCGAGAGGCCTCGGAGGCCTATGTCAAAAGCCAGGCCCATGAGGGCGGGCGCTGCCTCCCGGGCCGCTACGATGATGGCGGCTTCTCGGGTGGCTCGATGCAGCGCCCAGCCTTGCAGCGGCTTCTGGGTGAGATCAAAGCCCGTCGGGTCGATGTGGTCGTGGTCTACAAGGTCGATCGGCTGACCCGGTCGCTCGCCGACTTCGCCAAGCTGGTCGAGCTGTTCGACGCCCAGGGCGTGTCGTTCGTGTCGGTGACCCAAGCCTTCAACACCACGACCAGCATGGGCCGGCTGACCCTTCACGTACTCCTGTCCTTCGCTCAGTTCGAGCGAGAGGTCACCTCGGAGCGGATCCGGGACAAGATTGCGGCCTCGAAGCGCCGCGGTCTCTGGGTCGGCGGGATGGTGCCGCTCGGCTACGCGGTCGACACCAAGAAGCTCGTCATCCTCGAGGAGGAAGCCGATCGGGTTCGGCTGAGCATTCTCCGAACCACTCTAGGCGATGCCGGAGACGGGCGGTCGGAAGCCCGCCATTCGCGTCTTCGGAGACGCACATCCTCCCAGATCCCGCCTCTGCTCTGGGCTAAGTCTTTGTATTTGCGCAGTCTCCTCAGGTCCCGGTGCCGGCGGCAGGATCGCGGGAGTGCGTGGTGGAGGTGGGAGTCACGCCAAACTCGTCTCCGGTTACTGGGTAGCGGCAGGGAGAGCCCTAGACGGCAGCAGGGATCGCGTTAGGGCCTTGCAGGGAAGGCGCTAGCGAAAATCCGGTGCCGTCTACGGGATTGCAAAAGGTCAATGCCACAGCCTTCACCATGGCGATAATGACCGATGGTCGTTTCGAAACGAACGTTGTAGGTTTCGACGGCGTGGATCCATTTGGATCGCCGCTTGTGTGCAATTGATTGCAGAAGACCACATGACTGATGGTGTGGAAGGGCATGGATCGAAGCGAGGTCGTGGCCACAGCTTCGGCCTCACGGTGGACGCGATCGTCGAGACCGCGAAGACGGTCATGGCAACGGAGGGCGTGTCCGCAAGCGTTCGGGTGGTCGCCGCTCGCCTGGGAGTGACGCACAGCACTGTCGTGGACTTCCTCAAGCGCCGGCAGACGACCCTTGCGGGCGAACTCGCGCGGGACTTCCTGGATGGGCTGTCGACCCGCATGATGCCGGGCGAGCGATGGGAAGGGCATATCCACGGGCTGTTCGGGAGGGCGATGTCGGCTTGCGAAACCTGTCCGGGTCTCTTGCAGGTCGTTCTGCCGTTCATGAGCGACGCCCTGTCCCTCTCACCAAGCTTGACCGAGCACCTCCTGTACGTCCTGCGGAGCGCAGGGGTCGCCGAGAGCGCGTGTCCAGCCATGGCGGAGTTCGTCATGAGTGCCGTCGCGGGCGCGATCGTCTGGAACGTTCCGGCGACGACGGATGCGCCCGACCGATGGCTCTCCGGTCTCTCTGCAAGACTGGATGAGTGGGACGCTCGCCATTGGCCGCTCGCTCATGCGTCCAAGGCGGCGGTCGTCGAGCTCGCGGCCGGGAAGATCGGGGCAGGGGCGGATGCTGGACCACCAGACCCGCTCACGTTGACTATCGGCGCAATCATATTTCATATTAGGCGTAACAGGCTGAAATAAAACAATAATATGATTTTGCATCGGGTCGGGAACGTTCTGGCTCCTGGTCGCAACCTGTACCACTCCGACGTACTCTCTCTTTCCTCGTCTTGAGCAGCCATGCTTGCTCGCGGCCATCCGCAATCTTGAGGATGACACGATGCCCCGCCGTGGTTTTGATGATGATCGCCCGTTCGAACGGCCCGAGGAGAAGGTTGATCCTAAGAAGGATCCATGGATTGGTCTGCAGAAAACGGTCTACCGGCCGCTGCAAATCAGAACCGCTTCCGGGATTAAGAAGATCCCCATGGTCGAAGCCTATCACGACAGGCTCACGGAGGAGGCGGCCGGAGGTAGCGTGTCGGCCGCGAAAGAACTCGTCCACATCTTACGCTACCTTAATCGGGCCGAGCGGCGGCGGGCCAAGACAGATCTCCGCGACTGCAAGCCGAAAAAGTCCATCCATGAGATCCAATTCGACTTGGTCGAGCGCCTGACGGCTCAGGTCATTTTCTCTTTGAAAGAGGAGATCAGACCAGCCTTCGAGCAGGCTCACGGGCCGCTGGTGGCCTTCGACGACTACGTCCCAAGGTCGGTCGACCGAGAGCGCTACGATCAACTTCTTCCCGGATTTGCCGCTGATCGCAGGCGGCTGTTGAGCAGAGGCGAGGTTGGGCCGAAGCGACCCCCAGTGCATTCCAGGTTTGCGCCAGGCCAGAGCGGGAACCCCTCCGGGAAGCGTCGAGAGACGGATGCGACCTGGGTGGCGCTCAGGAACAGCCTGATGACAGTCGTATCCACGACCGTCGGCGGCAAACGAGGCGGGACCACCTTGATTGGTGCCGCCTGCAGCCACCTGTTCAAGAAGGCAATCCAGGGCGAGGCCGAGGCGCGCGTGCTGGTGCGTGCCCTGATCATCATGCTCGATGAACGCGGGCTCTTGCACGAGCCCAAACCTCGTCCGCGATTCACGCGCCGAAAAGATTACGAGGCGAATCTGGAGGTGATGAGAGGTTTCGTGCGCCACGTGTGGAAGGCACAACGGGGCGCCCTTTGGGATGAGACGCTGACCGATCTGACGCGCCGCTTTGGTCCGATCCCCGGCCTCGACTATCGGCCCTACAACCCCTCGGAAGGCTTGCAGGAGACGTTGCTCAGGATCAACGGATCTTCCGGCTGATTGCCGAAGGGGTTCGGCCCGCGAACCGCGTCTTTCCATCCTACTCGCTTCCAAACTGCTGGATCCCGATCATGAAATTGCGACCCTCACCGGACGCGTCGTCCGAGTTGCGCGACGAGCTCCTGACGAAAGACGTTCGACGTCGTGCCAGCCTTCGCCGATTGGCAAAGGCCGCCAAGGCGGGCGATGTCCCGGCGCGCAACGACCTGTTGCCTCCGCTCACCATCGTGCAGCGAGACCCGCGAACCCTTCAGGTGCCGTCCAGCAACGTCCGAAAGGTCGAGCAGGGCCATCTCCAGGAGCTGATCAACTCCATTCGGGTGTTTGGCTTCACACACCCGCTCCTGATCGCATCGGACGGGACGATCGTCGACGGCGTCATCAGGACCCATGCGGCGAGGGTCCTCGGACTGCCGACGATCTCCTGCATCCCGGTCGATCACCTGACGGCTCGGGACCTCCGCCTTCTCAGGCTCACCCTGAACCGGCTTGGCGAAAAGGGCAGCTGGGAACTGAGCGAACTGACGGCCGAGCTCGCCAATCTCACCATCGAAGGCGCATCGACCGCGATCACGGGCTTCGATGACGCCTTCGTGGATACGCTTCTGGCCGACCCGCTGGAGCTTGGCGAGCTGGGGGAGCTCGAGCCGGAACCGGGGCGGCCGGCCATCGCCCAGGTCGGCGACATCTTCGTGTGCGGGCCCCATCGCGTGGCCTGCGGGGATACCAAGGACGCGCGCTTGCTGGCACGCCTGATGGGAGAGCGGCAGGCCCGGATTGTTCTGACCGACCAGCCCTTCAACGTGAAGATCGCGGGTCACGTGACGCGCGGTCCTCACCGCGAATTCGCCGAGGCCAGCGGCGAGATGAGCGAGGCGGGGTTCGCGCGGTTCAATGAGGGCTGGATCGGAGGCGCGATCCATCATCTCGTCGATGGCGGGATCCTTGGTACCTTCATCGACTGGCGCGGGCTCGGCTCGGTCATGTCGGCGGCCCTGAAGCTCGACCTCACGCAGATCAACCTGATCGTTTGGGGCAAGACGAATGCCGGGATGGGCTCCCTCTACCGCTCGCACCACGAGCTGCTGCCGCTGTTCAAGAAAGGCCACCAGCCTCACGTCAACAATGTCGAGCTTGGCCGCAAGGGCCGCTGGCGCTCGAACCTCTGGACCTATCCGGGCGCATCAAGCATCGGCTCCGATGCTCGCCGGGGCCTCAAAGATCACCCGACCGTGAAGCCGGTTGCGATGCTGGAGGATGCCCTGCGCGACCTCACCAACCGAGGCGACGTCGTGCTGGACCCGTTCCTCGGCTCGGGCTCGACGCTAATTGCGGCCGAGAAGATCAAACGCGTGTGCTACGGGGTCGAGATCGACCCGCTCTACGTCGACGTGATCGTGCGCCGCTACGAGAAGGTCACGGGTAAGCGGGCTGTGCTGGAGGAGACCGGCGAGACCTATGCCGAGCTCGAAGCGCGCCGGCTGCAGGTCGCTTCCGTTGACGAGGAGGCGGACGAGACCTGACCGCTACGCCGCGACCCGCTCGCCGACCTCTATGAGCTGGATGGCGAGCCCCTCGATCCTGTTGCCTCATGCTAGGCGTTCCAGCCAGCGGACCGGGATACCGGCCTTGCCGTAGAGGGCACCTGCCAGCTGGCCGGTGACTGCCGCGACCGTGTCGGCATCGTCGCCGAGATTGGCGGCGAGAAGGACCGCGTCCTCGAAACTCTCAGTCCGGTCGACGCACCAGAGGCTCGCCTCCAGCGTCGACACGACATAGCCCGACGACGAGATTGCTTTTCGCGCCTTAGACTGCCAGGCGCCGGCCGCGATCGGCGCGAGACCGCCGCCCGCAGCACGGGGGCGAAGGACGTTACCCTTGCTCTGCCCGGCCATGGCGTCGACCAGCATCGCGGCGAAGATCCGACAGGCCTCGTGAGCCACAGACGCCCGATGGGTCGTCCGGCTCTGAGCCTCCGCCAGATCCATCGCGAGAGCCACGTCCGGTGCGGCGAGGATCGCGACGGGCGCGAGCCGCATGAGCGTACCGTTGCCGGCCCCATTCGGGTCTGGAGGCAGCGAGGCCGCGGTCTCGCCTGTGCGCTCGAACCGCTCGAGCGCCGATCGGGTCGCGATCCCGATATCGAAGCATCGGCAGGTCACGCTGTTCTCGCCTTGCCGATACCACCGCAGGAAGCGATCCATGAGGTCTGCGGGATCGATCCTGCCGCCCTTGGCGATCAACGACTCTGAAAGGCAGAGCGCCATGCTCGTGTCGTCAGTCCACTCGCCAGGCTTCAGCCCGAACGCGCCGCCGCCGATCAGATCCGTGAGCGGAGGGCGGCTATCCCTTGCTTTGAATTCGAGTGTCGTTCCGAGGGCGTCCCCAACCGCCAGGCCCAGTAACGCGCCGGTCCCCCGGTCGTGGCCGATCTCACCCCTCGTCTTGTCTCGCATTTGCTCGTCTCCTTCCCGTTGCGACCGGCGTTGTCGCTCCACGGGCACGGAAGTCGAATACTCTCCCGCATCATGGTGTCCGGCCCCGCCACAAACCTCCCATGCTGGCTGGAAAGGCCCTCCATCAACGCGCGGCCTCGCCTGGCTGAATGTGCTGCGCCGCCAAATCCTCGACTTTGTCGGCCTGCCAAGATAGGTATTCGCCAGCCGCCCTCGGCGCGGATCGAGCTCAACGCGGCCCTATCCTTCACGGCCGAACGCGTCGGTGGGTAGGAGCCGATCTGCCGAACGCTCAGTCCGCGACATCGACCGTGCTCCAGAATGCCGTTTTTCGACCGTGAGCCCTCCGCAGGCCGCCGCGATAGCTCTCGTGGCTGGTCAGTCCCGCAACCGTGAGGCCTCCTGACGCAAGGTCGTCCAATTTCTCGAGGTAGCGCGCACCATGGCCGTAAGCCGGTGCCCGCGCACGAGTGAGGATGTCGTCGAGAAGCGCGCGGTAGAGCACGGTCGCGGCAATCGGGTGGTCGTGCTCCAGAGCCTTGGCCGCCGGGACCAGCGCTCCATAGTGCTGGCCAGCCCAGCTGTCGCGGTGATCCACGACGAGCTTCGCCGCGAGTTCGAGCCGTGGCCAGGCGAGGAAGAACCCGAGCGAGCGGTAACGGTGTTGATGCGCCTCGGCGTAGGCGAACGCGCGTACGAGTGCCTCGAACTCCTCGAAGTCGGGCAGGTTGGCGACGTATTCATGGAGGATCTCGTCGTCGAGGCTGGCCTCGAAGGTCCGCCACCGGAGATCCTGGGCTTCGTCCTTCTGCCCAAGTGCAATTAGGATCCAAATCTCCACGCGAACGCGCCTGCGGTCCAACAAGTCGGCCCCGGCGGATGCGTCCGCGACGTCCCCCATGTCCATTGCCCGTAACCCGGGTCGGCTCGGCCGGCGAACCCAGTCGAGCGCTTCGGAGGTACGCCCGGCCGCAAGCAGACGTTCCGCCACCTCCACGTTGTCCTGCCGCCCGCTCGGGCGTTCACCGCCCAGCGCGATGAAGCGGTTGACATCGCCCGCATGGTCCGCGAGCGCCTGGCGCGCACGGATCAGGCGGTCACGACGACCGAGGCGCTCCCAGTCGCGAAGAGGGTCGCCCTTCGACCGGCCACCCTCGTCAGCCGCAGCTACGAGCCGGCCGTCCAGGTCTCCAAGACAAGGCGGCGGCAACAATGGAATCGTGCCATGGACGACCGTTCGATCAGCCCATATTCGTCGTTGCCGAGGGGCGGGATGAGTCGCTCGACGAGGCGAACCTTTTCCTCGTGTGGCATCTTGGCCGCGAGGTCCGGAACGGCGTCGGCGGCGACGTGGAAGATGTCCTGGATGTGACCCGAGGAATCGTCGACGCGGCGAACACGCCGTCGGCGCAGATGAGAAAGCGGACCAGGCGATCCACAGCGGCGGCCGGATCCGCCTGCCCGAGTTCGTCGGTAATGGTCGCGAGTGTCGCCCGAAGGTCGGCCGCGAAGGTCTTCCGCTTCTCCCAGTCGATGAAGCCGCGACTTCGCTCCAGCCCTGCGAGACGCCGGTCGATGATCGCCGCAACCGCGTTCGGGCCTTTGGCGCCCGCGAGGGCGGCCGTGACCAGCTTCTTGAACGGCGCATTGCGGCCCGCTTCATCGAGCACGAGCCTCGCCAGCTTTTCGGCCCCGAGCGCGGCCAAAGCCTCGTTCGTCAGTGTCGCTCGTCGCGCCATATTCGCCCTTGTTCTTCGTGGGGGTCGGACCGACCATAAGGGAGAGAGGCTCCTACGTGGAGCTTCGACCCAGGCGCACGATCAGGGGATCAGAACATCCGCCAGGCACCAGACAGTCAACGCGGTCGTGAGCGCGAGACGCTGGTGGGCAGTGTCGAACGGGTCACGTTTCACAATGCTGATACCGGCTTCGCTGTTATCCGGGTCAAGGCTCGCGGAAAGCGGGATCTGGTGCCGCTCGTGGGTCACGCGGCCTCGATCTCGGCCGGCGAATACATTCACGCGGTCGGGGTCTGGCTGACGGACCGTACGCACGGCCTCCAGTTCAAGGCCGACGTCCTGAAGACTACGCCCCCTACGACGACGGAGGGAATGGCCCGCTATCTCGGGTCCGGCATGGTCCGAGGGATCGGGCCGAAGCTCGCCGAACGGATCGTTGGCCAGTTCGGGCTCGACACGTTCGAGGTCATCGAGGCGGACCCGACGCGGCTGCGCGAGGTGTGCGGCATCGGTGAGTTCCGGGCGGACAAGATCGCGGCGGGCTGGGCCGAGCAGAAGGCAGTGCGGGACATCATGGTCTTTCTGCACGGCCACGGGGTCAGCACCTCGCGGGCGGTCAGGATCTTCAAGACCTATGGCCACGACGCCATCACGATCATGACGGACGATCCCTACCGGCTCGCCCGCGACATCCGCGGCATCGGCTTCCGGAGCGCGGACGCTATCGCGATGCGGCTCGGGGTCACGAAGGAATCGCCGAAGCGCCTGCGAGCGGGCGTGTCTTTCGCGCTCCAGACCGCGACGGACGAGGGCCACTGCGCCCTGCCGGTCGAGGAGCTTGTCCGTCTCGCCATCAAGCTGCTCGACGTGCCGGGCGAGCCTATCCGGGTCGCCATTCAGGCCGAACTCGACGGCGGACACGACGCGGATCACGTTCGACAGGTTCACCCTTCCCTCCCGGCGCCATTCCTCGACGGTTAGCAGCCCGAGCCCGGCTGCGGCCCTCACGGCGTTCTGCACGCTGGTCCGGCCGCATCCTGCCCTGGCCGCGATCTCGGCAATCGACCGGTCGCACTGGCCGTGCTCGCGGACCTCGTCCGAAACGATCCGGAGCACGGCCAGCTCGGCAACCGTGAACCGCGAGGCCAGGGCCGGCGGCATCGGGCCGGACGCCGCGAGCTGCCGGCGCCTCGTGACCGCCATGGGCCTATCCAGCGGCTGTTGAAGCCGGCGCGGCGGGAAGATCGAAGGCCGCCCGGCTGGGATGCCTACGGGCTTTATCTCGCCCCGGACGACGCCGCGGCGGGCGTGCAGCCGCTCGGCCAGGGCGCCAATCGCATCTTCGGGCACGGCTCCGGACCCGAACGCGGCCCAGATATCTCGAGAGAGGTGGTCCAGCCTGGTCAGCGTGCGTGCAGCGTCGATCGCTGCCGCGACCTGTGTCGCGAACATCGTGGGTGCCCTTTCAAAGGGCCGCGTCGTCCGGGCAAAACCTCACCGCTCACGGAAACGAGGTTTCCGCTTGACTCCCGGTCGGGAGCTATGGCGTGATGGGGACCTCACATCCGGTCATCACGACCATCGATTTCGACGGCTTCCCGTTTCCCGACGGGAGGCCGTTGGGCTTTTTCAGGGTCTAGCGGCGCGTCGTTGCGGTCGTGCTCCTGGTCAGAGTTTCTGGGCAAAGTTGCCAGAAACTACCGGACACGAATCGACGCGACGCAGGCGCCCGGGCACGCACATGACGACCGCGAACCCCGACGCCGTCAATGATTCGCAGGGACAGGACGCGCTTTTTGGTCTTGACGGCCAGATTGCGCCACCGAAAGACCCGAAGCGGAACGCTCGGGTTCGGCTAAAGACTGCCCTTAGTAGGCTCGCCTTCTACCTCGAGGGTGCCGAGCACGCGATCGACACCGTCCTGGGGTCGGGCGGAAGGGTCTACAAGCGAGATCGCCTGGAAAGGCTAAAGCTGGATTTGCGTGCTCTGCGTGCCGCCCACAGCTTGAAATTCGAGCCCGGGCCAATCAGGAAGCCTCGCCCCTACATGGTCAACGTGACGGGGGATGCCCCCTTGATGACACCCGAGATAGCCGCTGCCCTAGAACCCGATCCGGACTTGCTTCGAATCCTGCATGATTCGCTGCCTGAGAAGGGTTAGGCTGCCGAATTTACGCCACCGCGGCTTCCCTTTCTTCGTCAGGTAGCTGTTGATCGCGTCCGTCATCACGTCCTGAAGGGTGCGCTCGCCGTCGAGGGCGAGTTGCTTGAGTGCGCGCCACGCCTCCGGTCGAACCCGGACCAAGATGCCCTTGCGGCCGTCCGGCTGGCGGTGCGGCGACGCAGCCCCGGGACGGTCGCGGGCGTCGTCGACGACAACCTGTCGCCAACGTCCGGAGCCGACTTCGCCGCTGCGATGCCAGCTTCTACTTCTATAATTCTATAGCGCTGCAGCATTACACATTTGTACCGTCATGGCGCTTTAGCGCTTCGACATCGGGCTTGCCGTGCTTCGTGAGCGCCGCGCTGATGCCCTCCATGATGACGTCGTGAATCTTTACGTCCCGCACGAACGCGATCTCGCGGAGGTGCTGATAGACGGCCTTCGGCAGATAGACGCTCGTGTGGACGATGCCCGGCCGCTCGCGGCGCTTCGCCGGCGGGGCCTCGGCTGTCGCGACCCACGCCGGTTCCTCGGCGAGCTTGAGGCCACCAATCACGGAGGGGCGCTTGCTCATTGTGGCTTCCCTTTCAGCTTGCGGTCGATCCAGCGCCAGAGCTGGCGGACTTCGTGGGCCGCCCTCCCCTCCGGCGCATATTCAGTGACGCCCTGGCCAGCCGCGACCGCGTCCTGATGGTCGGCGCGCTGCATCACGAGCGGCTCGGCCAGAACCCCGAACACCCGGAGCCCGCCGGCCGCCTCGGATGCCCGCGAGCTCCGGCCGGTCGGGCACTGATTCAGGACGAAGGCGAACCGGTCCCGCATTTCCATGCGCATCAGGGTCTCGATCGTGGGCATGGTCGCGGCCAGGTCGAGCCGCGAAGGCCGGGCGGGTATCAGGGCCAGCGTGGCCGCCCGCATAGCGAGGTTGCCGCTTGTGCTCTCGATCCCGGCTGTATCGAGGATGGCCAGGGTGAAGCCTTTCTTGACGAGCGCGGCCAGAATGGTCGAGAGCTGCCCGACCTGGGCGCCGTCGATCCGGTCGACGGCCGGCGCCTCGGCTTCGCGGCTGTTGCCCCATGTCGCGAGCGACCCTTGCGGGTCGAGGTCGAGCGCTATCACCTTTTCACCGGCCTCGACGGCGGCGACCGCGAGGGATGCGGCGAGCGTCGTTTTTCCGGCTCCGCCCTTTTGGGTGACGAGAGTGATGACGTTCATGCTGTCCCGCTTCGATGCCGTAGCATTACAACCTGGGAGCATTAACGCACCGTAGCGCGACGACACCACCTCGCCAAGCATTTCGGTGCTATAGCACTACAGCATTGACATTCGGCAGCGTCCCTTCATACTTCCGATAAGCGTTCTTCTCGAACGTTTCGTGAGACGCCATGACACCCCTGGCCACCATAGAGAACGATGCGACACGAACCGTCGCGCTGCCGGCCTCCGTCACGGCCGCCGCCGACGCGTTCGCACGGGCCGAGAAGGCCGACGCGACCATCCGGGCCTACAAGTCGGACGCCATCCTGTTCGGCGTGTGGTGCCGCGAGCATGGCCTTGCCGCCTCGCTCCCGGCCGAGCCGGCGACCGTCGCCGCGTTCCTGGCCGCAGAAGCCGCGCGCGGGATCAGGGCCTCTACGATCGGCCGGCGCACTGCCGCGATCCGCTACGCCCATCGCCTCGCCGGGCTGAACGATCCAACCGCGACCGAGGCCGTCCGCCGCGTGGTTCGCGGAATCCGGCGGACGATCGGGGCAGGGCAGCGGCAGAAAGCGCCCGCGACGGCCGAGATGTCAAACGGCGTCGAACATTGACCCCTGATCGGCGTCCAATGTTGACCCCTTCTGCCTGAGCGTGACAGCCGTGATCACCCCGGCTGAGCTGGTCGGGGTTGCTCGGCCGGGGTGA
>JAABUN010002804.1_pt1 | contig 29359 bp, 24 predicted proteins | sample 5559311 | NCBI WGS metagenome assembly JAABUN01 (sample SAMN10711877, study PRJNA513370) | rock metagenome | isolation source: Antarctica rocks | place: Antarctica: Victoria Land, Siegfried Peak sud | reverse complement strand
ACTGGCTCGCCTACGAGCGCATCGCCCAGGCCCTCCACGAGGAGGGCCAGTACGGCGACGACGCCATGAGCAACCCCTCCGAGTGGTCCCCGGGCGCCCCGTTCCTCTACGCCGCGGTCTACGCGGTCACGGGGGCGCCGTACGTCGAGCGTGGGCTGATCCTCGTGGCCTTCCTCGGGGCGGTGATGGTGCTGGGCGTGTACCTGCTCGGGCGCCGCCTGGCCGGGCCCGGGCGCGCCGGCACCGCCGCCGGGTTGATCGCGGCCACCGTGACCGCGATCTATCCCACCTACATCGAGTACGGCGACCGCCTGGTCACCGAGCCGATCGCCGCGTTCATCCTCGTGTGGGCGGTGCTTGCCTTCCTGTGGGCCCTCGACCGCCGGCGTGGGTGGGCGTGGCTGCTCCCGGGCGTGCTCCTCGGCGCGCTGGCCATGACGCGTCCGGAGTACCTGGTGTTCGGCTTCGTATTCGGCCTCGTCGCGCTGGCGCTCGTCCGCCGTAGTGGTGGCTGGCGCGCGGGCCTCGTCGCCGGCGTCCTGCTTGTGACCGCCTTCTGCGCGGTCCTCGTTCCCTGGACCGTGCGCAACTTCGTCGTGCACGATCGTTTCGTGCCCATCTCCACCGGCGGAGGACGGGCGCTGTTCGTCGGGACCTACCTACCGGGCGACGGTGAGAACGTGGCCACCCGCAAGGAGCTGAACGGGCGCTACGGCCTGCACGAGAAGCGCACCGATCCCCTCCTCGACGTCGTGGCGCGCAAGTACCCGGAGCTCGACCGCGACGAGGCGCTCGGCCGGATCGGCCGCGAGAACCTGTGGAAGTACGCGAGCGAGCAGCCGGGCGCCTACGCCGGCATGCTCGTGACGAAGGCGGCCACCATCTGGCATCGCGGCCTCGGCACCACCATGGCCGCACCGGGCTGGCGCGTCTTCCACCTGTCGCTGCTCGCGCTCGGCCTGGTCGGCCTTGGCCTGCTCGTGCGCCGGCGGCGGATCGAGGCGCTCGTGCTCGGCCTGCCGATCGTGGGCATCACGGTGCTCGGCGCGCTGCTGCTGGCGCCACCGCGGCGCAACGTGCCCTTGATGCCCCTGGTGATCGCGCTGAGCGCGGCGGCGGCCGTGTGGCTGGCCCAGCTGGCCGGGGCACGAATAGGGGAGCGGCGGCGGCAGGCGCGCGCCGCCCAGCCGTCGACCTCCCTGCCCTCCGGGCTGTGAGGTCGTCGGCCGGAGCGTGGGTGCGTGGGCTTCCGGGCCGCCACGGCGGCGCTGCCGGGCTCGCCGTGCTCGCGGCGATACTCGCCCTCGGGCTCGGTCTGCGCCTGGAGGCCGCGCTCGACCCGGTCGCGAACCCGCGGAGCGACTCCGTGAACTATCAGCGGATCGCCAGCGCCCTGTACCGCGACCAACGCTTCGGGGACGAGGCGATGACCGCGCCCTCCGACTACTCCCCGGGCGCCCCCCTGCTCTTCGCGGCCGTGTACTACGCGACCGGGGCGCCCTACGCCGAGCGGGCGCTGATCGCGGTGGCGCTGTTGGGGGCGGCGATGGTTCTGCTCGTGTACCTGCTCGGCCGCCGGCTGGCCGGCGCCGGTCGCCCGGGCCTCGCAGCGGGGCTTGGAGCCGCGCTGCTGGCCGCCGTGTATCCGTCCTTCATCGAATACAGCGGCAAGCTGATGTCGGAGCCCGTGGCCGCCTTCTTCGTGGCGGGCGCGCTGCTGGCCTTCCTCTGGGCGCTCGACCGGAAGCGAGCCCGCGCCTGGATCCTGCCGGGCCTGTTGCTCGGGGCCGCGGTGCTCACCCGGCCGGAGTACCTCCCGGTGGCCGCCGCCCTGGTCATCGTGGCGCTTACGGTCGGACTACGCCGCGGCGAGCGGCGAGCGGGTCTGGTCTCGGCCGCGGTCCTGGCCGTTGCCTGCGTGGCGGTGGTGGCGCCCTGGACGGTGCGCAACTACCTCGTACTCGACCGTTTCGTTCCCGTGTCGACCGGCGGCGGCAAGGCGCTGTTCGTCGGGACATACCTGCCTGGAGATGGCTCGGAGCCGGAGGTGCGGCGCGTGCTGCTCGAGCGTTCGAACGGGCGCTTCACCGACTTCGACCAGGTACTCGACAGCACGGCCGCGCGCTACCCGGAGCTCGACAGGGATCAGGCGCTCGCGCGCGTGGGACGGGAGAACTTCCGCCGCTACGCGAGCGAGCAGCCCGGCGCCTATGCCGAGATGCTGGCCGCCAAGCTCGGCCGTATCTGGTGGCGGGGGCCCGCCGGGACGGACGACTACTCGACCTGGGTGTGGCTGCACCGCGCCATCGTCCTCCTGGGCCTGCTCGGCCTGGCGGTGCTACTGCGCGCCCGGCGGATCGAGGCCCTCGTGCTGGCGCTTCCGCTGGCCGGAATCACGGCAATTGGCGTGGCCCTGCTCGCCTCGACCCGCCGCAGCGCCCCGCTCATGCCGCTGGTTCTCGCGCTCGCCGCGGCCGGGACGGCGTGGGCCGTGGCCGCAGTGGCGGCTCGGATCGGGGAGCCTGGGCGGTGGCCCCGCGCGCCTGCGGCCCGCCGCTCGGAAACGCCGTGACCGGTCGGGCCTGAACGCCTGACCGCGCCCACCGCCGCCCCCGCCCCGGTCACTATGATCGCCGCCCTCATGCGCGCACTGGTCACCGGCGGAGCCGGCTTCATAGGGTCGAACATCGTCGACGGCCTGGTCGAGGGAGGGCACGAGGTGACGGTGGTCGACAACATCACCACCGGCCGGCGCGAGAACCTCGACGGGGCGATCGCGAACGGTGTCGAGCTGGTCGAATCGGACATCCGCGACGCCGGGGCGATGGTGGATCTCTGCAAGCGCGTGAAGCCCGACCGCATCTTCCACCTGGCGGCGCGCATCGACGTCCGCCGCTCGATCCGGGACCCGGCCGGCGACGCCGAGACCAACGTCGTGGGCACCATCAACATGCTGGAGGCCGCCCGGCAGGCCGAGGTCGGGCGCTTCATCAACACGAGTACCGGCGGTGCGATCTACGGGGACACCGACAAGGTGCCGACCCCGGAGAGCCAGCCCCCGAACCCGAAGGCCCCCTACGGCATGTCGAAGTTCTGCGCGGAGCGCTACTGCGACCTGTACGCCCGACTCCACGGACTGTCGACCGTGGTGCTGCGCTACGGGAACGTCTACGGGCCGCGCCAGGACCCGTTGGGCGAGGCCGGCGTCATGGCCATCTGGTGCGGCAACCTGTTGCGCGGCCTGCAACCGACCGTGTTCGGCGACGGGAAGCAGACCCGTGACTTCGCCTACGTCGGCGACATCGCCGCGGCCAACATCGCTGCCGCCGAGGCAGACCAACCGACCGGCGCCTACAACATCGGACGCGGGCAGGAAACGTCGCTGCTCGAGGTGCTCGACATCCTGCGCGGCCTGGCCGACGGCCCCTTCGAGCCCGAGCATCAGCCCGAGCGCAAGGGCGAGGTCAGGCGCAGCGCACTGATCGTCGATCGCGCCCGCGAGGAGCTCGGCTGGCAGGCCCAGGTGTCGGTGCCCGAGGGCCTCGAGCGCACGGTTACCGCGCTGCGCGAGGGCGTCTTCGCGGACTTCTCGCAGTAGGCGGAAGACGCGGCGCCGGCGCGCGCTACTGAGCTGTCGGTCCCGCCGGGATTGCCGGCCGCTCGACGCTCGCACCGGCCCGCAGCCAGGTGCGCACGATGGCGAAGCCGAACCCGAAGCCGTAGCGCAGGTTGGCCGGCTTGCGAGACGTGCCGTGCAGGCGACCCACGACCGTGATCGGGACCTCCTTGAACGAGTAGCCGCGCTTGATCGCCTCGAGTAGGAACTCCGCCGTGTGGTACTGCTCCTGGCGGAACACGAGCTCGGGCAGGATCTCGGCGCGGACGGCGCGGTAGCCGTTCGAGCAGTCGGTCATCTTCACCCCGGACAGCGTGGACACGAGCCGGTTGAACACGACCGATCCGAGCTCCCGGACGAGCTCGTTCTTGAAGGAGCTGCCGAGCACGCGGGACCCGTGCGCGACGTCGACCTCGCCGTCCAGCACCGGCTGAACAAGCCGCGACATCTCCTCGGGAAGGTGCTGCCCGTCGGCGTCGAGCGTGACCACTACCTCCGCGCCGGATTCCGAGGCCAACCGGTAGCCGGCGCGCAGCGAGGCGCCCTGGCCGCGATTGACCACGTGGCGGGCAACCGTGGCTCCGTGGCGACGAGCCACCTCGGAGGTGCTGTCACGCGAGCCGTCGTCGACCACCAGGGCCGCGGTGGGCACCCCGCAGACCTGCTCGGGCAGGCGGCCGAGAACGTCCCCGATGCTCTCGCCCTCGTTGTAGGCGGGGATGACCATGGCCACCTTGCCGCGGAAGCGATCGGGATGGCCGTCCAGGCGGAAGTCCTCCCAGGCCAGCCCCTCGACCACGGCACCGAGGCCCCGCTGCATGCGGCCGATCGCGGTCAGTGCTCGCAGGACGAGCGCCAGCAGCACGATGATCGCCAATACCGCCATGCCGAGGATGCGCTGGCCACCACCCTCCTTGAAGGCCAGGAAGTCGAGCACGGCGTTCAGGACGCCGGTGGACGACACCACCACCAGGGCGAGTGCGGTGGCCAGCAGGATGAGCACGTCGGCATTGCGCAGCTCGCGACGACGCCAGATCGTGTACGCGACTACGCCCACGCCCGCGACCAGCCCCAGGATGCGGAGGGCGGAGAGCTCCATGAGCGGGGCGGACTATAGCCACGGGGGAGGGCGTGGTCGCCCTCTCGGCCCCTCAGACCGCGCACTCCCCCTCGCCGCGCACGACGGCGTACGGCTCGCTGCGGCTCCAGTCGATGAAGTGCTGCATGTTCTCCAGGTTGAACTCGACCGGCATCGCAAGCTCCTTCGCCGCCGTCTCGAACTCCGCGGCGCCGAGCCGCTCGAGCACGTCGTTGAACTCCTCGCCCTCGGTGCGCTCGGCCTCGTAGAGGCGGATCCAGCGCTCCACGGCCTCGGGCACGCGCTTGGCCGGCAGGCGCACCTTCAGGCGCGTGCCCATCACCACCTGACCGCCCTCGTATCTGCCGCCGAGGTGCGCCACGTAGGCGGGCATCGTCCGGTCGCCGACCTTGATCGACGCTCCGTAGAAGCCGATGTTGGCGATGTGGTGCTGGCTGCAGCCGTTGGGGCAGCCGCTCATCTTGATGTGGATGCGCTTCGTCAGAGGGTCCTCGATGCCCATCTGCTCGACCCGCTCCTGCACCGCCCGGTTGAGCCCCATGGAGCTCGTGATCCCGAGCTTGCAGCTGTCGGTGCCGGGGCAGCTCACCACGTCGCCCACCTCGTCGGCGCCGGCGTCTCCGAGCCCCAGCTCCACGAGGCGCTGCCAAACGTCGTAGAGCGACTCGTCGCGCACCCAGCGAAGTACAACGTTCTGCTGCACGCTCGTGCGTGCGTAGCCGCCCGTGTGGTCGCGCATCACGTCGGCCAGGCCGCGGAACTGCTCGGGAGTCAGGTCTCCGCGGGTGATCTTCACCTCGACCGTCGAGAAGCCCGTCTGCCGTTGCGGCCGGACGTTGCCTTCCAGGAAGCGGTGAAAGTCGCGACCATCGCCATTCGGGGAGCCCACCGCGGGCGGCGTCGCCGGGGAGTTCGCCTCCTCGTCGTCGACGAACAGCAGGGGGTCGGGGGTGAAGTCACGCTCGGCGACCCAGTCGCCACGGAGCTCCTCCTCGACCATCTCGCGGAAGGCGTCGATCCCCACCTTGTCCACCAGCACCTTGATGCGCGCGCGGGCACGGTTCTTGCGCAGCCAGTCCTGGCGGTCGAAGATGCGCAGCGCCGCCTCGGAAACCTTGAGGTAGTCGCCGTTGTCGACGGCCACGAAGTCGAACAACGTGGGGGCGACCCGGGGCATGATCGAGGTGCCGCCACCGACGCGCATCTCGACGCCGCGGACCTCGCGCCCGTCGATCTCGCGCACCCGGGGGATGAAGCCGAGGTCGTGGATGCCGGTGATGGCGCGGTCCTCGTCGGTGGCGGAGAACGCGGTCTTGACCTTGCGGGGCATGAGTTGCGCGGTCTCATGGCGCAGGAAGTAGCGCGCGAACGCGCCCGCGTAGGGGGTGATGTCGTACAGCTCTCCGTCGGAGATCCCGGCCCACGGGTCGCCCGTCACGTTGCGCACGGTGTTGCCGCAGGCCTCGCGAGTGGAGAGGCCGGAGTCGGCGATCATGCGGATGGCCTCGGCGGCGTCGGCCAGGGGGATGTGGTGGAACTGGAAGTTCTGCCGCGTGGTCACGTGGCCCTTGCCGAGCGGGGCGAAGCGCTCGGTGAGCTCCGCAAAGGCGTCCATCTGCTCAGGCGTGACACCTCCGAAGGGCAGCTTCACCCGGATCATCTGCACGTCGGCCTGCCGCTGGCCGTAGACACCTTGCTTGAGGCGGAAGCCGATGAACTGGTCCTCGGGGATCTCGCCCCGGAGGAAGCTTGCGGCCTCAGTGTCGAAGTCGTCGAACTCGCGCTCGATTATCGGCAGCACGTACCCCGGCACGTTCTCGTAGACCTCCGGGTTCTCGAGCGTGCCTCTTCGGCCCTTGGTCGCCCGGTCGTCGGTCGTCGGAAGCGCGGTGGGCTCCATGGTCTTCTTCTCCTCGTAGGCCGTGGGCTCGAGCGCACCGCCCGGCGCGCAGTCCGGGCAATAGTAGTGAAAGCCTTCGGCCTTCAGGTATTTCGACCGATGGCCCGGGTGCCGGGTCAGCGGGGTAGTGGCGAAGGCCGGCCCCACGGCTCGGGATCGCCCCAGGGACTCGGCCCCGCGGGGTCCAGCCCGACGCCCTCGAACAGGGCGGCCCGCAGCCACGGATTCGTTGCCGGTGCCTCGGCGCTCGGCGCCGGCGCGGTGTCACGGAGGAACTGCTCGATTCCGGCCGCGATCGCGGCGACCTCCTCGGGCGAGGCGCTTGACTGGCGGATCTCTATCCGCGGCCGGGGGGGATGTGCCTTTCCGTTGCGACTCACGGCGGCGGAGGCTACCCCTCCGGCCCCCCCGCGCGGCACCCCGAGTAGTGCCCGTAGCGCGAGTGGGTGCGAGTAGTGTCGCCCCGCATGCCGGGCGTGCCCGTCTTCGACCACGACACCGTGCTAGCCGCGGTCTCCCCCTCCGAGGCCATCGACCGCGTGCGCGACGCGTTCGTGCGCCACGCCGCCGGGGAGTGGGTCATGCCCGCGAAGGTCTACCTCGATGCCCCTCCTGACGGGGACTTCCGCGCCATGCCCGCGCGCGGGGGCGGACTGGCCATCCTCAAGTGGGTCACGTCCTTCCCGCGGAACCCGGAGCGCAGGCTGCCGGTGGTGATGGGCACGATCTGCGTCTCGAGCGCCGAGGATGGACGCCCACTGGCGCTTGTCGATGCGCGCGCCGTCACCGCCCTGCGCACCGGTGCGGTGGCAGCAGTGGCGGCACAGGAGCTCGCGCGCGAGGATGCGGCCACGGTGGGGATCGTCGGCTGTGGGCTGCACGGTGCCTGGGCGGCGCGCTGCCTGGCCGCGGCGGAGTACGGACCCGGGGTGTGCTTCGACCCCGATCCGGATCGCGCCGGCGCGCTGGCCGGGGAGCTCGGCTGGGAGGCCGGCGGGCGCGAGGACGCCATGGCCTGCGACATCGTGACCTGTGTGACCCCCGGCCACGAACCGGTCGTCGGGGCCTCCGACATTCAACCCGGGATGCACCTCTCGATGCTCGGCGCCGACGCTCCCGGAAAGGCGGAGGCCGAGGTCGAGGCCGTTGAGCGGTGCGAGCTCTTCTGCGACGAGTGGGAGCAGGCGAGCCACGGCGGCGAGCTGACCGGCGCGGTCGAGCGCGGGGTGATCTCGCGCGACCGGGTGACCGAGCTCGGCGCGGTGCTCACCGGCTCGTCACCGGGCCGTTCGAGCGCGGGCGCCGCCACGCTCTTCGACTCCACCGGCCTGGCGATCCAGGACCTGGCTCTCTGTCACGCGCTGCTCGAGGCCCACGCGGCCGGTGCGCTCGTGGTCGCGACCGCCCGCCTATGACCGGTCACGCCCTACCAGCGCCGGCCAGCGGGCGTGGCGGTAGGATCGTTTGACCGTGTGCCGCCTTCTAGCCACCGTGCTCGCGCCGGCGCTGCTTGCGGTGCTTGCGCCCGCCGCTCTGGCCGGCTCGCTGCCCACGGTGAGCTCCGGACAGCGCCCCGGCCCCCCGCTCCTCTACGCCCCGGCCCCGAACGCCCCGCAGCTCTCGGTGCAGGCGCCGTTCTCCGCCGCACCCCTGCTGGTGTCGGGCACCGACGCCTACCGCGGCGGCGAGTATCTGTACCAGGACTACCTGTTCGACGACCAGGGCGCCGACACGGCTCCGGGCGGCGCGAGCTCCAGCAAGGCGGGACCCGACACCTTCTCCCCTTCGGCGGGCGATGTCGTCTACCCGACCGCCGAGCGCTTTGCGAACAACGCGGCCGACCTGGTCGAGCTGCGCATCAAGCCGACGGCCGACGCCGTGGTCTACCGCATCACGCTCAACACCGCCAAGACCGAGGACACCGCCGTCGTCGGCATCGGCATCGACACCGATCGGAGCGGCGGCCTGCCCGTCGCGTGGCCCGGCGGCGCGGGCATCAGCTCTCCCGGCCTCGACCGCTTCATCACGGCGTGGGGCACGGGGGGCAAGGTCACGAGCTTCCCGGGTGGAACCAACAGCGCCCTACCGGCCGGCGCGGTCACGCTCGACCTGGCGACCAACCAGATGACGGTCCGGGTGCCGCGCTCGCTGATGGATCCTGGCAGCGCCACGTGGCGCTACACCGCCGGTGTCGGGCTGCGAGACGGCGAGGGCTTCAGGGCGGTGGCCACCGGGGGGCAGGCCACGAGTGAGACGCCCGCATCGGGAAGCGCGGCCGGTTCGGCGCCGGCGGTGTTCAACCTCGCCTTCCGCTTCGACGAGCCGACCACCAAGGAGCCGCGCCCGCCCTTCACGACGTTCCCCGGCATCGGCAACTTCTTCGAGGACAAGCAGTCGCGGGCGCTCGCCGGCCGCAGCACGAGCGCGCCGCCGGGCACCGGTGCCGATTTCCATGCCGACGTGGACTTCGCCAAGCTCGCCGCGGCGGCCGAAGAGCAGATCCACGCTTCGCCGCAGTTCGAGCAGGCGCGGATCTATGCCTCCGGGCTGGACCTGCCCGAGGGCGTGCGGGGCAGCTTCCCCGAGTTCGGCGGCCAGCTTCAGCCCTACCTCTTGACGGTCCCCACGAGCTACCGCCCGGGCAAGCCGGCGGGCCTCACGTTCTCGCTGCATTCGCTGGGGGGGACCTACACCCAGTACTCGGTGTTCTCGCCGAAGCAGCAGCGCCAGTTCGGGGAGGAACGCGACAACTTCGTGGTCACGACGCTCGGCCACGGATCCGACGGTTGGTACACGAGTGAGGCGGAGGTCGACTTCTTCGAGGCCTGGGCCGACGTTGCTCGCAACTTCGACCTCGACTCCGAACGCGTGTCGCTCACCGGCTACTCGATGGGCGGCTACGGCACCTACAAGCTCGGCGCCCAGTACCCCGACCTGTTCGGCAACGCCTTCACGACCGTGGGTCCGCCGGGCCTCGGCATCTGGCCGGTGGTCGCGCCTCCGACGGGCGGCCAGGACACCCTGTCCAACCTCCTGCTGGAGAACGTTCGCTCGGTTCCCTTCCTCAACTGGGTGGCGGCCGAGGACGATCTCGTGCCCTACGCAGGGCCGGTGGAGCAGCAGACCGGGCGGCTCCGCGGTCGCGGCTTCGACACCCTCGGGCTGCGCAGCCTGCTCGAGACCTTCCAGGGCGAGCACTTCACGCTGACCCTCCTCGACGAGTGGGGCGCCGCCCGCGACTTCCTCGGGGACGTTCGGGTCACGCGCGACCCGGGCAGGGTGGACTACGCGCTGCTGCCCGCCGCCGACCGGCAGCAGCTCGGCCTCGTGCACAACCACGCCTACTGGGTCTCCGCTCTGCGTGCCCGCGACACGGGCGGCAATCCCGAGACCGACCCGGCCACCTGCCCGCCCGTGGGCGGCTGCCCGCCCCGGGCCGAGATCAGCGCGCGCAGCCTGGCCTTCGGCGAGGGCGACCCGGTTCTGCGCCGGGTCGACACGGTGGGCACTATCAACGGACGACCGCAGCCGAGTCAGATCCAGGGCACCGAGTGGGCGTCGGTACCGCGCGTCCCGGCGGCCAACCGGTTGACGCTCGACCTCGAGAACATGGCGGCCGCCACGATCAGCGGACGCCGCGCACGGCTCGAGGGAAGCAAGCCGCTGCGCGTGCGGCTCAAGAGCGACGGTGCCTCGAGCGTTCGCCTCAACCTGCCGCTGCCGAAGGGTGCCACCGTTCGGCGCATCGACGGCGGCCCGCTCACGGCCTCGGCGGCCGGAGCCGGGAGCGCCTCTCCGGAGGTCGCGCTCAGCCGGCGTGGCGCGGTGTTCACGGTTGCAGCCGGCACGCGGGAGTACCTGATCTCTCAGGCGACTGGCAGCGGGAAGCCGCGCGGCGACAGGCCGGGTCGCGGTGGCCGCCCGCGCGGCGGTCCACGCAGCCGGCCTCGCGGCAACTCTCGGTGCGCCAATCAGCGCAACGAGCAGCGCCGCTCGCAGCGCGATCGCCAGCGCTGCGGTCGCGTTGGCGTCGGCCGCCGTTAGGGCAAACCACCCGAGAGGCCGCGCGCGCAAGGCTCGACCCAAGAAGAGGGCGAAGGGTTTACCGCTGGCCCGACCACGAAGGGGACACCAAAGGTTGCACTGAGTGAGGACGACTACCGGCGCCGCGCGGATCAACGCGGCTGAGATCAGTGGGCGGGGCTTCGACGCGTTCCGAATTGTCCGTTCGGACGTTCGCGACGACCCGGTGTTGTTGAATTCGTTTCGCTCGAACTATGAACTGGGCGAGGAACCCCGCAGGGTTGAGCGCACGTCAACGCTGATCCACATGGGCATCTCAATCTACTTGGACGAAGGCGCGGCGCACGGGACCGCGCAGCGATTTTCGAAGCTCGGCGACTTTGTGGCGCATCCGAGGCTCCGTCCTGGTCGGGGCTTCAATTTTGCCCAGACCGGCACCCATTACATTTGACGATCTGGGGAGAACCCGTCAGCTCTACGAAGCGGTGGTCGATATAGACCCCGTCTGGGATTGAAATCATGGCCTACTACGTCATTCTCGACAGCACTGCGAACTTGATCGAGTCATTCGATGAACGAGGGCGAAGCACGGGCGGCTTTGGAAGAGATCGGGCGACAGGACCCCGACAGCGTGGATGAGTACGCGCTGTTGCAGTACGACAACAGCGGCCATCCGGTGGGCGAAGCGCTTCTCGGCTCCGAACTCGGCGTTCGCGCCTGAAAGGTTCTGGCTTTTCAGGGCCCTTGCGCGCCGCTACGCCTCACTGGTGACGCGAGCCCCGGCTTCCGAAGCCGGGCAGCACGCGGAGCACTTGCAGATGCGCTTCGAGCGGCCGTGCACGCGGTACGGCGCAGCAGGCCTCAGCCGGTGAAGCGGGGTCCCCGCCGGGGCCGTGACGGCGCCTGCGGGCGGGGCCCCGGGCTCGGCGCTCCGGCGGGTGGCGCCTGCGCCGCCCGACCTTCGGCCCGCACCACCACCCGTCGCCCTGAGAAGCTCACCGTCAGCGCTCGAGTGGCGGCGGAGTAGCTCCAGGCACTCCGCGGAAGCACCTTGCCGTTGGCCGTCACCCGCCGCGGCGTGAACGGCCGCTCCAGCGTGCCGATGCTCGACTGGAGGTGGTAGCGCCGCCGGCGCTTGCCGTCCACGGTCAGCGTCCAGCGCTTCCGCCCTTCGACCGACCGCAAGCTTTCGCCCTCGTTGAAGGCCGCGCTCGAACGCCCGCGCGGGAAGGCAAGCAGCTCCATCTGGTCGCGGCGGTCCGAGAGGTGCACGAGGCCCGGCGAGCGCCCGTACTCCGCGAGGGTGTCCACGTCGGCCGGCAGCATCGGCAACAGAGCTCCCGCCCGGGCGAGCAGCGGCAACTCGTCGATCGGAGCGGGCACCGTGTGATCGCGCCCGCCGCCGAGCACGCGCGGGCGCCCGAGCACGAGGCCGCCCGTGCGCTCGTCGAAGCGGGCGCTGCGCCAGAGGTCGATCCACCTACCCTCCGGGACGTAGAGCTTCCGCTCGCGAGCCCCGTCGGCGACCACCGGCGCGGTGAGCAGGTCAGGGCCGTACATGAACTCGGTCTCCTGTGCGCCGGCGCGCGAGTCGTCGGGGTAGCTCAGCGCCAGGTGGCTCATCAGCGGCATGCCGGTGGCGCGATAGTTCGCGTCGGCCGCGAGGATGTAGGGGTAGAGCTGTGTGTGGAGCTTCGTGTAGCGGCGCCATACCGGCAGGTTCTCGTCGTCGAACACCTGCGGGCGCTGGTAGGACGGGAAGGCGAGGCCCGAGCGCTTGGTGCGCATCACGCCGGTCACCGCGCCGAACTCGATCCAGCGCTTCAGTAGCTCTGGGGTGAGGAACTCCATCGGGCCGAACGAGTTGTAGCCGCCGATGTCGGTGCCCCAGCGGCTGACCCCGGAGAGGCCGATGCTGAGAGCCTGCTTGACCGCCGACTCGAGCCCGTCGTAGCCGAAGACGGTGGTGGGGTCGCCGCCCCAGACGTTCACCGCGCACGGCGCCGTACCGGTCCAGCCCGAGCGCATGAAGCGCACGACCGGCCGCTCGAGCCGCTTGGTGATCCGAAAGACCGTGCAGTGGTAGTCGGTGGGGTAGCGATTGTGCATCGCCGGTCCGGGCGTGCCGTCCGCCGACTCCACGTTGGGCGGCGTGTACTCGCCGAAGTCCTCCATCCAGCCGTCGTGTCCGGTGTCGGTGGCCTGGTGGATCAGGCGCTCGTAGAAGCCCTCGGTCGCGGGGGCCGTGAAGTCGAACTGCGACAGGGGCTCGATCGTGAAGCCGGCCGGCCCCGAGCCGCCCACGAAGCCCGTGTACTGGTAGGGCGTGGCGCCGCCGGGGGCACGCTGCAGCACGCCCGCGGCCTGGGCCTGCGCGTACACCGGCTGGTAGGACGCGCACAGCAGTGGGTTGAAGTAGATGAGGTGGGCGAGGCCGAGCGAGTGGAATTGCTCGGTGCGAGCCTTGTTGTAGGGCTCGTTGCCTCGGTGTGCGCCGCAGGGCAGGAAGTGCATCTGCGTCTCTGCCACCGATACCGGCGCGTCCGCCTCACGTAACTTCCTGGCGATCGCCCCCTCCTCGGCGAGCGGGGTGATGTTCGGCTGCCCGGTCTGGAACCACGGGCCGAAGGTGTAGGGAGTGGGTGGCGGAGGCTGCCGGCCGGTGGCAGCGGTGAAGCGCCGCAGGGCGTCGGCCGGCTTCGGCCCCGCGAAGAAGGCGAGCTCCAGCCGAGGGCTCTCGGCCTCGAGGCTCCACGCATCCGGGTTGTTGCTGCCCAGCCGGAAGAAGCTCGTCTCGTCGTTGTCCACGAGCACGCCGTAGCCTCGGCTCGAGAGCATCCAGGGCACCGGGTAGTAGGTGGCGTCGTCGCGGTCGCGTGAGGCCCACGGCGGGGTGGCGGCCTTGGGGTACTGGCGGTCCTCCTCGCGGTTGGGCCCGTCGGCAACGTAGTTCTCGACCTCGAGGCCTCGTAGATCCACCGCGTGCGAGCGCTCGCCCGTGCCGAGGTAGCGCTCGCCGGCATGCGCTTCGAAGCCCATTCCGGTCACCTCCACGTCGGAAGTGGTCGCGCCCTCGACGGTGGCACTCAGCCGCACGGAGCCCTCGCCGGCGGGGGCGATGCGTACGTTCAGCGTGCGGCGCGCGGGATCGGTGGTCTGGACCACCGCCACCACGGCGTCGCCATCGCGCCTCAGCGAGCTCGCCCTGGCCGCGTGGGCCCACCCGAGCGGGGTGCGGAAGCCGAGGCTGCCGGAGGGTCCGGCGCCGCGGCCGACGCTCTCGCGCAGAATCTCGCCGTCGGCCGTGTCGACGAGCTCGATGCGCCAGGGGTCCGCTTCGACCCTCAGGCTGAGGCTTCCGGCAGTGACCCTTTCGCTGGCCGCCTCTGCCTGGGAGGCGGAACTGAGGACCGCGGCCGCCACGAGTGCGACCAGAAGGGCGCGCGTCGTCCGCATGTCCGGGAAGCTACTCCGAAGCGAGATGCGCCGCGACGGTACCGTGAGACTGGTACACCCGACGCAGTGGGTGGTACTCTCGCGCCGATGCCCACGGACAAGCCGCGCGTGCAGGTGACGGTCGACCCAGAGCTCGCCGCGGCTCTCGACGCCGTCGATTCTCAACCCGCGAGCCGCTCGGGGCTGATCAGGGATCTTGCCCTGCGTGGTGCTCGAGTGGAGCACGAGGAGCGCGAGCGCCGGTGGGCAATCGACTTTCTCCAGCGGGTCGCCATGGGAGAGATCGACTACGACTTCGCGGCTTCTCAGGCAGCGTGGGAGGAGCGGGAGGCGGGTTACGAGTGACGGGCTTCGGCTCGGATGTCCCGCTGGTGATCGACACTTCGGCCTGGAACCGCCAGAGCGAACCGTCCGTACGCGATCGCTGGTGGGCCGCGCTGGGAGCCGGAGAGCTTGCCGCCTGCCCAATTTCGACTCTCGAGATCCTCGCGGTGGCTCCCGACGAGAAGGCCTTCGCGGCTTTCGATCGTGCGCTGTCGGCTCTCCCTGAGGCGCCGGTCACCGTGGCGGTCTGTCGCTCCGCGCTATCGGCCTCCCGCGCCCTGCGCGGCAGCCGCCGGCTCCCCGTTGCCGACTACCTGGTCGCGGCCGCGGCCGCCGAGCGAGGGTTCGGCGTGCTGCACCAGGACCGTCACTTCGACATTCTCGCGACTGTGCTCGGATTCGAGAGCGTGCGCCTCGACAAGGCCGCCTGACCGGCTAGTGACCTGAGTCGTTAGTTCGCGCGCACCTTCCCGGCGTCTGGCCGCGCCTGACGCCACCCGCAGGAATCGCCGATGCTCTGGCATCGACTCATCCCGCGTGCGTCGTCAGCCACGCCCAGCCACTCGGGAAGCTGAAGCGGAACTTCCGCCTCAGGTCACTCGCGAGCCCGCGGCGCGGCCGCCCGGCGCCCGCGGCATGCTGACCCTCGCCTCCAGCTCGCCGCAGCGAAAGGCGATCCTCGAGCAGCTCGGAGTCTCGTTCCGAGTCGTGGCGCCCGACGTCGAAGAGCTCACCGACGGCGCTCCCTCGGCCGTGGTGGTCGAGAACGCAGCCCGCAAGGCGCGCGCCGTGGAGGGCGAGCGGGTACTCGGAGTGGACACGGTGGTGGTGCTCGACGAGCGGCTCTACGGCAAGCCGGCGGACCGGCATGAGGCCGGGCGATCACTCCGGCGGCTCTCGGGTGGGTGGCACGAGGTATGGAGCGGAGTCGTACTGCGCGAGCGGGGGACCGAGCGGAGCGCAAGCGCCCGGACGCGCGTTCGCTTTCGCGCACTCGTCCCGGCCGAGGTGGAGTGGTATGTGGCTACGGACGAGTGGCGAGGACGCGCCGGGGGCTACGCGATCCAGGGCCGCGGGGCGGCCCTGGTCGAGGCCATCGAGGGCGACTTCTGGAACGTGGTCGGCCTGCCCGTGCCGCAGCTCCTGGAGCTTGCCCCCGAGCTGCTTCGTCCGTCGCCCGCGACCGACACCGGCCGCCCCCCGGCGTGACCTGGCTCTGGAGTGGGACTGCGCTCAGCGCCAAAACCCCGTTCGGATACACTGGCGCGGCGAGTTCGCCTCCCCCGCAGGGTGCAGCAGAGTGCCGGGGCGGGCGCGTCGCCAGGCCGCCGTGCTGCGGCTTAATCTCCTGCAATGGGCTTTTTCTCCTACGTCACCGGGTTCGGGGGCCGCGACATGGCGGTCGACCTCGGCACGGCCAACACCCTGGTGTACGTCCGCGGACGCGGAATCGTGCTGTCCGAGCCCTCGGTGGTGGCCATAGACGCCCGCAACGGGGAGGTGCACGCGGTCGGGATCGAGGCCAAGCGGATGCTCGGGCGCACACCCGGCACGATCTCCGCGATCCGGCCTCTGAAGGACGGCGTGATCGCCGACTTCGACGTGACCGAGCAGATGCTGCGCCATTTCATCCAGAAGGTTCACCAGAACCGTTGGGCCCATCCGCGGGTGGTGGTGTGCGTGCCCTCTGGGGTGACCGGGGTCGAGAAGCGCGCGGTCGAGGAGGCGTGCCTCTCGGCGGGCGCGCGCCAGGCCTACCTGATCGAGGAGCCCATGGCGGCCGCGATCGGCGCCGGGCTCCCGGTGGGCGAGCCCACCGGCAACATGGTTGTGGACATCGGCGGCGGCACCAGCGAGGTGGCGGTGATCTCGCTGGGCGGCATCGTCGTCAGCCAGTCGATCCGCATCGGCGGCGACGAGCTCGACGACGCGATCATCAACTACGTCAAGCGCGAGTACAAGCTGATGATCGGCCAGCAGACCGCTGAGGAGGTCAAGCTCGAGATCGGCTCCGCCTTCCCCCTCGACGAGGAGGTGCAGGCCGAGATTCGCGGGCGTGACCTGGTGTCAGGGCTGCCGAAGACGGTGGTCCTCACGAGCGAGGAGGTGCGCCTCGCCCTCGAGGAGCCGCTGCAGTCGATCGTCGACGCCGTGAAGGAGACGCTCGATCGCACGCCGCCCGAGCTCGCCGCTGACATCATGGACCGCGGCATCATGCTCGCGGGGGGCGGGTCGCTGCTCCAGGGACTCGACGAGCGCCTGCGCGACGAGACCCAGATGCCGGCCCACCTCGCTGAGTCGCCGCTCACCTGCGTGGCGGTGGGCTCCGGACGATCGCTCGAGGAGTTCGAGTCGATAGCCCGCAGCAACCGCAGCTCCCGACAGCGCCGGCGCTACTAGCCGTCGGCTCCCCCGCGGGGACCACCTAGCGTGTACGACAGGAAGACGGTCCGCAGGCGCCGAGCGGTGCTCTTCGGCTGCGTCGCCCTCTCCGTGGTGTTGCTCACCGCGTACTTCGGCAACTCCGCCGGCGGCGGAGTCACGGGCACCGTGCAGCGCGGCGCTCAGGAGCTCTTCTCCCCGATCGAGTCCGGCGCCAGCAAGGCGCTCAAGCCCTTCCGCGACCTGGTTGGCTGGACCGGAGACGTGTTCGACGCCAAGGGTGAGAACGAGCGCCTGAAGAGGGACCTCGAGAGCGCGCGCAGCGAGGCGGCCCAGGCTCAGACGGCGCAGCGTGACAACGAGCAGCTACGAGCGCTCGTGGGCCTCCCCAAGACCCAGGATTTCCCGGACGAGATCGACCGGACGACCGCCCGGGTGATCGGTCACTCGCCCAGCCTGTGGTACTCGGCGGTCCAGATCGACAAGGGCAGCGGCGACGGTGTCGAGGTGGATCAGCCCGTGGTCACGGGCGAGGGCCTTGCCGGCAAGGTGACCGAGGTCACGGGCGGCACCGCTCGGGTGACGCTCATCACCAACGACTCCAGCTCGGTGTCGGCCGAGATCATCCCCCAGGGCCTCGGCGGCGTCGTCAGCCCGCGGGTGGGCGACCCCGAGGACCTGCTGCTCGAGTTCGTGGAGAAGGGGCGGCGTCCTCAGAAGGGCGCCACCGTGGTCACCTCGGGATCCACCTCCAACCGATTCGAGTCGCTCTTTCCGCGCGGAATACCGATTGGGCGGGTGACGAAGGTGGAGGAGGGAGACCTCGACCTCTACCGTCGCGTGCATATCGAGCCGCTGGCCGATCTGCGCCGCATCAACTACGTGCAAGTGCTCAACACCGACCCCCCCGGTGACCGCGTGGAGGCCCCGACCCCGTGAGCTTCACGCCCGGGAGCATCGTCCGAGCCGGTCTCGTCTGCCTGCTCGCCGTGCTGCTTCAGGTGTCCGGCATCGAAGCTCTCCGGCTCGGCGGCGGCAGCCCCGACCTCATTCCGCTGGCGGTGGCTGCGGTTGCCCTGTTCGGCGGCGCCGTGCCCGGCGCCCTGTGCGGCTTCGCGGCCGGCCTGCTGCTCGATCTCATGCTCGGCCAGAATCTCGGTGCATCAGCGCTCGTGCTCACGTTGATCGGATATGGCGTCGGGCGCTACCGCGAGGTGCGTGACCCCGCGCACGGGCTGATCGCTCTCGCCGTGGCGGCCGCCGCGAGTACGGCCTACGGCGCCGGCGTCGCGCTCGTCTCGTTCATGCTCGAGATCGAGGCCGACGTGAGCGCGCTCTTCCTGCGCGACATCGTGGTCACCACCCTCCTGAACGTGCTCATCGCGCTTCCGGTGTTCGCCCTGGTGGGGTTGATCCTGCGGCCCGTGTTGTCGGTCGATCCGCTCGAGCGCCGCCGCCGCCGGGGTCGCAGCCAGCCGCGACCCACCGGGCCGATCGGCCTGCGCGGACTCGGGAGGCCATAGGTGTACCTCGACCCCGCAGACCGCCGCCCGGCCATCACCCCGTCCCTTGCCATCCGCGTGGCCATCATCGGCGGCGTGGCGCTCGTGCTGTTCGCGGTCGTCTTCTTCCGGCTCTGGTACCTGCAGGTGCTCTCGGGCGACAAGTACCTGGCCGAGGCTCGCAACAACCAGGTGCGGGAGATCAAGGTCGCCGCTCCGCGCGGAGAGATCCTCGACAGCGACGGAAGAGTGCTGGTGGGCAACCGTCCCGCGGTCGCCGTGAAGATCTCGCCCGACGGGCTGCCCGGTAACGCAGGCGACCGGCAGCGGCTCTACGAGCGGCTGGGCAAGGTCCTGGACGAGAAGCCTGCGGGCATCCGCACAGACGTCGAGGAGCAGCTTGCGGCGCAGCCTTTCTCGGCGGCGACGGTCAAGCAGGACGTCGACCGCTCGACGGTGGCCTACCTGAAAGAGAACCAGGAGGACTTTCCCGGCGTAGACCCCGAGCCGGTGTTCCTGCGCGAGTACCCCCAGGGCCCGCTCGGAGCTCATCTGTTCGGCTACGTCGGCGAGGTCACGGCCGACCAGCTCGACAAGGAGAAGGACCGCTACCGCGACGTCACCCAGGGGGATCGCGTCGGCCAGACCGGGATCGAGAAGACCTACGACCGCTTCCTGCGTGGGCGCAACGGCGCGAGCCGGGTGCAGGTCGACGCCATGGGCACCTTCAACCGGACGCTCAACCGCCGGGAGCCCAAGCAGGGCCGTCAGCTGCGCCTGAGCGTGGACCTCGACGTGCAGCGCACCGGCCAGCAGGCGCTCGGCGGGGCGCTCGGCGCCTTCGTGGTGATGGACGTGAAGACGGGCGAGATCCGGGCCATGGGCAGCTCGCCATCCTTCGACCCCAACCTGTTCGCCAAGGTCGTCAAGGAGAGTGACTACAAGCGGCTGACCGCCAAGGAGAACGGCGCTCCGCTCACCAACCGGGCGATCTCCGGCCTCTATCCGACCGGCTCCACCTTCAAGCTGATCACCGCCACGGCCGCGCTCGAGGGAGGCCTGATCACGCCGGACACGGTGCAGTTCGACCCCGGGTCGCTGAACGTCGGCGGACTGATCTTCAAGAACGCCGGGGAAGTCGCCAACGGCTCCCTCGCCCTGCGCAAGGCGCTCTCGGTCTCGAGCGACGTCTTCTTCTACAAGCTCGGCCAGGAGGCCAACACCGCCGGCGACGGGCACCTGCTGCAGAAATGGGCGGCGCGGCTCGGCCTCGGCGGCCTGACCGGCGTCGACCTCCCCGACGAGCTCTCCGGGCTCGTGCCGAGCCCCGAGTGGCGCAACGAGCTGTTCAAGGAGGGCAACACCGATCGCCCGTGGTCGGTCGGCGACAACATCAACCTCTCGGTCGGCCAGGGCGACCTCCAGGCGAGCCCGCTCCAGATGGCCACCGCCTACTCGGCCATCGCCAACGGCGGCTGGGTGGTGCGCCCCCACCTGGGGCAGCGGGTCGAGGACCCCGACGGCCGTGTCCTCCAGCAGATCGACGTGCCGCGCCGGCGCAAGCTCGACATCGATCCGGCCTTCCGTCAGGCCATCCTTGAGGGCCTGCGCAGCGCCGCGAGCGACCCGGGCGGCACGTCGGCCGACGTGTTCAAGGGGTTCCCGGTGCCGGTCGCCGGCAAGACGGGGACGGCGGAGAAGGGCCTCGGCCGCGCCGACCAGTCCTGGTACATGGCCCTCGCGCCCTACCCAAGCCCGCGTTACGTCGTGGCCGTGACCTTCGAGTCGGGCGGCTTCGGCGCCGAGACGGCCGCGCCGGCGGCCCGCCGTATCCTGGCCACGCTCTTCGATGTCGAGGAGAAGGCGAGCGCCGCGGTGCCGGGGAGCGCCCCGGAATGACCCTGCCCCGCCGCGTCGGTACCGTGCGCTGATGCATCCCGCCCCATTTGGCATCACGCGTAGGGATACGAGCGGAGCGGGCCCGGGCTGGAGCTGGGGTTTTCGCCGCATCGATTTTCTCCTCCTGCTCGCCGCGGTCGGCCTGATCGCCTGCTCGATCTACACGATCAGCACCGCGACCCAGGACGACATCCCCGGCAGCCCCTACCACTACGTCACGCGCCAATCCATCTACGCCGGCGTCGGGATCGTGCTGATGCTCGCGATGGCCCATTTCGACTACTCGCGCCTGCGTGAGCTCAAGCTCGGGCTCTACGGCCTGACGATCGTCTCGATCGTCGCGGTGTTCATCCTCGCCGCGGCCACGCGCGGATCCAAGCGCTGGATCGAGCTCCCCTTCTTCCGCTTCCAGCCATCCGAGCTCGGCAAGGTGCTGCTCATCCTCGCCCTGTCGGCTTTCGTGGTCGATCGCGCGCGCCGGCTGCCCGAACGCGAGACCACGAGTCGCGTCGTGCTGCTCGCGCTCGTACCCGCCATGCTCGTGATCGCCCAGCCCGATCTCGGCAGCGGCCTCGTGTACCTCGCGATCGCCGGGTCCCTGCTGTTCGTCGTGGGCACCAAGTGGACGCATTTCGCGGCGCTCGGCACGCTTGCGGCGGTGGCCATCACGATCGTGATGGTGGCCGCTCCGGCTGCTGGGATCGAGGTGCTCAAGCCCTATCAGGTGGCTCGCCTGACGGCCTTCGTAAATCCGACCAACGACCCTCAGGAACAGGGTTACCAACTTCAGCAGTCGATCACGGCCATCGGCTCCGGCCAGAAGACCGGGCGCGGTGCCGACCAGGCCACACAGACCAAGCTCGACTTCCTCCCTGAGCACCACACGGACTTCGTGTTCGCCGTGGTGGGGGAGGAGTTCGGCTTCGCAGGGGCGGCGCTCGTGCTGTCCCTCTATGCCCTCCTTGTCTGGAGGGCGCTGCGAATACTCACACTCGCGAAGAACCTGTACGGCGCACTGGTGGCCGGCGGCATCACCGCGATGTTGATGTTCCAGATCTTCGTAAACGTCGGCATGACCATCGGGATCATGCCCATCACCGGCGTGCCGTTGCCGCTCATGAGCTACGGCGGCTCGTCGGTTCTTGTCACCTTCCTAGCGGTGGGCCTCCTGCAGTCGATTCACGCGCAGTCGCGCGAGATATACGACGCCAAGGCCCGCCACCAAGTCGCATGAGAGGCATAGTTGAGAAAGCAAGTGCTCGTCACGGTGGACCGTGGCGAAACAAGAGTTGCCATCCTCGAGGCCGAGGGGGATCCTCCCGCCTCGACGCAGTCCGATCAGCAGGCCCCTGACGCCCCGGCCGCGAATGGCCGCCGTCGCGGCGGAGGCCGGGGCGGATCCAAGCCCGCCGGACCCGGCGATCCCTGGCGAGTAGCCGAGCTCTACATCGAGCGGCGCGGATCGCGCTCGCTCGTCGGCAACGTCTACAAGGGCAAGGTCGACAACGTCCTGGCCGGCCTGGAGGCCGCGTTCGTGGACACCGGACTCGACAAGAACGGGTTCCTGCACGTCGACGACATAGTCATCCCCGGCGTCGAGGTCGCAAAGCGTGGCCGCGGCGGCGAGAAGGGGCGCAAGATCTCCGAGCTGCTGAAGCCGGGACAGGAGGTCGTGGTCCAGGTGGTCAAGGATCCGCTGAAGACCAAGGGCGCGCGGCTCTCGATGCAGCTGTCGGTCGCCGGGCGCTACCTCGTGTATGTGCCGCAGGGCGAAGGCATAGGCGTGTCGCGTCGCTTGGAGGACAAGGAGCGCGAGCGCCTGCGCAAGGAGAGCAAGCGCCTCGAGCTGGGTGAGGGCGGCGTGATCGTGCGCACTGCGGCGAGCGGCGCCACGCGCGAGGACTTCGAGCGCGAGATCAAGTACCTGCACAAGCTGTACGAGGTGCTCCAGGACCGCGTGAAGGACAGCCCGGCGCCGTCGATGGTCTTCCAGGAGGCCGACCTGTCGGTGCGTGTCGTGCGCGACATCTTCTCGGCCCACTTCGAGCGGGCGATCGTCGACGACGAGAAGCAGCACAGCCGCCTCACGTCGTTCTTCACCCGCACGGCGCCCGAGCTCGTGGATCGGGTCGAGCTCTACGCCGAGAAGGAGCCGCTGTTCGAGCGCTACGGCATCGACCAGGCGATCCAGTCCACGCTCAGCCGCCGTGTCGATCTTCCGTCAGGGGGCTATCTGATCCTCGACTACGCCGAGGCTATGACCGTGATCGACGTGAATTCCGGGTCGTTCACGGGCCGCGGCAAGGGGGCGCGCCTCGAGGACACGATCACGAAGACCAACCTCGAGGCCGCCGACGAAGTGGTGCGCCAGCTGCGGCTGCGTGACATCGGCGGGATCATCGTCATCGACTTCATCGACATGGCCCGGGCACGGAACCGCGACGCGGTGCTCACCACGCTGCGCAAGGCGCTCGACGAGGACCGCACCAAGACCTACGTGATGGAGATCTCACCGCTCGGGCTCGTGGAGATGACGCGCCAGAACGTGACCGAGGGAGTCCGCGAGATCCTCACCCGTATCTGCCCGACCTGCGACGGTGAGGGCGTCGTGCTCTCGGAGGAGACCGTGGCGATCGACATCGAGCGCAAGCTGCGCGACCTGGTGGTGGAGCGGCCGGAGCCCGAGGCGTACCTGATCCACGCTCACCCGCGGGTCTCGACGCTGCTCGTGAGCGGACCCGGGCGTCCGGTGCTCGAGCTCGAGGAGCAGTCGGGCAAGCACTTCCACTTCGAGGGCGGCGAGGGACTCGCCATCGATCACTTCGCGGTCACGCTCACCGGGACCCGCGAAGACGTGGAGCAGCGGGCCCTGCCCTTCCGGGAGGGCGAGGAGGTGCTCGTGACGATCGAGGAGCCGCACATGTACAACGAGGACGACGCCGTGGCCAAGATCGACGGCTACGTGATCTCCGTGGTCGGAGCGGGGCGGTTCATAGGCGAGCAGAAGCTCGTGCGCATCGAGCGCGTAGGTCGCTCGGCCGCCTCGGGCTCGCTGGTCGGCGGGCCCGAGGAGGACGGCGGGTCTGTGTCCGAGCGCGCAGGCGAGGCCGGCGATCGGCCCCGGCGCGGCCGTCCCCGCGGGGGCCGGCGCGGGCGTCAGGTACAGCCCGAACCGGTGCCTGAGGCACCCGATCAGCTTTAATCAGGGTCGTGTACGCGATAGTCAAGGTCGGCGGCAAGCAGTATCGGGTCGAGAAGGGGGACTCCCTCCTCGTCGACCGCATGCCCGAGGAGGAGGGTGCCAAGGTGGCTCTCCAGCCGCTCCTCTACCGCTCTGACGACTCCGTCTTCGACGGCGATGGGCTCGCCAAGGTGACCGTCGAGGCGGTGGTCACGGGCCACGAGCGCGGGAAGAAGATCCGCGTCGTCAAGTTCAAGCCCAAGCGTGGCTACAAGCGCACCATGGGCCACCGCTCGGAGCTGACGCGGCTCGAGGTGCGCGACATCAAGATGAAGGCGGGCGGCTCGCGCTCGAAGACGGCCAAGAAGGAGGATTCCGATGGCTCATAAGAAGGGGCTCGGATCGAGCCGCAACGGCCGTGACTCGAACGCCCAGCGTCTCGGCGTGAAGGTCTTCGCCGGCCAGCAGGTGACCGGCGGCGAGATCATCGTGCGCCAGCGAGGCACGCGCTTCCGGCCGGGTAACGGCGTGGGCATGGGCCGCGACCACACGATCTTCGCCTCGCGCCCCGGCACGGTGGAGTTCACCTCGGGCTGGCGCGGGCGCACGATCACGGTCACTCCGACGCCGGAGTAGGTTCGGGGCCGCGGCTCCGCCCGAGCGGCAAGAGGCTGCGTGCGCGGGTCAAGCGTGCACTTGTGCCCTTCTCTGGTGCTCAAGTGCACGCTCGTCCAGACGAGGCACCGCTTTCGGGTCACGCCGGTGCAGTTGTGCCCTTCTGTGGTGCTCAAGTGCACGGGCATCCACTCACCGAGCGGTTACTAACCGCTTGACCGAGCGATCACGCACTCGCTCGACCACCGATCACCCACTGCGCACTCGCGCTCTCCCGGAGGCGGCCGCTCGACCTACCATCGGGCGGTGCTGTCGGACCGCGCGAAGATCTTCGTCCAGGGCGGACGCGGCGGGGACGGGGCATTGTCCTTCCGTCGCGAGGCCCACGTGCCGCGCGGGGGGCCCGACGGCGGGGACGGGGGTCGGGGTGCCGACGTCGCACTCGTCGTGGATCCCTCGCTGCGTGATCTGCAGACCTTCCGTCGCCGCAGCCACTTCAAGGCCCCCGCTGGAGGTCGGGGCGAGGGCGCGAACCGCCACGGCGCGAGCCCCGAGCCCCTCGACGTAGCGGTCGCCCCCGGCACCACGTTCGAGCATCCCGACGACGGTGCCACCTTCGATCTGACCGAGCCGGGGCAGCGGGTGGTCGTGGCGCGGGGAGGGCTGGGAGGGCGTGGCAACCGCCACTTCGTGTCCTCCACGCGGCAGGCTCCGCGGATGGCCGAGCGAGGCCTCGCCGGAGCCGAGGCCTGGCTCGAGCTGCGGCTGCGGCTGCTCGCCGACGTCGGGCTCATCGGGCTGCCGAACGCGGGCAAGTCGTCGCTGCTCGGGCGCCTCACCCGCGCCCGGCCGAAGGTCGCCGACTATCCGTTCACCACCCTCGAGCCGGTTCTCGGCACGATCGATGCCGAGGAGCGTCAGGTGATCGTCGCCGACATCCCGGGTCTCATCGAGGGTGCCGGTCAGGGTGCCGGCCTGGGCCACGAGTTCCTCGCGCACGTGGAGCGCACCCAGCTGCTCGTGCACGTGCTCGACCTCGCCCCTCTGGACGGTTCGGATCCCGCCGAGAACCACGTCACGGTTGAAGCCGAGCTCGTCGATTACGGTGCCGGTCTCGAGCGCCTGCCGCGCTTGCTCTGTCTGTCGAAGTCGGACCTGGTGCCGGATGAACGGGCCCTGGCGGCGGTGCAAGAATGGCGGACGCGCCTGGGGGATGCGGTGCTGGATGTCGCCGTCACGTCGGCTGCGACGGGCCGCGGTGTGGACGTGCTCCGCGACGCCGTCCTCCGCCACGTGCCGGCCGCACGTAGCCTCCCGCTGGGGGATGGCCGCCAGCCGGCCGCCGCGCCCGCGCCCGCGGAGCACCGTGTCTACCGGCCGGGAGCCGACGACGGCTACCGCGTCGAGCGGCTCGCTCCGGGCGCCTGGCGGGTTGTTGGGGCGCGCGCCGAGCGGCTGATTGCCCGTCACGACATGGACAACGACGAGGCCCAGCGCTACGTCGAGGATCGGCTGCGGGCCATCGGCGTGATCGCCGCCCTCGAGGGTGCGGGGTTCAAGCGCGGGGACGACGTGGAGATCGGCGGGATCGTGTTCGAGCTCGATCCGGGGGCGCCGCTGCGCTAGAGGACCCGCCTCGCAGCGGAGCAATGTGCCCGCGGGCCTAACCTTGCGCCCCGTGAGCACGGTGGTCATCAAGCTCGGCTCGAGCATCGTCGCCGGCGACCGCGGGGACGTACGCGCCGCCGTCCTTGGCCCGGTCTGCGAGCAGGTGGCCGCGGCGTGGCGCGCAGGCGATTCCGTCGTGATCGTCACCTCAGGTGCCATCGGGCACGGGATGCGGCTGATGGCGCTGCCCGTGCGCCCGCGGGCGATGGACGAGCTGCAGGCCGCCTCAGCCGTGGGCCAGGGCAAGCTGTACCGCGTCTACGACGAGTTGCTCGCCGAGCGCGGCGTCACCAGCGCTCAGGTGCTCCTCACCTTCTTCGACATGTCGGCCCGCAGCCACTACCTGAACGCCAGGCAGACGTTGCGCCGGTTACTCGAGTGGCGTGTCGTTCCCGTGATCAACGAGAACGACACGACGGCCACCGACGAGATCACGTTCGGCGACAACGACTTCCTCGCCGCACAGGTCGCGATCCTGATCGGGGCCGACCGCCTGCTGCTCCTGACCGACACCGACGGGCTGCACACCGCCGACCCACGCCAGGACTCCGACGCGGAGCTCGTGCCCGAGGTCACCGACTTCGCGGTGCTCGAACAGCTCGACATCGGTCTCGGCACCTCGCCGCTCGGCTCGGGCGGCATGCGCTCGAAGGTGGTGGCCGCCGAGATGGCCACGGCAGCGGGCATCCCCACGGTGATCCTCAACGGCACCCGCGAGGAGGCGCTCCGCGCCGCGCTGGCCGGCGAGACGGTGGGCACGCGCTTTCCCGCCCAGCGCGGGCGGGTGTCGAGCTTCAAGCTGTGGCTCAAGTACGCCAAGCCGAGCCACGGTCGGCTGGTGGTCGACGGCGGCGCCGAACGCGCCCTGCGCCAGCGCGGGACGAGCCTGCTCCCGGTGGGAGTGGTGGAGGTCGAGGGCGACTTCCGGGCAGGCGACGCGGTGGTGGTGGCGCTGGCCACGGCGGGCACCTCCGCGCGGGCGATCGGCAAGGGGATCGTGAACTACTCGGCCGACGAGCTGCGCCGGATCAAGGGGTTGAAGACCGAGGCGGTGCGCGAGATGCTGCCCCGTGCCAGCGATGAGGCGGTGCACCGGGACTACTTCGTGCTCGACTAGCTCGTCTCGCCGGAGGCCGGTCTCAGTCGCCGGTCAGCGCGTCGTAGACCCAGCGGACCACGTGCGGTGCGTTGCCCAGCCGGCGCCAGGGCAGACCACGCTCGCGCTGGTCGACGTCCGCGTTCAGGGTCGGCGAGGTGTCGGCCCGGTAGTCGGAGTGGCCGATGCCCATCGTCGGCCGGTAGAGCACCCGTCGACGGGCGTCCATGGCGAGGGCCGAGCGCTCCGACACGATGCGGTCGACGTAGGAGCCGATCGTCGTCCAGTCCGTGCCGCCGTGGGCCTGAGGATCGCGCGCAGAGCGCCCGAGCTCGTCGAGGAGCCGCGAGCCAGGCCGCATTTCGCGGCACTCCAGCGCGTAGGGGCATAGGTGCGCGAGCACCGCGCCGCCGTGCGGAGTGCCGAGAGTGACCACGTCGTCCACGAGCAGCCGCGGCGGGAACCCCGCGGCACGTTGCTGGACCTTGTGCAACGCGTAGCGGATGACGAGGCCGCCCATCGAGTTACCGACGAGGTCGACGCGTTGGCGCTTCCGTGAATAGCGGTCGTGGATGAACCAGGCCAGGTGGTAGCCCAGGTGGCGGATGCTGGCGTCGGCGGTGTGGCTGTGGCCACTCCCGTCGTGGGCGCCCTCGCCGTGATGGGCACGGTGGCTGCCGTGGGCGTCGATCGACAGTGAGCAGTTGACGTCCCGTCCGTAGTAGGCGAGGGTCAGGCTCGTGCCGCGGCGTCCCCAGCGCGCAAAGGCGTCGATCATGGGCTGCCAGGCGCGGCAGTCGGCCGAGGCGCGGCCGATCGGGTCGAGACCGTGGACCATCAGCGTCGGCTCGCTCGCAGCGCGCACGTTCGCCGCGGTCTGAGAGGCCAGCAGGCCGCCCGCAAGGGCCACGAGGGCCGCGCACGCGAGCGCCCTCGCGGTCGTGCCAATCGGCATCCCCCCGAGTGCTCGCACGCCCATCTTCACCCAAGTGCGGAGGTCCTGATTCTCGCCCCCGGTGGCTACCCTTGAGTCGTGGCCACGCGCACTCGCTCCGTCGCCGACACCTGTGCCGAGGCGAAGGAGGCCTCGCGTGTCCTGGCGCGGCTCGATGCGGCGACCAAGCGCGCCGCGCTGACCGCAATGGCCGACGCGCTGGAGGCTCGGGCCGAGGAGATCTTGGAGGCGAACGAGCTCGACCTGGACGCCGGGCGCGAGAGCGACATCGGCGCCGCGCTGCTCGACCGGCTCGCGCTCACGCCCGGACGGCTGGCCGACATGGCCGACGACGTGCGTGTTATCGCCGGCCTGCCCGATCCGGTGGGGGAGACGATCGAGGGCCACCGCCTGCCGAATGGGCTGGACGTGCGCAAGGTCCGCGTGCCGCTCGGGGTGGTGGCCGTGGTGTACGAGGCACGGCCGAACGTGACGATCGACTGCAGCGCACTGTGCATCAAGGCGGGCAACGCCATCGTGCTGCGAGGGTCGTCAACCGCGGCCAACTCGAACGCGGCGCTTGCCGCCGTGGCCGCGGAGGCGGTCGAGGCGGCGGGACTGCCGGCGGCCACCATCTCGCTCGTGTCCGGCGGAGGCCGCGAGGAGCTGCGCGAGCTGGCCACCCAGGCCGGAGTGGTGGACCTGATCATCCCGCGAGGGGGAGAGGGGCTGAAGAAGGCTCTGACCGAGTACGCGACGGTGCCGGTGATATACGCCGCGGCCGGCAACTGCCACGTGTTCGTGGACCGCACGGCTGACCTCGAGGACGCCCTGGCCATCACCTTGAACGCCAAGGTGCACCGGCCCGGCGTCTGCAATGCGGCCGAGAAGCTGCTCGTGCACTCGGACGTCGCCGCCGAGTTCCTGCCCGGCGCCGTGGCCGAGCTGAGCGCGGCGGGAGTGGAGCTGCGCGGAGATGGGCGCGTGCGTGCCCTGGTGGGCGACGGCGGACCTGAGGTGGTCGAGGCCACCGACGAGGAGTGGGCCGAGGAGTATCTGGCGCTTGTCATGGGCATTGCCGTGGTCGATTCGGTGGAGGAGGCCGTCGAGCACGTGAACCGCTATGGCAGCGGGCATTCGGAGGCGATCGTCACGGGATCGACCTCTGCCGCTCGGGCCTTCACCGAGGGCGTCGACGCCGCCTGCGTGTACGTGAACGCCTCGACTCGCTTCACCGACGGCGGCCAGTTCGGGATGGGGGCGGAGATCGGCAACTCGACGCAGAAGCTGCACGCCCGCGGTCCCATCGGGGTGCGCGAGCTCTGCACCTTCAAGTACGTGGTCGAGGGATCGGGTCAGGTCAGGGCATAGCTACCTCGCGGATCGGGATCTTCGGCGGAGCCTTCAACCCGCCTCACCTGGGACACCTGGCGTGCGCTCAGGAGGCGTGGGCTCAGCTCGAGCTCGACATCGTGCTCTTCGTTCCCGTTGGCGACGCGCCGCACCGCACGTTGGAGGCCGACCCCGGCGCGGAGATGCGGGTGAGCCTGTGTGAGCGAGCGGTCGCTGGCGACGAGCGCTTCGAGGTCTCGCGGTTGGAGGTGGACCGGCCGGGGCCTTCGTACACGGCGGACACGCTCAGCGGTCTCGCAAGCGACTCGCCG
>JAABUN010002802.1_pt1 | contig 29366 bp, 28 predicted proteins | sample 5559311 | NCBI WGS metagenome assembly JAABUN01 (sample SAMN10711877, study PRJNA513370) | rock metagenome | isolation source: Antarctica rocks | place: Antarctica: Victoria Land, Siegfried Peak sud | reverse complement strand
GGGGCCACAGGCGAATCCCTCAGGACCGTCCGCCGCCTCGGGTTCACCATCCCGTCGGCTTTGCCCGACGGCGAGGACCCGGAGGGCCTGTTCCTCGCCGTCGACTGCCCGTTCTGCCGCCAGGGCGTCCCCTACCCCGGCCCGGCCTGTGACGGCCCGGATGCGCCGGCCGAGTGCCCGGCCTGCGACATCTATTTCGACTGCGGCCCCGACGACATTTATGCCTCGGGCCCCGTTCCGGCGCGGGCCGCCGGTTGACCGCTGGCGTCCCCGCCCCGCCCGCGGGCCCGGCAGGACGGTCGCAACATCACCTCCCAGCGGCCCCGTCCGGGGCCCCCGTGCATCCTGGCACGGGGCCCCCTACCCTCAAAGGAGACACGCGCCGTGATCACCCTCACCCGCCGCCGCGCCCGGGACCTCCGGGCCATCTTCCGACGTCACCCGCTCGGCATCGCCCACAAGGGCCCCGTGCCGCCGCTCGTCTTCCGCGCCGACCCGGCCGCCGGGCTCCGCGTCCGCCACCACCAGGCCCCCCTGGCCGTCGAGCTCGTCCTGCCGGGGCCGGACCGGCCCGGGGAGGCGGTCGCCTTGCCGCTCGACGCCCTGGCCGACTTCGAGGGCAGGGACGACACCCCGGTCGTCCTGGAGGCCGCCGCCCCGGACCGAACGCTCGCCCGCTGGGAGGACCGGGGCATCCCCCGGTCGAAGGAGTACCCCGTCCCCGACCCCGCGGAACTGCCGTCGTTCCCGGGGCTCCCCACCGCCTTCGAGACCTGCCCCGCCGGGCTCCTCGACGCCCTGGCCCAGGCCGCCGCGACGACCGACGAGGGCTCGACCCGCTACGCCCTTGACTGCCTCCAGCTCAAGGGCGACACCGGCGAAGTCGTCGCCACCGACGGCCGGCAGATCCTCATCCAGGGGGGCTACCGCTTCCCCTGGGGCGGCGACCTGCTCGTCCGCCGCACCCCGCTGTTCGCCTCCCGGGCGCTGCCGCGCGACCGGCCTGTCGCTGTCGGCCGGACCGACGCCCACGCCGCGGTTCGCGCCGGCGACTGGACGGTCTGGCTCACGGTCCGGGCCGACGCACGCTTCCCGCGAACCGAGCACGCCGTCCCCGACCCCGCGGCCGTGACGACCCGGCTGCGGCTGGGGGGCGGGGACGCCGCCTTCCTGGCACGCGCCCTCGACCGCCTCCCCGGCGGCGACGACGCCAACGCGCCGGTGACCCTCGACCTCAATGGCCGGGTCGCCGTCCGCGCCAGGGACACGGGACAGGGGCCGGTCACCGAGCTGGTCCTGTCGCGCTCCGTATACACCGGCGCGCCGGTCGTCATCAGCTCCAACCGGGCCTTCCTGGCGCGGGCGGTCCGGCTCGGGTTCGCCGGGGTCGACGTCGTCGACGCCGACTCCCCGGTCGTCTGCCGCGACGGCCCCCGCGTCTACTGCTTCCAACCCTTGTCGAAAGAGTCGGCGATCGGGCCGGGCGGCGACGTCACCCTGGTCGAGTCGTGTGCGTCGGAACCTACCCCGGCCGGCGGGCCGGGGGAATCCACGAAGGAGGAGAGCACCATGAGCGAACGGACCGAGGGCGCCGGGCACCGACCCGTGGACAACGACCCCGGCGGGGGCATCGACCGCGGGAGCGACGCGGCCGCGCCGGGACAGGGCACGGGCAACGGGGTGGCCGCGCTGATCCTCGAAGCCGAAGGGTTGCACACGGCACTCGGCGAGGCGAAGGCGCGGGCCGCGCGGCTGACCGTGGCGCTGCGCCGCCACCGCAAGCGAGAGCGATTGGTCGACTCCACCCTGGCGTCTCTGCGAGCGCTGAAGCTCGAAGAGGTCTCCGGGTAGCCGGCCGCGCGGGCGTCTGGCCGGGCGACATCCCACGACACACCAAACCTGAAGGAGCTGATCACCGTGCGGAAGCTCTACGTCGGCGACTCGCGCAAGATCGGCTTCCGCGCCTGCGGGTCGGCCGAGGCGAGCTACAACATCGAGGTCGAGCTCCCTTCCGAACTCCTCCGCGACGGCGCGGAAGGTTTACACGCCCAGATCCGTGGCCCCTACAGCGTGGTCGACGACGAGCCGGCCCAATCCCGGGTCACGGCCGCCACGACCTGGACGACCGGACCGTGCCGGCCAACGGCCACGGGCACCGTGACGGGGGCCGGGGCGCCCCGTCCGGTCCCCGACCTTTGGACCGTGCCATCGGACCGGTCGCGCAGGCCCGCCAGCCCGCCAGCCCGCCAGCCCGCCAGCCCGCCAGCCCGCCAGCCCGCCAGCCCGCCAGCCCGCCAGCCCTAATCAGGTCCGCTCGATCGTGGCCGTCGCGTGCCGCCGCCGCGCCGACCCGGGTGACCTCCTCCGCGGCGGCTACGGCGTCGACCGGCCGGAGGCCCTGACTCTCGCCGACGCAAGCGGGGTCATCGACCGGCTCAAGCCGGTCTTGGGCGCCGAGCCCGCCAGGGCGGGGATGAAGTCGACCCTTGGATAAGTTCTCAAGCACCCACACATCGATCCGGAAAGGAGCATACCCTTGGGCGCCAGAACCAAGCTCAACGCCGCTCACTTCAACGGTTGTCTGTTCGTCTCTGCCGTCGTCGGCCTTGTCGCGCAGTCCTGGCTGTTGTTCCTGCTGGCACTCGCGGTCACGGTCGCGTGCAGCGTTCATTCCGGCGGGATCCGCAACCGACAAGTTGACGGGCACCGGCCCCAGGGCGGGCGCACGAGGAGGGGCCGGTGAGTCCGGTCGGGAGAACATCCGAGCGGGCCAGGGGTTTGTGACCATCAGGGGCCGCCGTCGGGTACCCCCACTTGGTCACCGAGGCCACCGTACACGGCAAGTCCGGCCCACAGTGCCACCGCCGCCGGGCCCGGCGGCTTCACCATGGCGACCGGGAGACAGGGACCGAGACGGTCAACGCCCCGGTCCCGGGTCCGACGGACCGGCGGGGGTTCCCACAGCCGTCGGCCGGTATCGCGACCGGGCGACGGACTTCGTCCCGCGGCACGCGGTGGGGCCGGCGGTCACTGCGGCGGCGGCGTTCTCGTCGGGCCCGGGGTCCGGGGCGGTGCCGCCGTCCGGCCCGGCCCCCCGCGACAACCTGGAGTTAGGAACGAACCCCACGAGGAGGCATTCCCGTGGCTCACCCTCCATACCCGGACCGACGGCTTGCCGGCCCGCACGACATCCGCCTCGGGCCCGCGATCCACCCATTACATCCCCGCCGAACCCGACTTCCGCGCCGGGGCCCGCCCCCCGTGCTCCGAGCCCTGCCACACCAGGTCAGTCCGGCTCCAGTACCGCCGGCACAACGGACGGATCAAGTCTGTCAAGCCCTAACAACCGCGCCGGTTCCGCCCCCCTTGACAACGAAGGGGGTAGCGCCACCGCTTTCCAGGCCGCCGTCCGACCGACCGGGCGTCACCCGAGATACCAACCCGATCCCCCGCCCGGCTTGATCGCGGGCACGCCGTCACCGGCTCGGGGGTCAGACGACCCCCGAGCCGGTGGCGGCGCCCGGGGAGGAGACCGGGAGGACGACCGTGTTCGATCCCGGTCCCGTCCCCGCGTGCGGCCCAAGCTGCCCCGGAAGCGGAACCCCTTACCGACCTCGACCGCACCTTCACGGGTTGAATAAGATGGGTGTCAGTGTCGAAACGGGAGGGCGCGAGCCCGCCCCTGACAATCCCTCGGTCTCCCAAAGCGATGGACCGCATCGAGCTGTCCGAACGCCGTTTCCAGCAGATCTTGCCCACGACTGCGACCCGCTGGATGGACGCTAACGCCCGGCGGGAGGTCCTGGTGTGGCTCCAGGACGACGTCGCCCCCGTGCTCGAGGGGTACGTCAGCCGGCCCGCGTTCCGGGCCTACGCCACGTGGTCGCTGCGAAGCCTGACGCCGGGGTGCGGGTCCCCGGAGCGTCGCGCGGTCGAGGCGGTCGACGGAGACCTGGTCCGGGCGGCTCACGCGCTCGCCGGGCTCGCGGACAACGACGCCGTCACCCGGGCCCTGGTCGATTTGAACCCGCCCCGGGAGCGGCCCGTGGTCACCGCGGTCGTGCTCGAGGGCGACGGGCCCCCCCGGGAGACCCGTGAACCTCGAATCGTCGACACGCTCGAACTCCCGTGGCGACAGACCCGAAACATCGCCGCACGCCCCTGGACCGACCTGGTCTGTCCGTTCGATTATTTCTCACCGCGCGGCGGCATGATGCTCAGGGTTCGGCACTCCGAGGGGGTTACCGAGGGGGAGTTCGTGGTCTCGTTGAACCCCGAACTCCACCCGGTCGGCGACTTCATCATGCGGTGCATGTTCCGGCGGGTCGACGGCTGGGTGCAATGCCTCGAAGAGTTCCGCCGGCTTTGCTACACGGCCTGGGACCGGGCCGGGCGGCCCGTCCCGGCGCTCGCGCAGGCGGAACAACTGGCCTGGCGGGGGCTGCGGGGGCGGGTCTCCGACCTCCGGGTCATCTGCCTCACCGGCGGGGCCGCTACGCTCCGCGACTCCTGCGTCACCCTGACCCAGGCCTACGCCGCCTTTCACCCCGCACCGGACCTCTCCTGGCTCGGCCTCCCGGGGCACATCCTGGCCCGCGACCCCGGCGCTTCACGCCACCAGATCACCAGGTCGCGTACCTCGGAGCCGCTGGAGCGGATCGCCACCGCGCTGGGTGATCTCCGACGACTCCCCGGGGGCGCTGCGCCCCCGCGGTCGGCCGTCACCGAGGCCGTCGCCACCGGCGGGCTGGTGCTGATCGACCGTCCGCGGGCGGCCTACTGGGCGGGGGAACGGATCGACGCCGATTGGGACCGACACCCCAAGCCCTGGGAGTTCCTCCGCGAGCTCGCGGCCAAGGCCCTCGTCTCGGCCGCCGTCGGTGAGAAGGACCTCTACGCCGACCCCACGTCCCTGTCGACGATGGCCAACCGGCTACGTCGCCTCAAATCCTTACTCCCCGCGTCGCTCCACGCCCGGGTCGTCCCGGCGGGCACGCGTTCGTACCGGCTGGACCTGGATCGCGGCCGGGTCCACGTGCTCGACGCCGGGTGACCGTGCCGCCCTCACGGTCGTCCCCAGGATTTCCCACCCACGCACCCCGACGTCCGCCCGGCACCACCCCGTCTGACACGCGTCCGACGACTTCAACCCGACTACCGAGTAGCCCGGTCTCACGCCGGGTCTCGCGTGGCGTGAGCGCCGCGTCGGCGCGGGTCGGTAAGCTCGACTCGGCCGGGGCGTCTCCCCGGCCCGGTGCCCCCGGGCACCGACCCGAGGTCGATATTCGAGGACCGTTCATGCCTGTCAATCTACTGAGCCCGCCGCTGACTCCCCGCCGCGGGGTGACCTTGGTCGTCCTGATCATCTGCCGGATCTCGACCGTCAACCAGGACCTGCGGAGCCTCGCGGACCAGGAGGCCTTGCTCCGTCGCTACCTCGCAGGACACTTCGACGGCCCGGTGGCCGTCCACGTCATCGCCAGCCAGGGGAGCGGCGAATACCTCGACCGCCGCGAGCTGGCCGAGGCCGAGGAGAAGGTCGAGAGCCGTGCCTTCGACCTCGTCCTCGCCGAGGACCTGGGCCGCGTCTGCCGCCGCAACTACGCCGTCTACTTCTGCGAGCTCGCCGAGGACCACGACACCCGGCTGATCGCCGTGAATGACCACATCGACACCGGCCGCGACGACTGGCGGATGAACGCCATGTTCAGCGCCTTCAAGCACGAGTCGGCCAACAAGGACACCTCCCTGCGGATCCGCCGCACGATGCGCCACCGGTTCACCCAGGGTGGCATCGTCATGACGACGACCTACGGCTATATCAAACCCCCCGGGACCAAGACCGACGCCGACCTCCGCAAGGACCCCGCGGCCGAGCCGGTCTGGGACGACGTCTTCACCCGGCTGGAAGACGGGGCCAACTTTTCCGAAGTCGTCGACCGCTTGAACGACCAAGGGGTCCCGCCCGGACCTTACTGCCGGTCGGGGCGCTGGACCGCCGGCATGCTCTCCAGGGCCGTCCGCAACCCGATCCTCAAGGGCGTGAGGGTCCGCAACAAGAAGATGTCCCGCCGGGTCAACAAGACCGGCCGCCGCCGCTCAGTCGACGCCCCCCCCGAAGACCTCCTCGAGCGCCATTGCCCGCACCTGGCGTTCATCGAGCCGGGGCGATTCGACCGGGTCAACGCCCTGCTGCGAATGCGGAACGCGAAGTTCAAGCGGGGCAAGGGCGGGGTCGACCCCCGCAAAGACGTGGCCAGGAAGCGGACCCGCTGGCCGGGTCAGCACCTCCACTGCGGCGTCTGCGGGCGTCTCTATCGCTACGGCGGGCACGGGATCACGGAGCACCTGATGTGCGGCGGGGCCTACGATTACGGCTGCTGGAACGCCCTCACCGTCGACGGGCCCGGGGCCGCCGGGAAGCTCGCCGACGCGGTCCTCGGCGCGGTCTCCGCGATGCCCGACTTCGACCCGGTGTTCGCCGAGGCGATGCGTGTCGAGGTCGAGCGGCTCCGGGCGGGCCAGGGCGGCCGCCTCGGCGCTCTCGACGGCCGGCTCCGCACCCTCGACCGGCAGCTCGTCAACGTCCGGACCTCCTTACGGGACGCGGGCAGTTCCCGCGGCCTGATCGAAGACCTCAAGACGCTCGAGGCCCAACAGGACCGGCTCCTCGGCGAGCGCGCCGAGCTCGACCGGGTGCCCCGGCAGGCCATCGCCATCCCGCCCCCCGGTGAGCTCAAGACCCTCGCGCTGAAGGCCGCCGCCGGGTTGGCCCGCGACTCCCCCGAGTTCGGGAGGCTGATGAAGCGGATCATCCCCCGGATCGAGGTCCACCCCTACCGCCTCTGCGACGGCGGGCACCCGGTCCTGAGGGCGCACTTGACGCTCGACCTGGTGGCGTTCGTGCCCGAGGCCCGGGGCCTGGAAGGGCTCACCGACGTGCTCCGCCGCGAGCTGGTCGTCGACCTGTTCAAACCGCCGCAGAGGGAAGCGTTCCGGGAGCGGGTCGTCGCCCTGCGGTCCGAAGGACTGACCGAGCGCCAGGTCGCGGCGCGGCTGGGCATCACCCAGCCCGCCGCTCAATACGCCGCCGCCCTCTCCCGCGAGATGGCACGGCGTGGTCTGTCCGACCCGTACGTCCCCTTGACCGGACCGCCCGACGACTATAACCGCCTCCGCCGCCACCGGCACCCCCGCTACAAGTTCGTCCCCAAGGACGCCGGAAACGGCTGAGATCCGGGGAACCCGCCAGAGGGTCGCAACCGCCATCAACCCGTTCCAACGTGCCCCACGCCGCCGCCGGCCGCGTGGGGCTTTTCGTTTTCAGGCTTCCGATCAAACGGGAGGTCGAACAGTCATGCCGGATCGGTCTCGCGAATGGGCCCCGGAGAACGTGAGAGGTCACGCCGAAGAAGTGCGCGAGCGGTGGCTCGAACTGGTCCGCCTGTGGGCCGCTGAAATCGCCCGAAGTTTAGCGACGGCGTCGGACGCCCCGGGCGGGACTGCATTACCGAGGCCGGGCGCCCTGTCACCCGAAAGTTCAGCCCCCCGTTCCGATTGATCCGTCAGTGCGGGGCGTCGAGGGCGCTTCGCACTGACCTCCATTTTTTTATCTATTGGGGTCACGGACGCGGACGGATCCAGCCGGCGGGGGCATCAGTTGGGTGCTGTCGCGGCGTCATTTTGGGAGACTGTAGCAACGTTACCGGGCGATTCAGGACGGTCCACGCAATCGGGCTGGGAATTGAGCCATCCGCAGTAGGGAAGCTCACTTGGACCCATCGAGCGGGTACCCCTCTCGGTTCTCCGCATCCCCGCCGAGCGAGACTCAGAAACAGCCCGGTAACGTTGCTACAGTCTCCATTTTGGTAGCTTATTGCTTGATAACGCAATCAAGGAATCGCCCACGTTCTCGGAAGAGGGCCGACGGCAAACCTTGATCGCGTTGTCCGTCATAACTCATTACGAACGAACACATTGCGACGTCGGCCTCCGTTCCGTCCCCGGCCGGGACACCCACGGCGAGCCTAGGCCCGGGCGACGACCTCGCTCTGCGCGTCCACAAGATCCCAGGTCAGCGATCTCCCATCCCGACGACTTGCATGATCACCTGCCCTAATCCCGACTGCTCCCACCTCTACCGCTTCGACGCCGGCAACCTCGACATCGTCGAGTGGACCGGCAAGAAGAAGGAGATCCGCCGGCTGCACTGCTCGATGGGCAAGCATCGGTGCACCGACCGGCAGGGCACACCCCTGCGGGACTCCAAGCTCCCGCAGGAGACGGTCGTCCGGATCGTCAGGGCGACTGGGCCCCGGACCACAGGGCGGGGCTGGACCTGCTGACCGAGCGGAGCAGGGGCGCGGCGGGCCTCGGTCTCGGGCGGAGTCGCGGGCCCCGGGATCACCCCCGACCACGCGAGCCATCTCCGGTCACAGACCCAGCTCCGACAACGCTCGGTCCCAGCGACCGCGCGTCCAATCAGGGTTCATGCGCACGAACGCCGCGTACGAATCGCGATAGATCCCCGCACGGATCATCCCCGCCCTCACCTCGCGCACCGCCACGGCGTCCGCCGAGAGCACCGGACCGCCCCACGACGCCACCGGCCCGTCGCCCGTCCGCGGCAGCGGTTCGCCCCGCAACTCCCGCTTCAGCCGCTCATGGGCGCGGTCCTCGTCCGCTTGCGTCACATACCGCCAGAGCCGACCACGAACCAGGTACACGAACAGCCCCGGTGGATTCCCCTTCCCCAACGCCAGCGCGTGCTCCGCCGCGCCCACGAACCGGAGCCGGTCCGCCTCGCTCGAGCCGACAAGCTCCCGCGCCACCGCCTGATCATGCAGGCGGAGCAGCCGACCGGTGTCCTTCAGGTCCTCCACCCGCACGTCGTTCAGCGTCGGCGCCGGCAGCGGCTCGGGCGCCGCCCCGTCGGTAATCTCCGAGGATCGTCCGGATTGGGGTTCCTGCTCCCCTTCCACCCGGGAATGCGGGGCCGCCGGAACGGTCGGCGGAGTCGGGATTAGCTTCTCCTCCTTTTCCTGGATCTCATCCCCAGCGGGTCGGCCGGGGGCGGGTTCCTGGTTCTTATCCTCCCGGAGGGGTTCCCGGTGAGAATCAGGGGGTGGCAATCGGCGTCCATTTCGGGGGAGAGGGGGTGGCAATCGGCGTCCGTCGGAGAGGGGGGCGGTCCGGTCCCAGCCGAGGTCGATGCGGTAGGCGCGGCCCCATCGATTCATGGCCCACTGGTCGGCGGGCTCGGGGGCGATCCAGCCGAGGTCGATGAGTTCGCCCCTGGCGTGCTTGACGCGTCGGACGTCGACGTCGAAGACCTGTGCGATCCAGGAAGCCTTGACCCGGCCCCGGGATTGGAACCCCCCCCTGCCCCGCGCCAGGCAGCGGAATAGGACGGCGATGGCGGTGGCGATGAGTGCGGGCCGCTCGCCGCCGGCCAGGAGTCGGAGGATGCGACGGGGGAAGGCGAGGGCGCCCTGCCCGCCGCCGATGGTGTCGGCGAGGGAGTCGTCGTCCGGGTCGCCCGCGTCGGGGAATCCGATGACCTCGTCGGACCAGGTGAGGAGCCCCGCGGCGACGAGTCGTTTGACGGAGGCGCGGGCCCGCTTGGGGGAGACGCCGGTGAGCCGGGAGAGCTCGGCGAGCCCGAAGGCGGGTGCTCGGCAATGGTCGAAGGTACAGCGCCTGGCGACCATCTCGCGGCAGGCGAGCCAGGTGCGGAAGTCGGCGATGCCGAGCGGGCTCCGTCGGCAGGCCCGCCAGGTGGCCATGATCTGGCGGACCGGGACGAGGACGAATCCCCCCGCGATGGTCCTCGGAGCGACCGGCTCGGCGCGCATGGACAGAGACATAGACCCCGTGCCTTCGGGCCGCGTGCGGCGGGCCCGATTCCCCGGAGGCAGAACAAGGGCGCACAGTCGGACGATACCCGTCGAGCCGGGTAGTTCCCGGCGCGGCGCGCACCCCGATCGTGGAAGCTCGCGGGACGGTCTTGACCGGATGGGAGGGAGGGCTTAGGATTGGGGTACTGAGTTCCCGCTCCCAAGTCCACGACCCTCGAAGACGTCGCCAAACGCCCTCGAGAGTACCCTCGACCCGCCAAGGTCGAACCCGTGGCCACCGAACAAGAGCCCCCAGCCGGGATGGCGGGGGCTTTTTTCGTTGGTGGAACTTCTCGCCTTCGCCTACCTCATACCTACCCCCTACCTGAAGAGCGTCCGGTATCACCCTCGTCGCATTGCGCGCCGTGGGGGCGTACCGGTGCCGCCGGGGACCGAGCGGTCCCCGGGACCATGATGGCGCGCCCTGGGGTGGAAGGGCAAGTCAGGACCGGGCGGTCGCCGGGCGTTTCCGCAGGTCGCAGGCCCTACAATCGCGCCATAGCCACCGAAATGATTCGGGAATCTTTGAAGGGAAGAAGCCTTCGCGAAGGGGCGGTCGTCCTGGTGAAGTTCCCCTGGTGAAGTTCCGGGTCCTGCGGAGGGCGTGAGGCCGGTCAGGCGGGCTGCTTGAAGACGCAGCTGGAGGTCCACTGCCGCTTCGGGACACTTCCACCTTGTCGCTCCATCGCGCGTCCGTCGACTCATCGAGTTCAGCGGAAGATGGCCCCCTGCCCTCAGACGCCGCGGTCTTGACCCCGTCAGACCTGATCGTCATGCTCGGCCCGACATCGGCGTGCTCTGGCCCCGGGGGGAGTGGCATGGACGCCAGCGGCCACACACCGGCCGAGCGCGACCCGCGACGGACTCGCGCGTCCCCCGGATCGGTGCCGGTCGAGGCACCCTGCTCTGTCACGCCGTATCGGGCTCGGCCGGCTCGGCGCTCACGACATGAGGGCCAGGGACCCGGCGATCGAGGACCCCGGCGATGTACGCGAGGCTCGTCCGGACCCGGCGAAGTTCAGGACCGCCGGTACTTCGGGCCGTCTCCCGAGCGGAGCCAGCGCAGACCGACCCGGGTCAGGGCGAGGAAGTCCAGCAACATCTCCGCCAACGCCCGCACGCCGTTCTCGTGTAGTACCACGTCCGGGACGGCAGGCTCAGCGCCCGCGCCAGTTCAGGTCCTTCATGTTCGCCGTACCGCTTGGCGCGGACCTCCTTGATCCGCCGGGAGATATGGGCGATCAGGCCTGAAGCTCCGGGTCGGGACGCCACCTTCTTCGGGGTGGCTTCCTCCTTCTTCGCCGGCGCGGGCGTCTTGCTCACCGGGGCCGTCCCTTTGGCTGTCGACTTCGATTTCACCCTCGCCTTGATCTTCGCCTTCATCGGTCCCCCTCTGGGTGGTGTGAACGGCCCGCTCGATCCCCCGGGTCGCACAGCCTTCTCCTGCCCTCACGCCGCGACCTGGTCGTCCGCGGACAGCTCAGCCTCGACCCGGGGCCGAATTTGGGAGAGGGCCTCCTCGAGGGCGGCGACGATCAGGGCGTCGTCGAGCCCCTTCTTGAACTCGACGGTCACCCGCGGCCCCGTCGTCGTTCGGATCACCCGCGTGGTGGCCCTGGCCTTGCGACCTTTGACGGCCCCCCTGCCCTTGCGTCCGGCGCCCTCCCGGAGGGCCTCGGCGGTCTCCGAGGCGGTCAATCGCTCGGCCACCACGCGGCGGGCCAGTTCCACTTGGCGCTGGGGCGTTTCGGCCTTGGCGACCTCGAACGCGGTCCAGGTTGGGAGCTCCCCCGTCTCGACGAGCCCCTGGACACTCTCGGGCAGGTCGAGGAGCTTCAGGGTCTTGGCCACCGCGGAATGGTCGAGGGCCAGCTCGGCCGCGAGCTGGCGGATCGACCAGCCGTTCTGCGCGAGCAGGGCGCGGTACGCCCGGGCCTGCTCGACCGGCCGCAGGTCCTCGCGGAGGCAGTTCTCGACGAGCTGCACGGCGAGCAGCTCCGCGGGGGGCATCTCCCCCTCGACGACGACCGCGCCGATCGTGGCCAGTCCTGCCATCCTGGCGGCCCTCCAGCGCCTCTCGCCGGCGATGATCACGTACGCCCCCCGCCCCTCGTCCCAGCGCACCCGGATCGGCTGCAACTGGCCGCGCGTCCGGATCGACTCTGCGAGCCGCCCGAGCGCGGCCTCGTCGAACTCCTCCCGGGGCTGGTTCGGGTCCCTGTGGAGTTTCTCCACGGGGATGTCCAGGGCCCCCTTGCTCTTGGCCACCCCCTGCCATCGGGCGGGCGCCTGGGAGGTTGCCGGCGGCGGGGAGCCGGGCCCGCGGGCGACGTCCTTGCCGATCGACTCTGCCATGTTCGCGCCGCCGGACCGCATCAGGTCGTCGAGCTTGCCCATCACGCGGCCTCCTGGGTCGTCGGGACGCACTGCGCGAGCCGGTCCTGGATCTCCCCGGCCAGGAGGCGGAGCCCCTTCGCCGCGGCGCCACGCGGCTTGTAGAGGGCGACCGGCGTGTGCTGCATGATCGCCTCCTTGAAGTCCGTCGAGAGGGGGACCGTGGTCGCGAAGACCCCCGCGCCGTAGGTGTCGCGGAGGAGCCGCTCGTACGCCTTGTGGACCGCGAGCCGGGCGTTGACCATCGTCACCAGGAAGCCGAGGAGGCGGAGCGCGGGGTTCGGGCCCGCCGTTACCCGGTCGATCGACTCGCGGACGTCGGCGATCCCCTGGGCGCCGAAGTCCTCCGGCTGGAGGGGGACGACCAGGGCGTCGGACGCGATCAGGGCGGCCCACGAGCAGAGGTGGAGGTTGGGGGGGCAGTCGATCAGGACCAGGTCATAACCGCCGGCGACGTCGGCTAGGAAGTCTCGCAGCGCGACCTGCATCGGCCAGTCGGCGAGGTGGGGGTCGGGGATGTTATACGACGCCGCGCGGCGGCTCCCGGCGACCAGATCGACGCCCGCCACCCCCGTGGGGCGGATCGCCTGGCCGGGCAGCGCGTCCTGCGCGTAGACGCCGGCGACCGTCTCGGCCGGATCGATCTGCCGGGTCGCCTGCGGCCCGAGGAAGCCCTGCGTGAGGCTCGACTGGGGATCGTTGTCGACGAGCAGCACCCGCCGGCCGAGCCCGGCGAGCGTGCCCGCGAGGTGATAGCAGGTCGAGGTCTTGCCGACCCCGCCCTTCTGGTTCAACAGCGTGAGAATAGCCAAGGTTTCCCTCCGTGGTTCGGGCCCTGAGGAACCTTATCGGCGCGGTGTGGAGATCCTCCACAGCGATTTGCGAGGGGGGCGTGGAGAACCTCCACACCGCGCCACTGGCGCCACGGGATTCGCCGCCGTGTACCCCCCGTGGAGATCCTGCACAGGCGTGGCTGGGAGGGGTGCTCAGCCCGCCGGCCGATGCCCGAGCAGGCGCAGGACCGCCGCCGTGGCCTAGATCGACCTCACGATCCCCGCCCCGGTCGTTGATCCCCGTCCCGATCGATGCAAACCTGCGGGGCCCTGCTGCTCGCCGGCATCTTCGGGAACACGGCCGATCGCCTCGCTCCGGGAGACGTCCGGGACTTCCTGGCGACCTGGACTCTGCCGAGTGTCGCCTTCAAGGTCGCCGACCTGCTCGTCGTCGGGGGTGCCACGATCCTCATGGCCTGATACCGCGGTCGTGGCGCCCTCGACCCGATCTGGAATTCAGGGGTTGAGCTGAGCATGCCCGACCGGACGCGGGCCTCACCAGGGGCTGGGGCGTCCGGCGAACACGGGGCAGGGGGGTGGCGCCGGATTTTTGGAGTGCCGCGCGGGGATGCGGTAAGCTAACCCGCATGGCGAAGAAACGCGTCCCCAAGGGCCAGCCCCCCGCGAAGCCGGCACCCGCCGACCCGGCGCCCAGGAAGCTCCTGGCCGACCTCCGGTCCCTCATCGAGGAGACTCGCGGCAGTGTCGCCCAGGCCGTCAACTCGGCCCTGGTGTTACTCCACTGGGAGCTCGGCCGGCGCCTGCGGGGCGAGGTCCTCGGCCACAAGAGGGCCGACTACGGCGAGCGGGTCATCCGCACGGTGGCGGAACGGCTCTCGGCCGACTTCGGTCGCGGTTTCTCGGAGAAGAATCTGCGCCACATGATCCGCTTCGCCGAGCGGTTCCCCGACCGCGAGATTGTCTCCGCGCTGAGTAGACAATTGGGCTGGACCCACTTCCGCGCGCTCATCTACATGGACGACCCGCTGAAGCGGGAGTTCTACGCCGAGATGTGTCGGATCGAGCGGTGGAGCACCCGGACTCTCGAGAAGAAGATCGGGGGCATGCTCTTCGAGCGGACGGCGCTGTCGCGGAAGCCCGAGGAGCTTGCGAGGCAGGAGCTGGCGGCGCTCCGGGACGAGGACCGCGTCTCGCCCGACCTGGTCTTCCGCGACCCCTATCTCCTCGACGTGCGCCATGACAACCGTGTGAGCATCGCTGACGCAGTCAGCAGGATACTCGGAAGGAGGTACCTAAGCCGACCAACTCACCTGGGATCGAAAGACGCCAGGGACCATAGCCTGTTGGTGAAGCGGTGGCTGACGACGAAGTGCCCGGATCAGCGCACCGCAAGGCTTGCGGGGTAAGGTGAAAGCTACACTGCCTGAACTCCAGTTCCTGCCGGACCTGATGTAGTCCCGTCGGCAGGGCACTCGATGACGACGCCGACCGCCCCGGGTGCATAAATCGAGGGCACTCGGGACTTCCGGAGGTCGGGGCGCTGGATGATGAATCCAGCCGCGGAACGAACGGAGCACCTAACCCTCGCTCGGACGTGTCACACGGCGAAGCATGGGATTGCCTTCGGGGCGCGAGCCCCATGGCAACGGAGTCCCCGTAGTAGTCCGAGGCCGGGAAAGCCGGCCACATGGCGAAGGGGGACAGGTCACTCGACGTCCAAGGCCGCGAGGTGCGCGAGATGCGTAACGCCGAAACGGTGCTTGGCGTCATCCAAGAGCGCGGTCGGAGACGACTGCCGTTGGGGGACGTTTACCGACAGTTGTTCAACCCGGAACTGTTCCTTCACTCCTACAGCCGGCTCTATCGTAACGACGGGGCCATGACCAAAGGGGTGACGGCGGAGACCGTGGACGGGATGTCGCTGGGGAAGATCGGCGGGATGATCGATCAACTTCGATTTGAACGTTACCGATGGACTCCCGTGCGTCGGGTTCACATCCCGAAAAAGGATGGGAAGACGAGGCCGCTCGGCATACCGACCTGGTCGGATAAGCTCCTGCAGGACGTGGTCCGCGCCATCCTGGAAGCGTACTACGAACCGCGGTTCTCCGACCATTCTCACGGCTTCCGGCCGGGACGCGGGTGCCACACCGCCTTGCAGCGTATCAAGCGGGTGTGGCACGGGACCAAATGGTTCATCGAGGGTGACATCAAAGGATGTTTTAACAATATCGCTCACGCGATCTTGCTGGACATCCTGCGTGAGGCCATCACCGATAACCGCTTCCTCCGGCTGATACAGAACATCCTCCAAGCCGGATACCTCGAAGAATGGCGCCACCACCCCACCCTGAGCGGAACGCCACAGGGTGGGACGGTCAGCCCAATCCTCGCGAATATCTACCTGGATCGGTTGGACAGATTCGTCGAGCAGACGCTCATTCCGGAGTACACGAAAGGCAAGAGACGGGCGAAGAACCCTGGCTACAATCAGATGTCGGGTCGAGCGTGCTATTGCCGGAAGACGGGACGAGTCGAGGAAGCCAAACGCTTGGAACAGGCCCGACGGGCCGTCCCGGCGAATGATCCTCATGACCCGGACTATCGACGGCTGTACTACGTGCGGTACGCGGATGATTTCCTGCTGGGGTTCGCCGGGCCGAGATCCGAGGCGGAGTCGATCCGGGATCGACTGAAGGCGTTCCTGGCTCAGGGATTGAGACTGGAACTGTCGGAGGCGAAGACCTTGATCACCCACGCCAATACCCAGAAAGCTCGGTTCCTCGGGTACGACATCTCGGTCACCCAATGTAACACCAAGATCGGCGGCAACCGCCGATCAGTGAACGGCGGGATCGCCTTGCGGATGCCCGCGTCCTTCATCGCGGACAGGAGCCGCTTCTACATGAGGGACGGCCAAGCCATCCATCGGATGGAACGGACTCACAGCTCGGATTACAGCATCATCTGCCAGTACCAAGCCGAGTACCGAGGCTTCGTGCAATACTATCAGCTCGCGGACAACATCGCTTGGTTGAGCTCACTCCAATGGGTCATGCGGACATCGCTACTGAAAACGTTGGCTCATAAACACAAGTCAACGGTCACGAAGATGGCTCGCCGCTTCGCGACAAGAGTATCGACCCCGTTTGGCCCCAGGGTGTGTTTGGAGACCAGCGTTCCGCGCGTGGGCAAGGAGCCACTGATCGCCCGCTTCGGCGGGATACCACTCCGGACGAGCCTCACGGCATACATCGAAGACCTCTTTCTTACCCGCAGGCGTCAAGGAGGTACCGAGCTGCTCCAGCGGCTCCTGGCGGGCGAATGTGAGGCGTGTGGCTCCACGGAGAACGTGGAAGTCCATCACGTCCGCAAGCTCGCCGACCTGAACCGTCAGGGGAGGAAGCCGCCGCCCGACTGGGTACGACTCATGGCATCGAGGCGAAGGAAGACGCTGGTCCTCTGTCGCGTCTGCCATGACAATATCCACGCCGGGCGACCTCTGCGGAGCAAGACGGAATGAGTGACCGGAGAGCCGGATGATGCGAAAGTATCAAGTCCGGTTCGGAGGGGGGCGGATGGAAAAGGGCGCAGCCGGTTGCCCGTCACTGCCGTCGCATTACGGGCTCACGAACCCCGGCATCAGCCGAGAACTCGCCAGCCGCCCACCCAACTTCCTCGGGCTCGAGGACGCCTACGGCGAGAAGGACCTGGAGGCGGCCATCCTCCGCGAGCTGGAGACGTTCATCCTGGAGCTCGGGGCCGGCTTCGCGTTCGTGGCCCGGCAGAAGCGGATGACGGTCGACGACCAGGATTACTACCTCGACCTGCTGTTCTACCACCGGAAGCTCCGCCGGCTGGTGGCCGTCGAGCTGAAGCTGGGGACGTTCCAGGCGGCGGACAAGGGGCAGATGGAGCTCTACCTCCGGTGGCTGGAGAGGTACGAGAAGGAGCCGGGCGAGGAGCCGCCGCTGGGCCTGATCCTGTGCGCCGGCAAGTCGGACGAGCACGTCGAGCTGCTGCAGCTGGACCGGAGCGGGATCCGGGTGTCCGCCTACCTGACGGACCTGCCGCCGAAGCGGCTCCTGGAGAAGAAGATCCATGAGTCGGCCGTCCGGGCGAAGGCGCGGCTCGAATCGCGGAATGCGACGCCCGAGGCGTCCGAGTGAGGTTGTAGCTCAAGGATTCGTGACCAACCTTGGTGGCGCGGGGAATCCTCGGGTCAGCGGGATGCTCGCGGATGCGGGAGGGCCCAGCGGGGCGAGCTCGACGGCCCGGTTCAGAGGCAGGCTGCGGGCGGAGTCATGACAGTCGGTCCTAGTTCCCGCCGGATCGCCTCGGCGTCCTCCTGGGCGAAGGACGTTAATATCGCGCTCGCCGTCGGAGGGGTCCACTCGCGGACGAGTACTCGGGGCCACTCCTGGGGACCATGCCCACATCGAGTAATTCTTGAAATGTAAATCCGAAAAAATTCTTCAAATGCTAGGAGTTACGCAGTAGTGGACGTGCGTCCGTCATTCGCGGGCGCTTCCCGGGTCCCCTGAGCGTCTTCGGCCGTCAATCAGTCCCCCTGGCCCCCTGGGCCATCCCAGATTCTCGCGGAATTTACGGACAGGCGAACACTACTGCGTAACTCCTAATGCAATCAATACATGAGTGAGCGAAGGGGTCCTTGCCCGAGCTCGGGTAAGCTGGGAAGGTGTTTCCCCGGCTCGAGCATGGCGTGGACACTCAGGGCGGGACTCGGATCGGGTGATGGCGTCATGCCCCTACCGCTGTACGGCAAAACGGGGAACCCTTGGCAGAAGCGGATCGAATCCCGGTTCCTGCGTCGTCCTCACCTCGATCCTGGAAGCATGTATGATGGGTTCGAGCGAGTCGCCGTCACACGTATCCAATCGAGTAGGTGCGTCCTGCCATGACGAACGGCCGCCTCACCGTGGGCGATGTGGAGCACATCCAACTCGCCCTCGATCACGGCAAGCCCGTCGATTCCTTCGTCAAGGGGCTCGGGGGAGCGACCTTGCCGGCCGCCCTGGAATATGGATGCCTCCGCTGGGCCTTCCCCGAGGCGGGACTCCCCGGTCTGCCGCCCGCGGTCGTCGCCTCCGACCTCGGCCGCGCATTGAGCGAGGTAAGTACGCCGCTTGGAATCAAGACGACCGGCCCGGAGAACAGGCCGTGGGACCGACTCGATTTCCGGAACTACGGGTTCTTCGTGCTGAGGGAAGAAGGCCAACTGGACGAACGCGATTGGAAACGCTTCGAGACCCTCTACAACCTGGCTTCCACTCGGGTCGGGTTTCCTCCGAAGGTCGCAAGCCGACTCTCGGTCGCCCTGCACGAGATGACGGCCAATGCCCTGACCCATGCCATGTCGCCGATCCCGATCTTGGTCGGCTTCGACGTGCGACCCGGGCAGTCGCTCTTTTGCGTCGTTGACGTTGGGATCGGCGTGTTCCGGAGCCTACGTCGGCATCCCACTTACAGGGGGATCGAAAACGACAAGGATGCCATCCGCCTCGCGTTGCACGACGGCGAGAGCGGGGTCGATCCCGGCCTGCGGGGCTATGGCTTCCGCGAGGTCTTCAAGGCGCTGCTGTCCTGCGACGGTGTGCTCCGCTTCCGGAGCGGCACGGGGGGCATACGGATGAACGGCACCGACCTCGATGCCGACAGGGGCACGGAGTGGTTCCCGCCCCGAATCCCGGGGTTCCAGGTGACCGTCTGCTGCCGTCTCTCGCCGCGGAAATTGTCGCCATGACTTGCCGTGGACGACTCGCGGGTATATTCTTAGTAGTACCTGCTAAGAATAATGAGGGTCGAGATGCGGATCGAGCTGGTCAAGCTGTTGGATGAGACCCGTTTCCAGGGTCAGCCTCGGGGGACCCGCCATTTCGGGCGGGTGTGCGCAGCGCTGAGCGGCACAGCGCCCGGCGAGACCGTGTTCCTCGATTTCCGGGGCGTGGACGTGCTCACGGGATCCTGGATCAGCGCGATGCTCGTCCAGCTCCTGCGGTGGGGCGGGAGTCCGGAAGTCGAGCTCTTCTTCGTCGTCTGCAACCTCGACGATCCCGAACTCCTCGACGAGCTGCGCTACGTCGCCGGCAACGCCCATGTCGCGTTCCTCGTCGCATCCGGCAAACTGCCGCCGAAGTCGGCATCCCTGGTCGGTCACCTGAATCCCGGGCAGAGCGAGACCTTGGACGCGGTCCTCACGCTCGGAGAGGCGACCGGGGCGGCCCTGGAACGCGAACACCCGGAGACCAAGGCCACCGCCTGGAACAACCGGTTGAGGGACCTCTACGAGCGGAAGCGACTGCTCAAGCGTCAGAAGCAGGGCCGGGAACAGATCTACCGCCCCCTTGTCCCGGAGATCCTGATCGATGGGTGAAGGGTACGTCGAAGAGCAGGTCAAACATTACGAGCGTCGCCGCAACATCGCGCGCGAGGACGTGAAGCGCCGCTCGCTGTTCGATCGCCCCGAAGTCACGGACACGCATTACACCGTCACCTTCGACAACGGCTCGGAGCCGAAGGACGGCGACTCCTACTTCGCCGCCGTCTCGCGAGACGGCCGGCGGATCAACGTCACCCAGGGCCATCGCATCGTGGGGCACATCGACGGCGAGGGCGCGAAGCATCTCTCGAAGGGATTGAGCGAACCGGGGGATCCCGGCGTCGTCCGGATCCGCATGACGGAATTCTCGCCACTTTCCGGCTGCGGCAAGGCCGTCATCATGAAGGACGAATAGACGCCCATGAAGGACCAGGCCAGATTGAGGAGCGAGTTGCGGCCTCACGGCGTCGTATCGGCCGCCTGCCATTCCTGCTTCCTGCTTGAAGCGTGCGGCGGCATCCAGCCTGAACGCTCTCTGCTCAACTGTTTCGACCTGAATTGCTGCGGCCAGGGGGGCGAGTGCGGCCGGGTCTGCGCGTATAACCCCGATTTCATGCGACGTCTGGAAGAGGTCGGGGGGCTCAGGTTCGATGACCTGAGGCCCGTCGTCCAACGCCGCGCCGAACTACCGCGATATGTCCCCGTCATCGATCACCGCCTGGGTCGCCACGACGTCCTGCACTATCCGGCGGTCGCCTTGAACACATATCGGGTCATCCGAGTCAAGGGCAACAAATATCGGACCCTCTCGGAGAGCCCCGAGCACATTCGGGCCGCCTTCGGCATCGCGAAAGACACCCGAATCATCCTGCGCGGCACGGCCCGCGATCCGTTCTTGGAGCGTTACTGGCAATACGGCGAGCGAGACGACGCGGCCGGCCAGTTGGCCGCGCTCGGCGTCACGCTGACCATCGCGCCCAATTTCTCCCACGTGCTCAACGTGCCCCGGACCGAGCACCTCTACAACCGAAAGAGGCAACTCCGCTGCATCGAGGAGATGGTTGAGGCGGGGCTGAACGTCGCCCCCTACTTGAGCGCGGTGGTCCCGGGCGACTGGGACTTCTGGCGCGAATACCTGGGCGACAACGGCACGATCTCGTATGTCGCCAAGGAGTTCCAGACGGGCGACAGGAGCCCGACGCAAGGCCGAAAATCGATCGACGCGCTCGCGTCCCTGCAAAACTCCCTCGGCCGCAAGCTGCACCCGCTCATCATCGGCGGCGCCCAGTTCGTCGAGTACGTGGCCGCGCGTTTCGAGGCATTCACCCTGATCGACTCGGCACCCTTCGTGAAGACGAACCGACGACGGCGCTTCGCTATCTCGCCGGGCAAGCACCCGTGGCGTGAATCGTGGACGCTCATCGGTCAGGGCCTCGACCATATCCTCGACGACAACGTGTCCCGGTACGCCTCTTGGATCGAACAACGCATTTCCTTCGAACGGAGTCGGATCGCGAATTCGAGAGAGGGTGGGTCGTCATCTTCGTCCCGGTCCGGGCTCACGACCGCTCGGGCCGTTTGAACCTCGTTCGCTCGATGTCCTCTGGTATCTCGCGCCCGTCGCGGGTGAAAGGAGTGCGCATGCGCGCCCGGCCGCAGAAGGTCCGACATTCGCCCCAGCTCTCACTCAATCTCCTCGGCGAGTTCATGGTGGCGAGTTTCGTGCGTCGTCTCTCGATCCTCAGGGACGCGAAGTTCCCGAAGGATTACATCGGTCCTCGCTATGACCCGGCCCAGAAAGCCGCGGCTCGGTATCTGTCCGACACGTCCCGGGATGCCGGCAGGCTCAAGGGAGACATCGACGCGCAACTCGTCAAGGCGGCGAAGAGCAAGTGGTTCGACGACCGTCAGAAGCTCTGCGAGCAGGCCCTGCGCTGCGTCCTCGCCCTGGAAGAGAGCCTCAAGCTGGCCGGGCTCGTCGTCGCCCTCGGCTGCAATCCGGCCCATCGACTCGAGATCGGCGGTGTCACTGTGATCGTGATGCCCGATCTTCTGGTCCAGGGCCGTGGGCCGAGCGGACCCGTCCTCGGCGCCCTGAAGTTCCGCTATGTGAAGACCAAGCCGATCACGGATAAGTGGGCCGCCTACAGCGCGACGCTCCTTCACCGGTTCGTTGAAGTGCAGCCGGGCGACCCGGGGGGCGTCGCGGATCGCAGGCGGTGCAACCTCGTCGATGTCTTTGCCGGTCGAATTCACGAGGCGCCCGCCAACTTCAAGGAGTTGCGCAAGGAGGTCGATGCGGCCTGCTGGTACATCGGAGAAATCTGGCCGAAGGTCGGGATGAACGCTTGAACGAACCGTTCAACGGGGAAGTGCACCGGTCCCAACAAAGAGTACCGAGCGATCCGACGCCGAGGGGTTTCGCCATGTGGGAGTACGCAGAATCCGTACGCCTGATGACGCTCCAAAGTGTCCGCGCGGCGACGTGCATCTACTGCCGCTCGGAGATGAGGCGTCTCCAGGCTCAGGAGTTCGGTGCCGGAAGCCGACGCATCTTCGCTCAAGCCTCTCTGTGCATGTGCTGCGGTTGGTGGACCGTGTTTCGGGTCCACCAGGGCGAGATTCCCCGGTCCCCCGAGGCCGAGTCGTACTCGGGCACGATCGGGTGCCTCAAAGAACTCGATCGGAGCGATGCATCGATCCCCCTGAACGAGGTGCGTCAGTACCTGGCGGCAAGGCCGGAGGGCGTCTTCGCCGCCCACCCGCGGCTGTTCGAAGAGGTCGTCGGCAGCGTGTTCAAGGACTTCGGATACTCGGTGACCGTGACTTCGTACTCGGGTGACGAAGGGATCGACGTCATCTTGCGCGGCGCCTCGGGCGACACCATCGGGGTTCAGGTGAGGCGCTACAAGGAAGACGCGCGCATCGAGGCCGAGCAGATTCGGTCGCTGGCGGGGGTGCTGGTGCTCGGCGGGCACACGAAAGGGATCTTCGTCACGACCTGCTCGTACCGGAGCGGGGCGCGAGAGACCGCCGAACGGTATGGCGCGATTATCGGGTACCCCATCGAGCTCGTCGACGCCGAGCGATTCCTCTCGGCATTGGGTATCGCGCAAATGCGGTTGCTCGAGGTCGATGGTGAGAGGATCGCCTCGTACGTGATGTCCTCCGGGGCCCACATAGGCAGCGGGCTGACCGGGGACTTCCTCCCCGGAGAGGACCTGCTGTGCAGGGAGCCGGTCGTGATGACGTTCACCAGGGGCGAACTCATCGATATGGGGGGACTCCCAAAGCGTCCATGAGCGAGTCGCGAGCCCGGAACGCCCAGAAGCACCCGGCCTGCGGCCCGGAAAAACCGGCGCCCCTGCCCCACACTTCGTCACCTATTGGTGGAAGATAAAACCCGTTACCGTCGCCCGTCCTGACTGCGGAGCAGGGGAGGGTGGGCATCTCGCGATGCGGTCCTTCGCACGGACCGCTCGGCATGGACGGACTGCAGGGGATGTGTCGACGGCCTCACGTCGGCATGCCCGAGCCGATCATCAGGACCACCCTCCAGAGCCGGTCGGTCTCGCCGCGCTCCAGGACCTCGACCGGCTTCAGGCCCCCCAGGCCCTCGCAGGGCGCCTCCAGCCACCGCGGGATGAACTCCGGCCGGAGGCCCTCGGCCAAGGCGTCGTGGAGCCGCTCCATCTCCTTGACCCGCCGCAGGCCCGCCTCGCTGATCGGACGCCCGGCTTCCCAGCCCGAGATGGCGCGGACGGAGAAACCGGTCATCCGGGCGAACAGCTCGCGGGTCACGCCGAGACCGGATCGGACGCCGGCCACGAACCGGGCCGAGGCAGGGCGGCTTGCTACCTGATTGGATTGCTTCGGGGCCACGGCGGTCCGAGATTGAGCTTCGGATTTCGGGCCTTTCGAAGGTTTCTTCGGACCGTTGGTCGTGGCCGCCGCTTCCGGTGAAGCCTGATTATTTTCCGCCTTGGTGGCAGGGTCCGTTGCCGCTACGGACGTCCGTCTCGACTTGGTGGTCGCCATTCCGGCCTCCTTCGGGGTCGGGGTTCCCTGATGGATTATAGGCCGGGCCGGAGTCGGGGTAAAGCAAAGTTGCCTGCACATTTGCCGGACGGCTCAAACTGTTCCGGGCGGCAGGCGATCCGGGTTGACGATGGCCAACCGGTCCCCGGCGGCCAGCCGGTCGGGAAAGATCACCGCGTTCGTGCCCGCGGGGCGGGCCGCTGACGGGGCGAGCAGGCCGAGGAAGCCGTGGTCGCGGGCGAGCCGGCCGAGCGCCTGGGTGAGGGCCTCTCGGCCCCGGTCCTGGAGGAGCCACCAGGGTTCCTCGAGCATCCGGTCCCGGGAGACGCCGAGGGCCCGACGCACCCGGCCGTTGGTCAGGTCCAGGACCGATTCCAGTTCGACCTCGAGGGCGGTCATGACCAGGGGGAGGGCCATCCAGGGTGGGACCCCCAGGCGCAGGTTCTGCTGCCGGGCCTCGTCCAGGGCCGTGATCTCGTCGCGACCGGCGTAGACGGCGGGGAAGCTCCCCGGCGGCGTCCAGCGGCCCCCGGTCAGCTGGCTACCCATGCCGGCGATCAGGTCCTCGGCGTTGGCCCGGCGGACGCTCGCGACGCGGTAGATGACGCCAGTCAGATGCGCGGCCAGGGGCAGGCACCTCCGGATCCCCCGGGCCAGCCGGGCGGAGTCCGGGTGGTGCGGCGGCGGTGGAGGTATCGGCAGGGGCGGGTCGGCCACGGCGACGGTCCCCGCGGGGAGCGGAGGGGCGGATTCATCTTATGGTTTATCGGCGTGCCGGGCCGGCGTGTGCGAACTCCGGGGCGCCCGAGGCGAGCGGGAGGACTTCGACGGCCCGGTCCAGGAGCAGGATGCAGGCATCGCCGGAGCGGCCGGCCCGCAGCTCGCGCCGGAGGGCCTCGGCGTCGTCATCCGCGATGACCGCCCAGACGACGGTCGTCGCCCCCGAGGACCATTCGCGGACGAGCTGCCGGAGCAGGTCGCTCGGGATCGCCTCCTCGGGGAGGAACCGGCGCAGGCCGTAAGGATCAATCTGTCCCAGGTAGGCTCTCATGAGGGGATACGTACCACATCGGCATGATCGGGGCCAGCCACGGGGATCCGGCCGGGCCCGATCCGTCGCAGCGGTGTCGCATCCGTTGCGATCGTCGCGCGACTGTGATTCGGCACAATCGGGTCATCTGGAGATGCGTGAGCCGCCGACCGGCGGCATCATCTCCCGGGGGCCCCTGCCCTGAATTTTGGCTGGCGCTAACGCCGAATAAAGGACATTATCCGGCATCACACGAAACGGGGCAGGGGGGTAGTCCATGGACGAAGACCGATTCGAAGTCGAGGTGCTAACGGCCGCCACCGGGACGGGCGGCGACGGGCACGAGTTGGTCGTCCACGCCGACCTCCAGCGGCTCCGCCGCGAGGTCGCCGCGCCCGACATCGTCCGCGAGGCCGGCCCGGGCGCCGAGTACGCCTACGCCGACTTCTTCAAGGCGAAGCTCAGCAATCCCAACACCCGGAAGGCCTACAAACGCGCCGTAGACCGGTTCCTCGGATGGTGCCGGGTCCGCGGCCTGGAGCTGCGGCAGGTGACGTCGTTCCTCGTCGGCGACTACGTCGAGCACCACCTCGTCGATAAGGACGGCCGCCCCCTCGCGCCCCCCAGCATCAAGCAGCACCTGGCCGCCCTGCGGCACTTCTTCGACAACCAGCAGAGGTACCACGGCGTCGCCATCAACCCCGCCGCCAGCGTCCGCGGCCCGAGGTACTCCGCCCGCGAGGGCAAGACGCCCGCCTTCCACGACAAGCAGGTCCGCGACCTGATCGACTCCGTCGGCACGGGCGACGTCGTCGGGATGCGCGACCGGACGCTGCTGATGATCCTCGCCTACACCGCGGCCCGGGCCGGCGCCGTGACCCGGCTGCGCACGATGGACTACGTCACCGACGGGCGGTCGTGGTCCTTCAATCTCGGGGAGAAAGGCGGCAAGCTCCACCAGGTCCCGGCCCGGCACGACCTCCAGCTGCAGATGGAGCGGTACCTGAAGGCCGCGGGGCTCGAGGGGCGGTCGGACAAAAGTCCCCTCTTCCGCACGGCCCGGAGGAGCAAGCGGGAGCTGACGGACCGTGGGCTGAATGGCAACGACCTGCTGCGGATCGTCAAGCGCCGGCTCAAGGGCGCGGGGTTGCCGGAGGGGGCGTTCTGCTGCCACTCGTTCCGGGCGACGACGGCGACGAATTTGCTGAAGCAGAAGGTGGCGCGGGAGCAGGTGCAGTACCTGCTGGGGCACTCGGACGCGCGGACGACCGACCTGTACAACCGCACGGAGAAGGAGGTCACGCGGAATATCGTCGAACGGATTTCGATATGAAACAGTGCGCCGGCTTGGGGTGCGGCGTTGGTATGTCCGGTCTATCGGTATGCCCTGCCCTGCTCTCATAGAGATAGCATGAAGGCAGGTGCCTCTCGGATGGCAAACTTGAGCAGATGACCTACTCGTCTTCCAACCAAAGGTGATGGCCATGACCTCCCGCACCTCAGCCGCCCGCATCCGGCCCTCCAGCTCCCTGCACCTCGGCCCCGAGGAGATCGTCCACGTCGGCGTCCACAAGGCCACCTACCACGTCGCAGTCTGTACCGACCGTCGGGGTCTGGTCGCCACCTGGGTCCAGCCCGCCGACCCCGGGCTCCTCGTCGCCAAGCTGCTCCCGTTCCGCGGCCAGATCGCCCAGGTCGTCTACGAGGCCGGCCCCACCGGCTTCGCGCTCGTCCGACGCCTCCGGGCCGAGGGCTTCCGGGCCGAGGTCATCGCCCCGTCCAAGACGCCCTCCACGCCTGGCCCCGAGCCCAAGACCGACCGCCTCGACGGCCGTCGGCTGGCCACCTTCGCCCAGAAGGGCCTGCTGACGCCGGTGCGGGTCCCCTCCGAGCAGGAGGAGGCCGACCGCCAGGTGCTGAGGCTCCGCGAGCAGTTGGTCCGCAAGTCCCGCTCGGTTCAGCAGCAGATCAAGGCCTTTCTGCTCCAGCACGGCCTCGCCGAGCCGGCCGGCCTGGGGTGCTGGTCGGACGCGGCGCTGCGGTCCCTCCGCGGGCTCGAACTCGGGGCGGAGCTGCGGTTCTGTCTGGACGTGCTGCTCGACGAGCTGGACCACGCCCGCGGCCAGGTCGCCAAGCTTACCAAGCGCCTCCGCGAGCTGTCGCGGTCCGAACGGCATCAGGTCGCGGTGGCCCGCCTGCGGACGGTGCCCGGTGTCGGGCCGGTCACGGCGATGACCTTCCGGCTCGAGCTGCCGGGCCCGGAGCGGTTCGACGATGCCGGCCAGGTGGCCCGGATGATCGGGCTGGCCCCCCAGGTGATCCAGAGCGGCCAGACCCGCCGCTCGGGACGGCTCCTCAAGTCGGGCAACGCCCGGCTGCGGACGGCCCTGGTCGAGTCGGCCTGGAGGTGGGTCGCGCGCGACGAGTCGGCCGGCCGGCGCTACCGCCAACTGGTGGCGAACACCGGCAGCGGCAAGAAGGCGATCGTGGGGATGGCCCGCCGGCTGGCGGTCCTCCTGTGGCGGATGAGCGTCCGCGGCGAGCCCTACAGGGCCGCCGCATAGCCTCGCTATGACGCCGGCGAAACCGACGTGATCCGAGCGGATGTGCGAGCGGGAGGGCCCGGCCTGGGATCACGAGGATCTGCGAGTGAGGTGACCGCGGATAACGCCCGGCGGGCCTGGACCCGCCCCATAAAGATGGCGGCCCTCGCTTGCGATCGCATCACCTATCAGGTGCCCCGAGCACGAATAGCAGGATGATCCTCAACTTCCCTGAGCCGTTGGCTTCTGCCGCTTGACACCCGGCCTCATAGCAGGGCGTTATGAGAGCCACATCGGACCGAGAACCTGATGCTGCAACCGGAGACGACCGTAAGACGAAGCCGAGCAGGATTGGCCCTTCTTCGTCTCGACGCGACGCAGGGCACACTTCGCGAGGCATTTATGGGCAACCGGACGCGGACGCCGTTCGACAAGTTCCCTACCGGTGGATGCGGCTACGGAGCCGACGACACACATAATCGACCTGATCCTCGGTCATATCGGTGAAGAACGGCAGGGCCAGCGTCGTCCGGGCGACATGCTCGGTGACGGGGAAGTCACCGGGTCGATAGCCGAATCGCTCACGGTACAGTGGCTGGAGGTGGATGGGTACGAAGTAGGGGCGACTGGGGATTCCGTCCTCCTCGAGGCAGGCCATCAGTCCCTCTCGGTCGACCCGATCCTCGAGCCTGATGACGTAGACGAACCAACTCATCCGCGTGGTCTCGGGGGCGATATGGGGAATTCGGGCCCCTTCCAGGCTGTCGAGCCGCTCGTTGTACCAGCCGGCGACCCGGGCGCGTCGGTCCAGGATCGCGTCGAGGCGGTTGAGTTGGGTGATCCCCAACGCGGCGCTCATCTCGTCGAGCCGGTAGTTGTATCCCAGCCGCACGTGGTTCATCCAGGTCCCGCTGTCATCACGCCCCTGATTGCGCAGGCTCCTGAGGATTGCGGCGTAGCCCACGTCGTCGGTGACGATCATCCCGCCCTCGCCGGTCGTCATCTGCTTGTTGGGGTAGAAGGCGAAGACGGCGGCCTTCGCCTGGCCGCCGATCCGGCGGCCGTTCCGCTCGGCGCCGATCGCCTCGCAGGCATCCTGGATCAGGGCCAAACCTCGCCGCTCGGCGATGGCCGACAGGTCCTCGATCGCCGCGGGCTGACCGAAGACATCGACGGGGATCAACGCCCGCGTCCGGTCGTTGATCCGGGCCTCGACCCGGTCCGGGTCGAGGTTGAGCGTCAGCGGGTCGATGTCGGCGAAGGCCGGCGTCGCCCCCTGGTAGAGGGCGCAGTTGGCCGAGGCGACGAAGCTGAAGGGGGTCGTCACCACCTCGTCGCCCGGGCCGATGGCCGCCGCGGCGAGGCAAAGGTGTAGGCCGCTCGTCCCGCTGTTGACGGCCACGGCCTCGGTCGTCCCGGCGTGAGCTGCCATCGCCCGCTCGAAGAGATGGACCTTCGGTCCCATGCTGAGCGAGGGCGACCGGAGCACCTCGAGCACGGCCGCGATATCCTCGTCGTCGATCGAGGGGCGCGAGAGGGGGATGTGCATCGTTTCTCCTCGGCATGGACGCCACGTGGATTATGCAACGGCTGACTCTCTTTTCGGCCGATGGCCATTGCCGATCTCGAGCACGCCTCCATCAAGATGATTCTCTCGGACCATTCGGGGAGATGGCGGAGATCCCGCGTGATGAGGGATGGTCCTACCCGGTCATACCGTCGACCTCTCGTCGGCGAATCGATGCAGTCCGACCCTCCCCGCTCGAACGCATGCTCGATCGACTCCCGCGTCACCTCCGCTTTCCGGTACGTTCCGGGGGCCCTTCCATCGAGAAGTCGGCGCGCCACGATCACCGCCCTCTGCGCCGAGACGCAGGCGGAGCAAACCCGGCGGAAAGTCGGCGTCCGAGCACAGGGATGTGGTCCTCCGATCATGCCGCATGAACCGCATGCAGATCGACGCCCCTGCCGTCGATCGCATCGACCTTGCCCCGGACGAGCCGCCGGTCCCATGCTACCGCGCAGGAGGATTGCAAAGTCCCTATTCGCGAGCCCCGATGTACTTGAGCGCCTTGCGGAGCCTGCGACTCAGGTGATCGGCACGGGCCCGGATGGGGAGGTCCTCGGGGAGGCCGGGGAACAGCCGCAAGGCCGCTAACGCCGCGTCCCTCAGCGTGGCCAGCCGCTCCGCCAGGCCCGGGCGGACGCTCCACTGCCGGTCCTCGTCCCACCAGCGGTCCTTGATGAAATGCAGGCCGTTCTCGACCCCCCAATGGCCCCGCGCCAAGCCCATCAGCCGTCTCGGGCTCACCTCGTCGCCGCCGAGGCTGG
>JAABUN010002801.1_pt1 | contig 29398 bp, 28 predicted proteins | sample 5559311 | NCBI WGS metagenome assembly JAABUN01 (sample SAMN10711877, study PRJNA513370) | rock metagenome | isolation source: Antarctica rocks | place: Antarctica: Victoria Land, Siegfried Peak sud | reverse complement strand
ATCCCGTCGTCCGCTCGGACGATGCCCTCGGGCGTCGGCGTGGCCGGGTGGCCGAGTGGTTTAGGCAAGGGCCTGCAAAGCCCTGTACGCGGGTTCGATTCCCGCCCCGGCCTCCGCGCTGGCCGCAGAACAGCACAGCACGGGCGATTGGCGCAGTCTGGTAGCGCGCTTCCCTGACACGGAAGAGGTCACAGGTTCAAGTCCTGTATCGCCCACACCTAAAACCGCAGGTCATAGGCTATGGCCGTCGGTTTTCTCATGCCTCGTGCCACGTTTCGTGCCACGTTTGGCCCCTCTGGCGAGCCCCTGAAAGCGTCCGTGCCACGTTTCCTGGGCACCTGTAACGCCTCGTGATCGACCCTCCCGGGCGCGTCAGACGAGGCCGAGGAGCGCGAATGCCTCCCCAGGTTCCTTCGAGATCACGCGATTTGGTCACTTCAGGTGAGGAGTGTTCACGCTGTCCTAGCGTTCGGCACGGCGCCCGAGGCGACCATCGCGTCCAGATCCGTCAGGCGGATCCGCAGCATTGTCGGGCCTACCCGATAGGCGACCAGCTTGCCGGAGGCGATGTACCTACGCACCGTCTTGGTGCTGCACCGCAGGCGTATAGCAGCGTCTTGGATCGTGAGGTAGGGACAGGCCTCGATCCTGGGGCGACCGACGCCGACCGGATCCGCGCGGGTGTTCATCGTCGTGTCGGTGCGACGCTCGTGTCGGCTGCTTGCCGGCTGGCGAGGATGTACGCGTCGAGGTTGTCGCTGTCGCTCCTGATGTGCTTGCCGAGCTTCACGACGGCGGTCCGCCGCTCGGTGCGTAGGCGCCCGATGAACCGGTCGGTGGTACCGAGCCGGGCGGCGGCCTGTTCGACGTCAGAAGGGCCATGGCTCTCCTTGATGGCGGTAGTGGTTGGGGCTGGTGCTGTGGATCGACCCGGCCGCGGTGCTCCGGCGTTCTGCCCGGGGTAGGTGCGGTCGGCGGGCTCCTCTGACGTACAGGCGCTTCGCGAGGTGCGGAAACGGACAGCGACCTGCGGTCCAGCCATCAGATCGTCGGAGCCGACCCCACCCGCGCACCACCCCGGACCGGGCCGGCCCAGCTTTATGGCCACCCGCCGCGGCGCGCTCACGCACGCCTCCGTCGAGCGCGGAGCACGGGCGACAGCACGTCCGCCCACGCCAGCCCTCGCCGACGCGACCCCGACCGCACGCGCCAGCACGCGCCGCCGGCCTGCGTCAGTCGAAGACGCCCTGGAACGCCGCATGCCCAGCCCGATGGAACCTGGGCAGCCGGCCGACCAGCGCGTCGAGCGCGGCATGGCCCGCCGCCACCAGCTCGTCCACGACCGCTGCCCCTCTCGGTGTAGGCCGGGAGCATCTGCGAGCTGATGCCCACGGCCTGCCCGTGGTCCAGCATCTCCCGCATCGTCGTGCCCTGCAGGTTCACCCCCGTCACCCCGGGGCTCTCGCCGCGCCAGCGGTGGTACTGCACGTTCCGGAGCTCGAACAGATCCGACACCGCAGCGTCGGCCAGAACCGCCGAGAGCTCCCGCGCGAGCATCGGCGGCTCGTACGACCCCGCCGCCGCCTCGAACGCCGTACACGTACCCGCCGTCAACGACACCCACGCGCCCTTCGCCTCCGACCGCGGCACGAAGCCGGCCGTCGACACCTGCGCCGCCCTCACGTCCTTCACCGCAAGCGCCGGATCCAGCGCCAGCGTCCGAAGCGTCAGCTTCGCCAGGCGGAGCGGCATCAGCCTTGGTTGAGCGGAGTAGCCCCGCCCTGGTCCCTTCACGGTGGCAAGCGACACCGACCACCAGCGGATACATCAACTTGGTCATCGACAACTTGGCCATCGACGCCTTGCGAAGCCCAGACAAGCGACGACCCGTTCCCCCACCCAGTACGCTCGGCCCAAGCGGGCGTTCGGGAAACACACGTGCACGAGGAGCAGGCTTGCGTGGCACCGACGGTGTTGCGCGGTGAACTGCTAGCAGAACGTCGCAAGGCCGCCGGCTGGACCCAGGCGCAACACGCAGCGCAGCTCGGCGCCGCTGGGCGGCTACGGGTCGGGCAGTGGGAGCGCGGGCTGGAGCAGCCGCAGCCGCGCTACATTCCGCGGCTCGCAGCCGCGCTGCACCTCGACGCCGTGGAGCTGCTCGCCGTGGATGTACAGAACCCCCCCCCTTCAGGCACTCCGACTGGCAGCCGGGCTGACGCTGGCCGAGGTCGCGGCGGCCACCGGGATGGCCTACTCGACCTACTACCGGCTCGAGAACGGCCTCGTGCGAGCCAACCCCTACCCGGAGACGACGGAGGCGCTCGCGCACACGCTCGGCCGCGGCACAGCAGACATCCTTCGGGCGATCGCTCAGACCCGCCTCAGCCGACGAGACGACTGAGCCCAAACTTGTTGTCTTCGACCTCGACGCTCAAGCGGTCGTGAGGCTCTCGAACCGATGGCTCGTCTGCCTTGCTCGACCCCCGTCACGGTCCGACGGGCCCGACTGGCCCTCGGCCCTGTTGGCCGGCCTCTGCCGGGATGCGACCGCAGCCACTCCGGCGGTGGCGTACGCCAGCCCGGTCTGCTCGGGTCCCAGTGGTCCCGCCTCTGCTACCTCGGGCGGAGACGACACCTCCTGAGCTTGCAGCCGGAACGGCGTCCCTGAAAATTGCCGATGGCTGCGCCCCGTCGTCGGCTCCGCTTCGCTGCTGCCCCCGCCAGCAACCCTGCGGTGGCCGCTACCACCAGCGCCATTCTGAGCCGCACTGCTTCCCCTGTCGCTGTTGACGTCGCGGACGAAACGTCCCCAATCCCGGGCAAGCCAGGAGCGGCGCGCGCCCTGACCTGTTCGTGGGGCGCCCACGTCACTCACTTGCGGTCCTGCACCTACCCCGGCAGACAGGGGGGACCGCCCGCGCCACGCTCAAGCGAGCCGTGCCCGGATAGGGCTCGCACAGGCTGCGGCACCTACTGACGCAGACGTCCGGTCGGCTGCCATGATGAGGCAGTGACGTCCGGTCGACGCTTCCTGGTGCTGCACGGCTGGCAGAACCGGCGGCCGCAGGAGCACTGGCAGTGGCAGCTGGTCGAGGCGCTGCGCTGCGCTGGGGAACAGGTCTTGTACCCACAGTTGCCTGGCCCGGACCGGCCGTCGCTAACGGATTGGACCGACCTGCTGCGCGCCGAGCTCGCGCAACTCGGGACCGCTGAGCGGGTCGTCGTCGCGCACTCGCTGGCGGTGGCCCTGTGGCTGCACGCGGCATCGGAGCTGTCCCCGCCCGAGCGGGTCGACCGGGTGCTGCTGGTCTCCCCGCCCAGCCCGCTCGTGCTTGGCCGCCACCCCGATGTCGCAGCGTTCGCCCAGCCCCGGCCTGACGCTGCCGCCGTCGCGGCCGCCGCAGGCAGCACCCGGCTGGTCTGTAGCGACGACGACCCCTACTGCCCGGAAACGGCACCCGTTGCGTACGCCGACCTAGCCGTGGACACCGACATCATCCCTGGCGGGCAGCACCTCGACCCTGAGGCCGGCTACGGCGTCTGGCCGTCCGCTATCGCCTGGTGCCTGGACCCGACGGTCCGGCTGCTGGCCCGCTGACGCAGCCCGAGCGCGCCGAGCGCGATCGCGGCACCCACCCGGGAGGGGCCCGCTTCGACGCGGTACCAGGCCCTACTGCGCGGTTCCCGTATGCCGAACGGCTATCGGACACGCGCCAAGTCGATGGCGGGGCAGTCGTGATCTTGTCCGTAAGGGATCCTCAAGCGGGCCTGATCATCGCGTGGTCATTAGGGTCATGCCGTCGTCCTTGCGGCGAGGACCTCGAGCTAGTGCGGGTTGTGCATGACGCCCAGGACGTTGCCGAACGGGTCGACCACCGACGCGGTCGCGAAGTCGGGCCTCGCTGCGTCAGCGGTTCGTACTCGACGGCTCCCATCGCCAGCAGCTTCTCCAGCGTGGCGGGCAGGTCGTCGACGTGCCAGAACATCACTGCGCTCGCAATTGGGCGCGGGTGGGTCGTGACATTGCACTGAGCCGAAGTGTGCGGGCAAGCTGGGCTCGGGCATGTCGGTCCGCAGCGCTCGCCTGTCGATCTCAGGCGACGAGTTCGCGTAGTGCGGCGATGTGGTCGTCGAGTGCCGCTCGGCCGGTGTCGGTCAGTGCGTGCCATGTGCGTGGCCATTTGCCGACGTGGCCCTTGCGGATCGTGATGTAGCCGGCCTCCTCGAGCGCCGAGGCGTGTCGTGAGAGCACGGAGTCGCTGATGGCGAGGGTGTCGCGCAAGAAGCGGAACTCGAGTTCGTCGGCCTTGTTCAGCGCCGCCATCATCGAGAACCGGATCGGCTGGTGGATGAGCTCGTTGAGGCGCGTTCGCGGGTGGCTGGGCGGGGGCGTGCTCATGACGTGCGCCTGAGGCGCAGCCCCCATGCCAGCGGTGGGATCGCGGCCGCGATGCCGGTGATGGTGTACGCGAGGTCGGTGTGGCCATCCAGCAGCTTGGCGGAGACGCCCATCAGGATCATCCAGACGCTGATCGCCGGCCAGCTCCACTCCGGAGAGCGCTCGCCGACGGCGATCCAGCGCCGCGAGCCGAAGTAGGTCATGCACGCCCCGTAGCCCGCGATCGCGATCGCGATCGTCACCCAGCCCCACGTCCTTCGGTCGAACAGATCGAAGCCGGGAATGACGAGCGCGGTCAGCAGACCGACGCCGACGTAGGGCACGTGCTCCTTCGGACTCCGCGCCGCGACGGTCCGGGCGATGCGATCACCCTCGCTCAACATCGTCTCAGCCTCTGCCTTGGTCACCATGATCGCTGCCTTTCTCGTAGGGATGGAAGTACTTGTACGTTTGGAAAGTACTTGGCTCCCGCCCAGCGTGTCAAGTGCGTGCGTCGCAGCAGCTGCCAGCGAGCCCGCGCCACCCTCGACCGAGTAGTCACTCAATAACGAGACGGACCACTAGCGTCAGCGACAAGGACGCCGAGGCACCGGAGGGACCGATGACCATGCACCGCTACCAGTCGCACGTGGCCTGGCAGGGCTCGACCGGGGTCGGCTACGCCGGCTACGAACGGACGCACCGCGCCGTCACCCCGCCCGCGCAGACCGAGCTGCGACTCAGCGCGGACCCCACCTTCCGCGGGGACCCCGCGCTGCACAACCCCGAGCTGCTGCTGCTGGTCGCCGCCAGCTCGTGCCAGCTGCTGTCGTTCCTGGCGCTGGCCGCGCAGGCGCGTCTGGACGTGCTGGGCTACGAGGACGACGCCGAGGCGCTGATGCCGGCCGATGAGCAGCCGATGCGTATCAGCCAGGTGCTGCTGCGACCGCACATCACCGTCGGCCCCGGCGTCGATGTCGAGCAGGTACGGCAGCTGGTGGAGCAGGCGCACGACGGCTGCTACGTCGCCAACTCCCTGAGCGCGCAGGTGGTCGTCGAGCCGACGGTCGAGCATGCGGCCGTCACGCCGACCGGAGCCAGCTGATGCAGGACCTGACGATCGAGCTCGAGGACCGGCCGGGCGCCCTGGCCGAGATGGGACAGGCACTGGGCGCTCGTCGAGAGGAAGCGGGTGATCCCGGATTCCGAGCATGGCGAGACGAGCAAGGTTGTGCGCGGCGGCGAGGAGGTTAAAGTCCAGGAGCGACCTGTCCCCTCGAGGCGTGCTGATCGGCTGCCTGTGATACCCCGTGCGTCCGCTGCGCCATCGGTGATGCCGGCGCTACCGAAGTTCGCGCGTGGGCCCGTGTGGGCGGCCATGGCTGCGCTCGCAACGATGCTGACCGCCTTCAGTGGCCGGTACGGCTACCACCGCGACGAGCTCTACTTCCGCATGCTGAGTCCGGGGTGGGGTTACGTCGACCAGCCGCCCCTGACGCCCGTGTTGGCGCGGCTGTCTCGGATGATCGCCGACGAGCCGTGGGCCATGAGGATCCCGGCGACCCTGGCCACGGTCGCGTCGGTCTGGATCCTGGTGTTGATCACCCGCGAGCTCGGGGGGGGGCGTTGTGCCCAAGCGCTGTGCGCGTGGGGGTACGCGTTCGCGTCGTTGCCGCTGATCATGGGGCACGCCCTACTCACCTCCACGATTGATCTGCCGGTTTGGCCGGCGATCGTGCTGTTCATCATCCGGACGCAACTGCGAAAGCAACCGCAATGGTGGCTGGCAGCAGGGCTGGTCGTCGGGCTGAGCATGTACAACAAGTTGCTTGTCGCCGTCCTGCTCCTCTCCCTGGCCGTCGGCCTGCTGCTGACCGGTCCGCGGCGGGTCCTGTGGTCTAAGGCGGTGCTCGCGGGGATGGCCCTTGCTCTCTTCGTCGGACTACCCAACCTCGTCTACCAGGCGACGCACGGCTGGCCGCAACTGAGCGTCGGGCGCGCATTGGCGGCGCAGAACGCAGGCGAAGTCCACCTGATGATGGTGCCGTTCCTGTTCCTCATCCTCGGCCCTCCGCTCGTACCGATTTGGGTCGCCGGGCTGGTCAACTTGGTCCGACGGCCGGAGTGGCGAGCACTGCGCTTCCTGGCCGCTGCCTTCCCCGTCCTGCTGGTCGTGGTGTTCGTGATGGGCTCGCAGGTCTACTACCCGTTCGGGCTTCTCGCCGTGTTGTTCGCGATCGGCTGTGTGCCGGCCGAGGCGTGGCTCGTGGGCCGACTACGGCGTCGGGTGGCGGTGACAGCCGTGGCGGCGAACGCCGCCGTCAGCCTTGCCCTCGGCCTGCCCGTGATCCCCCTGACTGCTCTCGGCGCGACGCCGGTCCCGGCCATCAACCAGGTTGCGCAGGACACCATCGGGTGGCCGACTTACGTCCGCCAGATCGCCGATGTGTACGCGAACCTGCCGGCCCCGGACCGACGGCGCACAGTAATCATCGCCAGCAACTACGGCGAGGCCGGTGCGGTTGACCGGTACGGCGGCAGTTACCAGCTGCCGGCGGTCTACAGCGGACTCAACGATCTATATTACCAACGGCGCCCGCCGGCCTCGGCGACGGGGGCGGTGTTTGTCGGCGGGCAGCTGGGCAGGGCCCACAGCCTTTTCCGATCCTGCGTGGTGGCTGGCCACCTCGACAACGGGCTGGGCGTCGACAACGAGGAACAGGGAGAGCCGATCGCCGTGTGCCAAGGCCCGATTGGCGGCTGGCCCGTAGTCTGGCCCGCGCTCCAGCACGAAGGCTGAAACGTCGACGGCCAGGCCAAGCTGGCCCAACTCAGGTGGGGCTGTGTCGGGCCAACAACAACCTCGACACCCCGCCGCCGAGCAGATCACGGCTGTGCACCCCGAACTCGACCACTTCGCCGACCTGGTCCTGCTCGAGCGGTGAACATCAGCAGCGACAGTGCCTGCGCCTGCCATACCGACAGCCCCGCGGTCACGGCCAACGCGCCGAACGAGATGCCGAAGGCGCCGACGGCCAGGCCGAGCGCGACGCTGTCGCGCATCACCCGGCTGCGCTCGGCAGGTGTGGTCGCGGCGCCGATGTCGGCCACGGCTCAGCCCGGACCGGGAAGAAGGGACAGCATGGCCGCACGCTAGGGCAGCCCGCGTGGCAGGCGCTTCTCGGCGAGACCAAGCTCATCGAATGGCCTGCCCTGAGCATCTGCGAGCCCCGCGTCTGCGGCTGCACAAGCACTCTCGAAGGACCGTCGCGACGCGCCAGCTCATCGGCAGGGCCGAGGGCATCCTCATGGAGCGCCACAAGATCACCGGTGATCAGGCGTTCGCCCTGCTGGTCCGGGCCAGCCAGCACAGCCACCTCAAGCTCCGCGACGTCGCCGACCGGCTGATCCACAGCGGGACCTACACGGTCAGGCCTGACCGGGGTGTGATGGCGTGACTGTGCCGGCAGCCGGCCACTGCCTTGGCCCGTCGACGACGAACGGCACGGGGGCTCAGGCCGACGCGTGACCGACGGTGACGCCGCGCGTGGTGCCCGCCCGCCACCCGGGGCTGCCGGAACCATGCGTCCCGGTAGCCGTTCGGTCATCGGGACGCGCACTGGCAGCCCGACTGATCGCTGGCGGCTCGTCGCTGCGGCGCATGTCGGCCGCCTACTGGGTCAACTCGGCCTCCGCCGAGACTTCCGCGTTGTCCGAGCGCCTGTCGGCGGCCACCGCGTGGTTTTGCCGCGGTGGAGTTGCTTGGTCACTGGGCCGCCTACAGCGGCAGGTAGTACTCGCGGTCGGCAAGAGCCGGGGTGAGCTCGAACCCGAGCGCCTCGTACAGCGGCTGACCCTCCGGGGAGGGGCCGAGCACGGCAAAACCGAGGCCTTGGGTCCGACCAGCGATGATCGGCGCCAACGTCAAGGCGGACCCGATGCCGCGGCGACGGTGCTCCGGCATTACGCCGATGTGTTCCAGCGCCACGATGTTGCCGGTGAACAGTGCAGATGCCGTCCCGACCGGTCGTCCACGGTCGGTCGCAAGCCAGTGACGCCACGGACGGGCCGCTCCAAGACCGAGGCTGGCGTACAACCGGCGTCGATGATCGCGGCTGGACTCGTCGTCGTCGAACGTCACCTCCCGCGCCGCGCGGAACCAGTCGTCGAGTTGACGGAGGTCAGTGACCTCCTCGACAGCGACAGTACGCGGCAGCGGCTGGCCGCCGGGGAGGTCGGCGAGGTCAGCGCCCATGACCCAGGCGCTGCGCTCGGACCGGCAGCCGGCCGCCTCGAGACGCGGACCGAGATCCGTTGGAGTGCTGTCGTCGTCGAGAAACCAGGTCGCAGGAAGCTGCCGTGCCCGGAAGCGCTCGATCGTCCTGATGATCGCGGCCTCGGCGGTCCTCTCGTTCAAGCTGGTCCGCGTCACCCCGTTATGCGTGTTCGAGGCCACCCCTGTCATAGCCCACGACACCGCGCCGGACCCGGACTCGGACAGGGGTGATCCTGCTACGTGACGCAGCAGTTCGAGCTCCGCAACGAACTGCCCACGCGCCCAGCGGCTTGCGCTGGTGGACGAGGGCGGGACGAGCTTCGACGCACTGTACGTCTCGACCGAAGGGATGAGCGGGCTGTTCGAGCGGTCCCTCGCCGTCTACGGGCGGCAGGACCAGCCGTGCTCGCGGTGCGGCGCGCCGATCCGCCGGGAGCCGTTCATGAACCGCTCGCCGTTCAGCTGCCCGGGTTGCCAGGTCCGGCCGAGAAGCGCGCCGGTGCTGAGTGACACCGACGTCGGCCCCCGTGGCGGGGATCGCCCCGGGGGCCGACGCTGACGGTGCTCTTGCGGTGCTCAGCGGTGAGGGACGGACTCGCTGTCGGTGCGGCCTGCAGTCAGACCGGCTTGACGGTCGCGTCGCGGAAGGAGCCCACCAGGCCCGGCTTGATTTCACCGGCGGGGGCGCTGGCGTCCCCGCGGGAGACGACGAAGTCGGTGTACTCCCCGAGGTCGGCGCAGCTGGGCTTGGAGGGATCACGCTGGTTGCCCAGGCAGAGGAGGCTGGCCTGCAGGGAGCCGCTCCCCTCGAGCCCCTCGAAGGTCCCGGTGCTCAGGGTCGGCGAGATCTCGAAGGTGCCGGTGAGCCGCAACTCATTGTCGGAGACCTGCCGGTACTTCGCGGTGAACTCCGTGACGATCACGTTCTCGGACTCGGTCTGCAGCCCGTTCTCGTCGGTGACGCACAGGACGGTGGTGATCGTGCCTTCGATCGTTCCCGTCGCGCCGTTGACCTCGGTGACAGTCCCCTCGACGTAATGCCGCACCGGAGCAGTGCCGTCGCCGTCGTCGTCCACACCGAGATAGTCGGGCCTGAAGTCCAGCCCGACGTCGTTGAACGCTGCGTTCCCGCTGCACATCCGCGAGGAGTAGGCGAAGGTGTCGTCTTCCTCGAAGTCGTACGACAGTCTCTCGACGTCGGGGTTCAGCAGCGTCTCGGGCCTGTCGCTGTGGGAGTGCACCGTCAGCGCGAAGCCTCCGCTGGCCTCCGGCTGTGCTCCTTCGGGTTGCGCTGCTCCGGCCGGGCTGATGCCGATAAGCGACACCGCCATGATCGAGGAACTGAGCAGCAGGAAGAACTTTTTCATTCTTGGTCCCCTCGGGTCAGAAATGCGCGCTCCTCGAGGGAGCGGTCGCCGTCGATGCGCGGGGGCGCGCATCGGGGTCACAGTGGCTGGAGCGGCTGGCGCTTGTCGTTCTCCAGCCCTGCGCTTGCGAAGGTTACAGTTGCATTAACCTTTAGTAGCCCTTGCCAGCATGCTTTAGCCTAAACCCCCGCAAAGCACCCGATTCGGTACGAGGTCGTCGGTGAACCGCTCGTGGTTCAGTTGCCCGGGTTGCCGAACGAGAGCAGGGCTGCGCGATCCTGAGCTCGACCTGCACCAGGCTGAGGCTGTAGTTCCAGTCGCCGTGGAACTCGTGGCGGACCAGGGGCAGGGCGGCGACGTCTTTGTCGGTGTACCGGATGCCGGGTCGGGTAGGGCCGGTGTCCAGGACGCACTGCACGACCAGGCCGGTGACGGTGCTGGTGTTCGCGATCAGGTTGACTATGGCGTGGTGGCTGGTCAGCGGCCGGCCTCGCCAGTTCATGGTGATCTGGGGAGAACAGCCGGTGCTCGATCTTGTTCCACTTCGAGGTGCCGGGCGGCAGGTGGCAGAGGGGGCGGCCGAGGACCTCGGCGCGAGGCCAGCCGAAGGTTTTCTCGGCCTGGGCGTTCCACTCGATTTGACGTGCCGCACATCTCCCGGGGATATCTCCGGCGGCCCGATGATCGACCCGCAGGGCAAGGTCCTCGGTGTCATCTTCGCCGCCGCCACGGACGACCCGTCCATCGGCTAGGCCCTGACCGCCCAAGCGGTTCGGGCCAGCCACAGCGGGGACTTCCGCGACGGCCCGGGCGGACACCCGCGGCTGCGACTGAGCGGACGGGCCGGGCGGTCGTTCTACGCGTGCGGCTTCGACATCTGGCTGGAGAACCTTCCACGGCCCACGGCGGCGACGATCACGACGGGCACGGTCACAGCGGCGGCGATGAGGAAGAGAACGCCGTAGCGCTGGTCAGCTGCCAATCCCTTCACCGCGGCGGTGCCGATGGCCGCCCCTATAGACACACCGGTGACGAACAGCGACGTGGCCGTCGCCCGAGCCTCGGGGGCCACCTCGGTCGCCCACGTCTGCAGGGTCGAGTGGAGGAAGGTGTATGCCGTACCGATGAGGACGCTCGCCAGCAGGATGCTCGCGACCCCTTGGCTCCCGGCTGCGATCAGATAGGCCAGAAACAAGAGCGCTCCGCCGATGATGATCAACCCAGGCGAGGTGACGGACGTGCGACGCAGGAGCGGCTTGAGGAACTGCATGGCGACGAAGATGGCGACGCCGTAGGCGGAGACCACCGCGCCTGCCACTGCTGCACTCTGTCCACCCGCTTCCAGCGCCGGGGCCAGGAAGGTCAGGAAGCCGAGGATGACCGCACCTTCGACCATGGCCACACCGATCAGGAACAGCGCCCACGGATGGCGGGCGACCCGTCGCAGCTGGGTGAGCGGACCCGCACCCCGGTGCGCGCCCAGTGACTCCGGCAGCCGGCCCATGACCGCGGCGAGAGCGAGCGACAACACCGCAATGATCAGAAAGACCAGGCGCCAGGTGGCAAAGCGTCCAAGAAGTCCGGCACCGATGCTGGCGACAACGGTGCCCACCGCTCCGGCTGCGAGAACGTTGGCAATCATGTGCTGCCTGCCGGCGAAGGCAACCCTGTCGCCGACGTAGACGAGCGACATGGGAAGGACGGCCCCGGCGAAGCCACCGGCGACTGCCTTGGCCACGACCAGCGTCTCCAGTCCCGGAGCCACGCCTGCGGCGAGATTCCCCACACCCATGCCGAACAGAGACCAGCGCATCACCCGGACCCGGCCGACCCGGTCGGACAGCACGCCGTAGACGAACTGCATGACGCCGTAGGAGAGGAAGTACGCCGATGCCACGGAAGCCGTCGCTGCGAGGGATGTCCCTAAGTCGCGGGAGATGGAGACCAGCAGCGGCGCGATGGCGAAGCGGTCCGCGTAGGAGACGAAGGAACCCAGGTAGAGAAGCCGAAAACGCGTGTCGATCGTCACGCGTGAGCCGCCGGTCAACGTTGCTCCTCAGGCAGGACTCCAGTGGTGCCTCCGAAGCCGACATCGACGCCATGCTCCTCCCGGCGGGACGCGTTTCGAACGCTGAGTCGGTTCACGGTATCGGTGACCAGCTTCCCCGGCGCTGTGGTGGACAACCGCCGAGGGCTCGTCGTACCTTGGCCGCATCAGGCGTTCGCGACGCGCGGCCGGCCGTCGCCCGTTCAATACTCGGTCGCCGGTTGGAGTTCGGCCAGGAGGTTTGTCATGTGCGGCATCGCTGGATGGGTGGACTGGGAACGCGACCTTACCCAACACGGCGAGGTCGCTCAGGCGATGACGGACACGATGCAGTGCCGCGGGCCCGACGCGGAGGGCTCTTGGCTGGCGGCCAGAGTCGCCCTCGGTCACCGGCGTCTGGCGGTCATCGACATCGACGGCGGCACTCAGCCCATGTCCGCGAGCAAGGGTGCGTCCACTGTCGTGCTCAGCTACAGCGGCGAGGTCTACAACTTCCTTGAAGTGCGAAAGGACTTGGAATCTCGTGGACATAGTTTCCGGACGCGGTCAGACACGGAGGTGGTGCTGCGGAGCTATCTGGAGTGGGGGCAGGAGTGCGTCGGTCGGCTGTATGGCATGTTTGCCTTCGCCATCTGGGACTCGGACCGCCAGGAACTTTTACTGGCCCGTGACCGGCTGGGTATCAAGCCGCTGTACTACTTCGCCTATGGCACCGGCCTTCTGTTCGGCTCCGAGCCCAAGGCGCTTCTCGCCAATCCGCTGTTCGAAGCGGAGGTAGACAGTGAGGGACTGGCTGAGCTCTTCGGTCTGAACAAGGGTCGGTCCCCGGGTCATGGCGTCTTCCATGGCCTGCGGCAACTTCTTCCCGGCCACACCCTGCGAGTTGATCGGCAGGGGCTGCATCCGCTCTGCTACTATCAGCTTACCAGCCACTGCCACGAGGACGACTTCCCGACGACGGTGGAGACGGTCCGGGGGCTGCTGGAAGACAGCGTCGAGGAGCAACTGGTCGCGGACGTGCCGCTGGGGTCGCTGCTGTCCGGAGGTCTCGACTCGAGCGCCATCACGGCGCTGGCCGCTCGTGGCCTGGCGCGCCAGAACCGTGGTCAGCCTGTGACTTTCGCAGTCGACTTCGAGAACAACGACGCACACTTCCGGGCGTCCGCCCAGCGACCCAGCCTTGACCCACCGTTCGTGCGGCTCATGACCGAGCACCTTGGCGCCGATCACACCGACATCGTGCTCGGCCCGGCGGATCTGCTGGGTCAGCAGCAGCGCACGTTGCAGGCGCGCGACCTGCCCGGCTCGGGGGACATGGACGCTTCGTTGTATCTGCTCTGTCGCGAGGTGCGCAGGCACTGCACGGTTGCCCTGTCCGGCGAAGGCGCGGACGAGGTGTTCGGTGGGTATCCATGGTTTCTCGACCCTCCCGCATCGTCGATGCGAAACTTTCCTTGGCGCAGCACGATTCCCGACATCTCCGACCTCCTTACCGACGACGCTCGGCGGAGCATCCGCCTCGATGAGTACGTCGCCGACCGTTACACCGAAGCACTGGCGGAAGTGCCGCACCTGGATGGGGAGCACGGAAACGACCGGCGGATCCGCGAGCTCTCCTACCTCACGCTGAGCCGCTACCTGCCACTGATGCTCGACAAGAAGGACCGCATGAGCATGGCAGTGGGTCTGGAGGTCCGCGTGCCGTTCTGCGATCATCGTCTGCTCGACTACGTATGGAACATCCCCTGGTCGATGCGGGCCGTAGGCGGAGTGGAGAAGGGTATCCTGCGGCACGCGGTGGCCGATCTCCTCCCCGCCGAGGTGACCGGTCGCCGTAAGAGTGGCTTCCCGGCTATCCAGGACCCGGCTTACGACGAGGCACTTCGGCACAGACTGAGAAACTGGATGGCGGAGTCGTCGTCCCCACTTGATGCATTGATCGACCGGCGTCGGCTCGCCGAGACACTCGACGACGACCGTATCGCGCCGGTTGGCTGGGGCCGGGTCCGAGCGCTCGCCAAGAACCTGCTCGAAGTGGACGGGTGGATGCGCCACTACAAGGTGTCCATCCGCTGAGGCTGCCGGTCCGGCCGGCCCAGCCGCCGAGGCGACAGCGCGCTCTGGCGTCGATCAGCTCGCCTTCTCGAGCGGAGATATCTTCAGGTCTTCCTCGTTGCCGGCGATGAACGCGAGTTTGTTCTGCACGGTGGGGACGGTGCTCCCCACCCCTCCGGCGGTGTAGTAGTAGTTGTCGAAGGCGCCCCTTCTGTAGACGGTGAAGCTGTTCGGATACACCAAGGGCAGGAGCGGGAGGTCTTCGGCGACGATCTTCTGGATCTGGCCGACGATCGCCATCCGCTTGGGTTCGTCGAGCTCTTGCTGCTGCGCCTTGCAGAGACGATCGACCTCAGGGTTCTTGTAGCCTTGGGCGTGCTGCGTGGTCTTCGTGTATGACGGGTACACCTGCAGCAGGTAGCCGGGGGCGTGGTCGGTGTTCATCCCGCCGAAGCCGATGAGGGACATCTCGGAGTCCCCGGCGATCACCCGCTGGTTGAAGGTAGGCGTGTCGAGCGCCTGCGGTGTGACCTCTATGCCGACTGCCTTCAGCGCGCCGACAACCAAGTCGGTGACCTTCGATGGCGGGTTCGTCACCAACATCGTGAAACGAAGAGGCTTGCCGTCGGGGCCCTGCCGCACCCCGTCAGCGCCACGCCGGTAACCAGCGCTGTCCAGGCCCGCCTCTGCCGCAGCCCGGTCGAACGGGTACTGCTCGACATCGACGTGGAACGGATTGGCAGCGGGAATCCAGCCGGGGTTACCCGGGGTGCCGTTCCCACCGAACAGCCGCTTCACCATGTCCTCACGGTCGATCGCCCGTGCGCAGGCGCGACGGAACTGCACATCGGCCAGGGCGCCGCCCTTGGCGAGGTTCCAGAACAGCCCGCTGCCGGAGTTTCCTGGCGGCGCATCGAGCACCTGGAACTTCTTGTCGTCCATGAACGGCGCCAGCACCTCCTTGCGCCCGGAGCCGCCGGCGGCGTCGATGTCACCGGCAAGCAGTGCGTTGAGGTCGTCGCTCACCGGACGGAACTCCAGCCGACTGACGAACGGCTTCCCGAGGAAGAACTCGTCGTTTGCCGTGTAAAGATAGGACCCGTCGCCCCGGGAGTAGGACTCGAGCTTGTACGGGCCGGAGCCCACCAGGACGGCAGGGTCGCTCTCCATGGCCGCATTCTGTATGGATGACCAGATGTGCTTGGGCACGATCGGGACCGAGCCCACGCCGCCGAGACCGAAGAAGGGCGCGGCTGTAGCGGCCAACGAGAACTCGACGGTGCGTGGGCCGGTTGCCCTCACCTCCTCGATCTCTGGTAGGGGCTGGATGATGACTTGGGGGGAGATGGTCTGAGAGGCGAAGTACTCGAAGGTGAAGGCGACATCCTCCGCCGTCACCGGCTTGCCATCGGTCCATCGGACACCTTCCCGGAGCTGGAAGGTGTAGGTCAAGGCATCCTCGGACCGCTCGAAGCTCTCGGCCAGCCAAGGGATGAACTGTCCCGAGGCGTTCTTCCAGACGAGGGTGTCGAAGATGAAGCTCGTCTGGATGTAACCAGGGCCGCGCATGTAGGCGAACGGCGAAGGAAAGCCGGAGTCGCCACCCGACAGCCGCAGTGTCGTTCGCATGGCCGCCCCACCGCTCGAGCCGGGACCGGCCCCGGTGGGGTTGTTCGAGGATGACGAGCAGCCACCCAGCGCCGCCGCGCCGGCAGCGCCCAGCGCTCCGGCGAGAAACGTCCTGCGGTCGATGTTGTTCATCCCTGTCTCCTTCTGGTCGGCGAGTGAGTCGCTCACTCCGTCAGCGGTTCGGGCTCCATGTATCGGTGCAAGGTTCAGCAGCGGCGCCTGTGGAGCGCTGGCGCCGAAGCACCGCGCTGGAACGGGCCAGCGGCGTCGCTACGCACTACGGTGCTTCCTGTGTGAAGTACAAGCTCTGCATGGTCTTGCGTGTCTCGCCCGGAGCCAGGCGAGTCCTGCTTGCGTTGTGGAAGGCGTGCGGCACGTTGAGAAAAACCACGGCCCGATTGAAAAGTGGTGCGATGGATACCTGAGGGGCGGTCTTGTCGTGGTCCCATAGCTGGAAGCACCCGCCGTTGACTTCGCCCAGGCCCTCGCCGAGGTGCAAGATCAAGGTGAGCCGACGAAACCACGGTCTGTCGGTAGCCTGCGCAGGGGCGACGTGAACGCTTCCCTCCACACCGTCACCCGACTGACGCAAGGCGCCCCAGTTCTCTTCGAGGTCAGTGAAGAGGTCTTTCACGCCGCTGACGAACGACAACCACGCAACGAAGCGAGGGCTGAGCAACTGGTCTGACACCTGATGCAGCAGTGGCGGCAGCAGCCGTCGGTCCGACAGCTCCAAGACTCCTTTCCGGTTGGCCTTCGCGGCCATCTCCTCCGGCAGCGGGACCTGCCTGGCCGCCGCACCGAGGTCGTCGGGGACGAACAGCTCATCGATCACCAGGTGCGGGAACGGCTCTGCTGCCGAAAAGCGATCTCTGCACAGTTCCCGGGACTCCTCCAGGGCGGCGTACCTAATCATCGGCCGCGAACCTCATGTGCTCGTTCGTGTCCATCGACGCCTCCCGCTGCTGGCGAGCTGTCGATGTCCGCCTCCTCCTCGGCGGCCGGGAACACCGGTGCGAACTCCAGCAGCCGGCGTCCGACCCGGCTGCGCGGGCTGGTCGAGACCCGGTCAGCTGGCCCCTCCTCGACCACCAGTCCGGCGTCGAGGATGACGATGCGGTCGGTGACCTTGCGGACGGCGGCCACGTCGTGAGAAACCAGGACCAGACCGAGGCCCATCTCCATCTGGCGTTCCCGCAGGGTGACCAGCATCCTGGCCTGCTCCGAAGCGTCGAGCATGCTGGTCGGTTCATCGGCGACGAGCAGCTTGGGGCGGACCACCAGGGCTCTGGCCAGCGCGATCCGCTGCAGCTGACCGCCGGACAGCTCGTGCGTCCGGGCGGCCAGGAACGCGCCGGACGAGCCGAGGCCCACACTGTCCAGCGCCGCGGCGACCGCCGCCTCGCGGGCGGGCCGGTCCCCGGCGCCGGCGACGTCGAGTGGTTCGCGGACCAGCTCGGACACGGTCAGCCGGGGCGACAGAGCGTCCCACGGATCCTGTTGCACCAGCTGGATCCGCCGGCGCAGCTCACCAGCCGTCCCGCGCCACGAGGCGGACAGCGGCCGGCCCTCCAGTGACACCTGGCCGGCGTCGGGGGCGAGCTGTCCGACGAGGATGCGGGCCAACGTCGACTTGCCGCTGCCGGAGGGCCCGATGATGCCCAGCGACTCGCCCTCACGCAGCTCGAGCGACACGCCTCGTAGCGCGTGGACTTCGCGGCCATGGCCACGGAAGGTCTTCGCTATCCCGGTCGCGGACAGCAGCGTCTTCAGGCCGCCGAAGTGGCAGAGCACCTCCCGCGCCCGAGCGGTGACGAGGGCGGGCTGTACCTCGGTGCAGATCTGTTCGGCCTGCGTGCAGCGGGGGTGGTACGGACAGCCGCTCGGCACCGTGCGGGGGTCCGGCGGCCGGCCACGGATCGGGCGTAGGTCCTTTGTCGTGGTCATCACCGGAAAGGCGCCTACCAGTGACCAGGTGTAGGGGTGGGTGGGTTGACTGATGACTGCGGTGGTCGCGCCTAGTTCCATGACCTGCCCGGCGTAGAGCACCATGCACCGACTGGCCAACCGGGCCGCGTCCGGCAGGTCGTGCGAGATCACGATCAGTCCGAAACCGCGGGTACGGGCCAGGGCGGCGATCCGCTCGACCAGCTCGTGGCGGGTGGCCGGGTCAAGCCCGGCGGTGGGCTCGTCCAGCACCACCAGCTCTGGGTCGAGCGCCAGGACCATGGCCAGGGTGGCGCGCCGGCGCTCGCCGCCGGAGAGTTGATGGGGGAATCGGTCGAGCAAAGCCGGGTCCAGCAGCGCCTCGGCAGCCAGCTCCTCCGCTCGCGCCCGTGCTGGGGCGCGGCCGAGCCCGAGGTGTTGACGCAACGGCTCGGCCACCTGCTCGCCCACCGAGACGACCGGGTTGAACGGCGAGCCTTGCAAGCCCAGCGCTACCGTGCGATAGCGCAGCGACCGCAAGGTCTCGGGGGCAGCGCCCAGGAGCTCCTGGCCGGCCACCCGGACGCTGCCGCGGGCGTTCGGCGGCTGGACGAGCCCGGCGAGGCACAGCGCGAGGGTGGACTTGCCCGACCCGCTCTCGCCCACCACCGCCAGCGACTCACCGCGGTCGAGCTGGAAGCTCACCCCGCGCAGCGCCTCGACATCTCCACCGAAGCACACCGCGAGGTCTCTGATGTCCAGCAGCGGCGTCACGCCGCCGCCCGCTGCCAGCGCGGGTTGAGCAGGGGCTCGAGCCCGACCCCGAGGAAGGCAAAGCCGAGGACTGTCAGCGTGATGGCGAAGCCGGCCGGCAGCACCCACCAGACCCACAGATTGCTGAAGTACAGGCCCGGCTGGGCCAGCGCGTCGTTCAGGATCAGGCCCCAGCTGATCCCGGTCGGATCGGCCAGCCCCAAAAAGGCCAGCGCGGCCTGAAGAAGCACGGCGTTCGCCGACACTGCGACGAATCCGCTGACCAGGATCGGCCCCAGCGCGGGCACCAGGTGCCGACGCAGCAGGTAGGGGGAGCCCCCGCCGAAGCCGCGAGCGGCGGTGAGGTATCCCCGTTGCCGCAGGCTGCGAGCCTGCGCCCGCACCTGTCGGGCGATCACTGGCCAGGTCAGCAGGCCGATCACGAGGACGACGCTGGTCAGGCTCGCACCGGCGAGTGCCGCGACGAGGACCAGCAGCGGAAGCCGGGGCACCGCGAGAAAGACGTCGATGACCCGCATGACCGCAGACTCCGGCCAGCCGCCGACCAGGCCGGCGCTTGCGCCGATGCCGAGGCCGACCGACACCGAGAGCGTCGCCGACGCGAGAGCCGCCGCGAGCGACGTGCGGGCACCCCACACGATCTGCGAGAAGATGTCCTGGCCGAGGTCGTTGGTGCCCAGCAGGTGGCGCCCGGACGGCGCGAGCAGGGCGTCACCGGACAGCGCGCGGGGGTCGTACGGCGCCAGCAGCGGTGCCAGGGCGGCGGCCAGGACGAGCACGGTGACCAATCCACCGCCGACCAACACGAGCGGTGCCCGCAACGCCTGCTTCCGGCTCATGTCGCCGTCCTCGGGTCCAGCCGGCGGGACAGTGCGTCGGCGAGGAAGTTGGCGGTGACCACGACCATGGTCAGCAGGAGGAAGCATCCCTGCAGGGTTGGGTAGTCCCGGAAGGAGATCGCGTCGAAGGTGAGCCGACCGATGCCCGGGTAGGCGAACACCGTCTCGACCAGGATGCTCCCGCTCGCGGCGAAGGCCACGTGTACCGCCGTCAGCGCGACCACCGGTAGCAGCGCATTGCGCGCTGCGTAGCGGTACTTCAACCGGCGGTCGCGTAGCCCCTTGCTGCGACCCAGGAGCAGGTAGTCCGCGCCCAGCTCGCTGACCATGCCCGCCCGCATCACCAGGTACTCGCTGCCGGCGAACTCCAGCGCCAGCACAAGAGCCGGCAGCGCAAGGTGGTGGGCGATGTCCCCGATCCGCTGCAGCCCGACGGCGTCGCTGAACGGCGTCTGCGCGCCCGCGAGCGGGAACCAGCCGAGCCGCACAGACAAGACAAACAGTGCCAGCGAGCCGACGAAGAACACCGGAAAGCTCTTCAGTGCCATGAAGACCGTCAGCAGGCCACGATCCACCGGCTGATTGCGGCGCCAGCCGGACTGGATGCCGCCGACCCAGCCGATCGAGACCGAGAGCACCATCGCCGTGCCCAGCAGCAAGAGCGTCCACGGCAGCCGCTCGGTGATCAGCTGGGACACCGGGACGTTGTAGCGGATCGACATGCCCAGGTCCCCGTGGGCAAGGTCGCCCAGGTAGCTCAGGTACTGCGCCGCCAGTGGACGGTTCAAACCGTAGTACGCCTCCAGCGCCGTCCTGGTCGACTCGCTCTGCACATAGCTCGGTGAGGAGCCGTCGACCAGCGCCGAGATCGGATCGCCCGGCATCAGTCGGGGCAGCAAGAAGTTCAGCGTGACCAGCAGGAACACGGTGAACAGGTAGGTCGCCAGGAAGCCGAGCCGAGATCCGCCCCCGCGTCGCCTGACCCGCTGACCGGTGTCCGTGCGGGACGCACCGAGCAGCTCCTGGGCGACCACGCTGCTCTCGACGAGGGTGGTCGTCTGGCTCATCGCGCGCCCGGCAGATCTGGCTGCCCGGCGATGGTTCCGGACCTGACCGGGATGTCCTGAGCGCCGCCGAGCGCGACGGCCTTCAACTCGGCTTCAGCTGCCTCCTCCAGCACAATCACCAGTCTGGCAGCCTCGGTCGGAGACGGCCCCGACGCCAGCAGACCGTGATTGGAAAGCAGGACCGCCAACGTGTTCGGCTGGCGGCCGAAGACGGCCGCGATGCCCTCGTGGGCTGCCGTCGAGCCGCGCGCGCCCCAAGGCACGACCGGAACGGGCTCCACCTGACCTCGACGGGTCAGCGCCTCGTAACGAGATGGCAGCGGCTTGCGGGCCAGCGCGAAAGCCGTGACATGCGGCGAGTGCGTATGGATGACCGCTCCGGCTGCTGGTCGGCTGCGGTACACGGCCGCATGCATACCGACTATTTCGCGCGAAGAGTTGTCAAGCGCGCCCACCTCGACCTGACCGTCCAGGCTCACCACAGCCAGCGTGTCGCTCCTGACGTCGTGCACGAGGCCGACACCGCTCAACAACATGCGCTCCTGGTCGAGCCGACAACTCAGGTTGATGTGACCGGTATGCGACATCACACCCGCGCGCACCAGTAGCCCTACGGCGTCCACCATCTCTTGGCGCTGATCGGAATACAGCACTAGCGTCGGACGCCATGATTGGTGGCGTCCACGGCATCGTCTGCAGCGCCTACTCGCACCGGCACAGGCTTTGCGTTGTCTCCTTCAAAGAAGGCGCAGAGCACGGGCCGGACGGGGTCGACCATGGACAGGATGAACGCCCACAGCCGGCTGTCTTCGGCCAGCCGGGTGTCCAGCTCCGTGCAGCTGTCGCGTCGTGGATCATGCTCCCAGGCGATCCGGTGCATGTGGTACCCGCCGAGCAGTGTCGAGCCAACTGACTCGCACTCTTCCTCGGCAGCCAACACCTCACGCGGGTCGCTCACCCAGCCTCGTTTGTCCAGCGGAGTCACCGAGGCCACCGCGACCTCGGCCATCAGCTGGTCGATGTAGGACTTGTATTGAGCCGATTGCCGCAAGTTGCGGCGCAGCGGGAAGACGTTGGTAATGACGATACCGTCGCCGCGCATGCGACCGCCGAGCAAACCGTAGGCCTTCGGTGCGGCCTCCTCGTCCGGCAGATAGGTGCCAGCCAGTTTGCGGCGTGCATGCTCAAGCAACTGCGTGTACAAGTGCTCGGGTATGACGATCTGCCGGATCTGATCAAAGCCGTGCATAGCGACCGCCCGGCTTCGCTCGCCAGCTTTCGAGATTGGCGACGACCTGGTCCACAAGAGCGCCGGATTCGCCAGTCTGGCGATCAGGTTCGAAGGCGGCGTCCAGCTCATCCTCCGAGAGCGCGGCAGTGATCTGGATGCTCTCGCCAGCGACGAGCCGCAGGGAGCTGCCGTCCTCGTACGCCCGCTGGCTCAGCTGATAGACGAGTTCGTGGGCGGTTTGCTTCCCGATGTGCCTGCCTACGCTGAGCATCAAGGCCTCGCTGCAGATCTCGTCTCGTGCGGCTCGTGCCTTCTCGGTCATCGTCACGTCATGCACCCTCAGCTCGACTAAGACGCGTTTGGTGACGGCCAACGCTGCCAGCCCGTGATGGGAGACGTCGGCGACCGCCACCCACTCCAGACGCAGACCCCGCGAGTCCCGCTCGTGCTCGCCCAGCATTGCCTCAAGCGCGATATCGGCGTTGGTCCGGGCCAACCGCGCCAACGCCACCACCTGCTCACACAGCTCGGGGTTGCGCTTGTGCGGCATCGTACTGCTGCCGACCCGGCCCGGCCGCCAACCCTCCTCCAGCTCGCCGAACTCTGGACGCCCCAGGGTCCGGACTTCGTCCGCGATGCGGGCCAGTGTGGCTGTCAGCATCGCCAGAGCGACGACGAACTCGGCGACCCGGTCCCGGGACACGTGCCAGCTCACCGTCGGCACGTCGAGTGAAAGCCGGTCGGCGAACCGGCGCAACAACTGCGGACCGAGGCCCGCGAAGCCCGCCATCGTCCCGACGCCGCCGAACAGCTCGGCGACCAGTGCTCGGTCCCGCAGGTCGTCCAGCCGTCCGGCCTGACGCAGCAGCTCATCGATCCAGCCCGCCACCTTGAGCCCGAACGTCATCGGAAGCGCGGCCCTGGCATGGGTGCGGCCGATCATCATGCTGTCCCGGTAACGAACCGCGAGTTCCTCTAGTCTTTGCAGGATATTGGACAAGTCTTGATCGACGGCGTCCAGCACATCGCGCATCTCTAGGGCCTGCGCGGTGTCGGTGATGTCCTGCGTCGTCGCCCCGTAGTGCACGAACTCCCCCGCGCCGCCCGCACAGGCGCGCTCGAGCGCGTGCAGCAACGGCACAAGCGAGTGACCGCTGCGCTGGATTCCTGCCCGGACCTCATCGAGGTCGAGCGCCTTGACATTTGCGCATCTGGCTATCTCTTCGGCGGCCAGATTGGGGATGAGCCCGACCTCGGCCGCGCTCCAAGCGAGGGCTGCCTCGACATCGAGCCACCGCTGCAGCCTGCAGACATCACAGAAGATCCGTCGGCTCTCGGGGGTGGAGTAGTTGTGGCCATGGAATCGTGAGTCACTGATCTGCGCGCGCTCGTGGAGGCAGCCGGGGTCGGAAGTTTCGGTGCTCACCCTGCCGAACCTGGGTATGGCCGCATGGTCGACTCGCGGGGGTACTGCTGGCACAGTGCGTCGATCACAGCCCTGGGCGTGCTGCTGGACTCAGAGGAGAGGTCCAGCAGCCTATGAACCAAGGCGCGCATCGACGCACCGGTTCGCTCCAGCACCTGGAGAGCCGTCGGGCAAGAGACGGGCCCGAACAGGGCGTCCATCGAGGCCGAGCCGCCGCAGCCCCCGACGACATCGGGAACAACCACGATGCCTCGCCGATGCAGCACGTCTTCGACGTCGGCCGCAAGGCCGAGGTTGGCGCCGACGACCACCGCTTTTACCGACTCCGGCAGCGCGCCTGCCTGCTTGAGGCTCATACCGTCCTCGCAGGCGGCCAGTATGAGCAGATCCACCGACGTGTCGAAGAGCGCCTCCGGAGAAAGTGCGGCGGCGGGTGTCGACGCAAGCTGTCGAACCGACGTGCCGGCCGAGGCGCCCACCAGAACGTCGACAGGAAGGCCGTTGTCGGAGCGCAACCCACTGTGCACATCGGTGATCGCGTTGACCGCCAGACCCGCGTCCGCAACGCTGAGTGCGGCTGCTCGGCCGAGGTTGCCGAACCCCTGGATGCCCACGCGGGTGCGGGCGTCGATGCGGCCGACGAGATGCTCGTAGGCGGCGACCGCGGCATGCGCCAAGCCGTGTCCGGCTCGACGCTGACCCAGCGTGCCGACACCGACGACGGTGTCGAGCAAGTTCATCCGATGGGCGAACTCCGACGTGGACAGCCGCTGGGCTCGGGCGACCGCGATCTTGACCGAGGGCAATCCCTCGTCGCGCGCGATCTCCTCGATCTCGTTCCACCCCGTGCCCATGTCTGAGCCCATGGAGAAGCGGTCGAGCAGATACGGCTTCAAGAACCTGAGGAAGCGTCGCATCGCATCCCGCTTGCCGGGAGTCCGCGGGTCGAAGTCGATGCCGCACTTGGCGCCGTCGACGGCGAGCCCGAGTAGTTGCTGCTTCACGGTCATCGCCTCGGCCAGCCGCGAGACGGTGTCCATGGTGAGCCCGCGCTGGACCCGGAAGCCGCCGGCGGCAAGGGAATGTGTCTCGCCGTTGAAGACTAGGAATCCGCTGAAGCCTTCCACCGAATCGCGGTAGTGGATCTCCGTACGCTTGGGATGGTTCGGCGGGCTGGAGGCGGTGTCGGCCGCAGGCGACTCAGCGGTGATCGTCCTGGGGCCAGTCACCTATGCCGCCTTGTCTCGGATCGCTCAGCCGGTCACTCTGTCGCAGCCTGCTCCTACACCGCGACCGCACGCGGGTTTAACCCGTCGACGCGACACCCTGTCGCGACTGGGACGACCATAGAGAGAAAAGCCGATAGCAGCAATAGGTGCGCTGGACACCTACTTCGCTGGAGATGGTCGGGGAATAGGTGATCAAGGCTGACGCGAAGATTCCCTCTCACCCAGCTGCTTGGAGGGGGTTGAGGGTGACGTCGTAGCCCATCTGTCGGAGTTGGTTCAGGGCCCGTTGCTTGGTCTTCTCCGGGTTGAGTCGGGTGTAGTAGTCCCCGCCGAGGTCGTCGTAGAAGACACCGTTGGTGATCATGTTCCAGATCGCGATGAGCATCGCGTGTTCGACCGCGACGATGGCTTTGACCAGTCCCCGTCGGGAGGCGATGCGGCGGTACTTCGCGGCCAGGTAGGTGTTGTTGCTGCGGGCCGCCGACATCGCCGCGATCCCGAGGGCGCCTTTGAGGTAGGGGTTGCCGGGTCGGGTCTTGGTGGACTTGACGCGTCCGGCGGACTCGTTGCTGCCTGGGCAGGTGCCAGCCCAGGAGGCGAGGTGCCCGGCGGTTGGGAAGCGGCTCATATCGGCGCCGGTCTCGGCGATGATCACGTCAGCGACCAGCACACTGATCCCCGGGACGGACACGATCAGATCCCGGGCGCCACGAAAGGGCTCGATCACCACCTCGATGCGGGTGGTGAGCTCGGCGATGGCGTGGCTGCGCTGATCGATCAGGTCCAGGTGCACCCGGGCCAAGAAGGCGTGGTGTTCGGTGAACCGGCCGGTCAGGGCCTCGGTCAGCGCCGGGATCTTGGACCGCAGCCGGCGCTTGGCCAGGTCGGCGAGCACACCGGGGTCACGCTGCCCAGCGATAAGGGCGTCCAGCATCAACCTCCCCGACACGCCGCTGATGTCGCTGGCCACCGACGACAGCTTGATGCCGGCGTCCTCCAGCAGTTTCTCCAGCCGCTGGATCTCCTTGGCACGTTCCCGCACCATCGTGGTCCGGGTCCGGGTCAGGTCCCGCAGCTGCCGGATCGGTTCCGGTGGCACGAACGAGCCACGGACCAGCCCGTGCGCGCCGAGCTGCGCCAGCCACGCCGCATCGGACACGTCGGTCTTACGGCCCGGGATGTTCTTGACGTGCCGCGCATTCACCAGCTCCACCTTGAACGGGGCGTCCTCAAGCAGGTAGTAGAACGGCTTCCAGTAGTCCCCGGTCGCCTCCATCACCACCAACGTGACCTGCTCGGCGATCAGGTGCTCCCGCAACGCCAGCACCTGATTGGTGACCGACCCCCAGGTCGTCACCGTCGACCGAGCCGCAGCCCGCGTGCCGCTGGCAACCCGGACACACACTTTCGCGTCCCGCTTGGACACATCCAGTCCCGCGCAGCGCGGGTGCAGTAGATCCATCAGCTGTTCCTCCTCCTCAACCCGGTGACGATGACGATGTCCGTCCCGGGGAGGGCAAGAGACATTCAGAAGTCTGACGCTCGTGCTCAAAATGGCAACAATCCACGGTTCTCGTGGGAGCCCTCCGCCACCATGCTGACCTACAGGCTCACAGGCACCAAGAGTGGGTTCGGTGTCCTACCGGAACAGACCCGCCCATGGTCCTCCGCCGTCGTGCTCGTGACCAGAGCACAACCACGCAGCAGCCCACCCGAAAATCTTCGCGACCCCCGGCGAGCACGAAGGGCTCTCAGTTGCTGACCTGAGGATGATGACTGGTCCACCTGGGAGCGGAGCAGGATGTTCCGCTGGCGGCGCCGGAGGGCGGGCGGCAGCCTGAGGCCGCCCCTCCGGCGCGGTGCTGCAACAGAGCGCGCGATCTTAGGGCACGGCGAAGATCAGTGCATTGGGGCGCTCGCCAGCCACCCGCACCTGTACCGACCCAAAAGCGGCCGCCTTGAGCCAGCTTCGGTATTCCTCTTCGCTATGCACGTCTGCGTCGGTGCCGACCAACAGCATCTGCATCGCGAAGATGGAGCCCACGGAGCTGTCCCCGCGAAGGAAGGTCTGGATGGCCAGCACACCGCCTGGCGCCAGAACGGAGTGGACTTGTTGGAACAGCTCGAGGTTGCGTTGCGCGCCGAAGGTGTACGTGACCCCGGCGCAGACCACGAGGTCGAACTTCTCCGCCGGTAGCGTCGCGAAGAAGTCGCCGGGGAAGAGTTCGACCCCTGACCCGTGGAGCCAGCCTTCGCTCTGCAGCATCTCGATGGTCTCCGGCGTGTCCTGCAAGACGGCCCTCAGCCCACGCCGGGCGAATTCCCGCGCGTACTCGCCGTGCCCGCCACCGATGTCGAGCACGCTGCTGGTGTGTGGCGCCAGGGCCAGACAGGTGTCGACCGCAGCGGGGATCCAGCGGCGGCTGAAGACGGCGAGGGCACGGAGCCACAGTGCGCGTTGAGCTGCATCTGGTCTCCAGGCAGCCGCATTGTCGTCGACGCCCCGGAGGCGGTCGTCGATCAGTGCGCTCCAGCGGCGGACAGCGCGGGCGTGGTGACGGATGACGGCCGCCTGGTCCTGGTCGGGCGCATCGCGACCGAGCGCGTAGCGACCGTTCTGACCGGGCTGGACAACTCCCCACGTCACCAGGGCGTCGAGGACGACCCGTACGGCATGAGCCTCCAGTCCTAGCACGGCCGACAGCTGTGCCGGGCTGGCCGGAAGGGCATCCAGCAAGCCGGCCCCAACCGCCGCGTCGTACATCAGGGCCAAGCGCCAGTCCGCCACCTCTCCGGGCGGGGCGTAAAAGGACCTGTCGATTTCCGGAAGGGATGATGCGGCATCGGGTAACTCCATGCCGCGAGACTCTCACGGCAGATCGGGCCGTCACAGCTGTATCGGCGCCCTTGCCCGACCGGCCTCGATCTCGTCGGCGCGACCGTGGGCCTGCCGGACCACATCGGCTACTTCGACGCCGAAGGCAGGTCCGCGGTAGCCATGCAGTCGATCGGCTCCCCGCCGCAGCAGCCGCGCCCCGCCGATCCGGTTGCCGCGCTGCAGGTGAGTCAGCCCGACGCAGACCTGTGCCAGGCCCGGCCAGAGGTCGCGCTCCCCGACTCGCAAGGTGGTGGGGAGGAGTTCGGCATCGAGCGACTCGTCGCCGAGCTGGAGCGTGCCGAACGACAAGACGACGCCGTGCAGGCCGTAACGGTCTCCGGTGCTTTCGGCACTTCCTGCCAGATGACCCGCAGCAACCGTGTCCGCACGTCGTCCACCGTCATGGCAACGGAGGCTAATGCCGGTTGCTGTTCGAGGAACGGTACATAGCCACGCTCCGTGGCGCTCGTCGTGAACGTGACCTGGGGCGACTCCTGGCGGCGACCAAGGCGGGCCACCCGGCGTGGGCGACAGAGAGGGGCGCCCCGGGACGGGCTCAGGCCGCTGCATGTGAATCGCACTTATTGATAGGGCTGCTGGGCCGTGCTAGTAAAGTTATCGCGAATGGGCGGCCGGGCCAGGGCCAGCGGGCACTTCGGACGATGGGAAAACACATGACACCGAGCACAGATGGACTCGCGAAGCGTGCCGTCGTCGCTGTCGTAGGCGCCCTGGTAGTGGTTGCTGCCGGTGCTACGCCAGCCTTCGCCCGGCCCGCGACGGTCAGTTGTGGCGACACGATCACAGCCACCACAGTGTTGCAACAGGATGTCGGACCCTGCCCGGGCAATGGAGTCATCGTCGGAGCCGACCGCGTGGTGCTTAACCTCAACGGGTTCCGTATCTTCGGGTCGGAGGGCCCGGTCGACGGCATCGGTGTGTACGTGCTCGGTCGTACGGGCGTGAAGGTCCTCAATGGGACCGTGAGCGACTTCGAGATCGGCGTCGCGATCGAAGGTGGCCACGGCAACACCGTGCAGCGGATCGTGGCGGAGAACAACTACGGTCAGTCGGGCACCAGTCGGGGTGGTGACGGTATCGCGATACTGTCATCCAGCGGCAACCGGATCAACCGCAACATCACCCGGGACAACGGGCCGTTCTCCGGAATCGGCATCTACTCACGCGTCGATAAAGACCATTCCCGCGCGACCTCGGGCCCGTCGACGGACAACGTGGTCGAACGCAACGAGGTAGTCGGCAATGTCCGCAGCCGCTCGGGGGCGCCGGAATCGACCGACAACGACGGCATCCGCATGGAGAACGACGGCGAACGCAACCAGATCCTACGCAACGTCGTCCGCGACAACGGCCTGGACGGCATCGCGGTCTTCGCCGACAACTTCGACCACGTCATCCAGGGCAACACGGTATCGGGCAACGGCTTCTTTCGGGAGACCGCACGTCGGGGCAGCGGGATCATCGTGTTCAACCGCTCCAAGCGCATCACGGTCGAGGACAACACAGTGACCAGCAATGCCGACAACGGCATCTCCATCCGCGGACCCTTGCCCTTCGGAGGCGGCATTCCCGGCGCGTTGGACAACATCATCCGCCGCAACACCGCCACCGGAAACGCGGCACTGCCGACCCTTCCCAGCCGCGTCTTCGGTCCGGCTTTCGACTTGCATGACGGCAACCCGGACTGTGACAACAACGACTGGTTCGCCAACACCTACAGCACGGCAAGCCAGGAATGCGTGACCGCGGGCGGCAAGCAGGTTCCGACGCCCTGACCCGCGCCGACCGGCCCGCCAAAGGCGCCCGGCGGACGCCCGATGAGTTGGTGCGGCTCATCCAGGGCCCCGGCGCTGCGGCTTGCTTCGGCCGTCCTTCGACGCCCTGCAGGGACTGCTACGAGTTGGTCTGCCGACGATCAGTCCGACCGGCCAAACCAGATCTGGCAGGCCAGCCACAATTCCTGGACCGGCCCGAGGTAACAGCAAGGCCGTGGCTGCGGGCCGCCCGGCGGACATCCGCCTCAGGCCACCAGGTACGTTCAACTCCGCCGCCAACTGCGGACCGACTCGCGCTGATAGCCGGGTGCCCTCCGCCAGATGCTCCCTCGGTGAGCACCTCACCCTCGGAGTGGATGCGCGAGACCAGCGCACCGGAGGCGTACGGCAGGACGACCCGCACCAGCGTGTCGGGGTGCGGCACCTCGTCCTCGAGCGTCGGCAAGGGGCACCCCGCCCGTCACGCTGCCCGCCCGGTCG
>JAABUN010002800.1_pt1 | contig 29404 bp, 24 predicted proteins | sample 5559311 | NCBI WGS metagenome assembly JAABUN01 (sample SAMN10711877, study PRJNA513370) | rock metagenome | isolation source: Antarctica rocks | place: Antarctica: Victoria Land, Siegfried Peak sud | reverse complement strand
GGCGTTCAACTGAACGCCCTCTCCGCCTCGGCCACACGCGGGAGTTGGGGGTAGGACGACGGAGAGGGCGTTCGGTTGAACGCCCCTACGCGCCTCGGCCACGCGGCGATGTCGGTGACCTTCCGACGCTCGGATATCCGCCAACCTTCGGTGTTTTCACAAAGCCGCCGCGCCCTGCCAGCAAAACTGGCAGGGCGCGGCGTTGTGGTGTTACCGGCGGCGCGCGAGTCGGGCGAGGGGCTTAATCCTCGTCGTCATCGTCGGAAGTGTCTTTCGGCTCCTCCTCGACCGGCGCGGGCGCGACCTTGCGGCGGCTCGCACGCTTCGGCGGGGCCGGGGCGGTCTCGATCACGTCGGGCATGGACTCGGTCTCGGCGATCAACTCCTCCGGCGTGGGGCTCACGCTGGCGAGGCCCGCCATCGGCTCGGGGGTCGGGTCAGCGACCGCGCTGGCGGCGGCCATCGCCGGGGCGCTGTCCGTGGGGGATGTGACCGGGGCGGGGGCGGCGCTGGCGGTGATGGAGGCTGCCGGGGTGGCGATCGCGGCTTGCGGGCCGTGCGGCCTCACCAGCAACTCGTTCCGCACCTCGAGGACGCCGTAGGTCCAGAACGTGTCGCTCCCGGCGGCGAACTTCACGGCGCGGCTCCGCACCGTGCCGGTGAGGGTCACGACGCCACTACGGGCCTGCACCGTGATCGCCCGTCCGTCGCGACCCGGCACCTGCGGGTCGGCCTCGATGTTGTCCTCGACCATCTCCTGCTGTTCGTGGTCGCCCGGGGTCCAGCCCTTAAGCTTGCCCTCCTCGCGCCAGCTTTCGAGCAGATGCGACTCGGTCCACCCTTCGGGCGTGGGGCGAGCGGCAGCGGCGGCCGCGCCCTTGGGGGCATCGGCGCGCGGGGCGGCGGGCGTCGGCGTTGGGCGCTCGGCCCCACGCCCGGTCGGCATCTCGGGTTGCGGGCCGGGATTGTTGTCGCGACCGAAGCGTCCGGCGGGCGGGCCGCTGTCGCGGTCGTTGCCGAAACGGGGCGCTCGCTCGTCGGAACCCCGGTCCGGGCGGGGCGGGCGGGCCGCCTCCTCAGCGTAGCGCTCGACGCGCACGTCGCGATCCGGCGGGGGGCCGATCGGGCGGTCGCTACCGGGGCCGGGCGGGCGGTCGAAAGGCCGGTCCCCGGCGGGGCGTGCCGGGCGGTCGTCGTCGCGGCGCTCCCAGGGGCGTGGCGGGGGGCCGGAGTCGCGCCCACCACGCGGCGGGCCACTATCGCGGAAATTGCCCCGATTGCCGTCCCGATTCCCGAAACCGCCGCGTTGTCCGCCGCCGCCGAAGCCGCCGCGTCCGCCATCTCGTCCTGACATTGTCTCGTTCCCCTTCCTCTACACGTTCCACAGACTTACACAGAGAGATAACCACAACGTGGATACACACAAACGCGCCGCGCGGCATACCGCGCCGCCGCGTCACACCAGCCCTACCACGAGCCGTATTTGGCACCCCGCCCTAACCGCGCACCGCCGGGAGTAAATCGAGGATCGCCGCCAGCAACAAGAGATCGCCGACCAGCAGGCACACGAGCAGGGCCAACGGGGCGGCGGGGCCGACCCGACGCATGTAGCGCCCCAATCCGACGAGATCGATGCTCGTCAGCGTGAAGATCAGCCAGCCGACGCCGAGGAAAAAGGCCCCGAATATCTGCGTGCTGTTCTGCGGCAGGCCCTTCCAAACCAGCAGGCCGAGATTCAGCAGCGCCAGCACGATCCCCGGCAACAACAGGAACGCCACCGAAACCCACAGCGAGCGTCCGATCGCCTGCGAGCGGAATGCCGGGGCATCGCGGCGCAGTTGCGGCCAGGCACCGTCCACGTACCCTTCGACCGCCTCCACCGTGAAGATCAGCAAGACCGCCACCCCGATCAACAGCCATATGCGGGGGTCGATCGTGAAGCCGAACATCCTGCCCGCGCTATCCTCGCGCCACACGGGCACGACGCACCCGCAACCGTCGGACAATCGCACCGCGCGAGACAGCGTAACACAGCCGGGGGGGCTTGACGAGGGTGGGGTAGCGGTTGACCGGATTCTGCCAAGGTTTACCGTCTGATAGGGGCGGATGCTTCGCGCCGACCGCGCAACCGCCCCACCGCCATCACGAACGCCGAGTTCATGCGAGAATCGCCGTCCTACCCGTAGAACGACCGCGCTGAACGGGGAGACGGGGCGGGGCGGGACGGAAAGTGCAGGACCGCCGCTTCACGTCGGCGCGGCGCGCGGCTACAATATGCGTGTAGCGGGCAGGCCTGGAGTAGGCGAAAGTGGCGGGAACGCGCTCGGCACGCACGATTCGTAGAGGAGGCACGGCTGATGGCGATGGCGATGGAGAAGCGGCAGGTCAAGAAAGTGGTGCTGGCCTATTCCGGTGGCCTCGACACCTCGGTGATCATCCCCTGGCTGCGCGAGAATTACGGCTGCGAGGTGATCGCGTTCGCCGCCGATCTCGGCCAGGAGGAAGACCTCGACGGGTTGGACGAGAAGGCGATCAAGACCGGGGCCTCGAAAGCCTACATCGAGGATCTGCGCGAGGAGTTCGTGCGCGACTACGTCCTGCCGGTGATTCGTTCCGGCGCGATCTACGAGCGCAAGTATCTCCTCTCCACCAGCATGGCGCGACCGCTGATCGCCAAGCGGCAGATCGAAATCGCCCACCTCGAAGGGGCCGATGGCGTCGCGCACGGCTGCACCGGCAAGGGCAACGATCAGGTCCGCTTCGAGCTGACCTACAAGGCGTTCGACCCCAAGCTGACGGTGATCGCCCCCTGGCGCGAGTGGGCCTTGCGCTCGCGCGAAGACGCGCTGGAATACGCGCGCAAGATGGAGATCCCGGTCACCGCGACCATCGAGAAGATTTACAGCCGCGACCGCAATATCCTCCACCTCTCGCACGAGGGCGGCCCGCTGGAGAATCCCTGGAACGAGCCGCACGCCGACATGTACGAGCTGACCCGCTCGCCGGAGGAGGCACCCGACAGCCCGGTCGTGCTGACCCTCAGCTTCGAGCGCGGCTACCCGACCGCCCTCGACGGCGAGGCCCTGGCCCCGGTCGCGTTGCTGGAACGCCTGAACGCGATCGGCGGCGAACACGGCATCGGGCGGATCGACATGGTGGAGAATCGCCTCGTCGGCATGAAGTCGCGCGGCGTCTACGAGACCCCCGGCGCGACGATCCTCAGCACCGCGCACCGCGAGCTGGAACACATCTGCCTCGACCGCGACACGCTGCACCACAAGGATCAGGTCGCGCTGCGGTACGCCGAACTCGTCTATAACGGCCAGTGGTTCACGCCGCTGAAAGACGCGATCGACGCGTATGTCAACAGTACCCAGGAGCCGGTCAGCGGCGACGTGCGGATCAAGCTCTACAAGGGCAATTGCATCGTCATCGGGCGGCGCTCGCCGAACAGCCTCTATCGCGAGGACTACGTCACCTTCGGCGAGGACGAGGTGTACGATCAGAAAGATGCCAACGGCTTCATCACCCTGTTCGGCCTGCCGATCAAGGTCCGCTCGTTGATTATGGGCACGGGCCGGGGCGATCAGGAACGATAGCGCGCGTGCCACGAGTCGACCAGTCGAATACTCGAATATCGGAGGACGCGACCGTCGCGACGATGCGGGGGACGGCGGGGCGACTCCACGCCGTCCCGCCGCTGCTTGGTGATCGCAGCACCTTTGTGGTTAACTTGCGTTTAACCCTGCGAAGACGAGGCACTTCCTGCGACCCGCGACAAATGCCCCTGCGATAAGCGCCCCTGCCATGGCAGACGGTGAGTGCGACGGTGAGTGCAACGATGGATGCGATCGAGCGGCGGGATAAGAACGGCAACAGCTTGCGGCGGGTGCCGTGGTCGAGCCGTGTCCACGCGCGCCCGATCGAGGAAGGGCGCCACCCGCGTGGGCTGCCGGTGACGGTCGAACACGGCGGCGTGCGCTGGATCAACATCGAATCCCCGACGGCGGTCTCGGTGGCCTATCTGCGCGAGAACTTCCCGTTCCACGAGCCGGATCTCGACGACGTGCTGGACACCCTCCAGCGCCTGAAGTTCGACGAGTACGACGACTATCTCTCGCTCGTCCTCCAGTTCCCGGTCCACAGCAAGCTGACGCGCACGACCACTTCCACTGAGGTGGACATCTTCATCGGGCGCGACTACGTGATCACCATGCACGACACGAAGCTCAAGCCGCTGGTGCGCCTTTTCGACACCGTGGAGCGCGAGCCGGAGGAGCGCGAGGAGATCTTCGGTGGCGGCGCGGTGTACCTGCTGCACAGCATCATCGACCAGTTGCTCGATTATTGCGTGCCGATCACCCGGCGGATCAGCCAGCGGATCGAGCAGATCGACGACATGATCTTCGCCCGCAATTCGCTGCGGACGATCGAGGAGATCGCCACCGCCCGGCGCGACATCATCGCCACGCGCCGGATCATCAAGCCGCAGGTGCAGGTCATCAACGTCCTCGACCGCCGCATCCGCTTCTTCTTCAAGCAGGGCAGCGAGGACGAGGAGGAGCTGGAGGCGTACTTCGGCGACCTGTCGGACAAGATCAGCAAGATTTACGACATCCTCGACGACGCCAAGGAGGTGGTCGACGCGTTGAGCGCGACGACCGACTCGTTGACCTCGCACCGGCTGAACGAGGTGATCAAGATCCTGACGATCTTCTCGGTGATCATGCTGCCGCTGACGCTGATCTCGAGCATCTACGGGATGAATGTGCCGCTGCCGTTCCAGGAGAACGCCCTGTCGTTCGCGCTGATCATGGTCTCGCTGGGGCTGATCTCGGTGCTGATGATCCTCTTCTTCCGCTGGCGGCGATGGCTCTGAGTGCGCCGCGCGTCGCCGCGCCCCGTCTGGCCTTGCTCATGCATGGGCCGGTGCCGCTGATCCTCGGCGCGGTCCTGCTCGGCGCGCTTGGCGGGGTCGCGGTGACGCGCCTGGGGCCGTTGCTGCCGATGATCGCGCTGCTTGGGGCGGTGGGCGCGGCGCTGGTCCTGCTCGACGCGCGCTGGGGGCTGCTCGTCGCGCTCGGGGTGATCGCGCTGTTGCCGTTCGGCACGCTGCCGTTCAAGGTGGGCCTCACCCCGGCGTTGCTCGAATGTGCGCTCGCGCTCACCTGGCTCGTCTTCGCCGTCCGGCTGGCGTTGCGGCGCGACGAGTTGCTGCTGCCGAGCGCGCTCGATGTGCCGCTGCTCCTCTTCCTCTTGGTCACCCTTTTCGCGTTCACCCTGGGTATCGGGCGCGGCTACACCACGCAGACGATCCACGACTACGGCAAGATGCTCCTCTCGATCTCCCTCTTCTTCCTGATCGTCAATCACATTCGCAGTCGCCGCGATTTCGCGCTGGCGCTGAACCTGCTCTGCCTGCTCGCCGCCGCCGCCGCCACTCTCGGGGTCGCGTTGTGGGCGATTGGGGCGCGGGCCGAGGGGCTGCTGGCGCGGCTGGCGATCGTCGGTTACCCGACCGGCAAGATCATCCGCCGCATCGAGGATGACCCGGCCAAGGCGATCCGCGCCACCGGCACGGGGGTCGATCCCAACAGCTTCGCCGGGCTGCTGATGGTCATTCTGGTGCTGCTGGTGGCGCAGTTCGCCGCCCGCCGCCCGATCGTGCCGCGCATCGTCACGATCCTGGCTGGGCCGCCGGTCGCGTTGTGCCTGCTGCTGACGCAGTCGCGCGCCGCCTGGCTGGGGGCGGCGGTGGGGATCGCGTTCGTCGCGGTGCTGCGCTATCGTTGGATGTTGCCGCCGCTGGTGCTCGGCGTCCCGGTCATTCTGGCGCTCGGTGTGGGGCGCAGCTTCGTCGAGCGGCTGGTACTCGGCTTCCGCTTGCAGGACCCGGCGACGAAGCTGCGCCTCGCGGAGTACCAGAACGCCCTGGCGATCATCCGCGAACACCCCATCTTCGGCGTCGGGTTCGGCGCGGCCCCCTCGATCGACCTTCAGACCGGCGTCTCCTCGGTCTATCTGACTGTGGCCGAGCGGGTGGGCCTCCTCGGCTTGGCACTCTATCTGCTCGTCCTGGCCGTCCTGGCCGTGCGCCTGGCGTCCGCGCTCGCCGATCGCCGCGCCCGCGACCGCGCCGAAGGGGAGGCGACCCTGGCGCTGACCGCCGCGCTCGTCGCCGCGCTCGTCGCCGGGGTGCTGGACCACTATTTCTTCAACATCGTCTTCCCGCACATGGTCGCGCTCTTCTGGGGCATCGTGGCGCTCGCGCTGGTCGGCGCGCGATTGGGGCGCGTACCGCCCCTATCTCCCCAAGCGCCTCCGTATCCGTAGGGGCGTAGCGCATAGCCCCACGTCGTCCCGCCGCCTCCATCCCTCTGTGGCGATACAAGCTCAGCCATTACTCCCCCACGCTTTCTTGCCCCACCGGCCCGCCCACCGGACGGCGCAGGGCAGGCAGCAGGATGAGGAGGGCCGGGCCGAGGAGGAGGCCGGACGCGGTGATGGCGGCGCGGATCGAGAAGAAGTCGCCGACCAACCCCAGGGCCGGCCCCCCGGCGATCTGGCCGAGCGCGTCGGTCTGCGCGGTCATCGAGAGAACGGTCGCGCGCACGCCCGGCGCGAGTTGCTGGTTGATCCAGGTCGTGAGCACCGGCTGGATGACGTTACGGGTGACGCTGATCACGAGGACGGCGGCCACGGCGAGCCCGAAGTTCGTCGCTAGACCGAGCGCGACGACCGCGACGAGTTGCAGCCCGTTGAGCAGGAAGACGAGTCGCGCCGCGCCATGCGGGCTGCCGGTGCCCAGCCGCCGCCCCACCATCACCGTCGCGCCGATGGTGAGGAGCTTGCCGGTGGCGGCGATGATCCCGAACCAGACGACCGTGTCCAGCCCGCCGAGCGCGGGAAAGGTGAGGTTCGCCAGGAAGTGCGCCTGCGAGAGGCGATCGTACGCCTCGCTTGCCCCGCCCCGGAAGACGATCACCGCCAGGATGGTCAGCAGGATCGCGCTGGCGCGCACGACCCGCGCGCCGGCGAGGAAGGTCGCGCCCAGCTTCTGGAAGGAGTTTCGCTCCGGCTGCGGGGTCGGGGCGAAGCCGCGCTCGGGCATCGCGAACGCCAGGAAGAGCGCGAGCGCGACGATCAGCGCGCCACCGAGGATGATCGGCAACCGGAGGTTGATGCTGGCGAGTCCCACGCTGACGAAGATGCCGAGCAGCCCGCCGATCTGCGCGGCGCGGGTGCCGCGCAGGAAGAGCGGCCCCGCCGCCGCCTCGCCGACCTCATCGGCGACCCAGGCCTCGGTCGCGCCGCTGGTGAAGGTGATGCCGACCCCCCAGATCACCTGGGCGAGGAGGATGGCGGCGAAGGTGGGGACGAGTCCTTCCAGGACGAAGCCCGCGCCGACCAGTGCGAAGCCGACGATGACCGAGAGGCGACGGCTGTAGAGGTCGGCAACGATGCCGGTCGGAACCTCGCAGATGAAGGCGACCGACTCCAGGAGCGTACCGACCAGGACGAGTTGGAGCGGACTGAGTCGCGCGACCTCGAATTGGTAGACCAGGTTGATGGTGGCGATCATGGCGAAGAAGAGGCCGAACGCCCCGGACAGCAGCAGGTAGATCGGGGCGGCTGCAAGGCGTCGATCGCGCCGCGCGCCGCCGGTATTGTTTCGTGACATATCCCCATGCTCTACTCACGCCCCGTGTGGCCTGTCGCCGCACCCGAGAAGGGCGTAATGTGGCGAGCGACGCAAGGCACACGGAGCCAAAACGCACATTGGCAGAACGCCGCGTGGTGAGTGGGGATGCAGGCGAACGGTGCCGCGCCTCGCGGGAGGGCAGCCGCCGTGACCGTGGGTCGAGATACGCGCGGGCGGGGCTATCGCGAGGAAGGCTTCAGGCCGACGCCGCGTGGCCGACACACCGACAAATCGCCGCATCCGATCGCTGAACCATTGCCATAACCGCAGCTCCTTCCAAAACAGCGCGCCCGGGCGAAGGCTGCCCGGCGCGTCGCTGGTGCGTCGCTGATGCGTCGATGACCGAGGCCGCAGTATAGGGAGAGGGGCGGAGGGTGTCAACTGTGCGGAGAGGTGGGGCGTGACCGATGCGGCAGGCGGTTGAGGCCACGCCGCGCTCGCCCTTCGCGACTGGCCTTCCGTCCCCTTGGACGGGGAGCATCTGCCACCACCGCGCCTCGGGACGACAGCGGTCGCCACGAACACCCGTGAACCTTGTCCCGTCGCGGCGGGAGCACCTGCCCTTCATGGATAGGGCGCAATGATCCGCCTGCGCGGGTTAGGACGGGCGCGAGTCTAACCCACGAAGGTGGGTTTCGTGGGGCCGCAGCCCCCCGAGGCGCGGTGGTGGCAGAGCAACGCGGGGCCTCAACCGCCTGCCTCAACCGCTTGCCACCCCGCCCGCACGCCCTCCGCCATGCACGACGTTGAACCGCACCCCTGGCGACGAGCGGACTTGCCCTGCCTGCGCGGACGCCTGATAATCGTGCGCGTGCTTGGCAAGGTGGCGTGGGCGGCGTACGGCGGCGGCGAGCCCCGCCACCCGGATGCCTGGCGTCGTCAGCACGAGCGAGAACAGGCGCTCGCGGCATGCCGCGCGCCGGTTATCGCCCGTCGTTCTCAGGGGGGAAGCATGGCTATCCGCATCGTCACCGGGGGGATCGCGCAGGAAACCAATACGTTCCAGTGGGAGCCGACGACCCTGGCTGACTTTGGCAAAGGATCGAGCGAGATCGTGCGCGGCCAGGAGATCCTGGCGCTGGCCGGGACCGGAACGATCTACGGCGGGATCGTCACCGAGGCCGCACGGCTCGGCGTGGAACTTATCCCGACCACCTACGGCGCGGCGGTGCCGGGTGGGCGCGTCGCGCGCGCGGCGTTCGACGCGCTCCAAGGCGAGATCCTCGATGGGATCCGGGCGGCGCTGCCTGTGGATGGCGTGCTGCTCGGCCTGCATGGCGCGATGGCGCTGGAGGATGCCGATGACGGCGAAGGGCCGCTGATCGCCGCCGTGCGCGCGATTGTCGGGCCGGGTGTGCCGATCATGGCCCCGCTCGATCTGCACACCAACCTCTCGGACGCGATGATGGCCGGGGCCGACGCCTTCGTCGGCTACAAGGCATACCCGCATACCGACACGCCGGAGACCGGCGCGCAGGCGTTGCGGATGCTGGCAGCGACGATCCGGGGCGAGATCGCGCCGACGATGGCCTACGCGCGCCTCCCGCTGATCGCGCCGAATCAGTCGATGGTCACGACCTGGCAGTCGCCCTTGAAAGAGGCGATCGATCGGGCGCGGGCCATGGAGGAGGAGCCGGGCGTCGTCGCGGCGACGGTCCTCGGCGGCTTCCCCTTCGCCGATGTGCCGTTCGCGGGGGTGGCGACGATCGTGGTGACCGACGCCGACCCGGCGCTGGCACGGCGCTATGCCGACGAACTGGCCGCGATGTGCTGGGAGCGCCGCGAACGCTTCGCGATCCACCCCACCCTGCCCGCCGCCGCGATCGCCGAGGCGCTGGCGGGCGTGCCAGGCAGCGTCTACGTGCTGGCCGACATCGCCGACTCGGGCGCGAGCGGGACTGCCGGGGATGGGACGGTCATCCTCGCGGCGCTGCTCGCCGCCGGGGCGCGCTCGGCGGCGGTGGCGCAGATCATGGACCCGGCGGCGGTAGCGGCCTGCATCACCGCCGGGGTCGGATCCACGGTCACGCTCAACGTCGGCGGCAAGCACGACCGGCTGCACGGCGAGCCGGTCGAGGTCACCGGCGTGGTGCGGCTCATCCACGCGGGAGGATTCGTGCAGGCCGGGCCGATGGGGCGCGGGCGACCCGCCAGCCGAGGGCGCACGGTGGTGTTGGAACTTGGCGGCCCAGGCGGGATCGAGCTGCAACTGACCGATCTGCGGGGCCATCCCAACGACTTGAACTACTTCCGCGCCTTCGGCATCGAGCCGACCGAGCGGCGAATCCTGGTGCTGAAGAGCGCGGCGCACTTCCGCGCCGCCTTCGAGCCGATCGCGACGAAGGTCATCGAGGTCGAGGCACCCGGCATCAGCAGCCCGGACCTGCACGGGTTCCCCTACCAGCGACTCCGCCGCCCGATCTTCCCGCTCGACCCGGAGACGCGCTGGTCGCCGGGCGCGTAGCTTCCGATCAGCACATCCGCCCAGGGCACATGCCAGCGGGTTATGCCTGAGCGAGCGGGAAGATCGGGCGGGCCGAAGCTGCGGGGTTCGGCGCGGCGAGGATTGCGGAGGGGGGATGATGCGGATCACGGAGGTCGAGCCGATCCTGTTCGATGCCGGGCTCGACGAGGTGTGGTGCTTCGTGCGCATCACGACCGATGCGGGCCTCGTCGGCATCGGCGAGAGCAGTACCACGGAACCGCACATGGCGGCGGCGGTCCTCCACCGGCTCGCGGCGGTCGTCGTCGGGCGGGACCCGGCGCGCATCCAGGAACTCTGGCAGGACCTCTACCGCCGCTACTTCAATGTGCGCGGCGGCAATCTGCTCCTCTGCGCGATGAGCGGGATCGACCAGGCCCTCTGGGACATCAAGGGGAAGGTCGCGGGCCTGCCCGTCTACCAACTCCTGGGCGGCGCGATTCGCGAGCGCGTCCCCGTGTACATCAACCACGCCTTCTTTCGCGGCCTCGATCCCCTGGCCGACGCGCCGGGCTATGCGGAACGGGCGGTGGAGGCGGTCGAGGCTGGCTACACCGCGATCAAGATCGATCCCTATGGTTCGCTGCGTGGCGGGGCGACACCCGGCGAGTTGCGCCGCGCGACAGCGACGGTCGAGGCCGTCCGCGCGGCGATCGGCCCGGACATCGACCTCGCCGTGGATTGCCACGCGCGGTTCTCCATCGCGACCGCGATCCAGGCCGGGCGGGCGCTCGAACACCTCGATCTCCTGTTCTTCGAGGAGCCGGTCCCGCCGGAGAATGTCGCCGCGCTGCGGAAAGTGCGCGAGCAACTGCGTCTGACATTGGCGAGCGGCGAGCGGGTCTACACGAAATGGGGCTTCCAGCAGCTGCTCGACGCGCAGGCGGTGGAGATCATCCAGCCGGACATCGCGCATTGCGGGGGCATCTTCGAGGCGCGAATTATCGCCGCGCGGGCGGAGGCGCACTACGTGCAAGTCGCGCCCCACACCTATTACGGCCCGGTCGCCCTGGCCGCCGCGCTCCATCTCGACGCCACGATCCCGAACCTCCTGCGCCAGGAACGCCTGGAGCCGCACGAACCGATCCCGCGACGGCAGGAACTCCTCACGACGCCGCTGACGCTCCGCGACGGCGCGCTGCTCGTGCCGACCGGGCCCGGACTCGGCATTGCGTTCGACGAAGCGGTACTCGCGGCGCACCGCGTGGCGCTGTAGCGCCGGTGCCTGGCAATAGCTGTGCGGTTGCGACCGTGTCGCAGTCGGCCCCTGACACGCACACTGCGCGCGGGCCGGAGTAGCATGGTGACGAACGAGGCGGAGGGGCGCAAAGCGTGGGAGGCGAGCGGGATGGGGCGGTTGGCGAGCGCGGGCGGGTCGGCGGGCGGGCACCTGCGGCTCTTGGCCACCTGCGGGGTGCTCGCCCCGCTCCAGTTCACGCTCGCCTGGGCCGTGCTGGGCGCGGCACGCCCCGGCTACGACCCGCGCCAGCAGTACGTGAGCGAACTCGCGGCGACCGATGCCCCCGACGCCGTGCCGATGATCGCCGCGTTCCTGGCCCTCGGCCTGCTGACGCTCGCCTTCGCCGTCGGTCTGCGCCGCGCCCTCGGCGGCGGGGCGGTCGCCCTCGGCGGTGCCGCCCTCGTCGCCCTGTTCGGCCTTGGCTCGATCGGCGGCGGCCTCTTCCGCTGCGACCCCGGCTGCGGCGGCACTTCGCCCGCGAACATGGCGCACACCGTCAGCGCTCACCTCGGCCTCGGCGCGCTGGTCCTTGCCACCCTCGTTCTCCCCGCGCACTTCGGTCGCGACCGCCGCTGGGCGGGGTTGCGCGCCTACTCGTGGCTCACCGGGGGCATTGCCCTGGTGATCTTCGTGCGCGGCTTCGCGGCCTTCGGCGGGGTCGGGCTCGGCCAGCGGCTCTTCCTCGGCACCCTGTTCCTCTGGCTGGCCGTCGTCGCCCTGCGCCTCCTGCGCCTTGCCGGTCGCCCCGACGGCTGAGGGGTTGTGCCGCGACCCCTCGGGACATCCATGTGCGAACCGGCGCGCGCGACATACAGCTAACCCCCGCCATTCGGCTGCCCATGGCCGAGTGCCGCGCGTACCGCCAGCTCGACCCCCGTGTCCTCGAGCGCGCCCAACTCCCGGTATTCCCCGCCCAGTTCTGTCGCCAGCCGCCGGGCGAGGTCGAGGCGCACCGCGCCCGATTCGCTGTCGAGGACCAATGCCTGCACGCCCGCCTCGCGCAGCGCGCGCGCCTGGACGTGGGCATCGGCGAGCGGTTCACCATCGGCCAGCGCCACGTTCGCGCGCCCGTCGCTGAGCAGGACGAGCAGCGCCGACATCCCACGCTGCCCCGGCTGCTGGAAGACCTCGGCGGCGAGGCGCAGGCCGTGCGCCAGCGGGGTGCGCCCGCCCGTCGGCAGCGTGCGGAGGCGCGCGTCGGCCAGTTCGACGCTGGTGGTAGGCGGCAGGATGAGCTCGGCCGACCCGCCGCGAAACGCGATTAGCCCGACCCGTTCGCGGCGCTGATAGGCGTCGAGCAACAACCGCGCGACCGCGCCCTTCGCCAGTGCCATGCGCCGCTCCGCCGCCATCGAGCCGCTGGCGTCGACAACGAAGAGGATGCAGCGCCCGAGCGGGGCTGCTCTGGGCCGGACGCGCAGATCGTCGGCCCCGACGCTGAGGGCCATGGTGGGGGGGGCGGTCGGCGCACGGTCGCCGTCCCGCCCCGCTTGCCGTGTCGCCGCCGCCTGGAGGGTGGCGATGATGGCGAGCGGCGCGCGCGCGCCGTCACCCTCTGTGGCCGGGCGGACGGCCCCCGGTCGCCCGGCGCGCGGCGCGGGCTGCTCGGCCCGCCCCCGGCGTGCCGTGACTGCGGCGGTCGGTCGCTGGTGCGCGGCGGGCGGCGGGAGCGACATGGGCATCGTCAGCGTCGGCTCGAACCGCTCGGTCCCGTCGTCGCCCGCACCGGCATCCGGCGGGTCGGCGTCGGTGGTGTCCTCCCCGGCGGTCGTCTCCGCGCGCTGCCGGTGTTCCTCCAACAGGCGGTCGAGCCGTTCCTGATCGAGCCTGTCCTGCCCGCCCTGCCCGCCCTGGTCGAAGGGCTGGCGACGGCGACGGTGGGGCAGGGCCAGTTCCGCCGCCGCGCGCACATCCTCCGGCGCGACCACGAGTCGTTCTTCCCAGGCGGCGAGCGCGCACGCGGCCTTGTAGATCGTCAGATCGGCGCGCAGCCCATCGACGCCGACGTCGAGGCAGAGGCGGGCGATCAGGTCGAGGAGGTCGTCGCCGAGGACGACGCGGGCGAGGAGGCCGCGCGCCCGCGCGAGGCGTGCGCTCAACTCCGCCTCCTCGACGGCCCAGCGCGCCGCGAAGGCCGCCGGATCGGCCTCGTGGGCGATCCGACGACGCACCACCTCGGCCCGGTCGCGCGGGTCGGCGAGTCCGGCCACGTCGACCGCCAGCCCGAAGCGATCGAGAAGTTGCGGGCGCAATTCGCCCTCCTCGGGATTCATCGTGCCGATCAGCGCGAAGCGTGCCGGGTGGGCGAAGGAGATCCCCTCGCGCTCGACCACGTTGCGCCCCGCCGCCGCCGCGTCGAGCAGCAGATCGACCAGGTGGTCGGGCAGCAGGTTCACCTCGTCGATGTACAACAGGCCGCGATGGGCCGTCGCGAGCAGGCCCGGCTCGAACTCGCGCGTGCCGTCGCGGATAACCCGTTCGAGGTGCAGCGTGCCGAGCAGCCGGTCCTCGGTCGCGCCGAGCGGCAGCTCCACGACGCGCGCGGGGCGGCGGAGCGCCCGGATCTCGGCCCCGGCGCAGTGCGGGCACGTCCCGAGCGGTCGGGCCGGGTCGCAGGCATAGGGGCAACCCGCCACGACCTCTACCAGCGGCAGGAGCGCGCCGAGCGCTCGCACGACCGTCGTCTTGGCCGACCCCTTCTCGCCGCGCAGCAGCACCCCGCCGATCGCCGGGTTGATCGCGTTGAGCAGGAGCGCCAGCCGCATCCGCTCCTGCTTGACGATCGCCGCGAAAGGATAGTGCCCCGGCTCGGTATCGCTCACGCCTGCGTCTCCCCGCCCGATCGGCTCAGTCCATCCTCAGCACAAAGTCGGCCCCGCGTCCGGCAACGGGTGTAGGTCGGCGGCGCGGGCCGCCCCGCTCACCGCCGTGCCAGCGCCTCCTGCCGCCCCTCCAGCTCGCCGTCCATCGCCAGGTAGGTCGCGCGCAGGCCGTCGAGGAGTGCCTGATCCGGTTCGCCCCACAGGCCGCGACCCGCCGCCTCCAGCAGCCGCCCCGCGATGTCGCGCAACGCCCAGGGGTTGCTGCGGCGGAAGAACTCCTGCATCGCGGGGTCGAGCGCGTAACGCGCGGTCAGCTCGGCATACATCCAGTCGTCCACCACGTCGGCCGTGGCGTCGTAGCCGAACAGGTAGTCCACCGTGGCGGCCAATTCCAGCGCGCCCTTGTAGCCGTGCCGCGTGATCGAGGCGAGCCACTTCGGGTTGATGACGCGCGAGCGGAAGACCCGCAACGCCTCCTCCTTCAGATCGCGCACGCGCGCGCGTGCCGGGTCGGCGCTGTCGCCGAAGTAGGCGCGCGGCTTCTTGCCGGTCAGCGACCGGATCGTCGCGATCATCCCGCCATGGAATTGCAGGTAGTCGTCGGAGTCGAAGATGTCGTGTTCGCGGTTGTCCTGATTCTTGACCGCCGCCGCCACTCCACCGAGCGCGCGGCGGAAATCGTCGCGCGCGTCGGTGCCGTACTCGTCCGCCGAGTAGGCATAGCCGCCCCAGTTCACGTAGGCTGCGGCGAAGTCGGCGGTGTCGGTCCAGTTGCGCGCGTCGATCAGGGGCAGGATCCCCGCGCCGTAGCTGCCCGGTTTCGGGCCGTAGATGCGGCGCAACGCCCGTTGTTCGGCCTCCCCGGCGCTCACGCCGCCCGCCGCATGGGCCGCGCGCGCCGCGAGGTAGCGTTTGCGGACGAAGTTTTGCTCGGGCGGCTCGTCGAGCGTCGCGACGAGCCGCACCGCCTCGTCGATCGAGGCGATCAGGTGCGGGAAGGCGTCGCGGAAGAAGCCGGAGATGCGGCAGACGACGTCGATGCGCGGTCGCTCCAGTTCCGCCAGCGGGATGAGGTCGATCCCGATGAGGCGGTGATTCTCCGGCTGCCAGCGCGGTCGCACGCCGAGCAGCGCGAAGACCTCGGCCACGTCGTCGCCGTACGTCCGCATCGCGCTGGTCCCCCAGATGCTGATCCCGACGCTCTCCGGGTAGCCGCCCTCGTCCTCGCGGTGGCGGCGCAGCAGTTCCTCGGCGAGTTGCTGCCCCACCAGCCAGGCGGCCTGGCTCGGCAGCGCGCGCGGGTCGGCCGCGTAGAAGTTGCGCCCGGTCGGCAGGACATGGGCCATCCCCCGTGTCGGTGCCCCGCTCGGCCCGGCCGGGACGTAGCGACCGTCGAGCGCGCGCACGAGGTTGTCCACCTCCTCGACGTTGCGGCGCAGGTTCGGCAGCACCTCGTCGCGCGCGAAGCGCAGCGGGCGGGCCAGCTCGCGCCGCGCCGCCGCGTCGCCACCGGCACAGATCGCGCGCAACGCGCCATCGAGCGCCGCGTCGTCGCCCGCCGCGTCGAGCGCCGCGCGCAGGAGGCGATGCCCGAGCGTGTCGATCGCGGCGAGCGCGTCGCCGACGGTGACGATGACCGTGTCGGCGGCGTCGGCGAGGCGATCCCGATCCTGGGACGCGTGCGGCGCAAGCCGCGCGCCCGGTGTCGCCCCTAGCGCTGCGTGGTCGAGGCCATAGATCGCCCCGATCGCGGCGGGCAGGCTGGGGATGTCGAGGTTGGCGATCCGCACCAGTTGGTAGAGGAGCGCGATCAGCGTCTCGCCCTCGGGCACCTCGCCGAGCGTGTGCAAGCCATCGCGGATCTGCGCCCCCGCCAGTTCGCAGAGGTAGCCGTCGAGATCCTCGATCAGGTGGGCGATCTCGGGGCCGACCATCTCGGTGAGGAGGACGGGCGTCCCCTCATCGGTCAGCGCGTCGTCCCACTCATGCACATGCGCCCCACGCTCGCGGTTGAGGATCGCGTTGAGATCGCTGTCGAGGTTCGCGCCCTTGAAGACATCCCAGATCTGGTTCTGCAAGAGCGGCAGTTTGCTCGGGTCGAGCTTCTCCACCTGATAGTACTCGTCCACCAACTGCTGCAACTCGGCCAGTTGTCCGTAGACCCCGGCGGTCGTCATCGGCGGCGTCATGTGATCGATAATCACCGCGTGCGTGCGGCGCTTCGCCTGCGTCCCCTCGCCGGGGTCGTTGATGATGAAGGGATAAAGCAGCGGGAGATCGCCGAGGAAGGCGTCGGGGTAGCAGGAGGCCGAGAGGCCGATCCCCTTGCCCGGCAGCCATTCGAGGGTGCCGTGCTTGCCGACGTGGATGAGCGCGTCCGCGCCCCACTCGTCGCGCAGCCAGCGATACAGCGCGTGGTAGTTGTGCGGCGGCGGCAGATCCGGGGTGTGGTAGATCGCGTTCGGGTCCATCCCGTAGCCGCGCGGCGGCTGCAAAGCGACGAAGAGGTTGCCGAACTCGAGACCGGCGAGGGCGATCGCGTCGTCGTGAACATAGGCCCCCCCGGGCGGCGGCCCCCACTGCCGCGCCATCTCGTCGCGCCGTTGCGGATCGAGTTCCGCCTGCCACACAGCGTAGTCCGCCGCCGGGACGCGCGCCGCCACGTCGCGTAACTGGCCCTCGGTCAGGAGTTCCAGGTCGTAGGAGCAGCGCTCGATCAGGGCGTGGATGAGCGCGTCGCCATCGGGCGGCAGCGCGCCGACGCGATACCCCTCGTCGCGCAGCCTCGCCATGATCCGAAGCAACGAGGCCGGGGCGTCGAGGCCGACCGCGTTGCCGATGCGCGACGCCTTGGCGGTCGAGTTGGTCAGCATGAACGCGACCCGCTTATCGGCGTTCGGCGTGCGGCGCAGGGCCGCGTGTCGCAGCGTCAGCCCGACCACGCGCTCCACCCGGTCGGCCAGCGGCACGTAGCGGACGCCTGGGGCCGCGCCATCGCCCGCCTGCCCCGCCCCGCCCTCGCTCCCCGTGTCCTCTTTAAACGAGATCGGCACGGTGATGATCCGACCGTCGAACTCCGGGATGGCGACGTTCATCGCGGTGTCGAGCGGCCCCAGCCCACGCCCGGACGCGTCCCAGGCCAGGCGGCTCGACTGGGCGGTGATCGCCTGGAATACCGGCGCGTCGAGGGCGGCCAGTTGCTCGATTGCCCAGCCGCTCGGCGTCGGGCCGTCCGCGTTGACCCCGCCCATCGCGAAGCTCAGCGTGCTGATGATCGCGTCGCAGCCCGCCTCGCCGAAGGGTCGCAGGGCGGGCGAGAGCGCGCCGTCGGCCCCGGTCTCTTCCTTCGAGGAGGCGGTGAAGACCGGCAACGCGTTCGCCCCCCGGCGCTCGATCTCGCGGATGAGCGCATCGACGAAGGCGATGTTGCCCGCGAGGAGGTGCGCCCGGTAGAAGAGGATCCCGATCGTCGGGGCCTCCGGCCAGTGCCGCGCTTGCAGGGCGGCGAGGGTTGGCGCGGTGGGGAGGTCAGGGTGATAGAGGCCGATGCGCGGCAGTGGGGCCGGGGCGTCGTAGCCGTGCCCGGTTGTCAGCAGGTGGTCGGCGAGGAAGCGTAGCGCGTGTTCGTAGTTGTGCGGCCCGCCGAGTTGCAGATAGGCGAAGAGCTCCTGCACGGTCGGGGCGTCGGCGGTGGACAACGCGGTCAGTTCCGGGTCCAACTCGTCGGTGCCCGAGACGCACAACAGGAAGAGATCGTGCGCATCCGCCAGCCTGACGAGCCGGTCCAGCCCGGCGGCGAAACTCGCTCGCCCGCCGTGCAGGCGCACGATCACCACTTGGGCGGTCGGCGCGGTGCGGTCGAGGAAACCCAGCAGATCCTCCTCGCCGCCGAGGCTGGCGATGTTGTAGGCGCGGATCGGCGGGAAATCGCCCGGCAAGGTCGGCGCGATCCCGTTCAGCGTGAGGATGTCGGTGTCGGCATGAGTCAGCAGGAGGAAGCCGAAGCCCGATGGCCCGGTGGGCGGCGCGAGCGGCACGCCGGATGACGCGCTCGCGGGCAAGGCCCCGGACGCCGGCCAGTTGAAGACCGAGAAGACATTCGGGGCGAGCGTTGGCGGCGGTGGGAGGTACGTTTCGCGCGCCGCCAGCGCCTCGATGTAGTCGTACAACGCCAGGATCTGCGCCTCGGTCGCGATCGAGTGGAACCAGATCTCGCGCCCGGCATAGAGCAACAGCGCGACGTTGGCGAGCGCGCAGGGGCCGAGGCAGCCACCGAAGGAGAGGTGGACCTTGTTGCGGAGCTTCCGGCGCTCCCACTCGCTGTGGTAGAGTTCCTGCGGGACCGGTGCGAACCCACGGTTCACGAGGCCGCAGCATCACCCGTAGCCGCAGACGAACAACTGGCCGGGGCGGCGGAAGACGTTAATCGTCTTGCCGTCGCCGCGCTGCACCAGATTGCGCGACTTCGCCACCTTCGCCGTCGGCTGGCGCTCCCCCTGCTCCCGGTTGTCCATCAATAGCCGCCCATCAATATTCGATCCCCGCCTGCCCGCGAATCCCCTGCTCGCGCAACGGGTGCTTCACCGCCTCGATCCGGCTGACGAGGTCGGCGTGGTCGACTAGTTCCTGCGGCGCGTCGCGCCCGGTGATCACGAGGTGGAGCATCGGCGGCTTGTTGGCCGCGAGCCACGCGACCACCTCGCCCGCTTCCAGCCAGCCATATTTGATGGCGTAGGTGAACTCGTCCAGGACGATCAGATCGTAGTCGCCGCTGACGATCTTCTGCTGGGCGAGCGCCCAGCCGTGCCGCCCGCGCGTCGCGCTCTCGTCGAGGTCGCCCGCGATCCAGGTGAAGCCGTCGCCCATCGCCAGCATCTCGATCCCGAGTTTCTTGGCGGCGCGATGCTCGCCGAAGTGGGCGTTGGCGTGCTTGATGAACTGGATGACGCAGACGCGCATCCCCCGGCCCCAGGCGCGCAGCACGAGGCCGAAGGCGGCGGTCGACTTGCCCTTCCCGTTGCCGGTGTTGATGATTACCAGGCCCTTCTTGCGTTTCCGCGCGCCGGGCGACGGCTTCTTCGCGGCGGCCTTCTCCCCTTGCGAGGCGTAGCCGTCGAACGTTTTCGCCCCGTCCGCTTGCGGCTCGTCTCCCTCGGCATCGGCGATCTTCGTCTCAGCCATCCCCGTCTCAGCCTCAGCCACCGATGGCACCCCGATCCTCACGATAGGCCGCTACGGCGGCGCTGAAATAACGGGCGCGCGACCGTCGCGCGCTCATCCCGGCCCCCGGCGGGCGAGCACGAATAGCCCCTCCCGCTCCCGCCCGTAAGGGTGCCGCGCGTCGAGCGTGTGCCAGGCCCCTTCGAGGCCGAGTCCGGCCTCGTGCAAGAGTCCTCGCACCTCCGGCAAGCCGTAATGTCGCCGGGTCAGGGTGTAGACGCGACGCGCTGCGCCGTCGAGGACGGTTGTGCGATCGGTGCAGATCATCTCCGCCGCGTCGGGGATCGTCTCCAGCAACTCCACCGCGCCGTCCCACTCCCGCCAGTCGCGGCGCGGCGCGGGGAGCGCGACCGGCCAGTCGCCGATCCCGAAGAAGAGTCGCCCGCCCGGTCGCAGCAGCCCGTGCAGGAAGGCGAGGCTGCGCCGATCCTCCGCCTCGGTGGGGTAGCCGAGGCAACTCCGATCGTATGGGGAGAGGATCGCGTCGAACGGCGACCGATCGCCCAGCGTGCGGAAATCGCGCTGGCGGAAGTCGATCGCGCACCCGGCCAACGCGGCGCGCTCGCGGGCGATCGACAGCATCGCCGGGGCGATATCGACGCTGATCAGGTCGTGGAAGCCGCGCTGATGCAGGGTGAGGCTGTGGCGACCCCAACCGCAGCCGATCTCCAGCAGACGATCGCCCGTTGCCAGGGCCAATTGGCCGATAAGGAAATCGCAATCGAGCGCGGCAGCGGCGAGCCCAGCGCGCCGCGACGGCTCATCCAACTCGGCGGCGTGGCGCGCGCTGTGGTGGATGTACCAGGCGTTGTTGCCGCTGGCACTCTCGGCGTCGGTCGCGACGGCTGCGGGCACCAGGGTAAGCAGGGTCGGAGGCATGGGGGTTCCCGAACCTTTCACGCGAAGGTCAGCGGAGTGGCAGGGACGGCGGGTGATCTGGCTCCGCAGCAAAGCTGCGCTACAGTTGCGCGACAGCGCCGGATTTTGACCGGCTTCCCCCACGATGCCCCGCGCATTCGCGCAGCGGGCAGCGTCCCTGATGTAGCAATATTCTGTTATGGCGGACTGTAGCAGGGGCAACGCCGGGTTGTCAACGACTGCCGCCGTTGCGCGTGGGGGCGCGGTGACCACGCGAACCGCAACGCCGACCGGGACCTTCCGAGAACGGCGAACGGTCGCGCCAACCGACCGGGTACGAAGGCGTGAATCGGTGGGTATCGTGGAGCGCCAGCCAGACGTGGCGTGTGCCGGATCGCCGGAACCAGGACCATCGGGCGATGGCCGGTCGGCTGATTGCTCCTTATACTGCTTAATGGGCGGCACCTCGGACCGCCCGCAGGCGACGCGCGAGAGGGGCGGGCCAAGGATGAGAGAGGTACTCCGCCGCGTGATGCGCGCTTGGCTGCGCCCGCCGCCGTTCGCGCCCCGGCACCTGGGGCGTTCCGCGCTGTGCGCCGTGCCAGCGCACTCCATCGCCATGGTCGCAGGCCCCGCCCTCCGGCCCGGATCGGGTTCGCCGTCGATCGCCGCCGCCGTCCCGGTCGCCCAGCCGCGCGACCGGCCCCGGCCCCGGACAATGGACACCCGCCGCGTCCTCAAGCTCGTGGTCGTCGGCGAGGGCAACGTGGGCAAGACGTCGCTCGTTCGCCGCTACGCCACCCACAAGTTCGCCGAGGCCCGCACCCAGACGCTCGGCATCGACATCACCACCCAGGACCGTGTGATCGCCGGGTCGGTCGTCACCCTCGCGTTGTGGGACATCGAGGGCCAGCGCGGCGAGCGGCCCTTCTTCTACCACGGGGCCAGCGCCGCCCTGCTGGTCTATGACGTGACCGCGCCCGACTCGCTGCGGGCGTTGCTGCTGTGGATCGACCGCTTGCGGCATCATGCGCCCCCCGGCCTGCCGCTCCTCATCGTCGGCAACAAGGCCGACCTCCCATCCGCCGTGCCCGTTGCCTGGGGCGAGGCCCTGGCCGCAGGCGTGGGAGCCCGAGGCCATTACCGGGTCTCGGCCCGCGCCGACGCGCAGGTCGGCCCGGCCTTTGCCCTGCTGGCGGACATGGCCGCCGCTAGCGCGCGGCAATCGGCCTGATCGGTTCTCCCTGGAAGTGGCTGGCGACCGAATCGCCCGAGGCACCTGTGAAGGGGGCAATGCCTGCCTGCGCGGCCAACGTGGCTCACCCGTCGGGCGTATTTGCGGGCGGGCCGACGAGGGCGGCAAGGAGATTCTCGAGGGTGGCGGCAGGATCGGCGCACCGCCCGATGTGGACCGGGGAGGTCTGGATCATGGTGCTGCGGGGCGCGGTGAGCCAGTGGAAGCGCTCGGATTGGGGGAGCGCGGCCAGCGGCCCGCCCTCGGCGCGGCCCGCCCCGATCGCCGCGAAGGTGGCGAGGTGACGGGCGATCGTCGCGCCGTCCACCTCCGGCGCGAAGGCGTGGAGCCGGGCCGGATCGAGCGCGATCGCCGCGCCCAGGAAGCGCCGCGCGCGCGCGAAGAGGATCACGCCGACATTGATGCACTCGCCTCGCTCGACGCGCGGGACGACGCGGACGATGGCGTAGCTATACCACACGGTGGGTGAGGCGGGGGGCGAGTCGGTCCGGGCCGCGTCGTTGGGCATCGAGCGCTTCCTGCAGCCACTGGCGCGGGCCGTCGAGGCGCGCGCGCAGATAGCTGACATAGGCGGCCCGGTGCGCCGCCAGGTCGGTGAACTCGGCCTCGCCGCCGAGCCAGGCATCGGGAATATCGGCGACCACCGCGCCGAGGACGTCGTCGGTGAGGAGCGGGCGCAGGCGCGCGTCGGCCGTCGTCAAATCGCCCGCCAGCGGCAGCAGCACATGGTCCTTGATCGGCGCGAAAGGCGACTGGATACGGTCGCGCCAACCGGCCCAGCGATGGTGGAAATAAAGCGACGCCCCGTGGTCGATCAGCCAGAGCCCCCCCTGCCAGCGCAGCAGGTTGGTGTTGCGCGCCGTGCGATCGACGTTAGTGATGCAGGCGTCGAACCAGACGATCGCGGCGGCGAGGGCGGGGTCGACGTCGCGCTCGACCGCCGGGTCGAAGGGGAGGGCACCAGGTAGATACGCCAGCCCGAAATTCTCGCCCACGCTGCCGCGCAGGATGTCCTGGATCTCCAGGTCCGGCTCCGCCTCGCCGAAGCCCGCGCCGAGGTCGATGATCGCCGCGCGCGGGACGGGCAAACCGAGCGCGTGGCCGAGACCCGCCGCCAGCGTCTCGGCCACGAGCGCCTTCGCGCCCTGGCCCGCGCCGCGAAACTTCACGACGAAGCTCTCCCCGTCCGCCGCTTCCACCACGGCGGGCAGCGAGCCGCCCTCGCGCAGCGGCACGACGTAGCGCGTCCCGGTCAGCCGTTCGATCATCGTGACATCCTCTTGTCCGGGCTCCTCTTGGCCCCTCGTCCGCGAGATATTGGGTAGTATACCTGTTGACGCGCCCGCGCTACGGACGCTGTGGCGCGCTGTATCGAGGCGTGTAACGAGAGGGGGCAAGTCGGGATGGATCGGGATGCCGGGCAGGGCGAGGACACGCTCCACCCCGAACTGACGGACGAGGGGCGGGCGCGCATCCGCGAGGAGCAGCGAGCGGTGCGGCAGCGCGATGATCGCCGGGCGCAGGGTCTGGTGATCGTGAATACCGGCAACGGGAAGGGAAAGACGACCGCTGCCCTCGGCATCCTGACGCGCGCCTGGGGCCGGGGGATGCGCGTCTGTATGCTCCAGTTCATTAAGGAGCAGAGCGCCAATTTCGGCGAGGAGCGCGCGGCGCGCAAGATGGGCGTGGACGTCATCCCGCTCGGCGGCGGGTTCACCTGGATGTCGGAGAACATCGCGGAGGACCGTGCGCTGGCACGGGCGGGGTGGCAACGCTGTCGCGAGAAGATCGAGGGCGGCGACTATGACATCGTCATCCTTGACGAGCTGACCTACTGCTTCACGTTCGGCTGGCTCGAACTGGACGAGGTGTTGGCCGTGCTGCGCGCGCGCCCGCCGTTGCAGCACGTCATCATCACCGGGCGCGACGCCCCACAAGGGCTGATCGATTTCGCCGATCTCGTCACCGAGATGCGCGAGATCAAGCACCCGTACGCGGCAGGCGTGAAGGCGCAGAAGGGGATCGAGTTCTGAGCGGTGGTGGCGCGGGTGGGGCGGGTAGAGGTGGGGACGGACCTCTCCCCGCCGCCTGCGGGCGGCGACCCTCCCCGACGCGGGGAGGGTGGGGTCGGGCCGTGGAAGCGGTTGAATGTTTTGTGTGGGAGTAGTGATGGCGTGGGAAGGCGCGGATGCTTCGCGGCGGCGCAGCATGACAAATCCGGTTGTTGTAAGCCGATCACCAACGTTCGGGGCATCCGCCACGTACGCGGGTGGCCGACCGCCTTGAATTTTTCATGCTGCGCCGCCGCGAAGCATCCGCGCCCGCCGCCCCAGCGCCGCCTGCCACACGGCCCACCCAACCATCGACCGAAGAATGTGAGCCGCACGCAGGCTGCCTCCGACCGCTCCGGTGCGTTCCGTCTGCGTTATACTCCCCGTGTTAAGGTAGGGGCGACGCGGGGTGACGCGACGACCGGACGGGGGATATGGCCGACACCGCGCTGGTCTATACGCCGCTCTATTTGGGGCACGATACGGGGCAGCAGCCCGAGAATGCGGGCCGCCTGATCGCGATCATGTCGCACCTCGATCGCGAGGGTTTGCTGGAGGATCGGCGTATCTTCGAGCCGGACGCCGCGCCGTTCGAGGCGATCGCGGCGGTCCACACTCCCGCGCTGATCGAGGAAGTGCTCGACGCGGCCGAGTCGGGCGGGCGTTGGCTCGATGGGGACACGTTCGTCTCGCCCGGCTCGTACGAGGCGGCGGTCTATGGCTCGGGCGGCGCGCTGGTCGCGGTCGATGCGGTGCTGAGCCGCGATCCCTCGCGCGTCTTCGTGCTGTCGCGCCCGCCGGGACACCACGCGACGCCGGGGCGCGCGATGGGTTTCTGCCTGTTCAACCATGTGGCGGTGGCGGCGCAGTACGCGCTCGACACGCACGGGCTGGCGCGCGTGGCGATCATCGACTGGGATGTCCATCACGGCAATGGCACCCAGGACATCTTCTACCACTCGGAAAAGGTCTTCTACGCCTCCACCCACCAATGGCCCCTCTATCCGGGGAGCGGGCGGCGCGAGGAGACCGGCGCAGGCGCGGGTTTGGGCACGACCTTGAACGTGCCGCTGCCGCCCGGTGCCGACGACGCGCGCTATCTGCGGGCGTTCGATGAGGAGATCCTGCCGGCCGTGCGCGCCTTTGCCCCGCAACTGCTCCTCGTCTCGGCCGGCTTCGACGCCCACCGCGACGATCCGCTGGCGCTGCAACATCTGACCGAGGCGGGCTTCGCGGCGCTGGCCGCGCGGGTCTGCGAGCTGGCCGAGGCGTGCTGCGACGGGCGCCTGGTGGTCCTGCTTGAAGGCGGCTATAACCACGACGCGCTCGCGCGGTCGGTCGCGGCGACGCTGCGGGCGCTGGATGGGGGAGTCGTAAGTCGTAAGACGTGAGTCGTAAGGGGCTTTGCGCGGTGGCGATCGGGCGCAACGGTAACGAACGACCCTGCTTACGTCTTACGCCTTACGCCTTATGATCCGCCAAGGAGGTAACCATGATCGCGGTCATCGACTACGGCGCGGGAAATGTGGGCAGTGTGGTGAATGCGCTGGTGCATGTCGGCGTGGCGCATGTCGTGACCGCTGATCCGGCGACGATCCTGGCGGCGGAAGGGGTCATCTTCCCCGGTGTCGGGGCGACGGCGGATGCGATGAGCAATCTGCGCGCGCGCGGGCTGGTCAAGACGATTCGGGCGGTGGCCGTCGGGGGGCAGCCACTCCTCGGCATTTGCGTCGGGCAGCAGGTCCTTTTCGGCACGAGCTACGAAGGGTCGCCGCACGAATGTCTCGGCATCTTCGCGGGCGAAGTGCGCCGCTTCCCCGATACCGACGACCTGATCGTGCCGCACATGGGCTGGAATGGCGTGTCGCTGCGTCGGCCACACCCGCTCTTCGCCGGTATCCCGGCAGGGACCGAGTTCTACTTCGTCCACTCCTACCACGTCGTGCCCGACGACGAGGCGCTGATCCTCGGTGAGACCGACTACGGTGCGCCGTTCCCGGCGGCGATCGCGCGCGACAATGTGCTGGCGACGCAGTTCCACCCCGAGAAGAGCGGGCGCTGGGGCCTGGAACTCTATCGCAACTTCGCGCGGCTGGTGGCCGAGCGCGCGGGGCCACGTGAGGCCGCGCTCGTGGCGGGGCGCTCGTCGTGATCGTTATCCCGGCGATCGATTTGCGGGATGGACGTTGCGTGCGCCTCGTGCAGGGGGACTTCGCCCGCGAGACAATCTTCGGCGACGATCCGGTGGCGATGGCCCTCCGCTGGCAGGAGGCGGGGGCGACAATGCTGCATGTGGTCGATCTCGATGGCGCGCGTGCGGGCCAGCCGCTGCAGGCGGCGATCGTCGCGCGGATCGCGGCGGCGCTGACGATCCCCGTCCAGCTCGGCGGTGGCCTGCGCACGCTCGATCACCTGGCCGAAGCCTTCGGGAATGGCGTGGCTCGCGTCGTCCTCGGCACCGCCGCGCTCGAAGATCGCGCTTTGCTCGTCGCCGCGCTCGAACGCTGGGGGGCCGAGCGGATCATCCTGGGCCTCGACGCGCGCGGCGGGCTGGTCGCCACGCACGGCTGGCTCGAGACGACCGCCGTGCGCGCGACCGAGCTGGCGCGCGCGCTGGCGGCGGTCGGGCTGCGGCGTATCATCTACACCGACATCGGTCGCGACGGCACCTTGCACGAGCCGAACTACGATGCGCTGACCGAGTTGGCGGCGGTCGGGGATTTCGCGGTGATCGCCTCCGGCGGCGTCGCCCGTCGTGAACACCTGGTCGCCCTGGCCGCCCTGCCCGGCGTCGAGGCGACGATCGTGGGACGCGCGTTGTACACCGGCGACGTGGTGCTGGGGCCGGGGGAGTGGGCGGTGACGAGTGACGAGTGACGAGTGATGGGTGATGAGAGGGGCGGGTCGCTTGGCGGCGCTGTTGCTATTATCCTCTCGATATAGCTGTCGTTAGCAGTGGAGCGAACGGTGCTCAATATTCGGAATAACCTGCGCGACGACGAACGGCGACGGCGCGATGAGGCGCGGCTGGGCGCGCTGGAAGAGCAGATCGACGAATTGCGGCTCCTGCTGCGCGAGGGTGGCAGTCGGCAGGCGCAAGGCGAGGAGTCGCAGGGCACGCTCGGCGAACTGGTCGCGGGACTCGGGGAGCGGATCGAGGCGGCGCGGCACGAGGCGCGCGTGGCGAACGAGGCGCGGATCGTGGAGCTGACGCGGCTACGGAGCGCGGCTGCGGAGACCGATGCGCAGTACACGTCGGCGCTTGCGCCGCTCCCCGGCCTCCAGGCGCAGCTCACCGAGATGGGGAACCAGATCCGCACCAAGTTCCAGGAATTGGGCGACGAACGCCATCGCTTCGGCGAACTCCAGGCGCAGATCGAGCGCCTGCCGCCCCAGGTGGAGCGTGGCGCGGAGATCGCGCGCGGCGTGCGCGATGAGTTGGGGGGGCTGCGCGTCGAGATCGACACGCTGCGGGCCGACTGGCGCAAGGTCAACGACGCGATCGGGATGGTCGAGCAGGATGTGCGGCGGCGCACCGGCGATCTCGGCGTGGAACTCACCGAGACCAACGGTCGGATCGACGCGCTGAAGGAGCAATTGCCGCCGCTCGACATCCAGATCGCGCGGGTACGCTCCGATCTGCAACTGATCGTGCCGAGGTTCGAGCAGTTGGCGGCGACCGACAGCGAGCTGCGCGAGGAGAGCGATCGTCACGCGTTGCTGGCGATAGAGCGCCACACCCAGGCCATGGCCCGCGCCGACGAGGCTCGCGCGGGGGTGGAGGAACGCTTGCGGCTCTTCGAGCGCCTGAACGACACGCGCTTCAGCGCGACCATGACCCGGTTCACCGGGTTGGAGGAGGCCGACCGCGCGATCGGCCACCGCCTCACGCTGCTGGCGGTGCGCCTGGACGAACTGCGCGATCGGGATGCCGAGTTGCGCGGCGAGATGCACCGCCTCGAAGAATTGCGCCTGCGGGTGCGGATCGAGCAGGCCCAGCAAGAAGCCCAACTTTTCGCCACCCGCCTGGCCGAATTGCAAGCGCGCGCGGACGGGGACGGGGACGGGGATGGGGATGAGTGACGGTCCAATGTCCAAGGTCCGAAGTCCAAGGTGGACGGGACGCAAGAGCCTTTCGACCTTCGACCTTCGACCCCGAGATCGGACCTTCGACCCCGCAAACGGATGTGAGCGATGCTGACACGACGAATTATCCCTTGCCTAGATGTGACCGGCGGGCGCGTGGTGAAGGGGACGCAGTTCCTCGACTTGCGCGACGCGGGCGACCCGGTCGAACTCGCGGCGTATTACGACGCCGAGGGAGCCGACGAACTGACCTTCTACGACATCACCGCCTCCAGCGACGATCGCGGGATCATGATCGAGACGGTGCGCCGTGTCGCGCAGCAGGTCTTCATCCCGCTCACAGTCGGTGGGGGCGTCCGCACCACCGCGGATATCTACAATCTCCTGCGCGCGGGAGCCGATAAGGTCAGCGTGAACACGGCGGCGATCGCCACCCCGGCGCTGATCACGGAGGGCGCGACCCGCTTCGGCGCGCAGTGCATCGTGCTGTCGATCGACGCGGCGGCGAAGCCCGGCGGTGGCTGGGAGGTGCGCACGCACGGCGGGCGGCGCGGCACCGGCATCGATGCGGTGGAGTGGGCGCGGCGCGGGGTGGCGCTCGGCGCGGGCGAGATCGTCCTCAACAGCATCGATGCCGATGGGATGAAGGAAGGCTACGAACTCGGGCTGACGGCGGCGGTGTCGCGCGTGGTGCGCGTGCCGGTGGTCGCGTCGGGCGGCGCGGGGACGCTCGGGCACCTGCGCGATGCGCTCGGCGCCGGGGCGCACGCGGTCCTCGCCGCCTCGATCTTCCACTTTCGCACTCACAGCATCGGCGAGGCGAAGGATTTCCTGGCGGGGCACGGCTTCCCGATGCGGGCGCTGGTCCCGGCTGGGGACGTGGGGGAGGTCGGCGGTGTCCGGCGGTGAGGCGGGGATCCCCGGCTGGCAGCGCCTGCTGGAGCGGCCGCGACTGCTCCACCGGCTGGCGACGGTCGGCTTGCTGCTCGCCGCGCTCGTCGCCGGGGTGGATGCGTTCGTGCGCGGTGCGCCGGGTGGCGTGTCGCAAGATGCGCGCTACCTGACCTACGTCTTCGACCTTTTCGCCTGGGTCGCGGTCTTCCTGGCCGCATGCGCGGAAGGTTTCGTGGCGGGGCAGTCGGCATCGCGGGCGCGACCGGGCGGGCGGCCCCATTATCAGATCGTGTTCACCCTCGGCGTGGTGATCACCAGCCTGCTGGCCCTCGCCTATTCCTCGATCCTCGGTGCGTCGCCGGAACGGCTCGGCCTGATCGGGCGACTGGTCAAGGCGGCGCTGGCCGGGATGCTCCCTCTCCTCGTCGGCGTGACCCTGACCGCCGGGCTGACCCTCCTCTGGGTGACGCAGGTTCGCCCGCGCCTCGAAGCCCTGCTCGAAGCCCAATTGCGCGAGCAGGAACGGCGCGGCGAGAAGCCGCGTTGAGATTCCTCAGGGCCATGAGTTGCAGGCCCTTTCACCCGCGCAGGACGTTTTATTCGGACGCTGCTAAGACAACCGGCAAGCAATGGACGCCCCACCCCTTGAAAAATGACCGAGGGTCATTTATTAGAGTCGCGTCGCAATAAGGCTGGGGCGCGTATACTGTCGTGAGCGGCGTGACGGAGGCGGTGGGAGCGGTGGCATGATCGGGCGGGCGGTGTGGTTGACCCAACATCCGACGGTCTTTCGG
>JAABUN010002798.1_pt1 | contig 29434 bp, 37 predicted proteins | sample 5559311 | NCBI WGS metagenome assembly JAABUN01 (sample SAMN10711877, study PRJNA513370) | rock metagenome | isolation source: Antarctica rocks | place: Antarctica: Victoria Land, Siegfried Peak sud | reverse complement strand
AGCGTGAGCGACCGGCTGTGCTTGGACGTTCATAACAAGAGCCGGTCGCTCACGCTCGCGGTTCGTTGTCCCTCCGCATTTGACCACTACCTGATTTGGAGGTTTGATGAGCCGTCAACCAAACGAACAGGAGCGATACATTTGGCGCCTTCTTCATGCACGGCGGTGTAAGCGGGGCCGTAGAAGGACGAAGTCGTCAGCAACAAACCTTGTTGCGCTCCGGTGCGGAGCATCGCGCCCCGCAGTTCGTCGACGAAGCGCCGTGAAACGGGCGTGCGATATTGCTTGACCTGCACCAGAGTCATTACCCGACTCAAACCGTTTGGAGAAAGCGCCCGCAGGTCGGCGCCGCCCTTTTGCGCGGCGCGGCGTCCAAAGCCAAGCGATTGAGGAAGTTCGCCGCTCGAAGCGTTGAGGGTTTGCACTCGCCCATAGCCACAGGCTTCCAGTAAGCGGGCGATCAACTGTTCAAACGCGTGCGGCGAAAGTTGAAGCAGTTGCTCGCGCAGTTGCTCGCGCAGTTGGCCTCGGGTTTCTTGGATGAGCTGCATCTTGTTCCGTAAGTTGTCTGCGGAAGAGGCGCGGCTCATACACTCTCCTTTCTTGAAGTTTTCTTCTCCCTTGCGTCTGCTGAGGGCAACACCGACCACTGACCAGGTTGCACGTCCTTGTATTCGGGTTTGATCTGGTTGTGCTCGTCAATCTGATCTTTCCCTGATTACGTGGAGACGTTTTGTGTGATGTCGCCTTGCTTCCAGTCCCGTTCGAACTGAACCGGCGATTTGTATCCGAGCGCGGAATGCATCCGCTCTCGATTGTAGAACAACTCAATGTAGTGAAACAAAGAACGGAGTGCTTCAGCCCTGGTTTTTGGAATGCCATCGCGGAAGTTGTCGAAGCCAGGGGCTTCCCCGCATTCAGTCTTGACTGTCGCCCAAAAGGATTCGCTCAAAGCATTGTCGTAGCAATGGCCTTTACGGCTCATGCTTTGAAGAATCTGCTCCTGTTCCAGCAGCAGTCGAAAGCTCTCACTGGCGTACTGACTCCCACGATCCGAGTGATGAAGACCACCTGGAACCGGTGCTTCACCAAAAGCCATTCGCGCTGCGTCCTTAACCAACTGGGTTTCCATGTTGTCTCTGGCGCAGTTGTCTCTGGCGCACCAGCCGGAACAGCGCCGGGTGAAGGCATCGACTGTGGCGGCCAGATAAAGAAAGCCCTCCTGAGTCGGGATGTAGGTGATGTCGCTGTGAAACCGCTGCGCCGGAGCCGATGCCGGTGGGAGAGTCGCCACAACATGGGGAGCCGAGGGCAAGTAGGGATCACTTTGCGTCGTTTGTGGTCGCACGCGGCGCTTTTGTTTGGGACAAAGCCCTTCTTGCTTCATCAAGCGGCGAATACGAGTTTTGCCACACCCAAAACCCCGACCCAAAACCCCGATGTTTAAGCGCCTTGACCAGACGCGGGCTACCGTAACAGTGGTAGTTCTGCTCAAAGACCTGCTTCATCTCATGGACAATACGTTCGTCCTGCTGGCGTCGAGGACGCTGCGGTTTGTGCCGGTGAGCGTAAAAGCCACTTTCTGAAACACCCAGAGCCTGGCAGTCATCGCGAATCGTGATCGCCTCGAACGGAATGAGAGATTCGATCATCTCAAACTTCCGTTCGGGGTTTCCGCTGCGAAGATGGTGATTGCCTTTTTTAAAATCTCCCTTTAGCGCGTCAAGGCTTCGACTTCGCGTCGCAAACGCCCATTCTCTTTGGCCAGTTCCAACGCATTCAGGGAACTACTCAGCTCGCCATTGGATGCCACACCTGCCGTGTGGATAGGCTCCCTGACTTCTTGTTCCATCTCTTTGTGCCAGCGGTTCAAACTCCAGCCGCTGACGCCCAATTCAACCGCCACTGCGCTGGCTTTTTTACCGCTGTTCAGCCAATACCTGACCGCTTCTTCCCGAAACTCACGGGGATAGCCATTCCCCTTCTTGATGGCTGGAGACAAAGGTCTTTCCATAAGTACCTCTCATTTTATGTCTCCACGCTTTCGAGGAAAGATCAATCATCGGTTTGGCCAGTGGATTAACGGGCAAGCTGTTTCTCTCTTTGCGGCTCAGCGGTGAATATATGGCGGCAGCAATGACGTGTATCACGCTTGCAACGTGGTGGAGCGTGAACTCCGCTAAACGGGTGAACGCAACAGGCACGCCTTCTTCTAACAGCCCGTCTTCCACATCTCGTTCAAGTGCGCCTTCTGTGCAACCGGCTCAACTGCCACGCGCGGTCTCGAACACTTCTTCCAATACGAAGCCACCCGTCCGGCGAGCGGGTTCTTCAGCCAACTTATCATCGGCTGCCATCTGGCCTCAATCCTTCACCAGCATTTGGAGCGGCACTTGGGTGGGGCACGATGACGGCGGCTATCGCTACAAATTTCGGCTTCACCTCAACGTTCAAGGCGAACAGTGTGATGGCCGCTTCTATCGGACGATGACAGCCACACCACCTGGGGCGCCGTTATCGAATCGGATAGGCGACTCCGCCACTGAGTTCGTGCATGGTGTTTTTGACCGACAACGGGGTCAATTCCGACTCAAAGGCGACCGCGTAGACGACGGGACGCTGATTGCGACTGATGAATATCAACTCACCATTTCGCCCGCAAGTGAGGGCCGTTCCTTGGTCGGCAAATCACGCGGAAACTCAGGCAACTGGCTGCACCAGATGCAGGCCGAACTGGTGAGTCGCCGCTCACCGTCGAATCAATCTTCCACAGCAGCATCCCTCCAACGACCCATCGCGGAAGGTTGGCAAATCTCTGATGCGGCTACGGGGTTAAGCGGCTACGCCAACGGGGGAGGGGTCTGGTTTGGAGCGGTCAAAAACCTGACTTTCTCGGAACAGGAGCGGGGCCGCACGCTCGAAGTGCAAACGAAATCGGGAAAACCTTTTCGGATCGAGTTGTGGACGGGATACATTCGCCGCTTCGATCATTCTTGGTGGGAGGGACATTCTCAAGCGGCGCTTTCTACTGGAACCGGCGATAATCCAGAAACGGAACTGGACCCCTCCCTGACGTGGAGCATAAAGCCAGGAAAATACACTCTTTTCTTGGCACACCACGAACCCAGTGGCAGGGTCGTTCGCCACCAGCTTCGCTACAAAATGAACGTCACAAATACGCACAAACGTTGATCTCACATCTTTATGTTCAGAGAATCGTTTGCAACCCGTCGCGCATGGGAGCTATCCAGACAGCATTATGTAGGGATTGTAATTCTGTAATTGAGTAAACGTTGTCAACCAAAACAAGCTACTCCTTTGCTCTTCAAGGAGCGCGCGCCAATTATGCATCCGTCGCTCTCCGGTCGTTACCACAAGAGTTGTGAAGCTGTCACCACCATAAGTTTCTCGAAACAGCCCGCTTTCCAAGTAGCGCTGGTGCGTCATCAGCTTGCCCAAAAACTGTTTGGATGAGGTATGGCCCAAATCCGTTTCGATGAAGAAGTTGAGATATTTGCTGCCTTTCTCAGCCAATCGAACGAAGCCGTCCGGCTTGAAAGTTTCCATGCGCCACTTACGGCCAGCTGTAGGCCGAATTTCCCACTCATGGCGGCACTGCACTTCGGGAAGCCAGCGTTCCATCTCCACATCCTCACGCCCTTCCACTGCCTGACGAAAGGCGATGTAGATGTCTACAGTCGCCAGTGTGTGTTCGATGAAGGTCGGCGTGTGGCCGCAGCGGGCCATCCGTGTCGTTTCTGGCAAGTCCATCTCCAGCCGTCGCGCGACGAGGGGTAAGGCTGCTTTGCCGATCATATAAATCGCTTGTGCGCCGAAGGGAGCGGTAGGCGAGTAGTACCGAGTTACAAAGCGATGGTCGAAAAGTTGGCGCAGTCGCGCGTTGCAGCGCACCAAGGAAGTGAAGTAGAGCGTCTGTAACTGACCGCGAGACATCGCGCGGTGCAACAGAAGGTCGCAGAGCAACTGCTCGTCGCGCTCTTCCAATCGAATACCCGCTTCGGCGCGAGGTTTGAAGCGGCTGCGCGGTTCACGCCGTTGCTTTTTGGCTGTTGCTCCCTTAGCGCTGTCTGGAGATGGGGTTTCAGACGACAGGGCTGCATCAAGCTTCATCATCGCCGCCTTTGCCAGAATCTTCAGCAGGATTCGAGGGTTTGAACGTCTCCTTCTTGCTGTGGCGGATCTCGTAGGTGGGAGGCGATTTGGCAGCCGCCTCCGGCAATTTTGAAAATGTTTCGACTTCAGCATAGCAACGCTCACGCTCCGCGATCTCTGCGTCAACAACCGCGCGCGGGCGAGCGTAGGTAGAGAATGACGCTTCACGCATCTCGCGCACTCGCTCCTGGCTCACCCGTGGGTCGGGTGAATGTAGCACCTGTAAACGGGCGCTGGGCTGGCCCCGCCGCACCAGATACGCCTGCCCAACGCCCTGTGACATCAAGGTAGCCCGTACCTCGTCGCTGCTTTGTTCGCCACTGATTTCCTTGGCTAAATCAGCCGCGTCGAGTGCTCCGGTTTGGAAATAAATCTGGGTATGGACGTTGTTGCGCAAAACGTGACGCAGGTTGGACGAAAGCTGAGAGATGTTCTGATGCGAGAGTGTCAGCCCCAGCCCGAAGCGGCGCCCTTCGGAAACGATAGCCTCGAAGCGGTCGGTCGCCATACTCTCGAACTCATCGATATAAAGGTTGACGGGCACCCGTTGCGCTTCCGGCTGATCGACCCGCGACATGATGGCCGTTTGAAAGCTGCTCACCAGCAATCCGCCTGTCAGACGCGCCGCCTCATGGAGTTGGTCAACGGCGAGGGAAACCAGCACGATCATCCCTGGCTGCCGGTCGAGAAGCGTGCGAAAGGAAAACGTCTGGCGCTGACCGAACATCAGTCGCAGCGCCGGAATAGATAACAGGGGAGTGATCTTGTTGAGGGCGGCCAAAGACCACGTCGCTTGATTGGAAGTGGAAGCGCATCATAACGCCCGAAGAAGGAACGCACGCGCGAGTCAGCCGCTCGCGCCAAACATCCGGCGGCGCAGTCGCGGCCAAGCGGAGCAAGACACGATCAACCAGGTCGCCCCGCAAGTCAATTACGCAAAAAGCCTGGCCGTTTTGAATGTCCGATTCGATGAGACGCAGCAGCAGGTTCGTCTTGCCGGTGCCGGTCGCTCCCAGCATATAAAGATGCCGACGACGCGCTTCGGAAGAGAGCGCCACCGGCTCTCGACCTGACGCGCCATTGGTCGGGATGAGGTGGCCCAGAACGGCGAAATCTGCTGGAGGCGCGACTTCAGGAACCGGCTCTGGAGGCGGTGGCTGAACTTCTCGCCGGTCTTGGGCACGGTTGAAGGCGCCCATCAAAAGATTCTCGACAATCCGTGTCAGCATTATCGACTTCACCTTCCGCTGAAGTAAAATTGGGGGTGCGTTTTTGAGTTCCCGCCAGATCAAACTTGATCGAGATTTTCGCACGTTGCGCGTGCCGAGGAGTATGCCATGCGTTATTGTTTGGAATGCCGCCGAATCTCCGCCGACGGGCCGCTCTGCACCTCGTGTGGCCGCTCTTTTGGCGGCAGGCTCTGCAACGCCCGTCGCAGACACTTGAATCCGCCTGGTGTTCACGTTTGCGGGCAGTGCGGTTCAACGACTTTCACTGATCAGCGGCCTATATCCCACTGAGTTGGTTGACCCGTCTGCTTGTCCTCGGAGGTCTGGCGCTTCTTCTGCTGTGGCTTGTTCCGAGCGTGATAGGTTGGGCAGGCGGTTCGTTTCAGGGCGGGACAGGTTATCGAAGTCCATTGGTCTGGCTCATCGAAAGCTGTGGCCGCCTGCTGATCGTCTTCTTCGTCTTTTACCTGTTGTCCGCCTTCATTCCTGGCGAAGCGGGGAAGCTGTTTCGCGGCTTCATCACCAATCTGGCGAACCAGATACTGAAACACGGCTTTGCCCTGCTGCAAAAAGGCGTTGTCGCCGTTTTCAATGGTCTGGCTGCTCTGATCGGAGGGACGAAGACGAAGCCTTGAAAGCGGCGACATCTGCCGCCCAGGATGTGCCATGCTTCGGAAGTGGGGGAATTGTGGTTGTCCATCAATTGCCCCTGAAACGCACGTGGACACAAACCCCGCTTTTTTCCTGATGCAGCGCGATGTCCCAGCCGTTGCTGGTGCAAATCGCTTTGCAAATCGCCAGACCCAGACCATTGCCGCCGGTTTGACTGTTGCGCGAAGCATCGGGACGAAAGAACGGCTCAAAGTATTTGTCAGCGTCCCAGCCCGAAACCGGCGCGCAATCGTTGCAGATGGTCAAAGTGTTTTGGGCCAGTTGCACGCGCACCACGCCGTCGGGCACGGCGTATTTGACGGCGTTTTCGAGCAGGTTGCGAAGTAACATGGTCGCATGATTCCACGGCGCGGAGATTTCGCAAGCGTCGGGCAGCGACAGTTCGAGAGTCAGGCCGCGCTCCTCGGCGAGCGGGCGCAAGGCAGATAACTCGCTGACGCACATATCGGCGACATCGAGCAGCACGCGGGGCGGACGCGATGTATCGGCGTCGAGCTGGTTGAGCAGCAGCAAATCCTGCACGAGCGTGGTGAGTCGCTCGGCCTGCGCGTGGGCTTCACCCAGCGCGGTTTGATAATCCTCTGCGTCGCGTCGGCGGCTGAGGGCGACTTCGAGGTGTCCGGTGAGGGCTTGAAGCGGGGTGCGAAGCTCGTGCGAAGCGGCGGCGTAGAAGCGCCCGCGCGTGGCGGCGGTTTCGGCCAGTCGGGTCAGCAAATCGTTGAGAGTGGCGACTAAGCGGGTGATTTCCGCATCGGGCGAAGGCGCTGCCAGTTGCACGCGCAGGTTTTCGGTCGAGACCGCTTTGGCCTGTCGCGCCAGATGGTCAATCGGCGCCAGAGTGCGGCCCACCAAAACCCACGCGCCTATCGAAGAAAACGCCGCCACCAGGGCGCTCAAGCCCAGCAGGAAGGCGGTGCGCTCGCGCAAGGCTTCTTCGGTTTCATGCCACTCCACGCCGATGACAACCGTATGCGCGCCGGACTCGAAACTGGTGAGGCGCCAATCGTCGCCACGCGGCGGCCAGTGCGGGACTTCGCCCTGCGACTGCGCTACGATGCGATTCTCTTTGTCCACAATCAACACCGCGACATCGGCGGCGCGCAAGTTGTCATTTTCTTCGCGCACCAGTTCGGCGGGATTGTCGAGAGAGTATTCGCCATCACGCAGTTCGCGCTGGATTTCCTGAGCGGCGAGGGTCAGCCGCGCATCGGCGTTTTTGCTGTCGCTGCGCTTGGTGTAGGCGAAAAATGCGGCGCACACCACCAACATCAATAGAGCGATAAAAAGCGTAAAGCCCGCCGTCATGCGGGCGCGAATCGAGTTGGGCCGCATCGCTTCAGGTCGCATCGTCGCCGATACGAAAGCCGACGCCGCGCACGGTCTGAATCAAGCGCCGCGTCTGCCCTTTATCAATCTTATTGCGCAGATACATGATGTAAACATCCAGCACGTTATCGCTGCCGCCGAAGTCGTAGGCCCAGACGTGGTCGAGAATCGTCGAGCGCGGCAGCACGCGATTGGGATGGCGCATCAGATATTCCAGCAGCGAGTATTCGGTCGCTGACAGCGTAATGGCTTTGCCTCCGCGCGAGGCTCCGCGCGTGGCCGGATCGAGCGTCAAATCCGCAACCTGGAGAATCGTCGAAGACGCAGCGCCGCGCCGCAGCAGCGCCCGCATCCGCGCCAGCAGTTCGACCACTTTGAACGGTTTGGCGATGTAATCATCGGCGCCGGCGTCGAGCCCCTCGACTTTATCTTCAGTTGTGTCGCGCGCCGTGATGATGAGAATAAGAGACGTAACGCCCGCCGCACGCAAACGACGGCACACCTCGAAGCCATTCAAGCCAGGCAGCATCACATCGAGCAGAATCAAGTCGAAGCGCAGCGCCTGCGCGGTTTGCAGCGCCCGCCAACCGTCGCCTTCAACCTGCGCCGCGTAACCAGCTTCGCTCGCCGCCTGCTTCACAAAACGGGCGACGCTGGCATCGTCTTCGACAATCAAAACATTCATTTTCGTGACGCGAGTCGGGGCTGCGCCTTGATGCAAGCAGCCGCCCTTGCAATCGTGCTCCTCCAAGACGCCGACATACCTACGCAACCGCCTTTTCGATGTCGCCCGAAGCGGCGGCCAGTTTCGACCTGTGCGTTGTCCATATAATTCCGGCGATCATGCACACGGCGATGACGAGCGATGATGCGATAGGACTCAGCCCAAATCCGCCTTCGCCGTGCGACTTCGTCAAGGTATCGCCAATCGTCGCGCCGAGCGGACGTGTCAAAACGTAAGCCGCCCAGAACAGCACAGCTTGCGGGATTTTCGTGAAAAAATAGGCCGCCGCGACAAGCGCCAGCAGAATCGAAAAGACTATCGCGCCGCGCTCGAATCCAAGACCTGTATCGTGCGCCATGTAATCCCCGAGCGCGGTGCCGAGCGTGTTCGATACGAGAATCGTGACCCAGTAAAAGATCTCGTTTTGTCGTGTCGAGATGTTCTCGAACTGAATCGCGCCCGTCGTGTGGCGCCAGACGAACAGCACCGCGAGAACGCCGCAAAACAGAAGAATCGACGACTTGATGTAGCCAAGTCCGGCGGTGCGGTCGAGATAATCCGACATCGTGGTGCCCACCGTCGTGGTTGCGACCACGACCGCCCAATACGCAAACGGGTGATAGCGTTTCGCTGTGACTTGCGCGGCGAGGGTGATCCCGAAGAACACCAGAAAGATCAGGCTGCTGACGGCGTAGCCCAGTTTCATGGTCATCGAAAGCGCATCGCCGCCGGTTTCGCCCACCGTCGTCGCGCAGATTTTAATGATCCAGAACGCGACCGTGACGGGCGGGACTTTGCTGAGCAGGTCTGCGCCGTGCCCCTTCGCGGTTTGTGATAACTGCATTTATCTGTTCCTTTTTCTGTGAGCGTGTTCGTCGCCGCGCCCGATGGAAATCACGCGATGCAACCACGCGACACGAAGCGGCAACGCGTTGCCGCTTCGTGTGTTAGCGCGGAATTACTTTTTCTTCGCGGCGGCTTCGGCCCGCTTTTCAGCTTGCTCTTTGGCCATCGTCGTCACTGTGACACTGTCGATTTTTCCGCTCTGCGCGTTCACCATGACATCGCGCAGGGTGTGGCCGGAGCGCACCAGCACGCCATATTGCCACTTGCCGCCTTCGTGCTCCAAAGGCGCCTCCACAATCCTGCCTGGAAAACGGCGCAGCACGACATTTTCGGCCTGTGTGGTGGTGAGGCGAGACGTGCGGGAAGCGTGGCGAGTCGCTTTGCGAGCGGCAGATTGCTCGGCTTTGGCCTCGGCTTTGGCCTCGACTTTGGCCTCGATGCGCTCCGATCTTGGGGTGGTGGTTTCCACGTTGGCGATTTTGCCGCTACGCGCGTTCACCATGACTTCGCGCAGCGTGCGACCCGAACGCACCATCACGCCGTATTGCCAGATGCCTTCTTCGTTTTCCAGCGTCGTTTTGGCCGTCAGCGTGCCAGGAAACTTTTTCAGCACAATCGCGTTGGCCTGCGCCGCGCTAATTTTCGCGTGCGGAGCGGCCTGGGCGACGAATGCACTCGACCCCATCACCAGCGCCGCGCCACCGGCGAGCAGCGTCACGACTTTTTTCTTGTTTTGCATCATTTTCCTCCATGCGTTTTTTGCCTTGCCGTTTGAGCGGCTCGGCTGTCGTCGAGTATGACAATCGCGTTTGAGAAGCGCGTGAGATTTCTCTGAGAACTTTCTCACCGAAGCTCGCGCCGTTCGAGGCGCTTTGATGAACGGCAGCAGCGCCGGCACGACCAAAGCCACTGCCGCGCGCTATACCGGATTCAACTCCGTGCTTGCGCCACGCTGCCCAGCCCTCTGCGGCATCACAAAGAGGCAGATGACCATTAGAACTGCCAATACAGCAGTAGCGACGAGATCGCTTATTCCCAACCCACCTTTTGCGGGGGACTTATCGAGAGAGTTGGCAATGGTGGCGCCAAGTGGTCGCGTGAGAATAAATGCGGCCCAAAATAATGTGACCAGAGAAACCCTGGTGAAATGGTGAAGCGCGGCAATGATGGCAGTAATCAAAAGCGCAGTGCCGTTGTATCCCAGCCCGCTGCTGTCAGCCATCCAATCACCCAACGCTGTTCCCAGCGTTTGGGAAAACATGATGGTAGTCCAGTAGAACAGCTCCGCTTTAGGCGTATAAACAGTTTTGATGTCTATGGAACCGAGCGTTCTCTTCCACAGGATCAGCGTTGCCATCACGAGGGCAAAAAGCGAGAGAGAGCCGCCAAGATAGCCAATTCCAAGGGAGCGGTCAAAGTAATCGGCTAACGTCGTGCCGGCAAGTGTGGTGAGAGCAATCGTTCCCCAATACAAAAAGCGATTGAAGTCTTTGGCTCGGATTTGGGCTGCACTCGCAGCGACGAGCGGAATGCCAAAAGCTATCGATCCCCCAAGGTAGCCCAGCTTCAAAGTCATGGAGAGAGCATGGAGAGAGCGTTGCCGCCGACCTCTCCCAAAGTCGTTGCCACAATCTTGATGATCCAAAAGCCAAGCGTGGCTTCAGGGACTTTGCTCAACATCTGCCGCGTCAGCGAACCGGCTTGCGGTGTCCTGCTCTTTTCGTTCCCGACGACCGGTTCCGGTGTCTCCGCGTTGATCATTTTGCCTCCTGTAATCGCGCCTTGTCGAAAGTTTTTCGCGGTCGCGTTTTATAACCGCTCGCAGTGAAGGCCAAGCCTTTGAGAAGGGTTTGAGAGTGCGATGAGAGTTTTCTCATCCTTCTGCCTTCGCCGACTGCGCCTTTTTGCGCCGCATGACCCAGACGATGAAGGCGAGCAGCAACAGCCCCAGCACGACGTAAGCGGCGGGGCCGAGGTATTGGTCAACTTTGCTGTAGTTCTTGCCCAAGTTCTTGCCCAGCAGTTGACCCGCATACGCCAGGATCCCCGCCCACAGTCCGGTGCCCAGCGCGGAATAAAGCAGAAAGAGTGGCAGAGGCATGGCGCTCATGCCGGCGGGAATCGAAATCAGCGAGCGCACACCTGGCACCAGACGGCAAAAAAACACTGCTTTGCCGCCGTGCTGGTCGAACCAGCCTTTGGCTTTTTCGATGTCCGAACCCGAAACTGTCAACCACTTGCCGTGTTTATCGGCCCATGCTTTCAAACGCTCTTCGCCCATCAACTTGCCCGCGTAGTAGAGCGGCAGCTTGCCCGCGTAGTAGAGCGGCAGCGCGCTCAGGACGGAGCCAATCATTCCGGCCACAATCACGCCCACGAGGGACAGCTCGCCCTGCGTCGCGGTGAAACCGATAAAAGGAGGATGAACGGCTGGTTTGAAAGGACTTTGAGTTCTGGATGAGAACGTCCTCATCAGAACTTAAAAACTCATGCTCAGGCTTACGCCATTGCCACCGCCTGACTGACGCGATTTGATGAACGGCGCCAAAATCAGCCCGCGCGGACGGGAAAGTTCAAAGCGCGCCGTAAGATAGCCGACAGCGGCTCCAGCAGCGACATCCTGAATGTAGTGCCGGTGCAACTGCAAGCGCGAAGCGGCAATCAGCGTCGCGCCGCCATACCAGAGTAACGCCTGTTTCGGGTGATAATTCGCCTGCATGGTGGCAACGGCAAAAGCGGCGGTGACGTGGCCGCTGGGGAAACTGGTGCGCGCGTCCGAATCGGGCCGCTTCTCGCGCACGATGCGCTTCAAGCCTTCGGTGATGAGAGTGCTGGTGAGCAGCGAATCGGCGGTGCGGAGCGCGTGTTCTTTACCGTCCGGCCCATCCTGGAGCAACGGCGCCAGCGTGCCCGCCGCGAGATAGATAATGTTGCCCGCACCGGAAGCGAACTGGGCTTCTTTGTGTTCGAGCGAATCGGCCCGCGCGACGGCGGGAAGGCAAACCAGCGTGCAAGCCGCCAACGGCAACCACTTTTTAAACATGAAAAATTCCTCTCAGATGCGATCTGGGTCTGCGGTCTGGGTCACAGTCGGCGAGGAGTTTAATGAGATATTGAGAGAACTTTATGAGGATTTATTCAGAAACGCTTCAAACCCCGCGCCGAAGAAGAAAAGTCATTGGCGTTCCATCTTACGCCACCGTAACCTTGAAAGAGGAGACGAAAAATGGACACAACGACCTGGATTCTCATCGGCATCGGGTTGGCGGCGGGCTTTGGTTCGGGCTTGTTCGGCATCGGCGGCGGGGTCATCATCGTGCCGGCGCTGATTTATCTGGTAGGGTTTTCGCAGCACAAGGCGACTGGCACCAGTCTGGTGATTTTGCTGCCACCGGTTGGCCTGGGCGCGGTGCTGGAATACTCGCGGCACGGCAACGTGGACTGGAAAGCGGCGCTCATCGTGGCCGCGACCGTTTTCGTGGCCGCGACCGTTTTCGTGGGCGCGACGCTGGGCGCGTTTGTCGCCAACAAACTGGCGGGGCCGTATTTGCGCCTGATGTTCGGCCTGTTCGTGGTGTGTCTGGGCTTTTACACCATCGGCGGCGCCATCGAGCGGTTGCGTGAAGTGCGCGGCGCTCAGACGGCGGCTTCGCATCCGCCACGTTAAAATTCATCGCTATCATCTTGCCTTAAGCGTTCATACGGAGCCGGAGTGCCTTCGGCCCAAGCGTGGCGCCCTTCCTTGAACCCGTAGAAGACGATGACAAGGCTGGCAATCGGGTCGGCCCACCACCAGCCCAGAGTTGCATTCAAGGCGATGCCGACCAACACGCAACCGGCTAAGTAAGCATCCACGACGGTGACACGCGCTTCGGTTTGCAACACCGGATTGCCGAGTTCCGCGCCGGTTCGCGCCTTGCCCGCCGCCAGTGCCAGCATCACGACGGAAGTGAGCGCCAGCCACACGATGCCGACCGGCGAAATCGCGGGATGGGTTTGCGTCCACAGACTCCGCCCCGACTGCACCAGAACATAAGCCGCCAGCGCGAAAAACGACGCCCCAATCAGGCGCAGCGCCAGCCGTTCTCGCTGCTTCCCGACGCCTTTCAATTGCCAGATGACAACTGTAGAGGCGCCGATTTCAATCAGCGAATCCAGCCCGAATCCGGCCAGCGCCACCGAACCCGCTGCCATCGCCGCCGTGAGTATCACGATGGCGCCAACGATATTCCAGCCTAATGTCAGATACTCCAGCAGCAGACCGCGCCGGAGCAGTATCTCGTTAGTGTTCATGATGAGAGGTTTCAAAATTCGCTCGTAAAAGATGATAATTTATGCTTCGAAGAATGCTATTCAAAGCCAGAAAACCTCGCACCAAACGCCTTTCTTTTTCGCGGTTCAGTCTGTTCTGCCTGTCCGCTTCGATTTCGTTTCCTGTGGCAGCCAATGCCGTTGAGACTTCGATTTCCAGCGTCACACACCTTCGTCACACACCTTCGTCACACACCTTCGTCACACACCTTCTGCCGTCGCGCAAGCTGTGCGATTTGCAGGATGAGCGGATTAGCGAAAGTTCGGGCCTGGGAGCCAGCCGCCGTTATCCCGACTTTCTGTGGACGCAGAACGATTCAGGGAGTGAGCCGCGTGTCTTTCTGATTTCACGCGCGGGGCAGACGGTGGCTGTTGTCCATCTGGAAGGCGCCAAAATCGAGGACTGGGAAGAGCTGACGATTTCCGGCACGGGCCGCAATGCCTGGGTTTATGTCGGCGACATCGGCGACAACGCCAGGAAACGAGCGAACCTCGTTATCTATCGCTTTCAGGAGCCGCCATTCAATCCGGCTCAGACCGCCGAACTCAATGTCCCCAGCGAATCCATGACGCTGACTTATCCCAACGGCCCACATGATGCCGAAGTCCTTTTAGTGACTCCACAAGGCCATCTCATCGTTGTCACCAAAACAGTGGGGCAAAGTGAGATATTCATAACACCACGGCCTTTTGCCAGGAACTCCTCGCAAACCCTGATTCCAATTGGGAAATACCCGTTTGGCGGCGGCGATTCGGGCGATGGAAGTCTTGCATCGCTATTGCAAACGGCTCTCAACCGCCTCACAACGGGTGGAGATATAAGTTCGGACGGCAAACGGATTGTTATCCGCACTTATGGCCTGGCTTATGAGTGGATGCTGCCCGCCAATGGCTCGTGGAGGGAGGTGTGGAAAGGCACGCCTCAAGTGTGGAAATTGCCGGAGACTCGACAGGGCGAAGCCATCTGTAGGGCGAAGCCATCTGTTTTAGTTTGGACAACCAGCATTTCTTCACCACCAGCGAGGGAAATCCGGCGCCGTTATGTGAACTCACCCCGCCTCTCAGATGAGCAGCAAGGCGCCGCCGACTATCAGTGCCACTCCCGCAGCCACTTTCCACGTCAATGCTTCGTGTAGCACCAGGGCGGCTAACAGCACGGCGAAGGGCACGCTCAACTTATCGAGCGGAGCCACCCGCGAAGCCGGCCCCACTTTGAGCGCGTGAAAATAGAACAGCCACGACGCACCCGTTGCCAGACTGGACAAGATCAGAAACAGCAGCGTTCGACCGTTGAGCGTGGGCAAGGCGCGATAGCTTCCCTGGGCGGCGACAATGCCCCACGCGAAGACCAGAATCACGACGGTGCGAATCGCCGTCGCCAAGTTGGAATCGATATCCTTCACCCCGACTTTGGCCAGAATCGCCGTCAATCCCGCGAAAAAAGCGCTTGCCAACGCGCACACCTGCCATTCTTGTAAAACCATGATTTCCCTTTTATGAGTCGAACGATGAGGCCGCACTCCGCAATCGCTGCCGGCACCACCAGCCAAGCACCAAACCGAAGACGCTATGGGCGCTCAGGGTGAGGCCCAAAAACGTGGCGGGATCCAGTTTGAGCTTGAAGAACGAGTAATACGGACTCAACAGCAGGATGATTTCGACGCCCACCGCGCAGAACACGCCTTTCCATGACAAGCCGCGCGGAACAGCGTGAAGCCGCGCGGAACAGCGTGAAGCCGCGCGGAACAGCGTGCGTTCGCAGCGCGGGCGCCACGATGGCTAAAAGCATGATGCCCAGCGCCGCGCCGTTGGAAAAGTGATGCGCCCAACCGGTCAGCTGCACCGGCAGGCTGAAATCGGAGCGGCTCGCGCCCAGCAGCATCTGCCCGAAGCGCGGAAAGACGTCGAAGAGTGGGTAGCCGCGCAACACGAACGGCAGGCGAAAAAGGTCGTAGGCGAGGGCCGCAACCAAACCGCCGAGGCTCCCTTCGATCACCCAGAACGCCGGCCCGCTTTTCCTGTCGCGCGCCGCAGCCGCGATGCCCGCCAGCAACACCGTGACAGGCAGCAAGACCCAGCCCGCGAAAGCTCGCATTGACCACAGCCCGTAAAACTGTCCCAGCAGGCAGGCAAATGACCTGGCCGCCAGTCCGAATATCAGCCAGCGATTGTAACGAGTCACCAGAAACATCGAATCTTCTTTAGGTTCGTGTGGCGTGAGCCTTAACGCGCGGAAACATCTTCTCCTAAGGTGGTGAACGCGCCCAGAAAGCCGGTGCCCAGAACAAGTCGCAACTCGGGCCGGACGACTTCCTGTAAGGTTAGCGTCGTCAGCAGCGACAACAAAAAACAACCCAGAACATTGATAACCAACGTGGCCAGAGGAAACGTCGCGCCCACTGCCGCGACCAGAAAAAGCCGCGAGCCGCGACCACCCAGCCAGTCCTGAATCAGCAGCGTCAGTTCGTAGCGGGCGACCACTCCCAGCGCGCCCGCCAACATCATCCAAAATAACCTCATGTGCGCCTCCTCAGTTCTTCATCGCCCCAAAAAGCAAAAAGCTCCTACAGGACGAAATGTCCGGTAGGAGCCATTAGCCATTTTTCAGGCGGTTGAGGGCGGGCACCATGGCGAGGGCGGGCACCATCGCCATGATCGAATTACTTTGAGGATAGCCCGATTTTTCCGAACCACGCAAGGCTATGTCTGGCGCGGCGAATGTCATCTCTCGAACACCTTGTCCACTTCATCGAGAATCGGCGTAGCGAGACGGACGAATTGCGAAGGAACACTCGCCGCTTCGACGCGCCGCTAAGAGCCTCAATCCTGAGAGGTGGATGAGACGACACTGTGAGATTCCTCATGCGCCCGCGCGCGGCACTCTGCGACGACTTCGCGCGGCACCAGAGCGAGGGCGAGCGCGACGAGGGACGGGACGATAATCGCGTCGTCCAGATGGCCGATAATCGGGATGAAATCGGGAATGAGGTCGAAGGGCAGCAGTGCGTAGCCAATGGCGGCACCTAAAAGTAATTTGCAGGCGCGCGGAGTGCGCGGGTCGCGTCGCAGCAGTTGCAGAGTTTTGAATTCGCGCTTGAGGTAAAGCCTTGCCGCCTGGAGGGCGTCCCACCAATCCCTCTGTCCGACGGGGGAGAAGTGGCGAGGGCGAAGAATCAGACCAACGCCCATTACCCACGCCAATGAGGCGCACCATGCGGCGGCGACATCCGAGGGGAAATGCACGCCCAAATAGAAGCGCGAAAAGCCAACCGCCAGGACGAATATGGCGCCAATGATGAGTGATGGCCGGCGCCAGCGAGTCGGCCATGCGATGATGACGAGCGCGGCAGCAAACGCCATCGTGATCATCGCGTGACCACTGGGAAAGCCGTAGTCGAACTCCGGCGCGGGCGAAATCCACATCTGGGGCCGAGTGCGAGCAAACAGGCTTTTGGTGAGCAGGTTCAGCACGGCGGCTCCAACCATGGAGAAAGCAAATAATTTGGCGTCCTGAAACCGGCGCATCCACAGGAATAACAGCACGACCGCCACACTCACCGGCACCATCACCGGAATGCCGCCCAAATGCGTAATAAAGACGGCCCAGGCATCACGGGAGGGAGCCGCGTAGGTATGGACGAATTGCAGAATCGGCACATCGCGCGCCAAGCTCTCGCGCTCCCAAACGTCCTCGGCGATTTTCCCAAAAAGCGCGAGCGGCGCGAGGACTCCCACGAAGAGCGCCATCAGGAGTAACGGCTGCTTTCTGACCAGCCCGACGAATTGTGTCCGCTGTGACATAAAAGATGGAGTCATGACTTTAATTTCTTCACTTTGATTTCTTTCATCGCAGTTCCCGCGCAGCACCGAGTTCGGAATGCGAAGAGGCATTCAGCGTGTGCCTTATCTGTGATTTGCAGCGCGACCTCGCAACAGCGCGACCTCGCAACAGCGCGACCTCGCAACAGCGCGACCTCGCAACAGCGCGACCTCGCCGTTCATGTGGTGCGTCTTGAACTCGCTTCGGTTCGCCGTCTGCATCATAAAGCAAGTGCTCCGCCACGTAAAACTCCCCGCATCTTGCGTGGTTTTCATCTCCCAAGCTAAGGAGCAAGACACGCAATGCGTCGCAACGAAGGCGGAGGTCTTATTCTCGCACCTGAACGGGTGAAGAGCGTGAGAAAGTTCTCATGGAGAATAAGTTCAAATCGTGTGTTCTACAGATTGTCCGAAGAGATGGGTGGTGTTGCCGCTTAAAATTGCAATGTGAAGTGATCGACACCGAATTTACCGTGCAATTCTGCTGGCGCGCCCGTAGCAGCGTCACACCCGCCGCTAGAAACAGTAAATTGCCCACTCCAATGCGAAGCGCATCCGCCTTGTCCAATCCGGCGGCACGCGCCAAGGTGTCAAGACTCACCCAACCAAGGTCAAACCGCACAGAAAAACGTCGCAGTGGACGAAGCGAAATTTGTATTTCATTGGTTTCCTTGGGATGAACCCAGCGCAAACAACTTGCGCCTTAACGCCGCGCCGCCAGGCGATATTGCCGCCGGGCGGTATTCGAGCGCCGCGCTGAACGGCGGGCCGATAATGGCCCACCCCAGCAGAATCAGAATGGGAAGACGGGACACTCCCTGCCAGACCAACTCTCTGGCGGCGTCCGTTGTCGTCGCGCGCGGTTGGTTCCAGAGCTTGTCGCGCTGGCTCCACACCCTTTTCGCGCCCTCGCCCGCCAAATCTTCGACAATCGACTGCCCGTAAAACGAGCCGACCGCGATAGAGAAAAACAGGCCGAAAAGCAGACCCGCTAAAGGCGCGATCCAGCCGCGCCCCCGTCCTCGTTCGAAGCGGGTGCCGCGTCCGAATTCGCGCAGCGCGGCGCCGAGGAGTCCGCCGCCCACGAAGGCCGCGACAACGCTTGCGCCCAGCAGCAAAACGCTTCCCGCCGAGGGCGAACCCACGCCCATCGCGCGGTGAAAAGTCCAGAGGAGCGGCAGCGAAAGCGCCACCGCCAGCAAACCGAAACACGCCTGGCGCAATGCGGCGCCGATCATCAATCTTTTCATTTTCTTCCTTTTGTCCCACGCTTCATCGCGCCGGCTCACAGACCGCGAAGGGCAGGGAGAATCTTTTGCGGACTTCGCCGCCGCGCTGCGCGCCGCAGATTAGTCCTCATCGTTGGCTTTCTGGCGGACTTCGTTTTTGGCTTCACCGACTTCTTCTGCGGCCTTACATCGGGTGAGCCAGAAAGCCTCCCGCTTTAGCGGGGGGATGAATGGCCCTGCGCTTCGACAGAAGCGGAGCAGATTCAGTTAAACTTGGAGGCGAACTCTTGAAGTTTTCGAACCTTGAAAAACTGAATCTTGCCGGTTGCTGTGGGAAGTCCACAGCGTAAAAGTTTCAACGACTTCATACCAAAGGCTTGTGAACCCAAAGGTTCAATTTCAGGTGCAAAAACCACGCATTTGAGAACAAAACAAAAACCACGCTTTGTTCAAACCAATCAACTCGCGGTCGGGCAGACCGAGAGGTGAGAACCCACCGGGTTCTCTGGCAAAACGCTCGTGGAGAGAATGTCAGTCGGGAGAAATCCCGCAGTTCTCGTTGAAGCGAGAATCCCGCCGCTTTAGCGGTGTGGAGTGTCAACGCATCCGGCCATCACCACGCCGCCGAGCAGCACCGTCAACAGCGCGGCGCACAGCAGCTTTTGGGGTTGTGCGATTGTTTTCATCTTTAAATCACCTCCGTCGAAAAATATTTCATCAAGCCCCTAGGCCCCAACCTGCGGACGAGGAGCGTTGTGAGCCTTGTGAGTCGCTTTTCTGACTGGCCCTTCAACGTCTCAAACCTCACCGGACAAATGCCTTTTGCGGCGTTTGTCCACCAGGGCGTTGACCAAATACCAGACTATGGCCGCATTCACGGTGAGAATGGCTAAGGCGGCCAGGTTGAAGTGCCTGGCGACCTCGAAGGATTCCCAGGGCAAAAACGAACCGGTGACAAAAACGGTTAAAAACTCGGCCCATCTCTTTTGGAGCAGCAAGCCGGTTCCCTCGGTCATCAAAAGTCCCGCGTAAAAAAACGCCCCGATGCTGAGACGCTGAAATTTGAGCGGGCTGATTGCATCCAGCTTGCTCAAAAGGCTGTGCATGAAGGTGTTGTCGGTATCGATTTGCAAAGCCGCCAGCCAATGCGCGACCTGAGCATCGGGGTCTCTGGTGATGAGAAACGAGAGTCCCGCCCCGACCAGAACCAGAACCAGCCCCTGAGCGAGCTTAAAACCGGCGATAAGCCGAAGACCTGGCGGAATCTTCATGGCGCGCTCCCCGCCACTTCGATTTCCGCACTGGCTCTGGCTTTCGACGGGTTTTCCGGTGCCCCGCCGGTGGAATGTCCGTTCGCGTTTGGGGTGGAACTCGGAGCGGGCTTGTCCTTTTCAAACCAGTTGTAAAGCGTGGGTAACACGAAGAGCGTCAGCAGCGTGCTGGTGAGGAGGCCGCCGATGACCACGGTCGCCAAAGGTTTTTGCACTTCCGACCCCGCGCCGTGCCCCAGCGCCATCGGAATGAAGCCGATGCTGGCGACCGTTGCCGTCATCAACACCGGACGTAGGCGCGTCAAACAGCCTTCTTCGACGGCCTGGCGCACCGTTTTGCCTTCGGCGCGCAGTTCGTTGATGAACGTGACCAGAACCACGCCGTTGAGAACCGCCACGCCAAACAGCGCGATGAAGCCGATGCCCGCCGACATTGAAAAATGCATCCCGCGCACCCACAAAGCGAGAATCCCGCCCGTCACCGCGAAGGGAATGCCGGTAAAAATCAGCGCCGCCTGCTTCAAAGAGCCAAAAGTGGTGAAAAGCAGCAGGAAAATGACGGCGAAGGTGATGGGCACCACCACCATGAGGCGGGCGCGGCCCGACTGCATCTTTTCGTAGGTGCCGCCGTATTGCAGATGATAGCCAGGCGGCAATTTCACCTGCGCCTCGACCTTGCGCTGCAACTCTTCCACCACGCCGCCCAGATCGCGCCCGCGCACGTTGGCCTGAACCAGAGTGCGGCCTTCGCCGTTTTCGCGCGAGACCTGCACCGGCCCTTCGATGCTGCGGATTTCGGCCAACTGCGAGAGCGGAATCTGCGCGCCGTCGGGCGAGGGCACCAGAATGCGCCCGATGGCGGCGGGATCGCCGCGATAAGCCGACGCCAAGCGCACCACAAGCGGAAAGCGCCGGTCGCCCTGCACGATGGTGGAGGCTTCCCTGCCGCCGAGCGCGGTTTCGATCACGTCCTGCACATCGCCCACGCTGATGCCATAGCGCGCGACGGCCTCGCGGCGCACCCGAATATCGAGAAGCGGCAAGCCCTGCGTCACTTCGACTTTCACATCCGCCGCGCCAGGAACCGTGCGGGCCAAAGCCGCGATGCGCTCGGCGAGTTGTTGGCGCACATCGGAGTCGGGGCCGAACAGTTTGATGCCGATGTCGCCCTTGATGCCCACGCCTTCGACCAACTCCATCATGCGCGACTTGATCGGCTGCCCGATGCTCGCGCCCACACCAGGCAGCGTGTCCAGCGTCTGCGCCATCTCTTCGACCAGTGCCTCGCGCGAATGCGCCCGCTTCCAGCCGCTCTGGGGCTTGAGCGTGATCATCACGTCGCCGCCGCTTTGCAGCATCGGGTCGGTCGCCAGTTCGGAGCGGCCCATTTTCGACAAAACCGTATCCACTTCATCGGGAAACTGCTCGCGCAGCACGCGCTCCATCACCGTCTGGCGCTTGACCACTTCTTCGAGCGAAATGCTCGGCGGATAGCTCACTTCGAGCGACAGCGCGCCCTCATCCAGTTCGGGGATGAATTCGCTGCCCAGATGGGGAAATATCGCCAGGCAAATCGCCAGAAACAGCACGGCGCCGCCCGCCGTCAGCGCGCGCCGGTTCATCGCCCAGCGCAGCGCGGGGCCGTAGCCGTGCTGGATTTTCTCGATAACGGGATTTTCTTTTTCGACCCGCACCTTCAAAAAGAACGAACACAGCGCCGGAATCAGGGTCAGCGACAAAACCGCCGCACCGACGAGCGCCATGATTACCGTCTGTCCCATGGGGCGAAACATCTTGCCTTCGATGCCCACCAGAGTGAGAATCGGCAGATATGCCGCGATGATGATCACCATGCCGAACAGAGCCGGTTTAAGCACTTCGACGGCGGCGCGCTGAATGGTGGTGTCGCGCTCGTCCTGGGTCAGTTCGCGCCCCAGTTCGCCGCGCCGGTGGGCGAGCAGACGCACCGCGTTCTCGACGATAATCACCGCGCCGTCCACGATGAGGCCGAAATCAATGGCGCCCAGGCTCATCAGGTTGGCCGACACCCCGAAATAGTTCATGCCGATCAGCGCGATGAGCATGGCGAGCGGAATCGCGCTCGACACGATCAGGCCCGCGCGCACTTGCAGCAGAAACAGGAACAGCACCACGATGACGAGCAGCCCGCCTTCGATGAGGTTGCGCTGCGCCGTCCCGATGGCACGCCCGATGAGTTCGGAGCGGTCGAGCAGGGCGTTCAAATGCACGCCTGGCGGCAGCGTTTTCTGGATTTCTTGGATTTTTTCTTTGACCCGTTCCACCACGACGCGGCCATTTTCGCCCAAAAGCAGCATCGTCACCCCGACGACGGTTTCGCCCTGACCGTTGATGGTCGCCGCGCCCTGACGCACCGCCGCGCCGTATTCGACACTCGCCACGTCGCGCACCAGAATCGGCACTCCATTTTTTGTGGAAATGGCGATATTGCGGATGTCGTCCAAACTGCCCACCAAACCCGAACCGCGCACGATTTGCTGTTCGGCGCCGCGCGTGATGTAGGCGCCGCCCGCGTTCTGATTGCCGCGCGAAAGCGCCTCGAACACCTCGCGCAGTGTTAATTTGCGCGCCGCCAGCTTTTGCGGGTCAATCAGCACTTGATACTGCTTGACCTGCCCACCCATGGTGTTGATTTCGGCGATGCCAGGCACAGTGCGAAGCTGCGGCGCGACGACCCACTCCATCAGGGTGCGCCGCTCCAGCGGCGAAAATTTATCGCCTTCGAGCGTGATGTGGAGGATTTCGCCGAGGCCGGTCGAGACGGGGCCAAGTTCGATCCCCACGCCATCAGGCAAGCTGTCGCGCGCTTCCTGCACGCGCTCGTTGACGAGTTGGCGCGCGAAGTAGATGTCCACGTCGTCGTCGAAAATCACCGTCACCTGCGAAAGCCCAAACTGCGACAGCGAACGGATTTCCTGACGGCGCGGCAGGCTCCCCAGCGCCAGTTCGAGCGGCGCGGTGATTTGCCGCTCTATGTCTTCCGGCCCCAGCGCGGGCGCCTTGGCGTTGATTTGCACCTGCTTATTGGTGATGTCGGGGATGGCGTCAATCGGCAGTCGCAGCGCCGCCGCGATGCCTCCGGCGACCAGCAGCAGCGCCGCGATCACCACGAAAGTGCGCTGCTTGATGGAGAATTGGATGATTTTTTCAATCATGAGATGGGTTGCTATTTTCTCCTTGACGAGTTTCTCCTTGGCGAGAAAACGCCAAAGCGTCGAACATATCCTCGTTTCCTGATGTGAGGGATTGAGAATGAACGACCTGATTTTGTTTGCTAAAGCCCTGTCCGACCCGACGCGCGTGCGAATCATCGCCGCTCTGCGCGATGGCGATGTGTGCGTGTGCGAGTTGTCCGATGCGTTGGAAATGAGCCAATCGACTCTCTCCAACCATCTGCAACTCATCCGGCAAGCCGGACTCGTCACCACGCGCCGCGACGGAAAATGGGTCTATTACGGCCTTGAAGCGAGCCAGGCCGCCGCCATCAGCGCGCTGTGGGAACATCACCAGGGCGCGCTGGGCGCCGATAAGCGGCTGCAAAGAGATGCTCAACGGTTGGCAAAGCGTCTTCAAATCCGTGACAACGGGCGTTGTATTCGCGGTTTTTCGCAACTGGAAACTCGGCCCGACGGCGAGGAGGTGAAATGTCCATGCCCCTGAAAATAGGGTTGGTGTGGCGGCATCTGCTCGATGCGCTGGCCGCACCTCGCAAGCGCGCAGAGAACATCCCGTGTTCCTGTCCCTGCGGTCAGTGCCCCTGTTCGTGTTTGTGCTGTGGATAAACGCGACGGGTCGAAAATCAACTTGGAAGGAGGTGAAACCCCATGAAAAAATTGATTGCCGTCTTTGGTTTGCTGGGCGCTCTGGCGCTCGGTCAGGCCGCTTCGCACGCTGCCGACAAGTCGTGCGACGGGCCGAAATGCCCGCCGTGCCCGCCGTGCCCGCCGTGTCCGCCGTGTCCAAAACCGCCCTGCTGCTAAACGCCGCCGTGTGAGTTAGGAACGGGAGTGGTTCGCTTTGCGGGCCGCTCCCGTTCTGTCTTTCTGCCCTTGTATGGCTATAAACCCAAGGATTGAACCGGATGGAACGCTCGATCTGCGTGTGTGATTTCACTCATTCCTCCTCGCCCAACGCGCCTTTCATGGCCTGCGATTTCACCATGAAGGCGCCTTCGACCACGATGCGCTCACCCGCGCGCAGACCGGAACGAATCGGGATTTGTCCGTTTTCGCTCGCGCCGGTTTGCACGGGCCGCGCCTCGAAGGTGCCCACTTCGCGCCCCGCCACAAACACCACGGGTTCGCCGTTCATGGTCTGCACCGCGTCGGCGGGCACCGACACGGCGAGGCGACCCGTTCCGGTTTGAATCTGGCCGCGCGCCGCCATGCCTGGACGCAGGTCGCCGCTCGCGTTGGTCAAAATCGCTCGCGCCTGGAGCGTGCGAGTTTGCGGGTCAACTTCGCTGCTCACGAAGGTGATGCGCCCGCTAAAAACTCGGTTCGGCAGGGCGTCCACACCCGCGCGCAACGGCGTCCCGATGCGAACGCGCGCGATGTCGGCTTCGGGTAGCGCGGCGGATACCGCGACCTGGCTCAGGTTCACGATGGTGAGCAGATTTTGATCGGCCTGCACCGTCTCGCCCTGCGTCACGTCGCGCCTTTGCACGATGCCGCCCAAAGGCGCGCGAATCGGCACACTGGCGCTGCCCGACGGCGAAGTTTTAAGCAGCGACAGCGCGGTTCGGGCCGCCCTCGCTTCGGACTGGGCGCTGGAAAGGGTGCCGCGCGCGGTCTGAACCTGCGCGATGTCGTTGAGGTTTTGGGTGAAGATGCGCCGCTCGCGCTCGAACGCGGCATTGGCGACCGCGAGGGTCTGGCGGGCCTTGAGACTTGCGGTGCGGGCGTTTTCCAGATTGGCGCGGGCCGTCGAAATCTCGCGCCGGTTGGCGATGTTCTGCCCGAAGACGGTGCGCTCGCGGGCCAGGGCAAGACTGGCCAGCCTCACCCCCGAACGCGCCCGCGCCACTTCCGCCGCTCGCGTGCGCGCATCGGATTGAGCCGCCGCCAACTGCGACTGGGCCGCGCTCACTTCCGCGACTCCAGCGACGTTGCCGCGCGCCAATTGCGCCTGCCGCGCGAGTTCGGTTTGCGCGGCACTTTCATCGGCCTGAGCGGTTTGGAGTCGTGCCTGCGCTGTTTCAAAAGCGTTTTGAGCCGCTTCCAAATCGCGCTGCGACACCAAACCTTCGGCGGCGAGGGATTTGGCCCGCGAAAGATTGGCGCGCGTGGTGGAAACATCGCTCTGGGCCGCAGATCGCGCCGACTGCGCCGCGACAAGGGAACGCCGCGCTTCTTCGACGGGGCGCGACACGTAAGCGCCCGAAGCCGCAAGTTGGCGGCGCCGCGCGAGTTCGTTTTGCGCCGCTTTCACGCTCGCCTGCGCGTTGGAAAGGGCGGCCTGTGCCGCGCGCAATGCCTCGGTCGCCTGCGCCGATTGAGCGCGGGCGGCTTCCAGCGCGGGCGAAGCGAAACTGCCGGCCCGCGCCAAACGCGCCGCGTTGTCGAGGGCGATCTGGGCCTGCCGCACGGCGGTTTCCTGAGCGGAAACGTCGGCTTGGGCGTCCACCTGAGCGCGCCGCGCCGCTTCAACTGGAGCGCGCGAAAAGACGCCCGCCTTCGCTTGTCGCAGCACGACATCGAGGTTGGAGCGGGCCGTTTGCAGGCGCGCCTGCGCCTGCTGATACGCCGACTGCGCTTCGCCGATGGCGCGGCTTTCGACAATCGCCAGGGTTTGCCCCGCTCGCACGCTCGCGCCGACGTTGACCAGCAATCGCGTCACACGCCCTGGCACAACGGAAGCCACACGCACCACGTTATTGGGCGCGGCCTCGATTTGCCCGTTGAAGGGAATGCCGCTCGTCTGCGGCGACACCCGCACCGGAGCGACCTTCAACCCCGCCAGTTGCAGCGATTGCGGCGAAAATTTGATGAGTTGCGATTCGCCATCGGCTTGCGGCTCGCCTGGGGACGCTACGCTTTGAGTGGTTTCGCTAAGGGTGACGGGTGGCGCGGACGGTGTGCTGCGACGGCCTAAAAAGAAAGCCAGCGCGAGAGCGAAAAGCACCGCGCCGACCAGGAGCGGCGTGCGATTGGCGGCACGGGGCAACGGCGATTCGGGTGGAGTTTGAACGGGAGACATTTACGGGTTTCCTTGTGTCGCGGGGGAACTCGCGGCGGGCGCACCAGGCGGATTGAGCGGCGCGACGGGGTTGGGTGGGATGGTGCCTTCGGGCAGCGTTCCAGGCGCGGCGACGCCAGGCGGCGTTTGCGGGCCGGTCGGGTTGGTGAGGCCCATCACGTCGGCAGAAGGAGTTGCGCCCAGCGCGCTTTCGAGTTGCGCTTCACCTGTGCGCGTGCCGACAAGCGCCTGCAAATAATCGGTCTGCACCTGCCGCAGGGTGCGCTGCGCTTCCAGAACTTCGAGATAAGTCGAAGCGCCCTGCGCGTAACCGACCTGCGTTTTGCGAAGCAGTTCGACCGAAAGCGGCACGATTCCCGTGCGGTAGCGTTCGACGGTTTCGCGCTGCTGCTGCAAGCGAATCAGGGCTTGCTCGACCTGCGCCGCGACTTGCGAGCGCAAAAGGGCAATGGTCGCTTCCTGAGCGCGCACTTCGGCCTGAACCGCGCGCCGTTCGCCGCGTAGGGAACCGAAATCGAAGAGGGGCAGCGTGACGACGGCGCGCAGCGCAAAGGAGCCTTCGCGTCCGAAAAACGCGGAGCGGCGCGCCTGCAACTCGATTTGTGGCAGCCGTTGCCGACCTAAAACCTGCACTTGTGCCCGCCGCGCTTCGAGCGTGGCCTGAGCGCCCACCACATCGGGCCGGTTGGTCAGCGCGGAGGGCAAGACCTGACCGCGCAATCCCACCAAATCGCTGCCGACTTGCGACGATGCACCGATAACCGGCGCACCCGCAGAAGAGGAGAGCGGCGCGGCGAAAATGCCGCTCGCGGGCGGTGCCGCTCGCGGGCGGTGCCGCATCGGGCCGCGCCGCGTTCGATCCCAGAGCGAGAGAAGGCACGCGCAGCACGTCGGTTAATGCGGAAGTGATGGGAAGCACGACCTGCAAAGGCGTTTCGGGCGCTTGCCCCACAAGTTGATTCAAGGCCGCGCGCCGCGCGAGGCGTTCGGCGTGCGCTCCGGTGAGTTCGTTTTGGGCGCGCAGCAGTTCGAGATGTGCCCGCTGCACCTGCACCGGCGGCACATCGCCGAGTTGCGCGCGACGCGCGGCGGCATCGCGGAAAAGCTGCGCGACTTCGACCTGCACCTGTCCCAGTGATTCGGCTTCCTGCGCCGCGAATACATCGGCGGCGGCGTTCTTGACCGAGACGACAAGGGCGCGCTCGGCGAGGGTGGTTTCGGCCTGGGCGCGGTGCAGTTCGGCGCGGGCGACGTTGGATTGGGCGCGCCGCGTCCCGAACAGGTCGAGCGGCTGCGACAAAATCACTTCTTCATCGCGCGCGTCGGCGTTGCCCGCCAGGCCTGGCACAACCTGCAACTGAGGATTGGGAAACGCGCGCAGGGCCGAGACTCGCAAACGCGCGGCCTCGCGGTTTTCCCGCGCGATGGACAATTGCGGGTTACTTTGAAACGCGCGCTCAAGCAGTTCATCGAGCGCGATTTCGGGTTCGGCGGAAACCGCCGCCGCGATAGACGCGGCAGGCAAAGTTTCCTGAGCGGTCGCGGCGTGCAGGAGCAGCAGCGACAACGGCAAAATTAGGATGGACGGGTGCAAAAAGGCTCCTCATTTCGGTGGCAATAGGCGCGACGGACGCGCGAAAGCGCATCTTGCCGAGCGGCAAAACGCGAAAACGAAGCGCGCGAGAACGCTTCGTCAGACCGAAAGAGGGGGATCGCGACCGAGAAGAGGGGAACGGGGGAAGGTGGAACGAAAGGTTTCGTTCTCTGACGGCCTAGCGCGCCCGTAGATCGCACTTTGAAGCACGATGGGGCGCGGGTTGACCGTCACGACAACGAAGGGCGCCGCGAACATTTGGGGCGGTGCCGGTTGCGCGGCTTGAAAGCAGCCACACCGGCAAAACTCGTCGAAGTCGAAGCTGCTGAGTTGACTGAGCTGATGGACGTTCAGCTTTTGCCCCGAATCGGGGGTGGATGCGGTGGCTTGAGGGACGGAAGGCTGATCTGCTGGGGTGGAAGCTGAAGCCACCGATGTCCAGGCCGAGAAAGGCGAATCCGACGAGGTGTCGCACCAGAAGGGGCAACCCACTATAGCGAAAAGTGCCCACGCCATCATCCAGAAGGAGAAGGAGCGGCGCACGTTCTGACGGCGCTGATAGATTTTTCGGTTTCGCATTTTCGCCACGCTGCGTTCTATTCTAACAAGTTCGACTCAAGACGAAAATCGCACGGCAGACGGCCTGACGCTGGCCCAAATCGAAAACCCTGCCGAGATCGTGTGGTTAGCGAAAAGGCGATCCTTTCGATGATTCGTGGTTCGAGCCGCCTCAGAACCTCTACCCCCAAGCGGGCCATAAAGAGCCGGTGATGGCAATGTCGCGCCTCCAAAACGGCGTCAACTGCATCTTTTTCGATGGTCACGCCAGATGGATGAACCGAGGCGTCCTCACCGCCGATCTCTGTGGCTTGCCTTAATTCGGCGTAGATTTGATGCGTCGTTATCCGCTGCCGCGCCCCAGCCGCCTCGCGCTCGTCGTGACACTCCGCCTACGCCTCGTCAACGTGTTTCGTTAGAAGCAAAACCTCCTCTAATTCTTAATGAGTTCTTACCCTCGGCTTCACATAGTGATGCTAACTTGACACATTCAGGCTGAATGTCGCCATTCGGCAAAAGCCACAGAAGACGGAGAAGATTCATGTTTCAATCCACTTTCAATCCACCCCTAAAAACCGCCCGTTGCGGCTTCACCCTCATCGAACTCTTGGTTGTAATAGCCATCATAGCAATCCTCGCCGCGATATTGTTTCCGGTCTTTGGGCGGGCGAGGGAAAACGCGCGCCGCGCTTCGTGTCAATCCAATCTGAAACAGATTGGTCTTGGCCTGAGGCAATATGCCCAAGACTTCGATGGTTGGACGCCTGGCTCAGTGACATTTGGGCAGGTGCCGCCTGGAGGTGGCCCTGCTGGCGGAGCCTCATGGCCGACCATGATACAGCCCTATATCAAGAGCAGCCAGTTGTTCGTATGCCCGTCGTCATCGACCACTTCGAAGACGGAAAGCGACATCATGCCAGCCTCAACGTTCGCTTACTGCGGCGCCTCGACCAATGGCGACCAGTCCAGCACCAGCGCCTCCGACATTGCGCTTTCCAAAGTGGCAAGCAACTCCTACGGCTACAACTTGATTCAGTCCACCGCATGGACAACACCTGGCTACAACGCTACGGGATCGAGTCCCAAAACCGCCACCCCAGGCGTCAACGGATTCAAAACGGGCTACCTCAATTCAAACGCCACAGCTTCCATCGGTGTTTTTGAGCCGGCTGTCGAAGATTCAGCGGGCACGATCCGTGTCTTCGACTCGATGGCAGGCAGCACGTCGAGTAGCCCGACCTGCGCCGTGGGGAACTCGATCCGAGCCATTAGCGCCGAGGATCGCACCGACCACTTCCCGACCGCCACGTATTCCAAGGTTTCTAACCGCCACTTCGACGGTTTCAACGCGCTTTACGGCGACGGTCACGTCAAATTCCGCAAATGGGGTAGCACCACGGCCAACGAGTGGAGCATTCAGAGCGACAATCCCGACGGCACGCCCC